>Ga0209721_1000251_pt1 | contig 54277 bp, 42 predicted proteins | sample TshhotsprinmetaG_FD_184139 | JGI IMG/M metagenome (GOLD analysis project Ga0209721, IMG submission 184139) | Hot spring microbial communities from South Africa to study Microbial Dark Matter (Phase II) - Tshipise hot spring metaG (SPAdes)... | ecosystem: Environmental > Aquatic > Thermal springs...
AGAGAGGGGTTTTGCGGGGCGGCGGCTTCGCCGCCGCCCCGCAAAACCCCATCTTTTCTCCCCCCTCCCCGTGCGGCGGTAGGGGCGGACGATCCGTCCGCCCTCAACGGGGAGGGGGGTAGGGGGGTGGGGCCCAATCTCTTTCGGCTCACCGGGGACCTCTTTCGGCCGGAAGCCGAATTGGGTAATACCATTTATACTTTTAGCGCATAATTTGTCATTATAATTTAGAATCTGCCATTGTCAAATAACTCATACTGTCCGGTGACGGGCCAGGTATTCCTCAATGGTAAGATAATCCCCAGCGTGGTAAGCCTCACGCGCTTCCTGAATCTGGGCCTGAATCAGCGGGTCTTGCTCCAGGAGTTCTTCCTCCATCTGGGCGATCTGCTCGTTCAGCAACCGCCAGAGTTGGAGTTTTTCCTTTGGACTGAGGTTTGTAATGGACTCCACCAGCGAGTCAAACGGTATTGTCAAACGCACCGAGGCGTACGGCATGGCTCACCTCCTGCCCCTAAGACTCATTCGTAAGTCATCCCGGAGTTCGGGGCCACATTATCCCGACGCCAGGAATTTCCCCAACACGGGAGTGGGGTCCACCATATGCTTTCCGAACCACTTTTTCGCCTGGGGCAAGCCCAGCGCGACGCCCATCAGTTCGGTGAAGTAGAGGACGGGGATTTTCTGCTCCAGCGCCTGGCGGGTATCCAGGTTGATCTGGCACATGCCGCAGGCACAGGCGATCACGTCCGCCCCCGCCTCCTGGGCCTCCTTCGCCAGGCGGGTGGAGAGGGTCACCACCACCGCGCTGCGGCTGAGGGAGAGGCTGGCGCCGCAGCAATCCACTTTGTACGACCAGGGCACCGGTTCAGCGCCCAGCGCCTCCATCAGGACGTCCATCCGCATCGGGTGTTCGGGGTCGTCCCAGCCGGTGAACTCCGGCGGGCGCACCAGGACGCAGCCGTAGTAGGATGCCACCTTCAACCCGGTCAGCGGGCGGGTCACTTTCTGGCGGATTCGCTCCAGCACCTCCGGCTCGGTCAGCACCTCCAGCAGGTGGCGGGCGCGCGGCCGACCGGTGTAGGTGAACCCCAGGAGCGCCTCCATCTCCCGCCGCCAGACCTCGTTTTGGCGTAGTTCCATATCCGCCTGGAGGACGTGCTGGTAACAGGCCGGACACGGGGCGACGATATCCAGCCCCGCCTCCTGTGCCAGGGCAATGTTGCGGGCCGGCAGCCGCAGCGCCAGTTCGTGGTCCAGGCTGTGCGCCGACGACGCCCCGCAGCAGTTCCAGTCCTCCAGTTCCACCAACTCCACCCCCAACGCCTCACAGATGGCGTCGGTGGAGAGGCCAAATTCCACCGCCGTGGTGCCGATGGTGCAACCGGGATAGTAAGTGTACTTCATCGTTGCGCCTCCTCGGCAGAGGGATGCGCCGATTCCTCGCGCCGTTCCGAATAGAGACGGCGAATATCCGCCAGGCCCCGAATGCGCTCCGGTATGAAGGAAATCTTCCCCTTCAGGATCAGGCCCACACCCATCCCCAGGTCGGAGAAGAGGTCGCGGCTGCGGAGTTTGTACTCCATCAGCATAGAGAGTTCGTGCACCCGGCCCCACAGGCGGATGCTATCCAGGAAGGAGCGATGGAGCGCGTAGACCATCGGGTCGGGCTTGTAGCCCTCCTCCAGCGCCATATAGCGCAAGGTGTCAAACATCGGCGCCAGACGGATGTGGTTAGGGCAACGGGTGCCACAGGCCTCGCACCCCACGCACAGCCAGATGGCGGAACTGGAGAGGACCGTCTCTTTGCGGCCCAGTTGTACCAGCCGGATGACCTGCGCGGGCTTGTAGTCCATCGCGTAGGCGACGGGGCATCCGGCCGAGCATTTCTGGCAGAAGTAACAGCGCAGGAGTGGCTCCCCGCTCCGTTTCTGGACGGTCAGGCTGAAAGAAAGGTCTATTGGTGTCGGTGTCATTCCGGCCTCCCGATCGGGATGTACTAAAACTTCCCTCGTTGCTCTACCAGGTCCAGCACCAGAATCGCCATGTCCAGCGTCTCCCCGCTGCTGGTGATGAAGTAGTCCCGCAACACCGTGGCCTGGCGGAAGCCCAGGTCGCCGAACGCGCTGATGACCTGCGATTGGGCAGTGACGACCTCGGCGTACAACTGGTAGAGCCCCAGCCGACGGGCGACCTCCATCAGACTCTGGAGCATCAGCGTGCCGATGCCCTGGCGGCGGTACTCCCGGTCCAGGAAAATGCGCACCCAGGCCAGGTGGCGGTGGTAGTGCTCCCCGAAGTGCAGGGTGGCGTTGCCGATGAGCCGGTCGTTGACGAGGGCCACCAGCGGGAAGACGCGCTTATAGTCCAGGTTATCCACCCAACTGGCGACCACGTTGGGGTCGGCGGCGTCTATTCGGTACCATTCCAGGTCCTCCCGCGGCGCTCGCGCGAAGAGGTCTATGAACGCTTCCTTATCCCCCTTCTGGAGCGGGCGCAGGAGCAGCCGGGCCCCGCCAGGCAGGACTTTGGTCTTGCGGTAGTTGGCGATCTGATCCCAAACTTCGTTTGCCATCATAAGCCTCCTCGGATTCTTAAACCACAAGGCACGTGTTAAACCCCATAAAGTCGTATCACGGCCTCCTGGTAAAGTCTCAAAAAGTCATACCCCCTGTGGGTTGAATCCGCCAGAGGGCGCGGTCCCCCGGAATGTTGATATTTCCCCTCCCCCTACCCCTTCCCCGTTGCGGCATCGCCGCACGGGGAGGGGGCATAGAAGTGGGGTTTTTGGGGCGGCGGCTTCGCCGCCGCCCCAAAAACCCCCTTTCCTTACCCCTCTCTCCCCACCCCTCTCTCCCCCGCCCGTCAGGGCAGGGGGAGAGGGGGGCAAGGGGGGTGAGGGGGTGGCAGTTTTAAATCAACACATCCGCCATAGAGAGCACCTGGACGGGCTCCCAGTTGTGGATGCGGCTGGCTTTGTTGGGGCAGGCCACCACACACGCGCCGCAGGTCTGGCAGAGGGCCGGGTTCACCGTCGCGATCCGGCGCACCGGATGGACCTCCCGCGCGCCGTACGGACAGACCGCCACACACGCGCCGCAGGCAGAGCAGAGTTCCTCCACCACATAAGCGACGGTCGGCTCCTGCACCATCGCCTCCTGGGAGAGCAACTGGATGACCTTGGCCGCCGCGCCTGCCGCCTGCGCTACCGTCTCGGGGATGTCCTTGGGCCCCTGCCCGGCCCCGGCCAGAAACACCCCCGCCGTCAGACTCTCCACCGGGCGCAACTTGGGATGGGCCTCGCTGTAGAACCCGTATCGGTCCGTCTGAATGTGCAGGGTCTGGGCCAGAGCGATCGCCTCCTGGCTGGGAAGCATCGCCGTCGCCAGCACCACCAGGTCCGCCTCCACCTCCACGGGACGACCCACCAGCGTGTCGGCCCCCCAGACCACCACCCGGTCGCCCCGGCGGAAAATCTTGCTCACCTTGCCCCGCAGGTAGAGGACGTCGTACTCCTCCATCGCCCGCTGGACGAATTCGTCGTACCCCTTGCCGCCGGAGCGGATGTCAATGTAGAAGACGTACGCCTGCCCATCCGGGACCCGTTCCCTGAACATCATCGCCTGCTTGGCGACGTACATACAGCAGACTTTGGAACAGTAGGAGACGCCGTGTTCGGGGTCACGGGAGCCAGCACACTGGACGAAGACTACCTCGCGGGGGACGCGCCCGTCCGAAGGCCGCCGCAGGCCGGTACGCAGCATCTCCTCAAAGGTCAGCCCGTCCACCACATCGGGGATTTCGCCGCCCCCGTACTCCGGCAACCGCTCCAGCGGGTACGGGTCCCAGCCAGTGGCAACCACCACCGCGCCGACTTCGTAGGTCTGGGGGCCATCAGGGCACTGGACCTCCACGGCGAAATTGCCCACGTAGCCGTCCAGCCGGGTCACCCGCCCCTGCAGGACAACCTCAATGTCCGGCTGTTCCAGCACCTGCCGAACCCGCTCACTCACCAGGTCCGGCGCGGCATCAAAGTTCAGGTACGTGCCGGAGAGACGGGCCATCTTGCCGCCCAGATGGTCCTCCCGCTCCACCAGGACGACGGGGAATCCGGCGTTGGCGATATCCAGCGCGGCCTCCATTCCGGCGATCCCGCCGCCGATGACCAGCGCCCGTCGGGTGATGGGCAGGCGCAGCGGGACCAGTTCCTCGTTCTGGCGCACCTTCTGGACCATCGTGCGCACAATCTCCACCGCCTTCGCCGTCGCCTCCTCCCGGTCGTGCTGATGGACCCAGGAGCACTGCTCGCGGATGTTGGCCATCTCGCAGCGGTACGGGTTGAGGCCCGCCCGCGCCACGGCCTGGCGGAAAGTGCGCTCGTGCATCGCCGGAGAACAGGCCGCGACCACGACCCCGTCCAGTTGATGCTCGACGATCGCCTGCTGGATCATCTGCTGGCCGGGGTCAGAGCACATATACTTGTAGTGCGTCGCAAACGCCACGTGGGGGTCCCGGCCGACAATCTCGGCCACTCGCTCCACGTCCACCGTCGCCGCAATATTGATCCCACAGTGACAGATAAATACGCCGATTCGGCTCATGGTTGCTTTTCCAGGGAAAATACCACCCACCCTTTTCGGCACACCCGGAAGACGCCCTCCTGCGCGTCATACATAATGCCCTGGGCTTCCGCCTCGTTCAAAATTCGCCGAAAAAGGGCCTCCACTCCCGCCCGGTCATCCACAAACTGGGCGTCCCGGATCATCATCAACGTGTGCCAAGTGGGGACACGCCGGAGACTCTCCACGTCGTAGACCAGGACGGTCACGTCTCGCCCGAAATGGGGGATCACAGCCCGACCGAATACTCTGTAGAGGTGGTCCTGTTCCTCCAGCGAGAAGGGCCGGCAGGTGATGACGAAAATATCCACGTCGCTCCGCTCACCGAAATCCCCCCGCGCCATAGAGCCGAAAATCCCAACTGCCAGCACTTCATCCTCCAGATGCCGGGCGACTTCCCGCACTGTTTCCCGAATCGCTTCTACCTCGCTCATATGCCCCCAAAGAGGTCGGTCAAAAAGACCGCCGTCTGCTCTACGGATTCCCGAGCCCGATCCAGCAATCGGGTCGCCACCTCTTTCGTACAGAGGTCTGCAGGACTTCTCCAGATACCGTTCATGAGACCGCCATAGGTAGCGCGCCCGTGCCAGACGGCCGCCTCTTCCGCATAATCGGCCACCGTCAGAAACGCCTCCGGCAGCACCCCGTTCCGGATCAGTCGCCGCAACTGGTCCGATGGATCGCGGGTCCAGCGGAACGCCTCAAAGCAGGCGATCAGCGCTTTGGTCGATTTCTCTATCGCCAGTTGCGAAAAGAGCACCACTGCGACCCAGTCCTCAAACTCCGCGTTGCGGAGAGCCCGACTCAGGTCGTCGGTCGCCTCCTTGAGCAGCCGGAGAGATTCCTGCGTTGTATCCATTGCGCTGCGCGCTATGCTCCTTCCGCCAGCCCGACCATGCTGGCCCCCGGAGCGACCGGGATCCCCCTGGTGCGCAGGAACTCCTCCACGGCGAAGAGGAACTCCATCAGGAAGGGACGGGTAGCGGCCTTGCCCATATGGCCAATCCGGAAAATCTTCCCCGCCAGCGGTTCCAGCCCACCGGAAATCAGGATGCCGTGCTGGCGGGCCAGATAAGCCATCAGTTCGCTGACCGGGAACTCCGGGCGAGATTTAACTGCCGTGACGATGGGAGATGCATAAGGCCCATCGGGGATGAACATCTCAAAGCCCACCGCCTCCAGCCCGCGCCGGACGGCCTGCGATGCCCGGCGGTAGCGGGCGTAGTGGGCTTCCAGCCCTTCCGCCAGGATACGGCGCAAACTCACCCGCAGCCCCAGGACGTTATTGGTGGGCATGGTGACCGGTGTCGGATGCCAGGCGCCCCAATTTTCGGCGTACCAGCGCCAGGTGCGCAAACTGAGATACCAGCCGTGATGGGTGTTCTCGTTCCGGTCCACCCACTCCCACGCCCGCGGGCCCACCGAGATAAACGCCAGCCCCGGCGGGCATTCCAGGCACTTGTTCGCCACCGTCACGCAGACGTCTATGCCCCATTCGTCCACCAGCAGTGGGACGCCTCCCAGTGAGGAGACGGCGTCCACGATGATGGGCAAGTCCGCCTCATGGGTCACCTCCGCCAGTTCTCGGACGGGGTTCATCACCGTCGTTGCGGTTTCGTGATGGACGACGGCTACCGCGCGAGTCTCCGGGTGCTCCCGCAGGGCGCGCCGCAACTCTTCGGGGTCCAGGGGCTGGCCCAGGGGGGCCTGGAAGGGGATGACGCGCAGGCCGTGGCACTCCGCAATGACCCCCATCCGCTCGCCGAAAAAGCCGTTCATCCCCACGATCACCGCTTCCCCCTCAGCCAGCATGCTGCCGAAGGCCATATCCAGCAAAGCCGACCCGGCTGCGGGGACCATAAAGAGGTCGTGCTGGGTGCCGAAGACCTGCTTGAGCATCCCGACCACTTCGGTATACATCTCCATCCACTCCGGACCGTAGTGCCGCGGAGTGGGCTGGGCCATCGCCGTCAAAACCTCCTCGTCCACCTCGCAGGGGCCGGGGATGTACAGTTTGTAGCGCATCATTCCTCCTTAACCCACTTCCGGAGGAGAGGGCGCGGGTCGGTATACATCCCGTCCATCCCCCAATCCTCCTCCGGCAGCCCCAGCGCCACCGCCATCAGTTGGGTGAAGTAGACAATGGGGACTTCGTCGCCGGAGCGACCGAAGGCCGTCTCCCGCTGGGGCCAGTCCAGGTTGAACTGGCAGAGGGGGCAGGCGGTGACGATGACCTGCGCCCCATGCGCTCGCGCCGAGGCGACGATCTCCCGCGATAAAGTCTCGGAGACGACGGGTTCCTTCACCGTCAGGTACGAGCCGCAGCATTCAATGCTATAGGGGAAGTCCACCGCCTCCGCACCCAGCGCCCGGATCAGGTCGTGCAGGATGGTGGGGGCCTCGGGGTCGTCCAGGCCGATTTCGTCGTAAGGACGCAGGAGCAGGCAGCCGTAGTACGGCGCGGCCCGCAGACCGGTGAGCGGGCGCACCACTTTCCGGGCAATCGTTTCCCAACCGATGTCGTCCCGCAGGACCTCCAGCAGGTGGACCACCTCCACCCGGCCTCCGTATTCCTGCTCGGTAAACCAGTTGATGCGCTCCCGCATCGCGGAGTCCCGCTCCAGCACGGTCTGGGTGCGCTTGAGGACGTGGTAGCAGATCGCGCAGAGGGCTGCCACCCGATCCCCTGCCTGCTCGGCCTGGTAGAGCACCCGCGTGGGGGCGAGGAGGGCCATAGAGTTGTCGGTCGCCAGGGGGAAGGTGGCGCCGCAGCACTGCCAGTCGGTCAGTTCCTCCAGTTCCACCTCCAGCGCCGCCGCGACCGCCCGCCCGGAACGGTCATACCCCTTGCCCTTGGTGGAGAGGGTACAGCCAGGATAGTACGAAATCTTCCGCATAGCGGATCGGCCTCACTTGATGTACTTGCGAAACCCGCCCACAATCGCCAGTTGGGGGAGTTCCCGGACCAGTTCCGGTGGCAACCGATCCAGGTCAATCTCCGAAGCCCCCGCGCGTAGAGAGATTTCCCGCAGCGCCTCCATCAGGCGGGGCAGGTCCACACCCTTCGGACAGCGGGTGACGCAGGTCAGGCAGGAGGCGCAAATCCAGATGGTGCGGCTCTGCAGGACTTCGGTCATTCCCAGTTGGGCCATCCGGATGACCTGGCTGGGCAGCAAATCCATCGCTGCGGCGACGGGGCATCCGGCGCTGCACTTGCCGCACTGGTTGCAGGCCAGCAGGTCCTCCCCGCTGATCTCCTCCACGTCGCGGACGAACTGACTGCGGACGTTTTTCAGGGAGATGACCGTACGCATTGCGCTCCTTGCAAAGGGGCGGGGGGATGCGGGCGGCGGCTTCGCCGCCGCCCGCATCCCCCTCCCCACTACGGGATCAGCCCCGCCGCGCGCTTGGCCGCCGTCAGGGTGTTGCGCAGGAGCATAGCGATGGTCATCGGGCCGACACCGCCAGGAACGGGGGTCAGGTACCCGGCGACCTCCTTGACCTCGTCAAAGTCCACGTCGCCGACGATACGGTAGCCCTGTTTGGCGGTGGGGTCGTCCACCCGATTGATGCCGACGTCAATGACCGCGGCGCCGGGCTTCACCCAGTCGGCCTTGACCATCTTGGGGCGGCCCACGGCGGCGATAAGGATGTCGGCGCGGCGGCAGATGCCGGGCAGGTCGTAGGAGCGGGAGTGGCAGATGGTGATCGTCGCGTCCCGCTTGAGCAGGAGCATCGCCACCGGCAGGCCGACGATGTTGCTCCGGCCCAGGACCACGGCGTCCTTCCCGGCAATCTCAATGCCGTAGCGGTCCAGCAACTCAATGCAGCCGGCCGGGGTGCAAGGGGCGAACTTGGGCTCGCGACCCTTCATCGCCAGTTCGCCGATGTTGATCGGATGAAAACCGTCCACATCTTTCTCAATGGGGACAGCGCTGAGCACCCGCCGCTCATCCAGATGGCGCGGCAGGGGGAGTTGCACCAGGATACCGTGGACTTCGGGATTGGCGCCCAGTTCCCGAACCAGCCCCTCCACTTCCTCCTGGCTCGCGCTCTCGGGCAAATCGTAGCCGAACGAACAGATGCCCACTTCGCCGCAGCGCTTCTGCTTGGAGCGGACGTAGAACTGGGAGGCGGGATTTTCGCCCACCAGCACGGTCGCCAGGCCGGGGACGATGCCGTACCTGGTCTTCAGTTCTTCTACTTCGGCGCAGATTTCCTGATGGATTTTCGCTGCAACAGCATTGCCGTCAATGATTTGGGCAGACATTGTTCCTCCTTGGGCGGATTGCAGATTGCGGATTCAGATTGCAGATTGCAGATTGCAAATTGCAGATTGCAGATTGCAAATTGCAGATTGCAGATTCAGGGTGAGCGGCGAACGGATTGCTGGTTACGGGCAATGACCAGGAGCGCTGTGAGCTGGGTCAGCAGATCGCAGCGGGCCTGAATCACCGCATCACCGAGAAGTTTACGGCCCCGGTAATACCACCCCCTGGTTTCCCTTGCAGAACCCAGAGAATAGCCCAGGAATTGGGCAAAGGACTTGCCAAATCCGCGTCCGTAACCCTCTTCAATGTTTGCACAGATGGAGCCCACACTGCGAATCAATTGCTCTGCGACGGCGCGTCCACGGGGATCAGCAAGGAGTCGTCGGCAGTCTTCCCAGGCCAGATCATACAGGTAAAGAGCCAGCCGATAAGCGTCCATCTTCCATAACGGGTCCTGACGAATTTCGGCCGGGACCTGGGATTCCCACTCCGCGTAATCCATATTGCGCTCCTGCAGATTGCAGATTGCAAATTGCAGATTGCAGATTGCAGATTGCAGATTGCAGATTGCAGATTGCAGATTGCGGATTGCAAATTGCAGATTGCAGATTGCAGATTGCGGATTGCAGATTGCGGGTTGAAGTTGAATCTTGAATTTGCAATTTTGAATCTGCAATTTAGAATTTCAGATAAGCATCCGTATAGATAACCTTATTCAGCAGCACCTGCACCGTCTTCCAGATATCCACCTGTTCGGGGTCGGAGAAGTCCACGTCTTCGGGCTGGGGCTCTTCCATCGCCGCGATGCGGTCGTAGATTTTCAGGAGCAGACGGCCGACGGCGGTGGAGTCGTCCCGCTCCTCCACAATCCGAATCCACTCCATCAGATCGCGGTCCAGCGGGTCGGCGATGACCATATCAATCCCGGCGCCCATCAGCATCACCATATAGGTCCGGTTGAGCAGGGGGCGAAGTTCCGCAGGCACCTGGTTGGAGACGTTGGAGAGCCCCCCGTCGGTCAACGGCGGCGGGTCCCAGGCGTACTTGAGCGTGCGCACCGCGTCAATGCACTCCGGGCAGTACTCCTGGCAGCCGGAGACGGTCAGCACCAGCGGGTCAATAATCAGGTCGCTGATGGGGAAGTCAATCTCCAGCATGCGGGGGATGAGAACCTCCAGGGCAATGTTGACCCGCTCCTCCGCCTTGACCGGGATCATCCCCTCGCCCATCGTCAGGGCGATGAGGCGGGTGTTATACTTTTTGGCGACCAGTGGGACTTTCTCCAATCGCTCCGGTGCCGCCGAGGTGGAGTTGATGATGGGCTGCGCCTTGGTCACCACCTCGCAGGCCGCCTCAATGGCTGCCAGATTGGTGGTGTCAAAGCAGAGCGGGACATCCACCACCTGCTCCACAACCTGGGTAAGCCAGGGGAGAATTTCATGCCCTGCCTTCTTCTGGGGGCCGATGTTCAGGTCTATTGCGCTGGCCCCTGCTTCCACCAGGCGGACTGCCAGGTCCTGGAAAAACTTCGCATCCCGGTTGGCAATGGCCTCCTTCACGCGCGGGGAGATAATATGGATGTTTTCAGCGATAATGTACATTCTATTCCTCCTTCATTGAGGTGATGGGTCATACTTACCACGATCGTTAGCCAAGAGCACCGGTCAAGGACCGGCTTTGAACCGGGCGACTGGGGTTTTGTATGCGGCGGCTTTGCCGCCGCATACAAAACCCCGTTTACCCCCCCTTCCTGCCATCCACTACCCGATCGGCGATCCGTCGCACCGCCTGATAGACGGCCGTCTCTGGGGGAAGTTGGATCAACGGGCGGCCGGTGAACTCAAATTCGGCCATCTGCAGGTCCTCAGGGACTACTCCGGCCAGTTCCAGCCCACTGTGGGCCACCGCCTCCGCCAGCGGCGGCGGCAGTTCCCCCACCACCCGGTTGACCACCAGATAGACCCGCCCCACGTTGATGTGCAGGTCGCGGGCCATCCGGGCCATCGCCTGGGCGGTGGTCAGGCCCCGCTGGGTGGGGTCCGTCACCAGCAGCAGGATGTCCACATCGCGCGTGGTGCGGCGGCTGAGGTGCTCCATCCCGGCCTCGTTGTCAATCACGACATAGTCGTATTTCGTGCTCACCCGGTCCACGATCAGGCGCAGCATCTGGTTGGCCGCGCAGTAACAGCCGGGCCCCTCAGGCCGCCCCATCACCAGCAGGTCCACCCGATCCCCCTCTACGATGGACATCCGCACCTGATAGTCCAGGTATTCCTGCTTGCTCATCCCGCCGATAGAGCCGGCAAGGGCCCCACTGGACTGAACCAGTTCCAGCATATCCTCGCGGATGTCGCCGACCGTCTGTTCCACTTCCATCCCCAGCACCTGGGGCAGGTTCATCGCCGGGTCGGCGTCAATCGCCAGGACGGAGCCCCCCCGTTCCTGCAGAAGGTAACGGATGAGGCAGGCCGCAATGGTCGTCTTTCCTGTCCCTCCTTTACCAGCCAGAGCAATGGTGACAGTCAAAGGAGCCTCCTGAGACGAACCCTGATCAAAGAAACTCCACCCGATTCTTCATTAGCATCTACCAGTAGAGCGTAATAAAGAAGACGCCGAACACATTCTCCGATGTTCAACTTCTCGTTTGTGCAACTTTGATGCGCGTCCCCCGAATGACCGGCTTGCCCCCGCAAACATCCTTCCTGCGAACCACATATGGATGGGGGACTTTTTTCCGAGACACATCAACCTGCACCATTCTTACCTCCTCCCATAACCGCTCAACAGGAGCCCGGGGCCGCCGTATTCCGTCAACCGGCCCCTTTTCCCAGGCACACCGCCATCAGGGGGCGCACTCAGAGCTGCACCGACAGATAAACAGGAGATGCCGCCCGGTCAGACTCATTCCCGCCCCTCCAGCAACGCCGCCACCGAAGGAAACTGGCTCAGGTCGGTGTGGGGCAGAAACAGGGCTGCGTTGAACTCGTCAAAGAACGTGTTATCGGCCGAGAGTTCCAGGTAGGTCATCATCCGCCCCACCTCGGCCACCCGCTGGCGCATCTCCCGCGAGACCAGCGCGTAGTACGCCCCCCGCACCGACGTGTTGCCCAGGAAATGGAAACGGTCGTAGGGCATGTCGGGCAGCATCCCGATCTGGATGGCCTTCTCCACGTTGATGTACTGGCCGAACGCGCCGCCGATGAGCACCCGCTGTACATCCTGCAAACTGAGCCCCACACTGCGGGCCAGCACCGAGAAGCCAGCATATATGGCGGCCTTGGCCCGCATCAGGTTGTCTATGTCCACCGCTGTGATGACGATGTCCTTCCCGATCGCCGTCTCCGGGGCCCAGGCGACGACGTACTCCGGCCCATGCTCCCCCCGCCGCACCCGCGGCGTGGGCAGGTTCAGATTGATGTTGCCGCTTTTATCCATCACCCCGGAGACGAACATCTCCGCCAGGAGCGAGATCAGGCCCGAACCGCAGATGCCGCGCGGTTGCTCATCGCCGATGACCCGATAGGTCGCCTCGTAGGTCTCCGGGTTGACCCATACTTCCTCAATGGCCCCCGCCGTGGCGCGCATCCCGTGGACGACCCCCGCGCCCTCAAAGGCGGGACCGGCAGAACAAGCACAGGAGATAAGCCAGGAACAATCCCCCAGCACCATCTCGCCGTTGGTGCCGATGTCAATGAAGAGCGTCAGTTCGCCCGAATCGCACATCCCGGAACTGAGCACCCCGGCGGTGATGTCAGCGCCGACGTAGGATGCGATCCCCGGCAGGCAGTCCACCGTCCCCTCGGGATTGATCCCCAGGCCGACCTCCCGCGCCGGGAACGTGGGCACATGGTTGACCGTGGGGATAAACGGCATCAGCCGGATCGGCTCCGGCGGGATGGCCGCAAACAGGTGGATCATCGTGGTGTTCCCGGCGACGGTGGCCTTGTAAATTTCCTCCGAGCGGATGTTCTGCTCCGCCGCCACCTGGGCGATCAGGCGGTTGAGGGTGCCGACCACCAGTTCCTGCAATTCCTGAAGGCCGTTGCCTTTGGAGGCGTAGATGATGCGGGATATGACATCCTCGCCGCGGGCGATCTGACCGTTGTAATCGGCGGCCTGAGCCATCACCTGGCCCCGCATCAGGTCCACCAGCCAGACCACGTTGCTGGTGGTGCCAATGTCTATAGCGACGGCCCAGAGGCTCTCCAGGTGCTCGCCGGGCAGAACGTCCAGCAGGCGCGGCGGGCCGTTGGGACGGTCCCAGGAATCCATTTCCACCACCGCCGTGACGGTCCATTCCCCTTCCCGCAGGGCGCGCCCCAGTTTTCGCAACACCGGCAGGGAAGCCTGGACGTTGCGCAGGTCGTAGCGGCGGGCCAGTTCCCGCTGCAGGCGGGACCAGTCGTCGGTCTGGTCGGCCAGAGACGGCGGGTCCAGGTTGACGGCGAACTTGCGCAGTGGCTGGTCGTGGCGGTCGTAGGGGAAGGGGAGTTCCACCTTCGCCGCGCGCTTGGTCTCCTTGATCCGCCGCTCTATCCGCTCCTGGGGCGGGACGAAGACGACGACGTCCCCCTCCACCAGCGTCTGGCAGGCCAGCGCGTAGCCCGCCGCGATGTCGTCCGGGGAGAGGCGCTGGGTGGACCGTCGGCGGACGGCCCCCTCCTCCACAACGACGGCACAGCGGCCGCATCGCCCCTGCCCGCCGCAGGGCATCAGGACATCCACCCCGGCCTGCTGGGCTGCATCGCTCAGCAGCGTGCCAGATGGCACACTCACCCGCCGGTCGGCCGGTCGGAAATGGACGGTGACGGTGGATTGAGACATATCAGGACAACCCGCTCACAGGAAGGGAGGTGCAAGGGTGCGGAGGTGCAGGGGTGCGGAGGTGCAGGGGTGCGGAGGTGCGGGAGAAGGGCGCTAACGCTCTCTCGGCATAAGCCAGGGTTGGGGCTTTGCGATGATGTTGACCAGTTTGCCGATAATGTAATCATACGTCTGGTACAACTCCTGCCCCAATTCCGGAGAGATGTACGCACATTCTACCGCAAATTGAATCCACACTTGAGTTTCTGCTGCCTCTGCTTCCGCATCGCTGAGTTTGCTGACAAAGGCCGCCGGATAACGACGTTTACGCCAGGCCTCAGCGATATTGGCGCACACAGACCGGGAGGAGCGGCGAATCTGATCCACCAGAGAGTATGTTTCCTCGCGAGGAAACTTCTGTGAAAGGTCAAAAATCCGCATTGCCGCCTGAAAGGCGAGCTGGTAGACCTCCAACTCTTTATGACTCCGTATCAACGCTCCTCTGCTCCTCCGCTCCTCTGCTCCTCCGCTCCTCCGCTCCCCTGCTCCTCCGCTCCTCCGCTCCCCTGCTCCTCCGCTCCTCCGCTCCCCCGCTCCTCCGCTCAGTTCACGCTCCACAACTTCAAGTATCCAGGCAGGTCTACCGCCTCGCGCGGCCCGACGAGAATCTGCCAGCCCGGCAGTTCCTCCTCCACCTCGCCCATCAGCACGGCGACCGCGCCGGGGATGATCAGTTTGCGGTGGGCGATCCTCTCCTCAATCCCCGTCGTCTTCACCGTCTTGGCGATTTTCTCGGCGTCAAACTTGCCCGCCGCCCAGGCAGTGAGCACGCTCATCCCCTCGGCGTCGGCCACCAGCAACCAGCCGGGAAGCCCGCTCCCGTCCACCTCGTTCGCCACCGAGAAGTAGGTGATGGAGAAGTTGGTGGTAATCATCACCGGCGAGTCGGGCTTGGGGTTGTTGATCTCGTAGATGCCCGGCTGGACCTTGATGGGCTCCTGCGGGTTGGTGTAGATGTTGACCCGCCAGGCCAGGAGGGCGTAGGCCATCGCCGGGGAGAACCGGTCCAGGACAATGAATCCGGCGTATTTGGCGATGTGCTCCGCCGCCAGTTGTGCCTCTTCAATGGCATCCGCCGCCCCCTCGCCGGGGAAGGTGATGACCGGGAATCCCAGGGGGCGGAAGTTCTTCTTCAGCGCCAGACGGCGCAGATGGGTCAACGTGACCAGAGTGCCCGCGGGGTCCCGCACACCCGGGTCCAGGACGATGTCCTGAACACCGGCGCCGCCGACCTTCTCGGTCAGTTCCGCCAGCCCGTCCAGGGAATCGGCGCGGACGGCCAGGGGGACGCCGGCCCCCTTAGCCAGCGCGGCCATCTCCTGCCAGTTCTCCGCGGTGGCGGCGTAGAGGAGCGGACGAGTGTCGTCGGCAGCAGCCAGTCCCGCCTTCATCACCGCCGGGTCGGAGGCGATCAGGATCAGCGGACGGTCGGTCGCCTCCCGCGCCGCCTTCACCGCCGCGGCGAAGGTATCCGGGTTACCGGAGGCCGCCTCCACCGCCACACCGTCCAGATGGAGGATCATCCCAACGTAGACCACGGAGTACCCCATCGCCTCCTGGACGGCCTTCTGGATGTCCGTTATCGGAGTGGTGTCCTTCACCCGCACGAAGAGGCCCGGCGGATTATAGAAAGTCTTCTCGTGCCGGAAGATGACCGTCTCATTGCCCACCGACACCTTATGGCCCGGCCCCTGAACGGTGACCAGGCGGATGGGCGGCGCGGCGGCGGCATCCAGTTGGGCCTTTGCCTCCTCGGAGACGTAGGGACAGGCGGAGAGTTCCGCCTGTTTGGCCGCCAGTTTCATCGCGAAGGCCAGGCAGGTGGGGTAACCGCACTCCTTGCAGTTGGTTTGGGGAAGCAGTTTGTAGATTTGCAATCCAGTGAGCGCCATCTCCGCCTCCTATTTTGCCATCATCCGTTCAATGAAGGCCCGGACCCGCCGCACCGTCTCCGGGTGGCGAAGGACGAGGACATTCGCCCCCGCCAGGAGCAGATTGGTCGCCGTCAGGGTCTCCCAGAGGATGGCGCGCTCGCGCCAATCGCCCCAGGAGGCCGGCACCCCCTCGCCGACTTTGGACTCTTTCTGCCGCCAGGCCTCAAAGCCGGGGGTGACCAGCATGGGCAACTGGGTCATCTTATCCCCTTGCAGGGCCGCCAGGCGCAGCCGCTCCATCACCGAATAGCCGTACTCAATCCCGTAGCCCAGACCGGCCGTCGTCGGGTCCATAATGATGCGGTCCAGCGGCATCCCCATATCGGCGATGAGGATATTCAGTTGCTTGGCCAGGTTGACGTCCATCGCGGTGCGCCCGTTGACCAGATGTCCGCTGGCCAGCGCCGCCGCGACGATGGTGCGGTAGTTCTTCTCTTCGCAGATGCCCAGGACAATTCGCTCTCCGGCCGCCTCCTCGGCCACAGCCACCAGCAACTCGTTGTCGGCGTCCACCTGACCGGGGCCAAAGACCATAATGGGCAGACCCGTCGCCTGGAGGACAGCGCGGGTGATCGCCCGGGCGTCCGCCGCTGTGGTGGGCTTTCCGCCGTCGCGGGTCAGGCTCAACTGGAGGAGCACCAGGTCGGCGCCCGCGTCCTCGGCAGCCTTTGCCCACTGGGCCGGATCCCTGGCCGCGTCGCCCCAGGCCTCCAGCAGAAGCGGCGACCAGTCCTCCGGATAGCGATCCAGAACCTCCATCGCAATGCGCGGCGGATTGGGCATTTCCCCATCCGTCAACATAAAGGGAAGCGTGTTCTCCCCTCCCACCTTGACCACCCGGCTGCGGGTGCCTCCCTCCGCCGCGGTGGCGCCGATGGTCGCTTCCAGAACCCTGCCGGGCCATTTCTCCACAGGAATTTCCACCGGCATACATGACCTCCTTCGTTCTGGGGTGATAACGACACTTTTCACCTCTCCCTGCCCATCAGGGAGAGAACAGATTCAATTCAAAGATACTCCCGCCCGAACAGAATGTCAAGCCGAAAATTGACCACAGAGACGCGGAGCACGCAGAGAAACCCAGAGGGGCACCGCGAGCACCTCCACCGCACCGGGCAAAAACCCCTCTGCGTTTTCCTGCGTCCTCGTCGCCCTGCTATCCCTGCCATTCAGCAAAGGAGGGCCGCCACCAGGAGGCGACGGCCCCCCTCCGTCGCCGGATGATGGAAAGGGGCGACGCGCCTCTGGCGCGTCGCCCCATGGACCCCTTAGAAGAGCGGCGGCATCGTCAGCGCCGGATGCCCCTTCTCCTCCAGATACGCCAGCAGGCCCTCCACATCCGTGCAGATGGTCTCGTCGGCGATCTTATCCAGCAGGTCCGGGTCGCCCTCCCGCTCGCAGACCGCCTTCAACTCCTCGGCCATCGTCTGCTTGAGGAACGAGGACATCCAGACCACTCGCCTGAAGCCGCCGTCGGCAGAGAGGAACTTGGGGCTGGTGAGGTAGTACTTGCCCACCCCCATCACGCCCGGCGTCTGCAGGCCACCACCAGCCATACCGGCCAGAGTGGAGAAGGTCATCCCGGCAGGGGTCATGCTCGGGTCCTCCCGGCTGACAACCATCACGCCGTTGGCCTCGGGGATGACCATGACGATGCACTCAAAGCAGCCGCAGGCCGTCATGGGGTTCTCCATAATGGAGTACATCGCCACCGTGTCCACCTTGCCCTGGGAGGCCACCCGAACGTACTCGTTGACGCCGGTGAAGTACCCCTTGACCGAGTCCAGGCACTGCCCCTTGGCGATGGGCTGGTTCGGGCCGGTGGGGTTGATCTCGTAGGACGCTTTGCAGTCCAGCCAGTTGTACGCGCCGCAGAGGCCCAGCCGCTGCGGGCTGATGACGCAGCAGTGGGTGGGGGCGAAGGACTGACAGAGGACACAGGAGTAGAAAGTATCCACGGCCTCGTCCACCAGGTCGGCCAGGCGGCGGTTGCGCCGGTCGTAGGCCTCGCGCGCCTTTGCCAGCCATTCGGCATGGAGCGCCGGGTCGGTGATGATTTTCACCTGTACCTTGTCCACGATGGCGCCGAAGTCGGCATGGAAGCGGGCGTAGAGGATATCGCCGAAGTGGCGCAGGTTGAAGCCCTTCTCCGCCGCGGTCTTGGAGATGCGGATCCAGGCGATGTCCCGCTGGCCAATGTGCTGGATGCCGGAGGCGCCGTTGATGAAGTAGTGAATTTGCCGCTCCAGCACCGGCTCAAAGTCTTCCTGCATCTTCCGGCCGGCGACTTCCACCACGATGCCCAGGTCCATCGCCCCGCCGACGGGCACGTCCTCAAACCCGGGGCCGATGACCTCAATCTTGCCGTCCTCCACCTGTTCCATCGGCACCATCCGCAGGTACTCAAAGGCGCGGCTGGCCCGACCACCGAACTCCACCCGCATATCGGCCTTGCGCACCACCTCGCCCTCAAAGGCGGAGCCGTAGGGGACGGGGATGGGCACCTCGGTGATTTTCACCTTGACGCCGCGCACCTCAATGGCCTTCTGCACCAGCCGGGCCGCCTTCTCCTCGTCGGTGGGGGCGTCAATCTCCTCCCACGGCATAGAGATGACGTGCTCGTAGCGGGTGACGCCGGTGGGCAGAATCTGGGGGATGACGGTGTCGGCGATGACGGGGAAGCCGTAGCAGATGGCGCCGGCGGCGGTGGCGTACTTCAGGTCGTCCACCTCGCCCAGTGCGATGGCGAAGGCGAAGACGCGGTACTTGTTGTACAGGAGAATCTCCCGCCACTGGCCGGGCTTGAGGCCGCCGAAGGTCAGAGCAGAGCGGGTGGCGAAGCCAAGGGGGTAGATGGTGGCGATGGTATCCCGGCCGAAGGGGACGATGTAGGTATCGTACCCCATCTCCACGCCCTCTTCGTGCAACTGGTCAATGATGGAGCGGCCGTTGACGTTGCCCATCAGGAAGACCAGGATGTTGCGTCGCTGGAGTTCGCGGACCAGGGCGACGGCGGCCTGGTTGGTGCGCGCCGCACCGAGGAGGGCGGCGAATCCGGGCATCCGGCCGTCCACCAACTGGATGCCCCACGAACGCAACTGGATGTCGTCAATGGGACCGTTCAGATACCCGCCGCCACCTTCCTCCGTCTCAAACTCCGGGCTGGTGAAGGAGGCGCTGCCGGTCATTCGGAACCCCGGATACCGTTCCGGCTGCTCCCCATAGGCGAAGCGGATGCCCTCAATGGCCTCTTCGGCCAGCAGTGTCGCCATACCGCAATCCAGCGTCTCCCCCAGATAGGGCACCCACCAGTTCTCATCCGGCGGAGGATGGAGCAGACTCTTCGCCTTTTCAATCACCGGTACCAGGTCGCCGATTTTGGTCACCGGATACGCCATCATCCCGTAGATGACGGGCAGGTAGTAAGCCGTGTTGGTAAAGGCTACCGGGGCATCCGGCCCCTTCTCGGCCAGGGCTTTCTGAAGCAGGGCCTCCGCCTCGGCAACGATCGCGTTGGCCCCGCGAATGGCTCGGGTCGCGATATATCTGGACATAGCACTCCCTCCAAAGGAATGTCAACCCGACTTCATTTCGGGCGGTTTACTTCCTGCCCCCGTAAACGGCCTCAATCCGCGCCTCAAAGGGCAGTTCCAGGACCTGACGCATACGCCAGTCGCCGGACTTGCCCCACTTGGCCGGATTGTACTCTTCCAGACCGAGGGCGGCCCGCTTCCGGTCAATGTGCGCCAGGGAGCGACCGACGATCTCTTTCGGGTCTTCCACAAACTCCAGCCGCCCGCCGACCTTCTGCTCCCACCCCTCGGTGGTGAGCCGCATGACCTCGGGGCTGCCCGCCAGCGGGTTGCGCACACCGCCCATGATAACATAGGCACCAGAGGCCACACAGTAGGTAGCGATGGCGAGTGCCTTCTCGCTCATCCACTCCACGGCCATGCCGACGGCGGGGATGTCGGAGATGTCGTCGCCCAGACCGGTCTCCGTGACCATCTGGGAGAGGACGGTAAGGATGCGGGAGTTGTCCACGCATGCGCCCATATGGAGCACCGGCGGGATACCGATGGCCTCGCAGACCTCGCGCAGTCCCGGCCCGGCGTATTCCATCGCTGCTTCCGGAGTCATATACCCCTTCTTGGCGCTGGCAATGGCGCCGCAACCGGTCTGCACCACCAGGACATCGTTCTTCAGGAACTCGGAGACGACGTAGTAGTGGTTCTCGTCGTGGCAGAGGCGAGCGTTGTTGCAGCCGATGTCGGCCACCACCCCGCGGATGCGCCCAGCGACGATAGCATCGTTGAGCGGACGGAAGGAGCCCCGATAGGAGCCCCCGAGGGCGTAGTTGATGTATTCGTGGGAGAAGCCGGCCACCAGCGGGCTGCGATAGTTGGGGACGAAGACCTCGCCCCGCTGCGGGAAACGGTCAATCGCGGTATGGAGAATCTGTTTGGCGATCTCCAGCGCCCGATGCTCGTCAAACTCCAAGTGGAGGGCGCCGGCCACTTTCACCTTGGGCGAGGTGGTGATCAGGGCCGTATGGAACCGATTGGCCAGCGGCACCAGCCCTTCCATAATGCACTGGATGTCCACCACCATCGCCTCCACGGCGCCGGTGAGGATGGCCAGTTCCTGCTGGAGGAAGTTCCCCGCCAGAGGGACGCCTTCTCGTACCAGGATTTCATTCGCCGTGCAACAGATACCGGCCAGATTGACCCCCTTTGCCCCCTTGCTCTGCGCGTAGGCGACGATTTCGGGGTCCTGCGCGGCCGCGACGATGATCTCCGAAAGGGTCGGTTCGTGGCCGTGGATGATGACGTTGACCATATCCTCCCGCAGGACACCCAGGTTCGCCTCGGCGCGGACGGGGGCGGGAGTGCCGAAGAGGATGTCCGTGAGGTCGGTCGCTAACATAGAGCCGCCCCAGCCGTCGGCCAGCGCACAGCGCATACACTGGTCCAGCAGGTGGTCGGCATCCTGGTCATTCCCCATATGGGTACGGTGGAGCAGTTCCACCACTTCGCGGTCAACCGCCCGCGGGGCGATCCCCAGGTCGCGCCAGATTTTCTGCCGCTTGACCGGGGCCCGCTTAAGGTACAGGAGTTCCCCCTCTATACGGCCAAACTCGCCCAGCGCGGCGATCGCCACATCCCGGGCGATCTCCTCCACCGGCCGGTCGCCGACCTTCACGCCCAGGTAGCGCGCGACTTCAAACAATTTGTACGGATCGCGGATCTTGTAGACGGGGTTCCCTTCCGCTGCGGCCAGGAGCGTATAGGCCACACTCCGCCCGTGGTCGGAGTGGGAGGCTGCACCGGCCGCCACTGCGCGGGCAAAGTTGCGGACCACCACCACATCCCGGGTCGCGCCGCAGACGCCCATATCCACATCGCCGACCAGCCGACAGGGCCCCATCGCACAGAAGCGACAGCACAGGCCATCGGCGCCGATCGGGCAGGGGGTAATCTCATCGGCCCGATAGAAACAGGTCTCCGCATTGATCTGTAAAGCCCGTTCCAGAAGCGCTATTGCCGCCGCGTCGCGGCTGGCCTCCTCAGGTGTTCGCACCTTTTTCTTTGCCATTTTAACCTCCCATTACCATTTCCGGAAGTCACCGGACATCTCCAGGTCGGCCCGGTAGGTCTGGCTCATGCGGAAGCCCAGGTCCCCCCAGCGCGGGTCGCGCCGTTTCTCCGTGGGCGGCACCAGGATGGGGGTCTCTCCCTGGCCCACCGGATAACCGGCCTGCGCCAGGGCCTGCTCCAGAGTCTCCCGCTTCACTTTGGCCGGGTCGTAGGCGACCAGAACCTGCTTCCAGGCCGAACTGGCATACACATCCGTCACCCCGTCCAGTTTGGTCAGGACTTCCCGAACCTTCATGACGTGGTGATCGGCCCACATCAGTGGGACATCCAGAACCACTTTCTCCATGTCTACCTCCTTCATTGATCTCGCCGTGCGGTTTCCCCGCATTTGTTGACGGAGTTTCACCCCAACGGCACGGCCTCCTTCCGAAGGCCCCATCTCCATACCCGCCGATAGCGCGGCAGGCCGACCGCAGAGAGGCCTGCCCATCGGGCATCCACCTGGCAGGTCTACACTGCGACCTGCGACCTTGCAACCTGCGACCTGTGACTTGCGACCTTGCGCCTTTTTAAGGTAGGGGTGGAGGAGGAGAACCCTCCCCCACCCGGACCGGGGACGGGGGATTAGAAGAGTCCCTTCACCCTCCCTGTCGCCAGGTCAATATCCACATCCACGAACGCCGGCCGGCTGGGCAGCCCGGGCATCGTCCGCATCGCGCCGCAGAGCGGATAGAGGAAGCCCGCCCCGACGCTGGCGCGGATATCCCGGATCGGCAGGCGGAAGCCGCGCGGCGCCCCCTTCAGTTTCGGGTCGTGGGAGAAGGAAAGATGCGTCTTGGCCATACAGAGGGGCAGTTTGTCATAGCCCATCGCGGTGTAGAGTTCAATCTTCCGCTCCGCCTCGGGCATGTAGTCCACCCCGTCGGCGCGGTAAATCTCGCGGGCGATGGTCTCAATCTTCTCCCTAATGGAGGCTTCCAGCGGGTAGAGGAAGCGGAAGTTGCTGGGCTGCTCGCAGGCCTTGACCACCGCCTCGGCCAGCGCCGCGCCGCCCTCGCCGCCCTTCGCCCACACTTCGCTGACGACGGCGTCAAAGGCCCCCGCCTTCCGCGCTGCCTCCTGGATGACGCCGATCTCCCGATCGGTATCGGTCTTGAAGCGGTTGATCGCCACCACCACCGGCACACCGAACTTCAGAACGTTCTCTATGTGCTGAATCAGGTTGGGCAGCCCCTTCTCCAGCAATTCCACATTCTCCTCCGTGTAGGCCGGGCTGAGGGGACGACCGGGGATCACTTCGGGACCACCCCCGTGCATCTTGAGCGCGCGGACGGTGCAGACCAGGACGACGCAGTTGGGGATGAGGCCGGAGTAGCGGCACTTGATGTTGAAGAACTTCTCCATCCCGCAGTCGGCGCCGAAGCCGGACTCCGTGACCACAAAGCCATCCGGACCGACCAGTTTGAGGGCGATCTGGTCGGCGATGATGGAGTTGTTGCCGTGGGCAATGTTGGCGAAAGGCCCGGTGTGGACGAACGCGGGAGTCCCCTCCAGCGTCTGCATCAGGGTGGGCATCAGCGCGTCCTTCAGCAGGACGGTCATCGCGCCCGCCACCCTCAGGTCCTCGGCCGTCAGCGGACGCCCGTCCTTGCTGAATCCCCAGACAATGCGGCCCAGCCGCTCCCGCAGGTCGGCCAGCCCCCGGTAGCCATCCACCAGCGCCAGGATGGCCATGATCTCCGAGGCGACGGTGATGTCGTAGCCCGTGATCCGGGGGACCCCATCGGTGCCGCCGGGCAGATTCGCCACCAACTCCCGCAAGGTGGAGCCTTCGGGAAGCGGCTTGTCGGCCTGCCCGGCCTGTAGACCGATGACGATGTTGCGCAGCGCCCGGTCGCTGATGTCCACCACCCGGTTCCAGAGGATGGAGTTGGGATCTATGTTCAGGCGGGGGATCTCCGGGCAGAACTTTGCCAGTTGTTCGTCGGTCAGTTCCATCTCGTGGAGGATGCGGGCGTCAACGGCCGCCGCCAGCAAGTTGTGCGCTGCCCCCACCGCGTGGATATCGCCGGTCAGGTGCAAGTTGAAGTCTTCCATCGGCACTACCTGCGAGTAACCGCCGCCGGCCGCGCCTCCCTTGATGCCGAAGGTCGGCCCCATGGAGGGCTGGCGGATGCAGGTGATAACCTCCTTGCCGATGTAGGCCAGCCCCAGACTGGTGCCGATGGTGGTGACCGTCTTGCCCTCCCCCAGCGGGGTCGGCGTGATGGCGGTCACGTCTATGTACTTGCCATCGGGGCGGTCCTTGAGCCGGTGCAGGACATCCAGGTGGACCTTGGCCTTCCACTTGCCATAGAGGTCCAGGTCGTCCTCAGTAAGGCCGACCTTCTCGGCGACCTCCACAATGGGCAGGAGTTCCGCCATCTGGGCGATCTCAATGTCGCTGGGAACCGGATAGACTCGTTTTACGGGCATAGTATCCTCCTTGCTTGGGTATTGGGAAAGTAGGAGGTGGTCATTTCGCCGCGCGGCCCTCGGGGACCAGGTAGGCCGCCCGGGGGAGCAACGGTGCAATCTCCACCTCCACCGCCTGCCGCATCAGTTGACCGGAGACGTGCAGCAGGGTATCGCCCAGAACCTTCTCCATCGCCATCCCGGCCAGGCAGGGATAATGGTGGTGCAGTATGCCGGCCTGGAAAACCGCCTCGCCGATAGACTGACCCACCAGGTGCTCCGCCACGAACCGGGCACACCCACAAGCAGTATCCCGTTCCACCTCCACCGACTGGACTATGCCATTGGCGGCGCGGATTCGGAAAACCGGACGCCCGAAATGGCGGGCGAATTCCGCGATCCAGGGATTGGAGTAGGCCACCCGCTGGTGGCGAACGTTGTATGCGTCCTCGGTAAGCGAACAAAAGGGTCGCGGGAAAACGGCCGCGACCCCCATCTGATTCAGACGGACTTCCAGTTGGCGGATCAGCCCCTCCGGAAGCCAGGAACTGTGGTCCACCGGGGCGATGACCGCCCGGGCGCCGGCTCGTCGGACAATATCGGGGATCAATTGGGCGACGGCCGGGCTCTCCCCCAGCGCCAGGATCAGGTCGGAGGGGGGAACATGAAGGGGCAGATAGGCTTCTGGATCGTCCAGCATTGCCGGCAGGTCGGCCGGAGGACGCCAGGACTCCACCGTCCAGCCTTTGGGGCCGTAGGTGCGGATGTTTTCCACAATGCGCTGGCCGTACTGTCCCTGCACGATGGCAAAAATCCGCATCGCCGCCGGACGCGGGCGCCCCCACTCCAGCGGCTGCCGGATCGCCTCCACCAGGTCCTCCACCTGCCGCCCCACCTTCATCTGGCGGTAATGGATATAGATACGATTGTCGTCCAGATTGAGGGCGACCACTTTGAGGCCGGGGAGCGCCTGGAAGACCCGCGCTACGAGGGATTCCTGCTCGTCGCCGGAGGCGCCGACCACCACCACATCGGGAGCCATCTCCTGGATGCGGGCAAAGGTCTGCGGGGAAACCTCACCGATGCCGACAACCTCCAGCCCGGGTTGCTCCTGCAGGAGGGTCTCCACGCCCTCGGCGAACAGTGGGTGCTCCGTGAGGATGAATACGCGACAGGTGGACATTCTGACCGCCGGTCAGTTATTGACCGGTATTCATGATACCCATTTTTCCCGGTTTGTCCATAGCACAATAGGACTATTTACCGGCGCGGAATAGCACAAGAGGACTATTAAAGGGGGAAATATTCTGGCAGGGTTGGGCAGGCGAAGGTCGCCCAACCCTGCCCCAAATTTCTTCCGCTGTAACTATTCAGCCATACGACTGTTCCAGAAAAAACCGCTTATCAGGGGATGTTCATACCCCCTCACCCCCCTTGCCCCCTCTCCCCCTTGCCCTGACGGGCGGGGGGGGACAGAGAGGGGTTTTGCGGGGCGGCGGCTTCGCCGCCGCCCCGCAAAACCCCATCTTTTCTCCCCCCTCCCCGTGCGGCGGTAGGGGCGGACGATCCGTCCGCCCTCAACGGGGAGGGGGGTCAGGGGGGAGGGGCCCAATCTCTTTCGGCTCACCGGGGGACCTCTTTCGGCCGGAAGCCGAATTGGGTAATACCATTTATACTTTTAGCGCAGAATTTGTCATTATAATTTAGAATCTGCCATTGTCAATATAGTTACCTTCCGCTTACTTAACTGCCGACCGCCTGTCTTTTCAGCAACAGCGGCCCTATCCGGTCAATCAGCCAGCCGAAAGTCAATTCTACCCACGGCACCACCCGCAGCCAACCCGGAACATATACAACCCGGCGGGGATGTTGCAACAATCTCCAGATGCGCCATGCCACGGTGTCCGCGCTCACACCGACCTGTTCGGTGGGGACATGGCCGCCGTTCTCCTGCCGGAGCGCCGCTTCCCCGAATTCCGTCCGTACCGCCCCCGCGCGCACCACGCTGACACAGACGTTCGTTCCGGCCAGTTCCCGGTACAGGGCAGTGGTGAAGTTATCCAGGAAGGATTTGGTCGCCCCGTAAACCGCAATCCCCTGGCTGGGGATACTCCCGGAAATAGAGCCCACGTTGATAATGTGCCCGCTGTTTCGCTGGCGCATCCTGCCGAGAAACCGCAGCGTCAACTGCACCACCGTTTCTCCGTTGACCTGCAGCATCTCCCGGGCGGTCTGCCAGGACATCTCAGAACCGTAGCCGTACCAGCCCAGACCGGCGTTATTGACCAGCACATCCACATCCCCAAAGCGCTGCTCAATCTCCTCGCAGAGGCGCGACCGCTCCACCTCCTGGGTCAGGTCGGCGGGAAGGGGATAGGCATGACCGCCTGCTTGCCGAATCTCTTCTGCCAGTGCCTCCAGCCGGTCGCGGCGACGGGCCACCAGCAAAACCCGCAGCCCCTCCTCGGCCAGTCGTCGGGCAGTAGCAGCACCGATGCCGGATGAGGCCCCGGTAATCAGTGCAATCTTATCCTGCCAGTTACGCGCGCCCACCCGCCATCGCCCTCCGGCCTTCGCTGGACCTCTCCAGAAACCACCGCACGGTATCCCGGACCGTTTCTATGACCGGGCGGGGTCGGAAACCCAGTTCCCGCTCCGCTTTCTGATGGCTGATAACCGAGTTGCTCCGCAGGACTTCCAGCGAGTACGGTGTGAAACGGGGTTTGGTGCCCGTCCGCGCGTAGTACCACGGGGTAAATTGAGCCACCCAACGGGCCAGTGCGAAGGGAAGTTTGACGATGAGGAACGCCCGGCCTGTGATCTGGCGCACCGTCTCCAGCAGGGAGCGTACCGAAAGGCGATGGCCGCCCAGGATGTAACTTTCCCCCCGCCTTCCTCGCTCGGCCGCGGCGATCATCCCGTCCGCCACATCCCGCACATCCACGAAATCATAGGCGCCGTCCACATAGAACATCGGCCGCGCCTCCGCCGCGCTGCGGATCACCTCGCCCATTTCCGAGCCGCGAAAGTCGTATGGGCCGATGATGCCGGTGGGACAAACGATCACCGCATCCAGGCCCGTCTGAGAGGCTTTCTGCACCTCAATACTGGCCGCGGCCTTGGAGCGGTCGTATTCCCCGTAAGGGCACTCCAGATCAAACCCCAGCGACTCATCTATCACCACTCCATGGGGAGCGCGGCGGATGGCATGGATGGAACTGGTATACAACAGCCTCTGGACGCCGGTACGCCGGGCGGCCTCCAAAACGTTGCGCGTTCCTTCCACGTTCACCTTCCAGACCATTGGCTGAGGCCCCGGCAGGATGGAAATGAGCCCCGCCAGATGGTAGACGGTATCCACACCCTCCATCGCCCGGAGAAGGGAGTCCGGGTCCAGCACATCCCCCTCCACGAACTCCAGTTCCAGGCCCTGAAGGGACGAGATGTCCTCTCCCCTCCAGACAAACGCGCGCACTTTCTGCCCGCGCTCCAGCAGACGCCGCACCAGAACATTGCCGATATGTCCGGTGGCTCCGGTAACGAGAATCATCGGTACCTCCAGAAATGGGATTGCAAAACTCGCCGTACGCTTTGCGCAAAAACATACCGACTGGTCGGTATGGAAATTATAACATCATGACGTATTTTGTCAATGGGGACTTGCGGAGGGCTTGCACAGCAATTCACCTTGCATAGGAAAGGGGTGGGATGTGGGGTTGTGGGGGCAGCGAAGCCGCCCCCACAACCCCACTCTCTCTTTTTTCACGGGCGCGCCGCTCCCCCGAAATGATTTGCTGCACAAGCCCCAAGCGGTCCACCCTTGACACAGGGAGCACTTGGGATATAATTTACGTGGTTAGCGAAAATATGGCGCGGCAAGGATCCCTTTGGGGGCATTCCTTTGCCGCCAGCGAAGTGAGAAAACATCGCCTGGCCCGGACAATCAGCCCCGGGTAGATGAAAGGAGGGAACGATGCAACCACAAACCGCCGCATTTCTGGAATGGTTAGCCCGATGGGAAGCGGAACTTCCTTCCGTTCCTCTGGAATCGGTGATCCGGGAGCCGGCGCGAACGGCGATCCTATCCGTAGACCTGATCAAAGGCTTCTGCACCATCGGACCACTGGCAAGCCCCCGAATCGCCGGGATCGTTCCCACCGTGGTTCGTCTCTTCCAGCAGGCCTACGACCTGGGGGTCCGGCATTTCATCCTCACCCAGGACGCCCACGACCCGGATTCGGTGGAGTTCGGCGCTTTTCCGGCCCACTGTGTCGCGGGCACTCCGGAGAGCGAGACGATAGACGAACTGCGGGCACTTCCCTTCTCCGACCTGTTCGTCATCATTCCCAAAAAGTCCATCAGTTCCAGCATCGGCACCGACCTGATCCCCTGGCTGGATAGCCATCCCGCGGTCAACACCTTTATCGTCGTCGGCGACTGTACCGACCTGTGCGTCTACCAGGCGGCGATGTTCCTGCGCCTGCGAGCCAACGTCCGCGGCCTGAAGGATGTCCGCGTGATCGTTCCGGCCGACGGTGTGCAGACCTACGATATGCCCGTGGAGACCGCGCTCCAGGTGGGCGCGATGCCTCACGACGGCGACCTGTTGCACCGCATTTTCCTGTACAGTATGGCCCTCAACGGGATAGAGGTGGTGGCCCATCTCTCCTGACCGGGTGGGTGCCGGGGAGACCCGCGTGGAGAACTCTGTGTCCCTTCCTGACCGCATCGTCCAATGGCTTCGCCAGTATCTGGAGGCCGCCGGAGCGGAAGGCTTCGTATTCGGATTGAGCGGAGGGGTGGACTCGGCGACCGTTGGGGCTCTCGCCGTCCGGGCGGTGGGGACGGGCCGGGTACTCGCCGCTCTGCTTCCCTGCCATTCCCTGCCCGAAGACCTGCTCCTGGCCCAGCGGGTGGCCGATGCGTTTGGCATACCCACCGTCATCATAGACCTGACGCCCGTCTACGACACACTTCTGGCGGTGCTGCCCCCTTCCGAGCATCCGCTGGCTGCCGCGAACCTCAAGCCCCGTTTGCGGATGACGGCCCTGTATTATCTGGCCCAGTCCCACCGGTATCTGGTACTGGGGTCTGGAAACAAATCGGAAATTTCTGTGGGGTATTTCACGAAATACGGGGACAGTGGAGCGGACCTGTTGCCGCTGGGCGGCCTCTACAAGACCCAGGTGTGGGAACTGGCCCGGGAATTGGGGGTACCTCCGGAGGTGGTGGAGCGTCCGCCGACGGCCGGCCTGTGGCCCGGCCAGACGGACGAAGGAGAGATGGGAATCACGTATCGGGAACTGGACCGCGTCCTGACGGCCATAGAGAAAGGGGACCTTTCGGGTATAGACCCGGCGGTGCTGGAGAAGGTACGCCGGATGATCGCCACATCCGAACACAAACGCCGGATGCCGCCCATATTTGAGCCGGGTTAAGACGACGGGCGTCGGATTCTCCGACGCCCGTCGCTTTTTATGTTGGGGTGATGCGCGCTGCGACAGGTTAACCCAGCGTGATCTCCTTGCTGCTCTCCCACAACCCGTGGATGTTGCAGTAGGAGACGGCGATCAGAACGCCCGGGGCATTGACCTGGCAGGAGAAGAGGGCCACCGGATGGGTGTACGCCGGACCCTGGTTGGCGCCCTTCACCGACTCTCCGTGGGCGTTGAACGCACAGTGCCCGATCTCGTAGATGAACTTATCCCCCTCCGGCTGGAAATAAAGGGCGGTCCAGCGAATGTGATGCTCGGTCGTATTGGGGTGAGGAATCTCCTTCCCCACGGTGACGGTGACCTGGAAGGGCTGATTGGCGGTGACCTGGTCGGGGCATTCTATGACGGGGACATGCTTTTCCGCCTTCCAGTCTGCCGATTGAATCCGTTCTCCGAACTTCATTTTTCCCTCCTTCCGTGTAATTTATGGTTCAGCGATCCGGCGCAGAGCAGGGCAGAAAGGGTGTTCTGACGCCATTGTAATTGTATTGGGATTACCGCTTTTCGGGTTCCACGATCCGGGGGGCGACGGTGGAGTCGCTGCGTCCGCTGCAGTCTTTGCTCCGGCTGGCTTCAAAAGCACAGGCTTCGGAACAATAGACCCGATCTCCCCGCCGCACAGGTTCGCCCTCTATGGGGTCGCCACAATAATCGCATCGTCGTTCGCTCATACCTCCCCCCTTTCCATCTGGCAGATAAGACGATCAACCTCTTCCTAATTATACCAGAACTGGGTCGGATGTCAAGAGCCATTGCGAAAGGGCTTGCGCAGCAATTCGCCCCGTATGGGAAAGAGGTGGGGTGTGGGGTTTGCAGGCACGCCGCTCCTCCGAAATGATTTGCTGCACAAGCCCTTGACTAACCAGTAGTTGCCCCCAAAACAATTTTCTGGTAAGATTATACCGGCTCATCATCAGCCCCCGACCATCAACCTTGTCCGTAAGGAGAAAGCACAATGAAGGTCCTCTCCTACAACCCGGAACTCTGCGTCGGTTGCCACATCTGTGAAGAAGTCTGCGCGGAGACATGGTTTAAGACCCCGGACGCGGCAAAGTCCAGCATTATCATCCGAAATGAGGGCCCCGGTCCTCTGCAGGCCACTTTCTGCGTCCAGTGCGGCGAGTGCATCCCAGTATGCCCCACCGAGGCCCTGTACCGGGATAAGCAGGGGATTGTCCGGCTGCGCAAGGCGCTGTGCGTGGGCTGTCTCTCTTGCGTCGGGTTCTGCCCGTACCTGGCGATGCTCTACCACCCGGACCTGCTGGAGCCCTTCAAGTGCATCGCCTGCGGGCAGTGCGTCAAAGAGTGCCCGGCCGACGCGCTGGCAATCGTAGAGATGCCCACGCCGACACCATAAGCCCGGTCTGCAGGGAGGACGATGGGGTTGCGGCGGGCGGCTTCGCCGCCCGCCGCAACCCCATATCCCCTTTGCAGGCCCAACCGCCGGAGAAACAGGAGATTCCCATGCAAATCACCCTCACCATCAACGGCGTGCCCCGCACCCTGACCGTGCGCCCCAACGAGACCCTGCGGCAGGTGCTGCGCCGCGATGGGTATTTCAGCGTCAAACACGGGTGCGAGGACGGCAACTGCGGCGTCTGCACCGTCCTGGTGAACGGAGAGCCCCGCTCCAGTTGCGTCACACTGGCTGCGCAGGTGGACGGCGCCTCCATCACCACCGTGGAGGGGCTCGGCGGCCCCCAGATGCGCGGCTGGAAGGGCAGCGCCCCTCTCCATCCCATCCAGCAGGCCTTTATTGAGACCGGCGCCCTCCAGAGCGGCTACGAGGCTCCGGCCCTCATCCTCGCCGCCAAAGCGCTCCTGGACCGCAACCCCAACCCCACCGAAGAGGAAGTGCGGGATGCCCTCAGCGGCGTCCTCTCCCGCGAGACCGGCTACGTGAAGCCCGTGCAGGCGGTCCTTCGCGCCGCGGCCGTCCTGCGGGGCGAGGAACCGCCCCCGCTGGAGGCCGTCCCCGAAATCTTCCCTATGCCTCCTGACCTGATCGCTCTGCCGCCGGAGGAACCCCCGCCCGCAGTTGCCGGAGAGGGGGAAACGGGCCCCCGGACCGTCGTCCTGCCCCGTGTGGTGGTCGCGCCGGAGGTGGAGGAACTGCGCGTCGTCGGCAGGCCGGAACCCAAGGTGGACGCGCTCAAACTGGTCCAGGGCAAGCCCGCCTTCGCCGCCGACGTCCAGATGCCCGGTATGCTCTACGCCAAGATTCTTCGTAGCCCTTATGCCCACGCCCGCATCAAACGGATAGACGTCAGCAAGGCGCGCGCCCTCCCCGGCGTCTATGCCGTCCTCACCTACCAGGACATCCCCCGCGTCGTCTTCTCTACGGCGGGGCAATCCGACCCCATCCCCGGCCCGCTGGACACCGTCAGCCTGGACTCCAAAGTGCGCTACGTGGGCGACCGGGTGGCGGCGGTAGCGGCTGAGTCTCCCGAAATCGCCGAAGAAGCGCTGCGCCTCATTGAGGTGGAGTACGAAGTCCTCCCCGCTGTCCTGGACCCGCGGGAGGCGATGAGGCCCGGCGCGCCGGTCATCCACGATGAGCCCGACTACGTCCCCTTCGGGGAGTGCGACCCGTCCCGCAACATCGCCGCCGAAATCCGCATTGAACTGGGGGACGTGAACCGGGCGATGGCCGAGGCGGACTACGTCTTTGAGGGGGAGTACGAGGTCCAGCGGGTACAGCAGGCGCCGCTGGAGACCTGGACCTGCCTCACTTACTGGGACGAGGACGACCGGCTGGTCATCCGTTCGTCCACCCAGGTGCCCTTCCACGTCCGGCGCATCCTGGCGCCGGTGCTGGGGCTGCCGCCCAAGCGCATCCGGGTCATCAAACCGCGCATCGGCGGGGGATTCGGCAACAAGCAGGAAATCTATGAGGACATCTGCGCCCATCTGACCATCGCCACCGGCCGACCGGTGTTGATGGAATACACGCGGGAGGAACAGTTCGCCGCCAGCACGACCCGCCATTCTATGATCATCCGGATGCGGACGGGGGTCACGAAGGATGGCCGGATCATCGCCAACGAGATGGTCGTCCTCTCCGATACGGGCGCCTACGGCAACCACGCGCTCACCGTCACCGGCAACACCGGACACAAGGCGATGTCTCTCTACGACGCGCCCAACATCCGTTTCTGGGCCGACGTCGTCTACACCAACCGCGTTCCCTCCGGCGCCTACCGCGGCTACGGAGTCCCGCAGGGGTTTGTGGCGGTGGAGGCTCATATGGAGCGCATCTGCCGGGCGATGGGGTGGGACCCCCTGGAATTCCGGCTGAAGAACGCCGTTAAGCCCGGCGCCGAACATCCGATGAGCAAGGTCTGGAGCGAGGGGCGGGAGGCCCACGGGGAGGTCATCCACACCTGCGCGCTGGCGGAGGCCGCGATCCAGGGCGCGGCAGCCTTCGGGTGGCGGCAGGGGGATTACCGCACCGTCCCCGGCAAGCCCCACCTGCGGCGGGGCCACGGGGTGGCCTTCGTGATGCAGGGGACGGCGATCCCGTACCTGGATATGGGCGCGGCGGTCATCAAGATGAACGACGACGGCTCCTTCAACCTGATGGTCGGCGCGACCGACCTGGGAACGGGGTCGGACACGGTGCTGGCCCAGATGGCGGCCGAGGTGCTGGGCTGCCCGGTGGAGGACATCATCGTCTATTCGTCCGACACCGACTTCACTCCCTTTGACAAAGGGGCCTACGCCTCCAGTACGACCTACATCAGCGGCGGCGCGGTGGTCCGGGCCGCCCAGCAGGCGGCGGAGCAGGTCCGGCAGGTAGCGGGGCAGATGCTGGGCGTCCCGCCGGAAGAGGTCGCTCTGCGGGATCGGGCCGCCTGGTCCCCCGACGGCCGTTCGGTGACATTGCAGGATGTAGCGCTGGAGAGCCTCCACCACCGCAACCCGTTCCAGATTATGGGGACGGGGTCCTTCATGAGCCCGTACAGTCCCCCGCCCTTCGCTGCCCAGTTCGCCGAGGTGGTAGTGGATACGGAGACCGGTCAGGTGACGGTGGAGCGATTGCTGATGGCGCTGGACTGCGGGAAAATCGTCAACCCGCTGATGGCGAGCGCTCAGGTGGAGGGCGGGATGACCCAGGCCCTGGGCTACGCCGTCTCCGAGGAACTGGTCTTTGATGAGTGGGGCCGCATCATCAACCCCCGCTTTGACGATTACCGCATCTTCCGCGCCGACGAGATGCCCGACCTGAAAGTGCTCTTTGTGGAGACCTGGGAGCCGACCCATCCCTTTGGGGTCAAAGCGGTGGCGGAGATCCCGCTGGACGGGGTGGCCCCGGCGGTCATCAACGCCGTCTACGATGCCGTGGGCGTGCTCATCCCGCGCCTGCCGCTCACCCCGGAGCGGGTCTGGCGGGCCATCCGCGGGGGTTAGCCACAGATTTTAGCCACGGATTACACGGATTACACAGATTTTTTGAGAGTTAGACACGGATTACACGGATTACACAGATTTTTTGAGAGTTAGACACGGATTGCACGGATTACACAGATTTTTTGAGAGTTAGACACGGATTGCACGGATTACACAGATTTTTTGAGAGTTAGACACGGATTGCACGGATTACACAGATTTTTTGAGAGTTAGACACGGATTACACGGATTACACAGATTTTTTGAGAGTTAGACACGGATTGCACGGATTACACAGATTTTTTGAGAGTTAGACACGGATTGCACGGATTACACAGATTTTTTGAGAGTTAGACACGGATTGCACGGATTACACAGATTTTTTGAGAGTTAGACACGGATTACACGGATTACACAGATTTTTTGAGAGTTAGACACGGATTGCACGGATTACACAGATTTTTTCCGTGTAATCCGTGTAATCCGTGGCAAAATATTCGGAGGTCACAACGTGCGACGCCGTCGTGGGGGGAACTGGACACTCATCGCTGTCATTCTGATCGGGGTTCTGCTGGCCTTTCTGGTCTGGCAGTGGACCCAATTCCGGGCCGACCTGCGAACGCTGCCGGATAACGTCGTGGTCGCCGGGATGGACGCCAGCGGCATGACGACAGAACAGGTAATCGCGGCGCTGGAGGGCGCCTACGCGCAACCCGTCCAACTGACTTACCAGGAGCAATCCATCGTGCTGGCCCCGGAGAGCGTCGCCTTCCGGTTTGACCCGGAGCAGACGCGCCAGGCGCTGGAGGCCGTCCGGCAGAGCCGGAACAACCTGAACGGGTTTCTGGCCTATTTGCTGCGCCGCCCGTCCCCGACCATAGAGGTGACTCCGGTCGTCCAGTATGCGCCGGAGCGGCTGGACGGTTTCCTGGCGCGCCTCGCCCAGCAGTACGACCGTCCCCCTCAGGAGCCCGTCCCCCTGCCCGAAGTGCTCACCTTCCGCGCCGGGCGCGCCGGCTACGAACTGGACCGGGAGGCGTCCCGCGCGCGAGTGGAGGCGGCCCTGAAGTCGGTCGTGAGCCGTCAGACCGAACTGGTCGTCCGGGTCGGGGAGGCGCCGCCCCTCCAGATGCGCCATCTGGAGGAGATGCTGCAGGCCCTGCTGGATGACTTTGACGGCATCCCCAGCGTGTTTATCAAAGACCTGCAAACCGGCGAGGAACTGGAGATCAACCCGGACGTCGCCTACGCTGGGCTGAGTGTCCTGAAAATTGCCGTGATGATAGAGACCTACCGGGCCCTGGACCAGCCCCCGGACGTTGATCAGACGAAACTGCTCACGGAGACGATGACCCTGAGCGGGAACTTCACCGCCAACCTGCTCCTGCGGGGCATCATCGGCGGGGGCGACGCATATCAGGGGGTGGAGAACCTGACGGCGTCTATGCGGTATCTGGGACTGGTCAACACCTTTATGGCCGCGCCGTATGACGAGACGACACCCCCGCCAGCCATCATCACCCCGGCGAACTCCCGCACCGACCTGAACACCAACCCCGACCCGTATATGCAGACGACGGCGCGGGAGGTCGGGCTGATGCTGGAGATGATCTACCAGTGTGCCCACGGCGGCGGCGCGCTGATGGTCGCCTACCCGGGCGCGTTCACGCCGGAGAAGTGCCAGCAGATGCTGGAGATGATGGCTGGGGACCGGACGGGGAGTATGATTGAGGCCGGGTTGCCGTCGGGGACCCGGTTCGCCCGCAAGCACGGCTGGGCCGGGGATACCCACGCCGACGCGGCCATCGTTTTCAGCCCCAACGGCGATTTCGTCCTCGTGGTCTTCCTGTACCGTCCCCAGTGGCTGGAATGGGATGTCTCCAACCCCCTTGTCACCCGTATCGCCACGGCGACGTACAACTACTTCAACCCAGCGAGGTAGGGGCGTGAAGCGTAAAGAGTAAAACGTAGAACGTAGGAGGTATCTATGGAGGGTCTGTATCTGGGACGGGAGTACGATCCATCCACCGGCACGGTCACCGACCGGCCGGTCTTCTATCCCTCGCGCCACCTCACCACGCACGCCATCATCCTGGGAATGACCGGCTCCGGCAAGACAGGCCTGGGGATTGTGTTGCTGGAGGAGGCGCTGCTGGCAGGAATCCCCATCATAGCGGTGGACCCCAAAGGCGACCTGACCAACCTGCTCCTCACTTTCCCTGGACTCTCCCCGGAAGAGTTCGCCCCGTGGGTGGACGCGGAGGCGGCCCGCCGGGAGGGGCGGTCGGTGGAGGAAGTGGCAGCCGCCGAGGCCCGCCGCTGGCGGGAGGGACTGGCCCAGTGGGGGATCGGGCCGGAGCGGATCGCCCGCCTGCGGGAACGGGCGGAATTCGTCCTCTACACCCCCGGCTCCGGCGCAGGCGTCCCCGTCAATATCCTCCACCGCTTCCAGCGCCCCGACCTGGACTGGAAGACGGAGAGCGAAGTGCTGAGGGAGCGGATCGGAGGTCTGGTTTCGGCCCTCCTGGGCCTGATCGGCCGGGAGGGGGAACTGCTGCAGAGCCCGGAGCACATCTTCCTCTCCCAACTGGTGGAGCATGTCTGGCGGAGCGATCAGGAACTGGACCTTCCCGCCCTGATCCGGATGGTCCAGGACCCGCCCATCCGGCAGGTCGGCGTCTTTGAACTGGAGAGTTTCTTCCCGCAGAAGGAACGGTTTGCCCTGGCGCGGGCGCTGAACGGCGTCCTGGCTGCGCCGGGTTTTGAGAACTGGCGGGAGGGAGTAGCGCTGGATGTGGCCCACCTGCTGCGCACGCCCGACGGCCGCCCCCGGGCCTCCGTATTTTATCTGGCGCATCTGAACGACGCCGAGCGCTTTTTCTTCATCACCCTCCTTCTGGAAGCGGTACGGGACTGGATGTTCGCCCAGTCGGGCACGTCTGACCTCCGGGCTGTCCTCTATTTTGACGAGGTTTTCGGTTTCTTCCCGCCCTATCCCGCCAACCCGCCGACGAAGCGACCGCTGATGTCGTTGATCAAGCAAGGGCGAGCGGTCGGCCTGGGAGTGATGCTGGCGACCCAGAATCCGGCCGACCTGGACTACAAAGGGCTGACCAACGCCGGGACGTGGGCGGTGGGCCTGTTGCGCACGGAGCGGGATAAGGAGCGGGTGCTGGAGGGTCTGGAGGGCGCGGCGGCGACCGCCGGGGCCGGCCTGGATCGGGCGGAATTGAGCCGGGCGATCAGCGCCCTTCGGCCGCGCGTCTTCCTGTTCCACGACGTCCGGGCGGAGAAATCCCTCTTCCTCCACACCCGCTGGGCGATGTCCTACCTCTGCGGGCCACTGACCCGCACCCAGATCCGACAACTGGTCCAGAGGATGACCGTCCCCGAGGCGGTATCGGTCTCCGCCGTTGCCGCCCCCCGCGCGGCCTCCGCAGCGGTGGAGGTCGTCTCCCCTCCCGCGGCCCCCCGACCGGTTTCGGCGGCCGTGACCTCCGCCCCGCCCACCCTCTCCGCCGACATCCCCCAGGTCTTCCTCCCGGCGGCGGTCACCCTGGACTGGGCGCTGCATAAGTACGAGCGGCGGACCGGCCGGACTCTGCTGGTGACGGAGCGCCGCCTGCTGTACCTCCCGCGCCTTCTGGCGATGGGGACCGTCTACCTGACCAATGAGAAAATCGGCCTGCGCCATGCGGAGCGGGTTGTACGGGCAGTGGAACCACCTCCGCCGCCCGCATCGCCCAACTGGGAGGAGAGCAGGATAGAACTGGACCCGGCCGCGCTGATGCATCGTTCTCCTTCGGAGGGAGAATACGGCCCGTTGCCGGCCCATATGGCTCAGTCTTCTGCCTACGAGCGCTGGAATCGCCTGTTTGCGGAGTTCCTCTATCGCAACATCCGGTTGACGGTCTGGGCCAACTCGGTCCTGAAACTCTACGGCCGCCCCGGAGAGAGCCAGCGGGATTTCCGCCTGCGCTGCGAGGAGGCGGCGCGCGCCGGGCGGGATGCCGAGGCCGCCAAAGCGCGCGCCCGCTACGACCGGGAGATGGCCCGCATCCAGGAGAAGTTGCGGCGGGAACAGCAGGAACTGGCCCAGGACCAGTTGGAACTGGAGGCGCGCAAGCGGGAGGAGTTGCTCAGTTACGGCGAATCCGCCCTCAACCTGCTCACCCGACGCCGTCCGTCGTACATGATTTCCCACGTCAGTCGCAAGCGCCGCCTGACCGAACAGGCGGAAGCGGATGTGAAGGAGTCCGAGGAGACCATTCGCGTCCTTCAGCAGCAACTGGAGGACCTGGCGGCGAAGTGGGAGGAAGAAGCCGAGGCGATCAACGACCGCTGGGCCGCCACACTGGAGGAGATAGAGGAAGTGGAAGTCGCCCCGCGCCGCAGCGACGTGGTGGTGGACTACTGCGGCCTGGCCTGGCTGCCGTTCTGGGAGGTGGAAAGCCGCGAGGAGAAGCGATTGCTCCTCCCGGCGTTTGACAGTGGGGAGTAACGGTTGGTTTATTTTTGCCCTGGGGCGAACCTGGGCAGCGGTAACGCTCTACCCACTCCCCTTGTATGCCCGTATTGGGAGTTCCCTTTTTGTGCCCTCCAAGCCCGACGCGAAACCGTCGGCGCGGTTTCGCTTTGAGATGGAGTTCAGCCGGCGAGAGCCACCAACCGGCCCTGCGTGGACGCAGTGGGTCCGCGATCCTCCGGGAACAGAGCGTGATCAGCCATCCGATAGACGATCCCCGCCGCTGGAACGACGCGCTACAGCGCCTGCCCGCCCCCCACGTCCTCCAGACCTGGGAGTGGGGCGCGTTCAAAGAACGGCAGGGCTGGCGCGCCGTGCACCATCTCTGGGAGACGGACAGTGCCCCCGCCGCGGCCGCGCTGGTCCTCACCCGCCGCCCTGGCCGGTTGCCCGTGCAGGTCTCCTACGTCCCCAGAGGCCCGCTGCTGGCCCGCGAAGACCCCGACCTCCTGGACCGGGTCCTGACCGATCTGGAATCCATCGCGCGGAAGCAGGGGGCCCTGTTCCTGAAAATAGACCCCGACATAGAAGCGGATACCCCCTGGGGCGCCCAGGCGATGGCCCTTCTGCAGGAGCGGGGATGGCGGTTCTCCTCCGAACAGGTCCAGTTCCGCAACACCCTCCTCCTGGACCTGACCCCCTCGCCGGAAGAGATTCTGGCGCAAATGAAGCCCAAATGGCGCTACAACATCCGGCTGGCCCAGCGGAAGGGGGTAACGGTCCGGGAGGGCACGATGGACGACCTGCCCCTGCTCTACCGGATGTACCAGGAGACCAGCATTCGCGATCGCTTCGTCATCCGGCCGGAGGAATATTACCAGGACGCGTGGGGGTCGTTTATAGAGGCGGGACTGGCCCAGATGCTCATCGCCGAAGTAGCGGGAGAGATGGTAGCGATGGTCATCCTCTTTCGGTTCGGGGGACGGGCGTGGTATATGTACGGCGCGTCCCGTTCTCTGTACCGGGACTATATGCCCAACCACCTGCTTCAGTGGGAGGCGATCCGCTGGGCGAAAACTCAGGGCTGTACGGTCTACGACCTCTGGGGCGCGCCGGACGCGCTGGACGAATCGGACCCGATGTGGGGCGTCTACCGGTTCAAAGCGGGGTTCGGCGCCCGTCTGGTGCGCTGGATCGGGGCCTACGACTTTCCCGTCCACCGCGCGCGCTACCACCTGTATACGTCCATCACTCCCCGGATTCTGGCGCTGATGCGCTGGCGGTACTGGCAGAGGCTGGAAATTCCTTCTCCGACGGATCGCTGAGGGGATTTTCTGTGGGGAAAAGGCGCAGATAGCGCCGCATGTGTTGCAGGTGCGTCCCGGCCCAGTACACTCGCCCGCAGGCCGGACAGACCCCGAACCGCTTCTGGGTCTGGAGGACATACGGGGGGATTCGGTCGGCGACCTGCTGATGGGTCGCTCGTTCCAGGGGGACGTTGCAGACGCTACAGCGGGAGAGGGCCGGGTTGGGGGGCGGGCCCAGGGTTTCCACCACCTGGCGGACCTGCTCCTGGACTTTTTCCGACTCAATGAGCAGGGTGCGCAACCCCCTGCGAGACGCCAGGCCCCGGTCGCGAGTCAGGAGGATGCGCCCTTCGGCGCGGGCCCGTCGGGCCAGTTCCAGGTCTTCGGCGTGGTTCTCGTAGGCCGTGTCGTATCCCAGGAGCCGCAGCCAGCGCGCCAGGCGCCCCAGCATCCCGTCGGCCAGCAGACGGATTTCTTCCCCCATCCTGTTGGCAAAAACTCCGAATTCTGGTAAGATAAGGCCGTCTTCATTGTACCTCAAACCCGAAGAGCGTCAACTCACAGGACGGAACCCATGACAAACAGTATCGGCCTCCCCATACTGATGAGTTACCTGATCCCCGTTGGCTTCTTCCTGCTGGGATGGGGCGGAATGGAACCGGAACGGGCACGACGCGCGGCCATCCAGGGACTGGTCGCGCTGGCACTGGCAACCGTCGGATACTTCGCCGTCGGGTTCGCTTTCCATCTGGGCGGCGCGGCCGTCTTCTGGAGCCGTCCCGGCCTGGAAGGACTGGAATACATCTGGTCCCCCCTGGACCGCGTCCGTGGTCTGGGATGGGGGATGATCGGCCTGGCGGGGTTCTTCCTCTCTGGGGAAGCGGAACATCCCTTCCGGCTGACTCTCTTTGCGACGTACCTCCCGATGGCTGCGACGGCGGCCCTGCTGCCGGTGCTGAGCCTCTCCGGGCGGACGCGGGGCATCTGGGGGCTCCTGACGGGGTTGCTCACCGGCGCGCTGCTTTTCCCCCTGGCCGCGTGCTGGACCTGGGGCGGGGGCTGGTTGGCCTCTTTGGGGAAGACTCTGGAACGGGGGCACGGGACGGTGGATTTTGCCGGGAGCGGAGTGGTCTACCTGCTGGGCGGATTTATCGCGCTGGGGGGTCTGGTGGCACTGGGACGAAAACCCCCGTCGGAGGGGCCGGCCGAGATGCCCCCGGCCCACTTCCCCTTGCTGGCGAACCTGGGCGTGTTGCTCCTGCTGGTCGGCTGGCTGGGATGGGCCTTGGGCGCCCCGCTGCATACCGAGGGGGCCCGTCTGGAGGCCGGGCGCACCGCCGTCAACGGCCTGCTGGCAATGGCGGGCGCGACGCTGACCGTCCTCTTCTACTGCTGGCTGACGGTGGGGCTGGGCGACCCGCTGATGGTGGCGCGCGGGGTGGCCGGGGGACTGGTAGCGGTTTCGGCGGGCGCGCCGTTTATCTCCCCTTGGGCAGCGCTCGTGATCGGGGGGGTGGCCGGGCTGCTGGTCCCGCTCAGCGTCTATCTGGTGGACCGCCTGCTGCGCCTGGCCGATGAGGCCGCGGCGGTCGCCACGGCAGCCCTGCCCGGCCTCTGGGGTTTGCTGGCGGTGGCGCTCTTCGCCGACGGGCACTGGGGGCAGGGATGGAACGGCGTCGGCCCGGAGGTGTACCGGACGATCATCGGGCAGGGAGTGAGCGGCTTTGTCGTCGCCCGCGGCTTTATCGGCGACGGCCCCGGTCAACTGATCGCCCAGGTGGTGGGACTGGTTGCCATCGGCGTTCTGGGCTTCTCCGGCGGATATCTGGCGCTATTGCCCAACCGTCTCCGGCGGAGGCTGTTGAAAAAGTCGGATTTTCATCCGGCGGGGGAGCACCCCTGGGTGGGGCAGTGATGCCCCACCCCCCTCGCCCCCCTCCCCGTTGAGGGCGGACGAATCGTCCGCCCCTACTGCGCCCGCGGGGAGGGGGATTTTTGTATGGGTTTTGCGGGGCGGCGGCTTCGCCGCCGCCCCGCAAAACCCCATTTTTCTCCCCCCTCCCCGTGGGCGCAGTCTCTGCAGTAAACCAATACTGCATGCCAGCAGGGCGCCGTTTCCCCAGCGAAGAAGCCCCGTCCGTTTGCCCGCACCGTTACAGCCCCGTTACAATTGGCGGTCTCCTATTGATTTCTCGCCCCCCGCAAGATATACTGGTGGAGAAAGGGGGGAATCATGCACCGCACTTTCGGGCTTCTGATTCTGACCGCCGTTCTGGTCAGCGCTGTCCTGCCGGTTCCGGCCTCCGGGAACGCCAGACCGGTCACCCCGCTCCCGCCGGTAACCGGCACCGACGGTTTCGCGGGGACCTGCTACTCCTTCTACCCCGACCCCTTCGGCCAGGTACCGGGCCGTCCGTTCCTGCCTCTGGTGATGAACGCCGGTTCGCGCTGGGACCGTTTTGACTTCTCCTGGCGGGCCCTGGAACCGCGGGAGGATCAGTGGAACTTCTCCGGCCATGATCAACTGGTGGCCGACCTGCGGGCAGCGGGGATGAACATCCTGGGCATCCTCTTCCAGACGCCGAACTGGGCCGCGACCGGCGATTGCATCCAGATGATGGTCGTCCCCAGCCTGGACCGGCGCCCCGCGATGTGGTACGCCCCGGCGCTCCGGGAGACCGTCACCCCGACGAATGAAACTCCCCCCTGCCACACCACCCCACCTCGCGGCCTCTATGAGGAATGGAACGATTGGACCACTGCCGACGGCGACCCCATCAACTACTGGGGCCGCTTCGTCTACACCATCGCCTACCGCTACCGGGATTCGGTAAAGCACTGGGAAGTGTGGAACGAGCCAGACCTCCGCGGGTTCTGGAGCGGCACGTCCACCGACTACGCCCAACTGCTCAAGGTGGCCTACCGGGCCATCAAGGCCGCCTGTCCGGATTGTATCGTCCTCTTCGGCGGGATTATGTACTATGAAAAGCCCAACTTTTATCGCTGGGTACTGGGCAACCTGAAGAATGACCCGGAGGGGCCGGCAAATAACTACTTCTTTGACGTAATGGGCGTCCACCTCTACAGTCGCTCTTCCAGCATCTACAATGTGGTGATGGCGATCCGCTCCGGAATGCGGGAGTTCGTCCCCGAAAAACCGGTCTGGCTCACCGAGATAGGCGTGCCGGTTTGGGACGACGGGTCGGTATACTCCGAAACCGTCCCCTATATCTGGTCGGCCACACAGGAAGAGGCGGCGGCGTTTGTGCTCCAGTCGTATGCCAACGCCCGCGCGGCCGGAGTCCAGCGCTACATCTACTTCCGCGCTCACGACGACTGGTGCGATAAAAACCGGGATGGGGATTGCAGCGACCAGGGGGTTGATTACGGGATGGGGGAACCTTTCGGCCTGATCCGGGACGATCGGTCGTTGCGCCCGGCCTACGTCGCCTATCAGGTGGCGACCACATATCTGATATCGCCGACGATGGTGACCAGTTGGGGCGGGTTTGAAACCCGCCCCTCCGGTGGCGTGCGCCGGGTGACCTTCTGGGGAACGCCGCGGGGGAAGATCAGCGTCCTCTGGAACACCGTTCCGACCGCCACGGTATTCTCCTACCCAGCCATTCTGCCGACCGCCACGCTGGTGGACCGGCGCGGGGTGACCTATCCGATCACCGCTTCCGGCGGGGTCTACGCCATCCCTCTGCCCGGCGCGACGGCCAATAACGGCAACACCCCCAGCGACTACATCATCGGCGGGGAGACGTACCTGGTCATAGAGACCGATACCGTCCCGCCGACGGCGACGATCCGCTCCGTAGAGTTCTCCGCACCCCCCACCCTGACCGTCTCCTGGGAGGGGGCGGACGACGCGGCCGGCATCTGGCTCTACGACCTGCAGGTGCGGGAGGGGACAGGGGTTTGGGTTTCCTGGCTGACTTTCACCAGCACCACGACGGCGGCATACCCGGTCCCGCGCTCGGGAACGTGGTGTTTTCGGGTGCGGGCCTGGGACAAAGCGGGGAACCGGAGCGACTGGTCGGCGGGGGTCTGCCGGGAGGTCTCGCTGGAGCGGACGCTCCACCTGGAGGTGGAGGCCGTTTTCGGGGACGAGGACGGGGACGGGGTGCAGGCCGCAGGGGAGATACCGGTCCCCTCCGCGCTCCGCTTTGTGAACGGCGCGGGTGCGGACGTCATCTCGCCGACGGTGGGGACGTCCTGGGAGTTCACTGCTACCTTGCCGGTGGGGACATACTGGCTGGACGTGACCCCGGTGAGTTGGCCCTCACCGCCGCCGGGGTGGTTGCCGCGCCGGATGGCGGTGGAGGTCGTCTTCGGGGAGGGGGTTCAGAGCACCGCGCGGAGCGTGGGGCTGGCCCCCCACCGGGCCAGTGTATACCTGCCGCTGGTGCAGAGATAGGGATGATCCCTCCGCTTCACTCTAACTCCATCTCCCCATCGGCGCAGTAAGACCTGACGGACCGTCTCTTTCAGTGTGGTGATCAGGAATTCATCGCTTTCATTCGGAATGGATGCCAGGGTTGTGCGAATGGCGGCTGCCAGTTGAAGCATAATTTTTGTATCGCTTCCCACACCGCCGTATTTATCGGAAGCGATGAGCATCCGCGCAAACCAGTATACGTTGTCCCAGGGGCTTTCTGTAATCCAGCAAGGGACTCTGGAGTGTTGAATCTCGTAAAGTCGTATCACCCCTATGGGGGAGGGGGATGGAAATGGGGTTTTTGGGGCGGCGGCGAAGCCGCCGCCCCAAAAACCCCTCTCTTCCCCCCTCTCCCCCGCCCGTCGGGCAAGGGGGAGAGGGGGGCAAGGGGGGTGAGGGGGATAAAGGGAATCCCTGATTGCAATCTTTTGCCGTTCCATCTTTAAAATTATACTATCACAAGCGAAGCGAGATGTCAATCGTGCATCGGAGCCCGTGGGACGCCCACAACTCCCAGCCTTCGGTCCCGCTCCCAGGGGGGCAACCGTTCCTCCTTCTCCGCCAGCACCGCCCGCAACTCAAAGATGCGGTCCCGCAGCATCGCCGCCTTCTCAAACTCCAGTTCCTCCGCCGCCTTCCGCATCTGCTTCTCCAGTTCCCGGATCACCTTCTCCAGTTCGTCCCGGGGCATCCGCGATGGCGGCATCTCCGGTTCGCGGGCCACCTGCGCCCGCACCCGGTCGGTCAGGTCGCGGATTTCCTTGACGATAGTGGTCGGGACAATGCCATGCTCCTGGTTGTACTTCATCTGGATGGCCCGACGGCGCTCCGTCTCCTCAATCGCCCCCTTCATGGAATCGGTCATCCGGTCGGCGTAGAGGACGGCGGTGCCGTGGATGTGGCGGGCCGCCCGGCCGATGGTCTGGATGAGGGCCGTGTCGGAGCGCAGGAAGCCCTCTTTGTCCGCGTCCAGAATCGCCACCAGGCTCACCTCCGGCAGGTCCAGCCCCTCCCGCAGGAGGTTGATCCCCACCACGACGTCGTAGACCCCCATCCGCAGGTCGCGCAGAATCTCCACCCGCTCAATCGTCTGCACCTCGCTGTGGAGGTAGTGCACTTTGATCCCCAGTTCCCGCAGGTAGTCCGATAGGTCTTCGGCCATCCGCTTGGTGAGGGTGGTGACCAGTACCCGCTCTCCGCGCGCAACCCGCTCCCGAATGCGCCCGATGAGGTCGTCCACCTGCCCCTTCGCCGGTCGGACGATGATTTCGGGGTCCACAATGCCAGTGGGACGGATAATCTGCTGCACCACCTGCTGGCTCTTCTCCAGTTCGTAGGGGCCGGGGGTAGCGGAGGTGTAAAGGGCCTGATTCACCCGCTCCTCAAATTCCCCAAATTTCAACGGGCGGTTGTCCAGCGCGGAGGGGAGCCGGAAGCCGTATTCCACCAGCGTCTCCTTCCGGCTCCGGTCGCCGTTGTACATCCCCCGAATCTGGGGAATGGTCATGTGGGACTCGTCCACGATGAGCAAGTAGTCGGCGGGGAAGTAGTCCATCAGCGTCCACGGGGGCGACCCGGGCGGGCGCTGCTGGAGGTGGCGGGAGTAGTTCTCAATCCCCGCGCAGTAGCCCACTTCGCGGATCATCTCTATGTCGTAGCGGGTGCGCTGTTCCAGCCGCTGGGCCTCCAGATGTTTCCCCTGGGCGCGCAGTTCCCGCAGCCGCTCCTCCAGTTCCGCCTCAATGTCGGCCAGCGCCTTCTCCCGCTTCTCGTCCGGGGTGATGAAGGCCTTGGCGGGGAAGATATGGACTTCGTCCAGGTCGGCCAGCACCTCGCCGGTGAGGGGATTGATCTCGGTGATGCGCTCAATCTCGTCGCCCCAGAAACCGATGCGGTAAGCGGTCTCGCTGTGGGCGGGCATCACATCCAGAGTGTCGCCGCGCACGCGGAAGCGGCCGCGGTTCAGTTCCAGGTCGTTGCGCTCGTAGTAGATGCTGACCAGGTGGCGCAGGACGGTCTCCCGGCGGTGACGTTCGCCGCGCGCCAGGCGCAGCGTCACCCGCCCCCACTCCTCCGGGTCGCCGATAGCGTAGATGCAGGAGACGGAGGCGACGATGACGACGTCCCGCCGGGAGAAGACCGCCGACATCGCCGCCAGGCGCAGCCGGTCAATCTCCTCGTTGATATCGGCGTCCTTCTCAATGTACAGGTCATACTGGGGGAGGTAGGCCTCGGGCTGGTAGTAGTCGTAGTAGGAGACGAAGTACTCCACGGCGTTGTGGGGGAAGAATTGACGGAACTCGGCGTAGAGTTGGGCGGCAAGGGTTTTGTTGTGGGAGATGACCAGGGTGGGCTTCTGGACGGCCTCTATCACTTTAGCCATCACATATGTGTTGTGGACAAATATCCCTCCATGGCCTGCCAGAAACGTTTCATTATCCGCCACACTGATATCGTAAACGAAAGGTTTATCGTATTCCACCCGTTCCACTGACTGGATAGGCGACCACCGCACGGAAAGCAGGCGATGGAGAGATTGCCATTTCTGAAGCCATTCTTCGCTCCGAGAATTCGCAGTACCTCGCAGGGCAACCAGTATCTTTTCCAGTGTTGAGCGACGGGGGGCGCGCTGGCCCTCCTCAAAAAATCGGAAGGCCCCGCGCGACAAACCGGTCATTTTCGCCAGGGCAATCTGGCTGAGCCCTGCTTCTTCTCGTAATTGCCGGAGTTGAGGCCCACAACCCGGAATGGTGTCTACGTTAGAATGAGGGGAATGCTGGAGCTGCCTTTCCAGTGCAGCAACTTTATGGGCTACACGGAAGCCAATATAGCGCTGAAATTTTCGCAGATTTTCTTGACCGGAAATGGTTACCAGCCAGTACCATGCTCCTGGATGAGAAGCATTGGTTGCCTTTTTCCAGGTAGGTCTGACTCTGGCCCAGATACCGAATCGCAGTAGTGCGTAAGCCAATTCGTAGGCCAGTTGGCAGCTGGCGGTCACCCAACAGACCGCGCTACTTCGCTCAACAAAACCGTCTCCATCAAAATATACGCGCAACAGCAGCCCCAGTTGTCGGTCGGACAACTGCGGCCAGAAAGGAGGGAGGTGCTTGTCCCCAGCCTTAGAGCCAGCCAGTCGCCTCAATAACAAAGCCAGAGGGGTAGAAGATACCTGGTAATCGGTGCTGTTCCTGACGGTAAAAGGCACGCCGAGAGCAGTGAGAACACTTTCAAAATCCTGTCGCATCTGAGGAGAACGGCTGGCCCAAATGAAATAGCCACTTTGACTTTGGTTATTGCCTTCGGCGATATAGTAACCGATCAGCCGCAAAAACTCATCCGAGACGGGCAGAGTGGCAGGCAAGGAGCAACGATCCAGTTTACTGACGACCCTGGCATGCGCTGGTTCCCAGCACCCATTCAAGTTGCCGGTTTCTCCTAAAAGCGAGCAAAAAATCCGCACCGGAATCCGTGAGTCTGGTCGGTCACAAGTGATTGCGTATATCTTGCTATATGGGCTTTTGTAATGCTTGCTGAGAAACTGCAGAAGACGTTTACGGCCCCCAGCAGCAATCCACATAGCGAGAATATTGGTTGCGTCCACATATACTTTTTCAACGCTGAGGAAAGAGATAAGGTCCAGGGACGCCATTTCTTCCTGAGGGCCAGGAAGATTCCGGGGGACAGGGACGCAATCGCCGAGGCGGATTTCCGTTGTGGATACCAATCGCATACGGCCTTCCCGGAGCACCCACAGGTTGTGGTCTCCGGTCATCAGGGCATGGCGACCACAGGCTGTGGTGACGCGAAACATTGTCGGGGGCGCAGAGTGCCGGATAAGCGCTGTGACGGGTTTCAGTTCCACATGTCCGGTCTCGGGATTCAGACTCGGCACCTGAAACGGCGAATCGTCAGGAGAAAAAGGGATGAACCAGGTATCTCCGCTTTGCTGGACCTGTTCAGGGTGAGCCTTCATCCAGTGGTCCACCAGTTCCCCGATAGGAAGCAACTGGGGTTTCCACCAGATGTTCTCTTTACAGAATATGTATAGAGGTTCTTCGCCGTCCAGGCTCTTCCCGGTCCCTGTCGCCCCCAGCAGAGTCTGGTGTTTATAGCCGCGACGAAGCCCCTCCACCAGCGCGGCGATGGCCTCCGGCTGGTCGCCTGTCGGTTGAAATTCGGAGACGAGTTGAAATCTGGGCATTGGCCCCCTCTTATCGGACGCGGACGAGCGCGGATGGGCGCGGAGGTGACTCTTCAGGCGATAGCATCACTCCGCAACATATCGGCGCCGTCTGCCGGAAAAGAGCGTGATGCCGAGGACGAGCGCCACCAGCCCCGCCGTCACCCACGCCCCCGCGGCCACGACCGGCACACCGGCATGCTTCACTGCGATGCCCACCACCGCCCAGATGATGACAAGCAGATAGGCCCCATCCCTCCGCGTGAATCCGACGGCAGAGGCAATCGCAAAGGCGGCAGCCAGCATGATGAGCGTCCAGACCTCGGGGCGGAGCCCCCATCCGTCCCACCGTACATAGTCCAGCACCGCCGTGACGTTGGCAATTGTCGCCCCTGTGATCCATCCCAGGTAGACACTGAACGGGATGTTCACGCACCAGCGCTCGGCCACCGAAACGGAGACCCGCCCAATCTGCAGGCGAAGGTAGATGGCGATCAGCACCCCCAGAAGGGTGAACATCGCCACCAGGGTCAGGACGAAGTACTCGTAGTGCCAGAGGAAGAGCCAGGCGACGTTCGCCAGCCCGCTCAGGGCGAAAAGATAGCCGATGCGCCGCAGGCGCGGGTTCTGGCGCTGGGCCGGCAGGAACTGGTAGATGGCGAACGCCAGCCAGCCGATGTAGATCAGCCCCCAGATGGAAAACACGTAGCCCGCCGGGACGAAGTAGACCCGGAAGCGGTCGGAGATTTCTCCCGTTGTTTGCCCGTTCAACGGGAGCGCGTTCGCCAGCGCGTTGAAGATGATGGTGACGATTGCGGTGAGCAGATTGACGGACTGTCGCAGGGTGTCTTTGTTCATAATTCTCCTTTGCGAGATTAGGGGACGCCGGACAGAGGTGAAACCATCGCCCTGCCCCCTTTCCTGCTTTGTTACCTGCAGGGACGCCGTCGCTGGGAGTCAGCGAGATGCGAACTCCGCCAGCGCGATGGCCCCCAGAATCCCCGCGCGGTCCCCCAGCGCGGGGGGGACGATGTAGGCGTCTATGTCCTGCAGAATCTGGGGCGTCGGGATGTACCCGTTGAGCAGTTCCTGTACTTCCCGACGAATGAGGGGGAAGAGATGGCGCTGGTTCATCACCCCGCCGCCCAGGATAATCCGCTGGGGGGAAAGGGTGCAGACGAAATTCGCCAGCGCCAGGGCCAGGTAATGGGCCTCCAGTGCCCAGGCGGGGTGATCGGGCGGCAGGGTCTCGCCGCGCGCACCCCACCGCTGCTCTATCGCCGGGCCGCAGGCCAGCCCTTCCAGGCAGTCGCCGTGGAAGGGACAGCACCCCGCAAAGGGGTCTTTCTCCCGGTCGTGGGGGATGCGGATGTGCCCCATTTCGGGATGGAGCATCCCGTGGATGAGACGTCCACCCACCATCCCCCCACCCCCAATGCCCGTGCCGACGGTCAGGTAGATGAACGTATCCAGCCCCTGTGCGGCACCCCAGCGGCCCTCCGCCAGCGCCGCGCCGTTCACATCGGTATCAAATCCCACCGGCACCTCCAGCCCCCGACGGACCTCCCCCAGAAGGTCCACATTCTGCCAGCCCGGTTTGGGGGTGGCGGTGATATAGCCGTAAGTGGCCGATCCGGGGATCAGGTCCACTGGGCCGAAAGAGGCGATCCCGATGGCGGTCAGGGGCTCCCCCAGATGCTCTTGCTGCTCCTGGAAGAACCGGACGGCCCGGGCAATCGTCTCCTGAGGGGAAGTCGTTGGGAAACGGGTTTCGGCCCGGATGTCCTCCGGCCCCGTGCCTACTGCGCAGACGAACTTGGTGCCGCCCGCCTCAATGCCGCCGTAGAGCACTGCCATCGGTGACCTCCCGTCGGAGTGGTGCAATCAATCATACTGGACAAATGGGTTTCTGTCAACGGAGATTTGCAATGGGGCTTGCGCAGCAATTCACCCTGCATGGGAAAGGGGTGGGGTGTGGGGTTTTGCAGTGACTGCTTCCTGAAAAACCGAAATGAGGATATAATGATTGTGCCCTGACGGGCCAATACCCTGCTACGGAGGACTCTCTGTGCACCCAACCCATCCGGTTCTGACCGATGGCTCCCGGCTCATCGCCGAGGCCTGCGTGCGCGCCGGGGCCGACGCCTACGTGGGCTACCCCATCACCCCGGCCAGTCTGATTTTCTTCTACGCCAGCCGCCGCTTCCCGATCGCCCTGCCCGCCCCCGACGAAATCACTGCCCTGCAGTGGATGGCAGGTCTCTCCGCCGCCGGTCATCTGCCGGTCACCGCCACCTCCTTCCCCGGCTTCGCCCTGATGGTGGAGTCGGTCAATATGGCCTATATGATGGAACTGCCCATGCTGGTCATCCTGGTCCAGCGCCTGGGCCCGGCGACCGGCACCGCCACCGCCGGGGCCCAGGGCGACCTGCTCCTGCTGAACGGCCTCATTTCCGGCGGCTACCCCCTCCCCGTCCTCTGCATCTCCGACCTGGAGGACTGCTGGCGCCTCCCGCCCATCGCCCTCCAGACCGCCGTGGACCTGCGAACTCCGGTGGTGCTTTTGACGTCTAAAGAGATGGTGATGACGCAGGAAAGTTTTGACCTGGCGCGCCTGGAGGAGATTTCACCCGTCCGCCGGACGTTCTACGAAGGGCCGGGCCCGTACTGCGCGTACGACGCCGGGGACGGCCTTGTCCCGCCCTTCGTTCCGGTGGGAGACGGTCGCCATCAGGTGCGGCTGAATGCCTCCACCCACGACCGTTGCGGCATCATCCGGCACACCAGCGACGAGGCGATGGCGAACACCCGCCGTCTGGAGGCCAAAGTGGAGACTATGACCCCCATCCTCTATACTCTGGACGAACAGGAGGGGGCGGAGACGCTGGTGGTGACCTGCGACATCACCACCGGCGCGGCGCGCGAGGCGGTGGAGACCCTGCGGGCTGAAGGCGTGCCCGTCTCCCTGCTGGTGGCCCGGACGCTCCTGCCCGTGCCCACCGTCTACCACGACATCATCGGCCGCTACCCCCGCGCCGTCATCGCCGAGGAGAACCACCAGGGGCAACTGGCGCGCCTCCTCTTCGGCCGCCGTCTTCCCCCCAACGTCCGTACCGTGACTGCGGTCGGGCGGATGATCCGCCCCGACGAAATCGCCCGCGAGGTGACCCGATGAGCCGCTTCCTGGTCAAATCCGAACTTCCCTACTGCAAGGGCTGCGGGCACCATCTCATCGTCCGCAACACCGTGAAGGCGCTGGAGGCCATCGGTATGGAGCCGCTGGACGTGGTCCTGGTCACCGATATCGGCTGCCACGGCATCGTGGACGGCAACTTCGCCACCCACACCGTCCACGGCCTGCACGGACGGTCGGTCGCGCTGGCGGCGGGCATCGCCATGGGCCTCCCGCCGGAGAAGAAGGTCATCGTCTACATCGGCGACGGCGGCGCCACCATCGGCCTGCAGCACATCCTGGAGGCCGCCCGGATGAACGTGGACATAACCGTCGTCCTGCACAACAATATGCTCTACGGGATGACGGGCGGACAGCCCAGCGGCCTGACTCCCACCGGCTTCCGTACCGTTCTGACGCCCCAGGGCTATCCCCTACCGCACCACGACATCCCCCGGTTGGTGCTGGACGCGGGCGCGCCCTTTGCCGCCCGCGTCATCGCCCCCGGCGACTTCGCCGACGTCCTCCGTCAGGCGCTGGAGGTGGAGGGCTTTTCCCTGGTGGAGGTGCTGGGAATCTGCGTCAGTTACGGCGTGAAAATGAACCCCGACCTGCGGCTGAAGGAACTGGCCCGGCAGGCCGGATACGAGCCGGGCGTCTGGACAGGACCCACCCGCCCCGCCTTCCGCCCGGCCCGGCGGGAGACGACGTCCCTGCTGGAGACACTGGCCGTCTCCCAACGGTACTCGTCCCCCTTAGAGGGACGCCTGACGCTGATCCTGGGCGGGTCGGCCGGGGAAGGGGTGCAGCAGGCCGCGGAACTGCTGGCCCAGGCGGCAATGTCTGCCGGCCTCTACGCCACCAAAAAGGGGAGTTACCCCGTCACCGTGGGGGTGGGCTTTTCGGTGGCGGAAGTCGTCCTTTCCCGAACCCCCATCTTCTACCATGGCGTCTCCCAGCCCGACGCTGTCATCATCACTTCGGCCGACGGGCTGGCGAACCAGCGGGAGCGCATCCATCCGATGAAGGGGGGCATCCTCTGGCTGGATGAGTCCCTACCCGTGCCGGAGACGGGGGCGGAAGTGCGGGTGCGGGATTTTCGGGGACGGGCGGGCGCGCGCAACGCCGGTCTCTACGCCCTGCTCACTTTTCTTCGGGAGACCGGGGTTGTCCCTCCCGAAGCATTTGTGAAGACAGTTCAGGAAAGTCCGCTGGGCAAACATGTAGACCTTGCCGCGTTATAAGGTGACTGGCGCCTCAAAAGCGCCTGGGGTACGAACCGGCTATGACGACCGAGTACGTCCGCAGAGGGATTGCCGCCGCTCGGGCGGGCCGGAAGGGGGAAGCACGAGCCGCTTTTCGGGCCACGCTGGTAGAGGACCCGAAGAACGAGACGGCCCTCCTCTGGCTGGCCTACCTGGCCGATGACCCGCGCGCGTCGCTGGCCTACATCGCGCGGGCGCTGGAGGCCAACCCCCAGAGTTCGCGCGCCCATGCCGCCCTACGGTGGGCCCGGCGGCGGATGGGCACGCAGGCCGATTCTCCGGTACCGTCCGCCTCTTCTCCTGCGCCATCGGGTGCAATTCGGGCGTCACCCGCCTCCCCCGCGCCGTCCGCCCCTGCCCGGACCCGTCGGTCTATCCGTTGGTGGCTCCCGTTGATGTGGATTTTGCTCGTGGCCCTGGGCCTGTGCGCGCTGTGGCCGGGGGTCCAGGCTGCCATATTCCCGACGCCGACCTTCACCCCCACCGCCACTGCCACCCCCACGCCCACCGCCACGTTCACCCCGACCCCCACGCCGACTTTCACACCCACACCCACACCCACACCCACCCCGACCTTCACGCCCACGCCCACACCCACACCGACCCTCACCCCGACGCCGACCGTCACTCCCCGGCCCACCCGTCGGCCGACGGCGACGCCCATCCCGAAGCCGGTTCACGAAGACCGCTGGATTGACGTGGACCTGACCCGGCAGGTATTGATTGCCTACGAAGGAGATACGCCGGTGCGGGTGATACCGGTTTCCACCGGCCTGCCCCGCACCCCGACGCCCACGGGGCAGTTCCGCATCTGGGCCAAACTCCGGTATGATGACATGGTCGGGCCGGGCTATAACCTGCCCAATGTTCCCTATGTGATGTATTTCTATGGCGGCTACGGGTTGCACGGCACCTACTGGCACAGCAACTTCGGCCAACCGATGAGCCGCGGATGCGTCAATCTGCCCACATCAGAGGCGGAATGGCTCTTCAACTGGGCCGAGGTGGGGACGCTGGTAAATATTCACTATTGAGGCTACAAACGGTCCGGAAAACAAACAGGGGTTCCGCGGAGCACCGCAGAACCCCTGTTTCTTCGGGTTACCGGTTATTTTTCACCACCAGCGGGAGGTAAATGTAGTACCGGGCTTCCTGCACGGTGATGGTGAACTTCTGTTCTGCCGTTTCTCCATACTTGTCGGTAGCCCGAAGGACAACCGGATGGCTGCCCACGTCGGTACGGGCCGGTATACCGGATAGGGTCGCCGTGCCGTCGCCGCGGTCGGTCAGCGTCAGCCAGCCGGGCAGGACCGGCGCAGTGATGGTCAGGACATCCCCATACATCAGGTCATCGTCGGCGACAACAATCTGGTAGGTGTAAAGTGTGCCTGGAGTGGCTACCGCAACCGGCTCACTGGCGAATGCAGGCACGCCGTTGACCTTCGCCACGGTGATGGTAAAGGATTGAGTCGCCTTCAGCCCGGCCCCATCGCGCACCTCCAGTACCACCTGGTGCTGACCAACGTGAGCGGCGGTCGGCGTGCCGGAGAGAGTCGCCGTGCCGTTGCCGCGGTCGGTCAGCGTCAGCCAGGTGGGTAGGGTCGGCGCAGTGACCGTCAGCGCATCGCCGTGGGACAGGTCGGGGTCGGTGGCGACCACGCTGTAGGTGTAGGGCTGGTCCTGCGTCGCCCCGGTGACCGGCACACTGGTGAAGAGGGGCGAGTCGTTGACGTTGCGCACCGTCACCGTCACCCGGGCGGTGGCCTGCCCGCCGCGGCCGTCGGAGATGGTGTAGGTGAAGGCCTCCGTCCCCGCAAAG
>Ga0209721_1000252_pt1 | contig 53841 bp, 39 predicted proteins | sample TshhotsprinmetaG_FD_184139 | JGI IMG/M metagenome (GOLD analysis project Ga0209721, IMG submission 184139) | Hot spring microbial communities from South Africa to study Microbial Dark Matter (Phase II) - Tshipise hot spring metaG (SPAdes)... | ecosystem: Environmental > Aquatic > Thermal springs...
ATAGGAATGAAATTTTTCGAAAATGAAGCCAGTTCCAGTATTTTTTATTGGATCGAAATCTTCAACTGTATCAGCTAAACCTCCGGTTTTTCTGACAACCGGTATCGAACCATATCTCATTGCCTCCATTTGGGTAATTCCACAGGGTTCAAATTTAGATGGCATCAAAAAGATATCTGAACCAGCAAAAATATGCCTGGCTAATGTTAAATCAGACATTAAATGACAACCAACCTTTTTTGGAAATTTTTTATTAATTTCTTCAAAGAAACTCCGATATTTTGGCTCTCCTCCACCAACAATGACAAATTGAACATTAAACTCAGAAAGTAAAATTTCCAAAATTGGAAATAAAAGATCTATTCCCTTTTGCTCTTCCAATCTGCCAACCATTCCCAAAATTGGAATATTTTCCGAAACTTCGAGATTGAACTCCTTTTGAAGATGAATTTTATTCAATATTCTTTTCTGGAGAGTTCGGATATTGAAATTAACCGGTATCAATTTATCAGTCTCTGGATTTAATTCCTGATAATCTAAACCATTTAAAATTCCAAAAATTTTTGTTCTCACTTCCTTCAAAAGATCTTCCAATCTCTCACCATATTCTTTGGTTAAAATTTCTCTGGAATAGGTTTCAGAAACGGTATTTATAAAATCAGAATAGATAATTCCTCTTTTCATGAAATTTTGCTTCAATAATCTTTCTGAAAAAAAAGAGGCAATTGGCGATTTTCCATCATCAAAATCTAATTCGGAAACAAATCGATGATCAAAGATTCCCTGATGGTAAAGATTGTGAATTGAAAAAATTGTCTTGATTTTGTTTAAAACTGAATCATTTTTATAATTTACCTTCAAATAATTTGGTAAGGCTCCGGTATGCCAATCAGAACAATTGATAATATTTGGAATCCATTCTGAATTTCTTAAAAATTCTAAAACACCCCTTGATAAAAGAACAAATCTAATTGGATCATCAGAATAACCATAGACATTTGATCTTTTTTCATAATATTCCATATTTTCCAAGAAATAGATTAGGCAATCGGGTTCCTCAGGTAGATATTTCTTAATATTACAAATTAAAAACTTTTTTTCCTCAGCTTCTTCATCAGTTGGAACCTTTAATCCCTCAATGACCATTTCCATTGGATATTTTTTCTCATCAATTTTTCCATATTTTGGCATAAAAATCCGACAATCTATTCGCAGTTTTTTTAAGGCTCTAGTTAATGAAAAAATGGCCATTCCCAAACCACCAACCTGAGCATAGGGAAAAACTTCAGCTGCCACAAAAAGAACCTTTAAAGGTTTTTTAAAAAGAAACTTTTCTGGAATTAAATCTGGCATAATTGCGGAGGCGAGAGGATTTGAACCCCTGATACCCTTTCGGGTATACGTGATCTCCAGTCACGCCCGTTCAACCACTCCGGCACGCCTCCAAAATAATAAGGAAAGCGCTTCTCTTGTCTACTTTTCCGCTTAGATTAAACTGACATTTCTCTTAAAATTTTAATTCTTTCTTCAGCCGGAGGGTGAGTCATAAAGAGTTTGGTAAACCAACTGATTTTTTGTTCGCCACGAAAAGGGTTAGCAATATACAAATGAGCGGTGGCATCATTGGCTACTCGTAAGGAATTAGGGTCAGCGGAAATTTTTTCTAAAGCTCGGGCCAAACCTTCCGGATAACGAGTCAGCAAAGCGCCTGAGGCGTCGGCTAAAAATTCTCTCTTTCTGGAAATGGCTAATTTAATTAGAGTCGCAGCCAGAGGAGCTAAAATTGCGGCAATGATAGCAAAAAACATTAAAATTGCTCCAGTAGAATCTCTTCCTCTTCTTTGGTCCCTGCTCCAAAAGCTAATTCTTAAAAAGAAATCAGAAAGCAAAGCGATTACGCCAACTAAAACTACCACCACGGTTTGTAATAACATATCTTTATTTCCAATATGAGATAATTCATGGGCAATCACTCCTTCTAATTCTGTTCTTTCCAATTTTTCTAAGAGTCCCCGGGTAACCGCTACTACGGCATGATTTTTATCTCGACCAGTGGCAAAGGCATTGGGCTGGGGTTCTTCAATAATATAAATTTTTGGCAAAGGAAGGCCGGCGGTAAGACAAAGGTTCTCTACTAGTCGATATAATTCTGGATTGTCCTCTTTTCTAATTGGTTTCGCTCTGGTCATTGCCAAAACAATTTTATCTGAATACCAATAACTCAAAAAACTCTGAAAGAAGGCAAAAAAAACTGCCAAATACAAAAAAAACAGGCTATTAAAAAGTTGGGAAAAAAGCCAGCCAAAAAAGATAATCATCACCAAAAAAACGGTTGTTAAAATCCAGGTCTTGCGAATATTTGATTCGGCATGAGTATATAAAGTAGCCATAAGATAATTAAGATTCAAAAATCATCCGATTTTATAAGTAATATTCGGAGGAACCTGAATTCTAAATCCACAATTGTTATGTTAGCTTTTTTTGTCAGCAAGGTCAAATTTAACAGTTGGAACTTCTTTTTCGGTAACTTCAGCTAATTCAAAAAATTCCATTTTCTGAAAATTAAAAAGAGAGGCAACAATCCGGGCAGGAAAACTTTCTATCAAAATATTTAAATCCCTGACGTTTCCATTATAAAATCTTCTGGATGCCTGAATTTTGTCTTCGGCATCTCTCAGCTCTCTTTGTAATTCCAAAAAGTTGGTTGAGGCCTTCAAGTCCGGATAATTTTCAACCACGGCAAACAATGTTTTTAAGGTTCCAGCTAAGAAATTTTCTGCCTCGGCAATTTCTTTTGGATGACCGGCTTGCTCAGCCGAAATTGCCCTTGCCCTGGCTTCAGTCACTTTCTCAAAAACTCCTCTTTCATGAGCAGCATAGCCTTTTACCGTCTCAACTAAATTTGGAATTAAGTCATATCTTCTCTTTAACTGAACATCAATGTCTGCCCAGGCTTCTTTGGCCCGATTCTTAAGAGTAACCAAGCGATTGTAAGTTAAAATCACCCAGAAAACCAAAACAACAATAATAACTAAAAGAATTTGAATCATAAAATTTTTCTCTACTTTAAATTTTTTCGACCTTTAAACCAGCTTGCCGATTATAGTTTTGAGTACTAAATAAAAACTGAAAATATTCTTTTAATAAGAGCAAAAGGTGGGGGGAATATATAATTATTATAACAAATTTTTTGGAAAAACAAACCCATCGCTCAAAACGATGGGTTTGTTTTATTATTTATTAGACATAAGTTGCCAATTAGTACTCTTCAGGTATTGAAGGGGTTTCCTTTTTCTTCTCTTCTGGTTTCTCAGCCACTACTGCCTCGGTGGTCAAAAGCATAGCGGCAGCTGAAGCCGCATTTTCCAAGGTAGTCCTAACCACTTTTGTTGGATCAATAACTCCGGCTGAAACCAAGTCTTCAAATCGCAAGGTTTGAGCATTAAAACCGAAATTGCCTTCTTTTTCTTTCACTTTATTTGCTACCACCGCTCCATCCATTCCTGAATTTTCAGCAATCTGGTGGATTGGTTTTTCTAAAGCCTTTTTTAAAATGTTCAATCCGGTCTTTTCATCACCACTCAATTCTATTTTTTCCAGAGCCGAAATTGATCTTAAAAGAGCCACCCCCCCACCTGGTAAAATTCCCTCTTCAATGGCTGCTCGGGTAGCATTGAGGGCGTTTTCGGTCTTTTTCTGTCGGGCCTTTTGTTCAATTTCAGTAGCTGCTCCAACCTTAATTACTGCCACTCCTCCAGCCAATTTCGCCAATCTCTCTTGCAATTTTTCTTTGTCAAACTCTGATTCAGTAGTTTTTAATTCATTCTTAATTTGTTTGATTCTGGCATCAATATCTTCTTTCTTTCCTTTTCCTTCAATAATGGTTGTCTTCTCTTTTTCTGCCACTACCCTTCTGGCTTTTCCCAATTGGTTCAACTGAATATTTTCCAACTTCAATCCCAATTCTTCGGAAATTACCTGGGCACCCGTGACTATCGCAATATCTTGTAACATTTCTTTTTTTCGATCACCAAAGCCCGGAGCTTTCACTGCCAGGGCGTTAAAGATTCCTCTTAATTTATTAACCACCAGAGTGGCTAAAGCGTCTCCTTCTACTTCCTCGGCAATAATGACCAATTCCTTTTTGCCGGTCTGAATCACTTTTTCTAAGACCGGCAAAATTTCCGTCAAGGCAGCAATTTTTTTATCAGTGACCAGAATATATGGCTCCTCTAAAATTGCTTCCATTCTTTCAGGATCAGTAATCATATAAGGCGAAATATATCCTCGGTCAAATTGAAGACCTTTAACAATCTCTTTTTCCAAGCCAAATTTTTTTGATTCTTCAACCGTAATCACTCCATCTTTTCCCACCTCCGAAAAAACCTCAGCAATTAAGTTTCCTACCTCCGGATCCAAAGAAGCAATCGTGGCTACTTGAGCAATCTCCTCTTTTTTTGAAATTGGTTTTGAAAGTTTCTTTAAATTCTCAACAACGCCTTTAACACCTTTTTCAATTCCTCTTTTAAGAGATAAGGGATCGGCACCAGCAGCTACATTTTTAAGACCCTCGGCAACAATAGCCTGAGTTAAAACGGCAGCAGTGGTTGTGCCATCACCAGCAGCATCTGAGGTTTTTTCGGCTACTTCTTTTAAAATCTCGGCTCCTAAATTTTCCACCTTATCTTCTAACTCAGTCTCTTTAGCAATCGATACTCCGTCATCACAAATCTCAGGCGCCCCAAATCCTTTATCTAAAACCACCAGTCGGGCTTTGGGTCCCAAGGTAATTTTCATGGCATTGGTCAATTTATTAATCCCAGCCAGAAGTTTTTTTCTGGCCATCTCGTCAAATAAAAGTTGTTTAGCCATATTTTTAGTTTATAACTTCCAAAATTACTCTATTATTGCCAATATATCTTCTTCTTTGGCAATTAAATATTCTTTGTCATCGACCTTTATTTCGTTTGGCCCATATTTGGTAAACAAAACTTTTTGGCCAGGCTTAACTTCTATTGGAATTATTTTGCCTGAAGTCGTCTTTCGGCCCGGACCAACTGCTATCACTTTTCCCTGTTCAGGCCTCTCTTTTTCTGCCGTCTCGGGAAGTAAAATCCCTGTTTTAGTTTTCTCTTCTTCTTTGATTGGTTCGATGAGAATATGGTCGGATAAAGGTTTAATTTTCATAGATTATTTTGAAGAATATAATTTTAATTTTAGCAATTACGACCTTTGAGTGCTAATTTCTTAATAATTATATTAATCAGACAAAAACTTTTGTCAAGACCTTTTGATTTTTAGAATTGTCTTTTTTAGACACTAGAAAAATAAAAAGGCGACTAATTTCTATTAAATAAATCTAAGTACTTCCCGATAAAATAACCTCTCTTAAATGCCTTCCGGTGTAAGAACGGGGATTTTTAGCTATTTCTAAAGGCGTTCCTTCGGCAACAATGTAACCACCCTTGTCTCCTCCTTCTGGACCTAAGTCTATTATATAATCTGCATTTTTTATTACATCCAATTCATGTTCAATGCAGATTACCGTATTGCCGCGATTAACCAATTCTCTCAAAATATATAAAAGTTTTTTAATGTCATCAGGATGAAGACCGGTGGTTGGTTCGTCTAAAATGTATAAGGTTCGGCCAGTGCCCTTTTTTGAAAGCTCGGTAGCTAATTTTACTCTTTGAGCTTCGCCGCCAGACAAAGAAGGAGCCGGCTGACCCAATTCAATATAACCTAAACCCACCTCATATAAAGTCTTTAATTTCTCATATAATCCTGGGGTATTTTTAAAAAATTCTAAAGCTTCCTCAACCGTCATTTCCAAAACTTCGGCAATGTTTTTCCCTTTATACTCTACCGTCAAAGTTTCTTTATTAAACCTTTTTCCTTTACATTCTGCACATTGCACATAAACATCAGGCAGAAAATACATTTCAATTTTTTTTACTCCCTGTCCCTCACAGGCTTCACATCTTCCACCTTTGACATTAAAACTAAATCGCCCTGGCTGATAACCCCGAATTCTGGCTTCTTTTGTCTTTGAGAAAAGGTCTCGGATATAAGAAAAAGCACCAGTATAAGTAACCGGGTTTGACCTTGGCGTTCGACCAATAGGCGATTGATCAACCAAAGCCACTTTATTTAAATTTTCAATTCCTAAAATTTCTTCAAATTCCCCCGGTTCTTCTTTGGACTGATAGAATTTTTTCATTAAAGCTCGGGCTAAAATATCATTAATTAAAGATGATTTTCCTGAACCAGAAACACCGGTAACACAAACAAATTTGCCTAAGGGAATTTTGACATCGATATTCTTAAGATTGTGCTCAGCCGCTTTTTTAATTATAAGATAATTTTGGTTTTGATTTTTGATTTTTGATTTTTCTATTTCTACTCTTTTCCTTCCGGCTAAATAATCTCCTGTTAAGGTGCGAGCTTTCATTAGTTCTTTGGGAGTTCCTTGAAAGACAATTCTCCCACCCTTCTTTCCTGCCCCCGGCCCAATATCGATTATCCAATCAGCTGACTTAATTGCATGTTTAGAATGTTCTACGACTATTACTGTATTGCCCAAATCTCTTAGTTTTTTTAAAGTCTCAATTAATCTTCCCTGGTCTCGAGCGTGCAAACCAATTGAGGGCTCATCCAAAATATATAATACACCAGTTAATTTTGAGCCAATCTGGGTAGCTAATCTTATTCTTTGTTCTTCACCGCCGGCTAAAGTCTCGGCTTTTCTATCTAAAGTTAAATAGTTTAAACCTACATCAATCAAAAACTGCAAACGATTAATGATTTCTTTAATAATCGGTTGAGCAATCTTTAATTCATCTTCTTTTAAGGGGTGAGCAAAAGTACCATTGAGGAATTGCTTGGAAGTCCTATCTTTCTTTCTTGCCGGTCCAAACAAAATATTTTCAAAAAATTCTGTAACCTTATCAATTTCCATTTCAACAATTTGATCAATTGATTTTCCAGCTACTGTTACGGCTAAAACTTCCGGTTTTAATCTCTTCCCCTGACAGGCCTCACATTTTTTTTCAATCATATATTGTTCAATTTCCTCTCTGGTATATTCTGAATCAGTCTCATGATACCTTCTCTCCAACCAGGGAATAACGCCCTCAAAATCACCGCTACCATATAAAATCAAATTAATTTTCTCTTTGGTTAAATTTTTCACAGGAGTAGACAAATCAATATCTTCTCTTTCAGCTAGTTTCTGAAGTTGCCACCAAAAAAATCCTTGACGGCCAACCTTATGAGAAGCATGGGCCCAGGGGAAAATGGCTCCTTCGGCAATTGACAAATTGGAATTAGGAATAACCAATTTTGGATCAATTTCCAACTTCTCTCCCAATCCCTGGCAAGCCGGACAGGCACCGTAAGGAGAATTGAAAGAAAAAAGTCGCGGCTCTAATTCCGGCAAAGAAATTCCACATTCCTCGCAAGCAAAATGCTCGCTAAACACTATATCTTTAATTTTTCTTTCGCCCGCCTTTTTTCTGGCTTGAAGCTTATTAAAAACGGTAATTATTACCGTTCCCTTGCCTAATTTCAGGGCTGTTTCCAAAGAATCAACCAATCTTGATTTATCAAGATTTTTATCTAAAATTAATCGATCAACTATCACCTCAATATTGTGTTTTTTATATCTTGCCAGTTTTAGTTCTAAAGCTTCTTCAATGTGATGGATAATACCATTAATCCGTACCCTGACAAATCCAGAACGCTGAATTTCCCCAAAAATTCCCTGGTGTTCTCCTTTTTTCCCCCGGATTACCGGACCTAAAATTGTTATCTCAGTATTTTTGGACAATCTCAAAATTTGTTCAGTAATCTGATCAATTGTCTGACGAGAAACCAACTTTCCGCATTTTGGACAATGCGGTTTCCCTATGCGAGCGAACAAAAGCCGTAAATAATCATAAATCTCAGTAATCGTGCCAACTGTTGACCTTGGATTATGTGCTGCTTTCCTTTGATCAATAGAAATAGCCGGCGAAATTCCTTCAATTTTATCAACATCGGGTTTATCCATCACTCCTAAAAACTGCCTGGCATAAGCCGACAAACTCTCAACATATCTTCTTTGACCTTCGGCATAAAGAGTATCGAAAGCCAAAGAGGATTTGCCCGATCCTGAAATGCCCGTAATGACAACCAATTTATTTTTGGGAATATCAACATTGATATTTTTTAAATTATGAACTCTTGCCCCTCTAATTTTGATAAAATCTTCAAGCATATATACCCCCCATTATACCTGAAATTTCAAACTTTTTCCAGAGCAAATAGCTATAAAGTAAATTGCTCTTTTAGCAATTTTAAAAAATAAGATAAAATTAAAACAAGGTGAGAAAGATTTTCTTTTTGATTATAATTTTTTTCTTCTTGTTGGGGGTTGGCTTTCTTTTCTTTAAAAAAGAAAAGCAAAAAATTCCAGAAAAAGAAACGTTTGAAACTGCTGGGCCATCCTTAGAGAAAGAAAATTTTTCTTTGCCGGAAATTTTCATCTCTTCCCTATCGCCTTCTCAGGGAGATACTCTTTTAATTAAAATTTATAATGGAGCTAAGATAGAAAAAATTGATGGTTATTTTGGCAGAGAAAAAATAAACTTTTTTCAAACAGGAAAAGACTTAACAGCTCTTATCGGTATTGATGTTAAAATAAAGCCGGGAAAGCTTAATCTAATTATCAATTTTTCTAATGGACGCCAATTTGAGAAAGAGCTAAATATCATTGAAAGCAAATTTCCGGTAACCGAACTTTTAGTGACAAAAGAACTGGAAAAAAGAGGTTTTACCGTTTCAAAGATTGTCGAAGAAATAGTTGCCAAAGAAAATTTAATATTGAGAGAGATTGTCAGCCTCTATACTCCCCGGGCCTATTTTGATAAAGCTTTTACTTTTCCCTTGGAGAAGATTAAAAATGTCGGACCTTTCGGTAATATCAGAAAAAGCGGACAATTAACTCTCCAACATTTGGGGGTAGACCTTGAGGCTGAAATTGGAACGCCGGTTTTTGCCATTAACAACGGTGTAGTTCGACTGGCTCGAGAGTTTTTTAATTACGGGAAAACAATTGTTATCGACCATGGCCTGGGCATTTTTTCTCTTTATTTGCATTTAGATGAAATTAAAGTTTTTGAGGGAAAAGAGGTAAAAAAAGGAAAAATTATTGCTCTGTCGGGTAATACCGGCTACTCAATAGAACCTCATTTACATTTTTCTCTGAAGATTAACGAAGCAAGTGTCGACCCTCTGAAATTTATTGAAATAACTAATCAACATCTTGAACAATGAAAAACTTTAATTTTTTGCCAAAAGAAAAAATATCGGACTTGCCAAAAACAAGTGGAGTTTATATCTTTTTAAAAAATAAAGAGATCATTTATATCGGCAAAGCAACGAATATTAAAGAAAGGGTAAAAAGTTATTTCCAACAACCGGCTCATCGGGATACTTTTTTTATTAATCAGATAACAAAAATTGGCTACATTAAAACCGACTCCGAAATTGAAGCCCTGATTTTGGAGGCAAATTTAATTAAAAAATATCAGCCAAGATATAATATCGTTTGGCGAGATGATAAAAATTATTTTTTTGTTGGGATAACTAAAGAGAATTTTCCAAGAATTTTTTGGACTCATCAACTAAAAGCTGAAAGTTCTAAGTTAAAAGCTAATTTTATTGGCCCTTTTGTCGATGGAAAAGCTTTGAAACAAACTTTGAAGGTTTTGAGAAAAGTTTTTCCTTATCGAAGCTGTAAAACCTTACCTAATCGGCCCTGCCTTTGGTATCATTTAGAGCAATGTCCAGCTCCCTGTCTTTTGAAATCAAAAATGATTAAAGAAATCCCTCTAGATTCTTTAAAAATAAAAAAAAGTTTACAAAAAAATGCCAAAAATTTAATTAAAATTTTCAAAGAAGGAAAAAATCCAATTTTACGAGAATTAAAGCGCGAAATGAAATTAGCTTCAAAAAATCAAGACTTTGAAACAGCAGCCAAAATCAGAAATCAAATTTTCGCTTTAGAAAAAGTTTTAACTCATTCAAAAATTTTCGAAAAAATTTCCTACATTAAAATGCCATGGCAAAAAAGTGGAGGAGATTGGATGGCGGTGGAAGAGCAATTAAAAAAGATTTTAAAAAAAGAGGGTAGGATTTCAAGGATTGAAGCTTACGATGTCTCCAATATTGCTGGTCAACAAGCCACCGGCTCCATTGTTACCTTTATTGATGGTCTTCCTGAAAAGAATTTTTATCGAAGATTTAAAATAAAAATTGCTGGTAAGCCAAATGATGTGGCTATGTTAAAGGAAATTTTGGTTCGAAGATTGAAACATCCAGAATGGGGATTTCCCGATTTAATCTTAATTGATGGCGGAAAAGGTCAACTCAATGCCGTCTGCCAAGTTTTACGTCGGCTCAATAAATCATCATTAATCAAGGTTTTAGCTTTGGCCAAAAAAAAGAATAAATTATATTTTGAAAATAAAAAATATCCAATTTTACTAAAAAGTTTGCCTCGAGAAATTTTTAATTTAATTTTACAGTTAAGAGATGAGGCTCATCGATTTGCCCTAACCTATCACAAAAAATTAAGAGAACGAGAATTGATATCATAATTGCCTTTTGCTATTATAGTAAAAGGGACTAATAAGGTCTATTGAAAAATCGTGACCAAATTGATTCGGCAAATCATTGCTGGAATTTTAGGAATTTTTTTAGCCGATCGGTTTGTCTCTGGAGTCTCTCTCAGAGTCTTTCCTGAGAGTTATTTTTTTGGTTTCAAAATTACCAAAGAGTGGCAGGTTCTAATTTTAGTTGGAAGTATCTTGGGTTTAATTAACTTTTTTGTCAGGCCCATTTTAGATAAAATTACTTTACCCTTGAAGATATTGACTTTTGGGTTTTTTTCTTTAATGTTAAATATAGCGGTGATCTGGTTTTTAGATGGCTTGTTTCCTCAACTAGATATTTCGGGCCTCATGCCCCTTTTTTGGACAACTTTGATCTGTTGGGGGATTAATTTTTTAATAAGAGCAAAATAAATTCTATGAAATATTATTTATTTGTTGCCCAAATTTTCGTTTCGTTTTTTCTTATTATCTCTATTCTTCTTCAGAAAAGAGGAACGGCTTTGGGATCGGTATTGGGCGGGGGCGGAGCCTCTTATTTTGCTCGAAGGGGTTTTGAGAAAAAAATTTTCTGGTCTACTTGTATTTTGGGAATTCTTTTTATAATTTTAGCCCTCTTAAATCTCGTTTTATGAAGTATCGCTGGCCAAAAAAAAATCAGTGGCAACAATTTTTTAAAATTTTAAGCTTGGGAGAGAAAATCACTTTCTTCATTCTCCTTTTTATTTTTCTCTCTTCTGGTGTTTTTCTTTTAATAAATTTTTATCTTAAAAATACAAAACTAGTTCCGGCTCAAGAAGGCGAATATATTGAAGGAATAGTGGGTTCGCCAAAATACATTAATCCCATCTATGCCCCTCATTCGGACCTAGACATGGATTTAACTGAATTAATCTTCTCGGGATTGATGAAATATGGAAAAGAAAATAAACTTGAACCAGATTTGGCAAAGAACTATCAAATTTTAGATGACGGAAAGGTTTATGAGTTTCAATTAAGAGAAGGGCTTTTCTGGCATGATGGCGTTCCCCTAACCGTTGATGATATAATTTTCACCATCGAGACCATCCAAAATCCTGAAATTGACAGCCTTCTTAGAACAAGTTGGGTCGGAGTAGAAATGGAAAAAATCTCCGATAATACTTTGCGTTTTAAATTAAAAAATAGCTCGGCTATTTTTTTGGAAAATTGTACTTTGAAAATAATACCAAAACATATCTGGGCCAACATCCCGCCAAGTAAATTCTCTTTGGCCTGGAGTAATCACCTTAACCCCATTGGCTCAGGTCCTTATAAATTTGCTGGTCTATTACAGAATAAAGACGGAAAAATCGTTTCTCTCGATTTGATTGCTTATCCTTACTATTATGGCCCAAAACCTCACATTCCCAAAATTTCTTTTCGCTTTTATGATACACCTGAAGAATTAATTTCCGCTTTCAAGGCGGGAGAAATTAAAGGTTTTGGTTTGAGTAACTTTGAATTTTTAAATGAAATTCCCGAAAATTTAAATTTATATCTTTTCTCTTTACCTAGATATTTTGCCGTTTTTTTTAATTTAAAAAATTCGGAGATTATGGCAGAAAAAGAAGTCAGGGTTGCTTTAAATTATGCTACCGACAAAGAGGAATTGTTGTCTCAAGTTTTTGCCGGTAAAGGAAAAATAGTTTCCTCTCCTATCTTGCCAGACATCTATGGTTTTCGAGAGCCAGAAAAATCATATCCTTTTGATTTAGAAAAAGGAAAAGAAATTTTAGAAAACGCTGGGTTTAAAGATGAAGATGGAGATGGTTTTCGAGAAAGAATTAAAAAAAAAGAACCCTCCTTCCAATTTAAAGAAGATTTACTTTTAGGACTAAAAAATAAAGACGTTGAAGAGCTTCAAAAATGTTTAGCTAAAGATCCAGAAATTTATCCTGAAGGAGAAGTCACCGGTTATTTTGGTCCAAAAACAAAAGAAGCGGTTATTAAATTTCAAGAAAAATATAAAAAAGAGATTTTAGAACCAGCTGGTTTGGTAAAAGGAACCGGTGAGGTTAAAGAAAATACGAGAAAAAAATTAAACGAGGTTTGTTTCGAAAAAACAGAAGAAAAAATCCCCCTTAAATTTTCTTTAACGACTGCCGACGAAGTGATTTTAAGCAAAATGGCAACAATATTAAAAATCCAATGGGAAAAATTGGGAGCAGAAATTGAAATTAAGGTGGTTGATTGGGCAACTTTAGAAAGAGAGGTTGTAAGACAAAGAAAATTTGAAGCCATTCTAACTGGTGAAATTTTCCGATTGATTCCCGATCCCTTCCCCTTCTGGCATTCTTCCCAACGGGGGGAATTGGGTCTAAACTTATCAAACTACGAAAACAAAAGAGCTGATACTCTTTTGGAAGAGGGAAGAAAATCTCTGGACGAAAAAGAAAGGAAAGAAAAATTAGAAGAATTTCAAGAAATTATCATTGAAGATGCTCCGGCTATCTTTTTATATAACCCTAATTATTTTTACTTCGTCTCAAAGGAAATTCAAGGATTTTCTTCCGATAATAAACTGATTGTTGACTCTTCCAAAAGATTCTTGGGTATTGAAAATTGGTATATTAAGACTAAAAGGGTTTGGAAATAAAATAGCCTAAAAGTATATTTATGAAAAACAAGGTTCCAAAAATTTTTAACGAGATTGACAAATCAAATTTGAGAAAAATTATTTTAGAGTTCCCGAAACAATTTAGAATTGGAATAAAAAGAGCAGAAAATATTCAAATAAAAAACAAATTTAAAAGGATTTTTATCTGTGGCATAGGTGGATCGGCTTTACCTGGTGAGCTATTGAAAATGTATTTTGAAAATGCTAAAATAAAAATCCCCCTCTTTTTACACCAGGACTATCAATTGCCTCATTTGGTTGAGAAAGGTGATTTGCTTGTCACTATCTCCTATTCCGGCAATACCGAAGAAACCATTTCTTCTTTTGAAGAAGCTTTAGAAAAAAAACTTAATTTAGTCAGCATTACTTCCAACGGCCGGCTTTCTGAACTTTGTCGGGCAAATAAAATTCCGGTAGCAATTATTCCTCCGGGAATTCCTCCCCGTTTTTCTCTGGGTTATCTTTTTTCCGCTCTTTTGAAGATTTTGGCAAATTCCAAAATAATTTCTCCTGATTTTAATGAGATTTTTTCTCTCGAAAACAAACTTAATCCTGAAAGATTAGAAGGTCAAGGTAAAAAATTGGCAGAGAAGCTTAAAAATAAAATTCCTTTAATTTATAGTTCCCGCCTTAATTTCCCCTTGGCTAAAATTTGGAAGATTAAATTTAATGAAAATTCAAAAATTCCTGCTTTTGCCAATTTTTTCCCCGAACTTAATCATAACGAAATGGTCGGCTTTGCAAATCTCGGGTCTCAAAAATTAAATCTCAAAAATTTCTATATTTTAATTTTGAAGGATTTAACCGACTATCCAAGTATTATTAAAAGAATGGATCTAACTACTAAAATTTTAAAAAAGAAGGGAATAAAAATAGCAGAAATTAATCTAGAAGAAAAAAAATTTTTTCCTAAAATATTTTCTAATCTTTCATTAGCCGATTGGGTCTCTTATTATTTAGCTCTCAATTATCAAATTGATCCAGCGCCAGTAGAAATAGTTGAGGAGTTTAAAAAGAAAATGAAAAATGAAAAATGAAATTAAAAAAGCGATAATACCAGCTGCCGGTTGGGGAACAAGATTTTTACCCCAAACCAAGGCTATGCCCAAAGAAATGTTACCGGTGGTTGATAAACCAGTTATTCAATACGTTGTGGAAGAAGTAGTGGCTTCAGGAATCAAGGATATTATTATTATTACCGGAGCTCAAAAAAGAGCGATTGAAGACCACTTTGACCGATCTCTTGAATTAGAAAGATTTTTAGAAAAAAAGGGGAAAGAAAAAGAATTAATAGAGATTAAAAAAATTGCCCACTTGGCTAATTTCATTTATATTCGCCAAAAAGGAGAAATATATGGCAATGCTATTCCAGTACTAACCGCCAAATCAGTTATTGGTCAAGAACCGTTTGCTGTCATCTGGGGAGATGAATTTATTATGGCTCAACCACCAAGATTGTTCCAGATGCTCCAAACCTATAAAAAATATCCCGGAGGTATTATCTCGGCAGTAAGAATTGAAGACAAAAATCATCTCTCGCGTTATGGAATTGCTGACATTCAAAAGATGGAAGAGGGTATTTTTAGAATAAAAAAAATTGTTGAAAAGCCCCTTCCAGAAAAAGCGCCCTCAAATTTGGCAACCCATGGCGCCTATATTTTGCCCCCAGAAATTTTTGAGATTATTGAAAAATTAAAACCCGGCAAGGGAGGTGAAATTTGGCTGACTGATGCGATTAACAAACTGATAAAAAAAGGTTTTCCGGTTTATGCTTGCGAAATCAAAAATGGAAAATATTACGATACCGGCAACAAGTTAGAATATTTAAAAACTGTAGTGGAGTTTGCCCTTTCCCACCCCAATTTTTCTGACGATTTTAAAAATTATCTTAAAGGCTTAAATCTCTCAGACTAGCGGACGTGGCGGAATGGTAGACGCACTAAGTTCAGGGCTTAGTGAGAGTAATCTCGTGGAGGTTCAAATCCTCCCGTCCGCACTATTTTAATTCGGAAATTTATTTTCTAAAATTAGAATTTATTTTTTTATAATTTTGATTTCTATTTCCAATCACAAGTTTTGAGCTTTTGAAAAAAATGGTTAAACAATCAAGACAATCTTTTCTCCGAATTATTCCTTTAGGTGGTCTGGGAGAAGTGGGGCGAAATATGATGCTCTTGGGATATCAAGAAAAAATTTTGATTTTAGACATGGGTTTTCGTCTGCCAGAAGAAGATATGCCGGGAATAGATTATATTATTCCAAACATCGAATACTTAAAAGACAAAAAAGATAAAATTTTGGGAATTGTTTTCACTCATGGTCACTATGATCATATTGGCGCTGTCCCTTATTTAATTGAGAAAATCTGGCGACCAAACTTGCCAATCTTTGCTTCAGCCTTAACCAAAGGAATTATACTTAAAAGACAAGAAGACTTTCCCCATCAACCCAAGTTGGAAATTAAAGAGGTGAAAGATGGGTCCAAAATAAAATTGGGGGGATTTCAAATTCAATTCTTTAAACAAAACCACAATATTCCTGATAATTTAGGTCTTTTCATTAGTACTCCTCTAGGGAACATCCTTCATACTTCTGATTTTAAATTTGATAAAAATCCAGTTAATGATTTACCAACAAATTTTCAAAAACTAAGAGAGCTTAGTCAAAGAAAGATTTTACTTTTAATGTCCGATTCTACTGGAGCGGAAGAAGAAGGCCATTCGCTTTCAGAAAAAGAGATTATGAAAAATCTAGAAGAGATTTTCAAAATGTCTTCTGGAAGAATTATTGCCGCCACTTTTGCTTCTTTGATAAATAGAATTCAGCAAATAATCACCATTTCGGAAAAATACCAAAGAAAAGTTTGCTTAGCGGGGTATTCAATGAAGACTAATGTCGAAATTGGAAAAAAATTAGGTTATATAAAAACTAAAAAGGGAACTTTAATTAGCGAAAAAGAAATCAAACATTTTCCCGATTCCCAAATAACGATTTTATGTACCGGTGCCCAGGGAGAAGCCGAGGCAGTTTTAATGAAAATTACCTCAAAAGAACATCGTTTCTTAAAAATTGAAAAGGGAGACACAATCATTTTTTCCTCCTCGGTTATTCCCGGCAACGAAAGAACAGTCCAGATAATGAAAGATGAGCTTTTGCGTCAAGGAGCAAAGATTTTCCATTATAAAATGATGGATATTCACGCTGGTGGTCATGCCAAAAAAGAAGAATTAAAAGAGATGATAAAAATAATGAAGCCAAAATTTTTCTTGCCTATTCATGGTCAATATTCAATGCTTATCTCACATGCTCAAATAGCTAAAGAACTAGGTCTTCCTGAGAAAAAAATTATTTTAGCTGATAATGGTCAGGTTATTAATCTGGGGTCAAAAAATTTTTATATTGAAAAAGAAAGGGTCCCCTCAAATTACGTTATGGTTGATGGATTGGGGGTTGGTGATGTTGGTGAAGTGGTTTTAAGGGATCGGCAAATGTTGGCCAGAGACGGAATGTTTGTCATTGTAGTTATTGTTGATCGCCAAACTGGCAAAGTTAAAGGCTCGCCTGATATAATATCAAGAGGTTTTGTTTATTTAAAAGAATCAAAAGAACTTTTGAGAGAAACGCGGAAAAAAGTGATTGGAATTGTCAACCAGACAACCGGTTCTGGGCAGGTTGTTAACTGGAGCTATATTAAAGACGAAATTAGAAATAAAATTGGTCAGTTTCTTTTTTTAAAAACCCAGCGTAGACCAATGGTTCTACCAGTGGTGATAGCAGTATAAAACTATGCGAATCTTTTCGGGTATTAGACCAACAGGAGAATTACATATCGGAAATTATTTGGGCGCCATTAGACAGTGGTTAGAGCTTCAAGAAAAAAATGAGTGTCTTTTTTGTATTGTTGATCTCCACGCTATTACTACTCCTTTCAGCCCTGATCGATTGCAACAAAATATTATTAAATTAGCCACTGCTTATTTGGCCACTGGTTTGAACCCGGAAAAAAGTATCATCTTCGTCCAATCCCAAATCAAAGAGCATGCCGAATTAGCTTGGTTATTAGGGTCATTTACTCCCTTGGGCGAATTAAGAAGAATGACTCAATTCAAAGAAAAAACAAAAAGACATCCAGAACATGTTAATGCTGGCTTGTTAAACTATCCCCTTTTGATGGCTGCCGATATCCTTCTCTACCAAACCGAAGCAGTACCGGTTGGAAAAGATCAACAACAACATGTTGAATTAACGCGTCAAATTGCTCGGAATTTTAATAAAAAATTTGGAGAGGTTTTTAAAATTCCAAAGGTTTTACTTTCTGAAGGTCAAAAAATTATGTCTTTACAAAATCCAAGGAAAAAAATGTCAAAAACTGATGATCCCAGAGGTTGCATTGATTTATTTGAAGAACCGGCAGAAATTCAAAAAAAAGTTATGGCAGCCGTCACCGATCCCGGGAAAAAAATTAAATATCAACCTGAAAGACAGCCGGGAATTTCTAACCTTTTAACTATCTACTCGCTCTTTAGCGGGAAATCAATTAAATTTTTAGAGAAAAAGTTTGAAAACAAAGGCTACGAAGCATTTAAAAAATCATTAATAAAGGTTTTAATTGATGCTTTGGAGCCTTTTCGTAAAAAACAAAAAGAGCTTTCAAGCCGGGAAGTTTATGTTAGAGAAATTTTACAACAGGGTAGAAAAAGGGCTGAGGTTATTGCTCAATCAACCATAACCGAGGTCAAGAAAAAAATGGGTCTCATCCTCTAACCAATAACTAGTAGATATCGAATCAATCTTTTTCCAAAAAATCTTTTCTTTCCAATCCTACATCTTATTTTGCCATGGCAAAAATATGTGTTAGGTTTTATTTTAAAATTTTTTATTATTTTTATTAAATTTTAAATATTTTTCTTAGCCAATCATCAGGCCCAACATTTTCGGCAATAATCAATCTCATTTCTTTCTGGGAAAGACCAAAAAACTCTCTTAAAAGTTCGATTTCGTCTTGACAGTCAAAAGGAACAATCCAGACGCTTTTTTGTAATTGATAAAATCCTAGCTCTTTTAACTTACTTCGAAAAAGCTCTCGATAGACTTTTTTTAATTGAGAGATATCAAAAATTACTATTCTCCATTTTCCATCCCATTTTTTTGGCTTCTTTATTTTTAGGGCATCGATTTGAAGCCAACCAGCCATTTTTTTACCTTTTTCGGTTAAGCTAATATAAAGTTGATGGTCTTTCTTTTTTATCTCGATACAATCTTGTTTAAGTAATCTTTTAAAAGCATTGGAAAGATTTCGACTCTTATATTTTCGCCATCGGGGAATATGCTTTGTTAAATTCCAAACAAAATAAGGAGAAGCGGCTGCAATATAAACTAAACCGGCAAGGGCTAACCATTTTAATATATCTTTGACAGTTTCTGATTTTGGCTTTTTGAAATAATATTTGTATTTCCTGGAACTAATCTTACACTTTAATTTGCCATGGCAAATTAAGATGTAGGATTTAAAAAACAGAAATGACTATTGTCTATTTTAAAGTGACATATATTTTGCCATGGCTATTTTTTATGTACAATTGAGAAAAAATTTTTAAGCTGATAATCTCTGTTTATTTTTTAAAATTAATGAGAAGAGTTCATTTTTCTTTTTGTTCATTATTTTTTTTGTTTTTGCTTCAAGGGACAATCTTAAAAGATCCTCGGTTCCGGAAGGACGCACCAAGAACCACCAGTCAGGAAAATCAACTCTTAACCCATCGATCTTTGATATTTTTCCTTTTCCGGCAAATTTTTTCTCTAAAAATTTTAAAATGTTTTCTTTATCTTTAACCACAAAGTTAATTTCTCCAGTCTGAAAATACCGACGGTAAGAACTAATTAGTTCAGAGAAGGCTCTTTTTTGGCTTGAAATTGTTTCTATAATTTTCAACAAAACAAAAATTGGTGCTTCGCAAAAATAATGTTCGCGATGATAAAAGTGTCCAGAAGCTTCACCAGCAAAAAGAATATTTTCCTTCTTCATCTTCTCTTTAATAAAAGAGTGGCCAATTCTTGAAACCACCGGAATGCCCCCCGCTTTTTTAATTGTTTCTGGGACAATATTACTCGATCTAATATCATAAAGAATTTTTTCACCCCGTTTTTCTTTTAAAATAAGATCAGCCAAGAAAGCAGTAATGAGGTCACCCATAATTATTTCACCTCTTTCATCAACAAAACAGATTCTATCTCCGTCACCATCTAAAGCTACTCCCAAATCGGCTTTTCTGGTTTTAACTTTGCTTTGAAGAAATATCAAATTTTCTTTTATTAAAGGGTCAGGATTATGATGAGGAAATTTTCCATCTAGTTTTTCAAATAAAGAAATGGTTTGAATGGGAAGTCTTTTCTTTAATTTAGGAATTAAAATTCCGGCAACCGCATTACCGGTATCAAAAACAATTTTTAATTTTTTAAATTTCTTGACCTCAAATTTTTTAAGGTTAAAGTCTAAATAATCTTCGATTATCTTTTTTTTAATTATCACCCCCCTCTTTTGAAAAACAGGTTGAGTTATTCTTCCGATTGTTTTTTGGATTTCTGTTAAGCCACTATCTTTACTTATCGGTTGGGCTTTCTCCCGTACCAACTTAAATCCATTATACTCTGGCGGATTATGACTAGCAGTAATCTGAATTCCTCCATCATATTGGTAATTTGCAACAGCAAAATAAAGCATTGGAGTAGTTGCCAAGCCAATATCAATTACTCTAGCCCCAAAACCCAAAAGCCCCTTGATGAGACCTTGAAAAAGGTAGGGAGAAGAAAGACGATTATCTCTGCCAACAACGAGTTTTGGTTTTTCTTTTTTCAAAAATTTTCCAAAGGCTTGACCGATAAAAAAGGCAGTTTTTTTATTAACCTCTTGAGGATAAATTCCCCGAATGTCATAACTTTTAAAAATCTTTGGGTCAACCCCTAAATAAGAGAGGTTATTTTGATGAGGGAAAAATTTAAATTCTTTTTTCTTTGAAGGATTGATTTTCATAATATTCTATTATAGCATATTTATATGAGTTTCTCAGTAGGTATTGTGGGATTACCCAATGTGGGTAAATCTACCTTATTTAAAGCCTTAACAAAAAAACCAGTTGAGATTGCTAACTATCCTTTCACCACTATTAATCCCAATGTGGGGATAGTAACCGTTCCTGACCAAAGATTGAAAAAAATTGCCGAAATAATAAAACCAGAAAAAGTAACTCCAACCGTAATCCAATTTATCGATATTGCCGGCTTAGTGAAGGGCGCTCATACAGGCGAAGGATTGGGCAATCAATTTTTGGCTCAGATTAGAAATTGTGATGCCATTTTAGAAATAGTTCGGGCATTCAATACGCCGGGGGTGGAAAATGTTTTAGGAAGGGTTAACCCGGAAAAGGAAATTGAAATTATCAAAACCGAACTTTTGATGAAGGACCTGGAAACTTTAGAAAATTTACTTTTAAAATTAGAAAAAGATCTAAAAAAGGATAAAAAAACCTTAAAAAAATTTGAAATTCTGAAAAAAATTAAAGAAGCGGTTTTACAAGGAAAGTTAATTTCCGAAATTAACTTAAGCCAAGAAGAAAAATTGGAAATCAAAGAATATCAATTTTTAACTCAAAAGGTCATATTTTATGTCTTGAACACTAACGGAAAAATCAGCCTTCCAAAGTATCAATTTAAACACCTAAAGATTAATTTGAAGGAAGAAGAAGAGATTTCTGAATTGTCAAAAGAAGAAGCAATAGAGTTGGGATTTAAATCCCAACTTGACCAACTGATTTTAACTTGTTACAATATTCTTGATTTAATAACTTTTTTTACGGTGGCTGGTGGAAAAGAAGTCCGGGCCTGGACTTTAAAAAAGGATTCGAAGGTTATTGAAGCGGCTGGTCTTGTCCATTCTGATTTCAAAGAAAAATTTATCAAGGCTGAAATATTAAATTGGCAGAAACTAATTGAGGCTGGTTCTTGGCTAATGGCGCGAGAAAAAGGTTTCGTTCAAAGCTTTGGTAAAGATTATCTCGTCCAAGATGGCGATGTAATCGAATTCAAAATATGAAATATTACGAATTAACCTATCTAATTTCACCTGAAATCTCGGATTTAGAGTTGAAATCTTTAACCGAGAAAATAAATTCTCTGATTAAAAATGAGGGTGAGGTCCTGGAAGAGTTGGCTTCTCCAATTAAAAAGGTGTTGGCTTTACCAATCAAAAAACACTCAACGGCTTTTTTGGCCAGCATTTACTTTCGTCTTAAACCGGAAAAGTTAAAAGATTTAGAAAAAGTCTTAAAAACAGAAGAGAAGGTGCTTCGTTATTTAATTTTTAGTAAAAAAATAACAAAAACAAGACAGCCGAAGAGAAAACCTCTAAAAGAAGTGGTTTTTAAAATACCGATACCGACCAAAGAAAAAAAGGTCGAGTTGAAAGAAATCGATGAAAAATTGGAAGAAATACTTGGTGAATAAAAATTATATGAACCTTAATAAAGTATTTTTAATTGGTAGACTAACCCAAGACCCCGAAACCAAAACCACCCCTGCCGGGAAAGCAGTTTGTCGTTTCGGATTAGCGACTAACAGAATAAGCAGAGATCCAATTAGCGGTGAGACAAAAAAATCGACCGAATATCATAATATAGTTTTATGGCGGAGATTGGCCGAGATTGCTTCTCAATATTTAACTAAGGGAAGCTTAGTTTTAATTGAAGGAAGACTCCAGACAAGAACCTGGCAGGATAATCAAGGGAATCAACGTTCAAGAACCGAAATTGTGGCCGAAAGAATACAATTAGGTCCGAAAACGGCCGGCAAAGTAGTGCCGCCGGAGAAAGAAATTCCCACTCCGGAAGAAATTCCAATTATTGAAGAAGAAGAAATCAACGTAAAAGATATTCCTTTTTAGAAAATTTTAATTTTCAGTTAGTCCAATTTCTAATATTTCTAATCAATCTCTAATTACAAAATCCCTAATATCTAAAAATTTCGGTTATTTAGTTATTAAAATGACTTGTTATTTTTGCCACCAAAATATTCAAGACATAGACTTCAAAAAAACAGACCTCTTAAGAAGGTTTCTTTCTGCTTTAGGAAAAATCAAATCCAGAAAAAAAACCGGCACCTGCGCTTATCACCAAAGAAAATTAGCTAAGGCCATAAAAAGAGCACGATATCTCGGGTTGCTTCCCGCTAGCGTTAAATAAAACAGTTCTTTAAGGGGGAGGAAAAATTAATTAAGAAACAGTTTCTAAGATCTGAGATTTTATCTTTTCTGCTATTTCTGGATTTTCTTTAAAAAATTGCTTACTAGCTTCCAGGCCTTGACCTAATTTGATATTCTCGTATTGAAACCAACTGCCGGTTTTTTTTATTATCCCTAATTTTAATCCAGTATTCAAAATATCAACAAATTTTGAGATACCTTCATTGTAATAAATATCAAATTCCGCTGTCTTAAAAGGTGCCGCTACTTTATTTTTGACAATTTTGACCTTGATTCTACTGCCAATTATTTCCTCGCCATGTTTTATCTGAGCTGTCCTCCTCAAATCGATTCTTACTGAAGCATAAAATTTCAAAGCCAATCCTCCGGGAGTTGTTTCTGGATTGCCAAACATCACCCCAATTTTCATTCGGGTCTGATTAAGAAAAATTAAAACGGTTTTTGTCTTGGAAATAATTCCGGAAAGTTTCCGTAAAGCCTGTGACATTAAACGAGCCTGAAGGCCAATTTGGAACTCTCCCATTTCGCCGGCAATCTCCTCTTGGGGAACCAAGGCGGCTACTGAATCTACAACGATCACGTCAACTTCGCCTGACCTTATTAAAGTTTCAACTATCTGCAAGGCCTGTTCTCCCGAATCCGGTTGGGAAATCAATAATTCATCAATGTTCACCCCAATCTTTCGGGCATAATCTGGGTCTAAGGCATGTTCAGCATCAACAAAAGCTCCTACTCCTCCCTGTTTTTGCGCCTCAGCCAAAATATGAAGAGCTAAAGTTGTTTTGCCGCTTGATTCAGGGCCATAAATTTCAATCACTCTTCCCCTTGGTACTCCGCCTACCCCGAGGGCTATATCTAAAGAGATAGCACCAGTTGGAACAACATCCACATTAACCGGTTTCGCTTCTTTTAACTTCATTATTGCTCCATCACCAAACCGTTGTTTAATTTCGTTAATCGCCTCAGCCAAGTCTTTTTTTTCAGTTTTTGTTACTTGCTTTTTCACCATATTTTAATAATAGCTTATGGATTCAAAATGTAAAGTATAAAGGTAAAAAATTACAATTAAAATTCTAAATTTATTTTAAACCTTCTGCCACCCTTCATCTTCTTCGTCACTTTTAATATATACCTCTCTAGGTTTAGCTCCCTCTGCCGGGCCAACCACTCCCCTTTCTTCTAACATATCTAAAAGACGGGCGGCTCGAGCATAACCTATGCTCAACCTTCTCTGCAAAAGGGAAGCTGAGGCTTTTTTTGCCTCAATGACAATTCTTTTAGCCTCTTCATATAAAGGGTCTTCCTTGCCTTCATAAAGATGGGCTGATTCCTCTTCCGTCATTTCTAAGGCTTTTTTTAAATCTTGAGCCAAGCTATTTTCGAAAATTCCCTCTTCCGGTTTTTCAATTCTCAATTTTGAATTTTGAACTTTAATAAAATTAACCACCTTTTTTAGCTCTTTTTCCAAAACGAAGGCTCCTTGAATTCTTTTGGGTTTTGTAACTTCAGCCGAAAGAAAGAGAAGGTCTCCCATTCCTAAAAGCTTTTCGGCTCCGGCCATATCTAAAACCGTTCTTGAATCAACCTGAGAGGCAACCTGAAAAGTCACTCGTGAAGTGATATTAGCCTTAATTAAACCAGTAATCACTTCAACCGATGGTCGCTGAGTGGCTAATACTAAATGGATACCAACCGCCCGGGCCATTTGGGCAATTCTAACAATCCCAGCCTCAATCTCTTTTCCCTTGGCAGCCATTAGATCAGCCAATTCGTCAATGATTAAAACAATATAGGGTATAGGTTCAAACTCTTTATATCTCTTAGCTATCTCGTTGTAACTTGATATATCTCGGGCTTTAGCCTCAGAGAGAAGATCAAATCTTCTTTCCATTTCTCCAATCAACCATTGAATAGATAAAACCGCTTTTTTGACATCAAAAATTATCGATGACAAAAGATGGGGAAGTCCCTCATAAACCGGAAATTCAACTCTTTTTGGATCAATCAAAATAAATCTTAAATTGTGAGGAGAGTTTCGATAAAGAAGAGATAAAATCAAGGAGTTAAGAAAAATTGTCTTTCCTGTACCAGTACTACCAGCCACCATTAAATGGGGCATTTTTCCTAAATCAGCATAGACCGGATTGCCGGAAACATCTCTTCCCAAACAAAAAGTTAAAGGAGAAGGAGAATTTTGAAAAGAAGGATTAGAAATCAGATCACGCAATCTAACCATAAGCCTAATTTTATTTGGAACCTCAATCCCAACCAAAGACTTCCCAGGAATGGGAGCTTCAATTCTGATCGGGTGACTGGCTAAAGCCAAGGCTAAGTCATTCGAAAGGGAGGTAATTTTGGATAATTTTATGCCTTCAGCTGGTTTTAGGGTATATTGAGTGACTGTTGGACCAATATTCACCTGACCCATCTGAACTGGAATTCCAAAATGTTCTAAAGTTTTTTTAATAATCAAAGAGTTTTGCTGAATATCACCGGCTGAAGGCTGTCCCGTTTCCGGCTCCAATAAATCCAGAGGTGGCAACTGATAACCTTCGGCAATGAAACGAGAAGAAGGGCTAACACTGGGTTTTTCAGCCTTTTTTGTTTCCACTTTTTTTTCTGAAGGAAAAGATGTAGGTTCTAATTCTTTAGCTTTAAATTTAGGGGTAAAAAATATCCTTTTTATCAAAGAAGGTTTCTTTTCTAATTCTTCTTTTTTTTCTTCAGTAACCGGCTTTTTTAAAAGGTGCCAAAAAATCAAGGTAGCAATGAGAAAAAAAACACCAAAAATAATCTGAGTAACCAAAACGCCAAAAAATTTTACCAAAATGTTAGTTAGATAGCCCAAATAACCTCCAACCTTCAGGCCCGGTATTAGAGTTTCAAAAAACCCAGAAATTGCCAAAATAAGAAGAAAAATTGCCAGGTAAACACCGCTCAAAAACCTTTCGTAATAAGAAAAGAAAAAAACTAAACCGGTCAAAAAGAGAATAAAGGGTAAGAAATAAATTGATTTTCCAATTAAACGGTAAAGAAAAGAAACCAATGCTTTTCCGGCTATTCCTGCTTTTTCAAAAAAAGCCAAAATAAAAATGATGGCAACAAAAAAAAACAAAATCCCCAAAAGCCATCTTTTTGTTTTCACCGGTAAAGAAATTTTAAATCCCTCTCTTGTTTTTCTTTCGGGTTTTCTCTTTTTATTTTTTCTCATATCATTTTCATTTTACCTTGTTAAAAATCAACCGACAATATTATTTTCAATTCAAAAACAATTCAGAAATTCTTTCCTTTAAAAATATAATTTTTATTTTATTGTCGAAAACCCGTTCCCGCCGGTATCAACCTGCCGATAATTACATTTTCTTTTAATCCTCTCAATTTATCTTCTTTTCCTTCAATAGCCGTCTTGATTAATACCCGAGATGTTTCTTGAAAAGAGGCAGACGATAAAAATGAATTAGTAGTCAAGGCCACCTTTGAAATTCCTAACAAAAGTTGGTTGGCTTTGGCCGGTTTTTTCTTTTCTTTTTTCAATCTCAAATTTTCTTCAATCAAACTTGCCCGTTCAACAATCTCACCGGGAGTAAAATCGCTATCTCCCTGGTCCTTGATTTGAACGCGAGAAAACATTTGTCGCAAAATCACTTCAAAGTGTTTATCGTGGATTAAAGCCCCTTGGGAATTGTATATTTTCTGAAGCTCTTTAATCATATAGCGCCAGAGTTCTTCTTTTTTTACCAGTTTTGACAATTTTCTTAAATCTAAACTTCCTTCACAAAGAGCCTGCCCTGTCCTAACATTTTCTCCGACTTTAACCAAAATTGCACCCTGGGACGGAAGAGAATATTCAAAAATTTTTCCTTTTTTTGACTTAATTTTAACGATTCTTTTGGGTGTAATCTCTAAAACATTCCCCTCACATTCCGAAAATGGCGCTTCGTTTGTTGGAGTTCTCACTTCAAAAATTTCTTGAACCCGGGGCAAACCAGTAGTAATATCACCCCCACCCAAAACTCCTCCCATATGAAAAGTGCGCATTGTCAACTGAGTTCCGGGTTCCCCAATTGCTTGAGCAGCCACAACCCCAACCGCTTCACCTAATTTTATTGGCTGATTATTCCCGAAATCTAAACCGTAACATTTTTGGCAAATCCCAAAAATACTTTTGCAAGTCAATGGAGAACGAACCCTAACTCTTTTGATCTCCTCCTTGAGGATTTCTTTTCCCTTCTCCCAAGTAATCACCTCTCCTTCTTTCAAAATTGGAGTCTTTCTTTTCGGTTTTAAAATTGTTTCCAGCCCAACCCGACCAACAATTTTAAAAAGAAAATTCTGGCCAATTTCATCGGCATCTTCTCTGAAAACCTCAATACCCGTTCTATCACCGCAATCTTCCTCTGTAATTACTAACTCGTGAGCAACGTCAACTAGTCTTCGGGTTAAATAACCAGCTGAAGAAGTCCTCAAAGCAGTATCAGTTGTGCCCTTTCTTGCCCCGTGGGTAGAAATAAAATACTCAAGAACTGGAAAACCTTCTTTATAAGAACTTTTTACCGGCAATTCAATGATTTCACCAGCCGGATTAACTACCAAACCTTTCATCCCACACATTTGAATTGGCTGAGCCCAAGAGCCTCTAGCCCCGGCGTCAACCATCTGGAAAATTGGATTTTGAGAAGAACCCAGGCTTGAAAGAATAGTGGGGACCAGTTTTTCTATTTCCGATTTGGCCCAACTCCAAATTTCAATTATTTTTGTTCTCCTCTCTTCCCGGGAAAGAAATCCTTTCTTAAAATGCTCCTCTACCTTCTTAGCTTCCTCGTGCGCTCTTTCTATAATTTCTCTTTTTTCTTTTGGCACAATTAAATCGTCAATACCAAAGGTAATTCCAGATATGGTTGAATACTCAAACCCTAAATCCTTAATTTTATCTAATGTCTCCTCAACAATCTCGTTTGGATATCTTTCAATAATTTCTCCAACAATTCTTTCCAAGTCTTTAATTTTAATCTGTTGATTTTGGAAGGGGAAACTTTCGGGTAGGGCTTCGTTAAAAATTACCCGGCCAACTGAGGTTTCGATATAATCATCGGCTTTATTGTTAGGTTTCGGATTTTTGATTTTAATTTTTGCCCTCAGGTCAAGGTCGCCAAATTCTACCGCTAAAATTGCCTCGGTCAAATCTTCAAAGATTTTTCCTTCTCCTTTTTTCCCTTGACAAATAAAAGTTAACCAATAACAGCCCAAGACAATATCCTGATAAAGGGTAACAATAGGAGTGCCGGTGGCTGGTTTCAAAAGATTTAAAGTAGAAAGCATTCTTTCTTTGGCTTCTTTTTGGGCCATTTCTGAAAGAGGGACGAAAACTGCCATTTGATCACCATCAAAGTCAGCGTTATAGGCTTTGCAAACCATAGGATGAAGTCGGATGGCATCTCCTTCAATCAAGACGGGGTGAAAGGATTGAATTCCCAGACGATGAAGAGTCGGGGCGCGGTTCAATAAAACCAGTTTGTCTTTAACTATCTCTTCCAGGGCTGCCCAAACTTCATCAGTCTCATCCTCAATTAATCTATTGGCTCCTCTAACATTAAATGCCAATTCCTTTTCTAGAAGTTTTCTAATCACAAAAGGTTTAAAAAGCTCCAAAGCCATTCTTTTTGGCAACCCTACTTGATCAAGTTTTAATTCCGGTCCCACAACAATCACTGACCGACCGGAATAATCAACCCGTTTTCCTAAAAGATTTTGTCGAAATCTTCCCTGTTTTCCCTTTAACATATCAGCCAGGGATTTAAGTAATCGCCTTCCGCCGGTAGTTGCTTTAGTAGTTACCCCTTTTCTCATTTCATTATCAATCAAAGAATCAACTGCCTCTTGGAGCATTCTTTTTTCATTTCTAATGATGACTTCTGGTGCACCAATTTCCAATAAGTATTTTAATCGGTTGTTTCGATTGATAACCCGACGATATAAATCATTAAGGTCAGAAGAAGCATAACGACCGCCGTCTAATTGAACAACCGGTCTCAAGTCTGGCGGCAAGACCGGTAAAACCGTCAAAAACATCCATTCTGGCCTTACTCTTGCCTTTTCCATTTTTCTGAAAAGTCTTATACGTTGAAGAATTTTTTTTCTCTCTGGTGGGCTGGACTTCTCTAGGGTCTTTTCTAGTTTTTCAATTTCTTTTCTTAAATTTAGTTTCTCGAAAATTTTTCTTAATGTTTCCGCTCCCGTTCCGGCTTTAAAACACTGACCATACTTTAAAGAAAAATCATGGTATTCAACTTCTGACAAAATTTTAAGGGGTTGAATTGAAAAAACCTCGTTTCTTGCTTTATCTCTAGCCTCCTTCAATTCCTGTAATTTTTGTTTTCCGCTTTCCCCTTTTAAGCTTTTAACTTTTGCTTTATATTCGCTTTCAATTTCTTCAAGAATTTTCTTCTTTGTCTCTTCGTCAACCTCAGTAATGATGTAAGCGGCAAAATAGATTACTTTTTCTAATTGTTGCATTGGCAAATCCAAAATCATTCCTATTCGTGAAGGAACCCCTCTTAAAAACCAAATATGAGAAACCGGAACGGCTAATTTTATATGCCCAAGCCTTTCTCTTCTGACCGAAGCAGTAATAACCTCTACTCCACAACGATCACAAATTACCCCTTTGTAACGAATGCCTTTATATTTTCCACAGTAACATTGATAATCTTTCTCTGGACCAAAAATCTTCTCACAAAAAAGACCATCTTTTTCCGGTCTTTGAGTTCGGTAGTTGATAGTTTCGGGTTTAGTTACTTCGCCATGGCTCCAATTTAAAATATCTTCCGGCGAAGCCAATTTTATTCTAATTGATTCTAAATCGGCTACTCTCATAATAATGAATTATGACTTTTTATCTGATTCTTTGTTTTTATTCTCTAATCGTTCGATCTTTGTTTTCTCTTTCACTTCTACGCTCAAGCCTAAAGATTTTAATTCATTAACAAGTAAATTGAAGGAAGCTGGCACATTGGGTGGTTTTATCTCCTCGCCTTTCAAAATTGCCTGATAGGTCGTTGCCCGACCAGAAACATCGTCCGATTTGATGGTCAACATCTCCTGTAAAATATAAGCAGCTCCATAACCTTCCAAAGCCCAAACTTCCATTTCCCCAAATCTTTGGCCACCAAATTGAGCTTTTCCGCCCAATGGCTGTTGGGTAATAAGAGAATAAGGACCGACTGATCTGGCATGGGCTTTGTCTTCAACCATATGAATTAGTTTCATTATATACATGTATCCAACAGCAATTTTTTCTGGAAAAGGAAGTCCTGTCCGGCCGTCGTATAGTGTCACTTTCCCATCAGGAGAAAATCCGGCCTTCTTTAACTCCTCTTTAATCTCTCTTTCGGTTGCTCCAGAAAGCGCCGGTGTGATGGCATAATATCCTAACTTCTTGGCAGCTAAGCCCAAATGAATCTCCAAAATCTGACCCAAATTCATTCTCGAGATGACAGTTAAGGGATTAAGAACGACATCAACCGGCGTTCCGTCTTCCAGAAAGGGCATTTCTTCTTCCGGCAAAACTTTAGAAATGACGTTTTTGTTCCCGTGACGACCGGCCAATTTATCTCCAGCCTGGATTTTTCTAATTTCAGCCACCTCAACCTCAATTCTTTTTATCACCCCGGGCTCTAATTTGTGGCCCATTTCGCGAGAGAAAACCTTGACCTCAATGACTTTTCCTTTTTTTCCATGCTCCATTTTTAAAGAAGTATCTTTTACCTCCTTGGCTTTTTCTCCAAAAATTGCTCTTAACAATCTTTCTTCAGCAGTTAGTTCCGCTTCCCCTTTGGGCGAAATTTTCCCAACTAAAATATCGTTTGGAAAAACTTCTGCTCCAACCCTAACAATTCCCTCCTCGTCTAAGTCTTTTAATCTCTCTTCGGCAACATTAGGAACATCATTGGTGGTTATTTCAGGTCCTAGTTTTGTCTCTCTAACATCACAGCCGAAATTCTCAATATAAATGGAGGCAAAAATATCATCTTTGACTAATCTTTCAGAAATCAAACAGGCATCTTCGAAATTTCCTCCCCGCCAGGGCAAAAAAGCAACTAAAATATTTTGACCCAAACCCAAGCATCCCTTGGAAGTTGCCGCCCCCTCAGTCAAAATTTCTCCTTTTTTCACTCTTTGGCCTTTTTTTACTATTGGTCTCTGATGAAAACAAGTATATTGATTAGTTCTAATAAACGTCCTTAAGTAATAAGTTTTCGGTTTGAGGTTTTTGGGTTTAACTGTAATATGGTTAGCATCAACCTCCGTAACTATTCCGTCAAAATCAGAAATGACCGCCCGGCCAGAATCTTGGACAACCTTTTCCTCCACGCTGGTCATTACCAGAGGCGGTTCTGGATTTAAAAGAGGAACGGCCTGTCTCTGCATATTTGAACCCATCTGGGCCCGATTAGCATCATCGTTTTGCAAAAAGGGAATTAAAGAAGTGGTAATAGAAATTGATTGTTCAGGAGAAACATCAATAAAATCAACTTCCTCCCGACTAATCACTCCCGGTTCTCCTCTAATTCTGGCTTCAACCTCTTTTTGTAAAATATTTCCTTTTTCATCAATAAGAACTCCGGCTGAAGCAATATTGTATTTTTCTTCCTCATAGGCATTAAGGTATCGAATCTCTGATGTCACCCTTCCTTTTTCAACTTTAAAATAAGGTGTCTCAATAAAACCATAAGGATTAACTTTAGCAAAAGAAGCTAAATGAGTAATTAAACCGATATTCGCACCTTCTGGAGTCTGGATTGGACAAATGCGACCATAATGGGAGGGTTGAACATCTCTGACTTCAAAGCCAGCTCTTTCTCTGGTCAAACCACCAGGACCGGTTGCCGAAAGCCGCCTCTTATGTTCCACTTCGGCCAAAGGATTCTCATTGTCCATAAATTGAGCTAATTGGCTAGAAGTAAAAAATTCTTTCACCACCGTCATTACCGGTCGGGGATTAATGAGCTGAATGGGAGTAATAGTGGAAATATCCAGGGTTGACATTCGATCCTTAACGACCCTGCTCATTCTCGCTAATCCAACCCTCAAACGATTAACTAACAATTCATTAAAAGCCCTCACTCTTCGGTTTCCTAAATGATCAATCTGGTCAGGCTTTTCTTCTGGGTCATTGTTTAATCTAATAATTTCCCTTAAAACCGCTATTATATCTTCTGGCTTTAGCACTCTATCTTTCGTCTCCATCTCTTCTTTCTTTTCTGAATTTTTCTTTGCTAACTCTGGAAGTCTTTGATACATTCTCCATCGCCCAACTTTTGACAAATCGTATCTCTCAAAATTAAAAAACATATTTTCAATCAACTCTCTGGCCGTGTCAGAAGTAGCCATATCACCCGGTCTTAATCTCTGATAAATCTCAACCAGGCTTTCGGCCTGATTACGGGTGGGGTCTCTTTTCAATGTCTCTTCAATATAATCTTTCTCGCCCTTATTAATATCTTGAAAAATTTCTTTGATCTGTTGATCTTTAGTAATTCCAAAAGCCTTCAAAAGAGTGGTGGCAGCAACCTTTCTTCTTCTGTCAATTTTCACCATGATTGCTCCATTAATTTCCGTTTCAAACTCTAACCAAGCTCCTCGGTTAGGAATAATTTTTGCTCCAAAATAATTTTTCTCACCAATTCTTTGAGAGGTAAAAAATACCCCCGGAGATCTAATTAATTGAGAAATTACCACCCTTTCTACGCCATTAATAATAAAAGTTCCTCTTTCGGTCATTAAAGGGAAATCACCTAAAAAAACATCCTGCTCTTTAATTTCTTTTGTCTTTAAATTAATTAATCTCGTTTTTACCCGCAAAGGCGCTTCATAAGAATCGTTGTTTCTTCTGGCTTCCAGATCAGATTTGTAATTGGGCTGACCCAACTCATAATCTAAAAACCATAATTCCAATTCTTTTTTAGTATAATCTCTGATAGGAGAAATTTCTTCAAATAGCTCTTTCAAGTCTCTTTCCCAAAAATTCTTCCAGCTTTCTTTTTGGAGAATTAATAAATCCGGTAATGGCAAGAAAACTTTTGTCTTCCCAAAGTACTTTTTCTTAATGGAATTGGGCGAAAGTGAACTAGTTGTCTTAGGGTCCATATTGGAGAATAGGTTTAATGGTGGAGTGAGGGGCAAAACTAACTTAAAGTTTCCTCTTAGAAAAAATTTAAAGAAAAAATTTAAAAAATCCCCCGAATCGCTTTAGGGCTTTAAAAAGTTTTTAATTTTTTCTAAAAACAAAAATCAAGGCTGCAATATTAATAATTTACTCTTTTTTTTAAAAAAGTCAAGGAATTTCCTCCTCGACAGATCTTTCTAATTTCCTTTTAATTTCTTCCATTTTTTTCTTAACCACTTCGTTTTCTGGGTTCAAATTCTCAACAATTTCCAACTCTTCTAAGGCCTTTTCGAACTCTCCTTTTTTCTCAAAAGAAAGAGCCAAAGAAAAGCGGGCGTTAGAATAGTTAGGGAAAATCCGGATAGCTTCTTGAAATTGCTCAATGGCTTTGTCGGTCTCACCATTATTATAATATAATCTCCCTAAATGAAAATAGGCTTCAGAACTAGAGGGAAATTCCCTAACTAAATTTTCAAATTCAGAAATTGCTTCTTTTGTTCTTTCTTCCTGCTCCAAAAGTAACCCTAACTGGATTTTAGCTATTGCCAATTGGGGTACCAAATCTAGGGCCTTTTTAAAACTCTCTCTGGCTTCATTGAATTTTCTTAATTGAGCTTGAATCTTTCCCACCTCCACATAAAAAAGAGGGTTTTTAGGTTCAAGTAAAACCGCTTTTTGATAAGCTTCTAGAGCTAAATTATTGGCTGCTAAATCACGGTAAATATCAGCTAAATTTTGTTGATAAAGAATCTGATTAGGGGCCAAAAGCGTTGCTCTGTTAGCTAAAGCGGCAGCGGAAGCACCTAGGTCTTGCATTAACTTTTGATCTTGTTTTTCCGGGGGCGCATTTAATTCTTGCTGAACCCTTGAAACTAGAGCTAAAGAAAAAGCCATTTGATAATAGGGTTGATAAGGGTTGAGGTTAAACGATTTTTGGAAAAAACTTATTTTCTTGTCAAGGTCTGGTTCTAAAAAGGCTTTTTGATAGTAATGATCAGCCAAATAAAATCTAATTCCAAAAAAAGCTCCAACTACCAAAAGCAAAGCTAAAACGATGACCAGAGTTTCAAAGGCCAAAGTAACCCCTGGAAAATCTCTCAGGGGAAAACGTTTTTCTTTACTCAAGCCAAGATTTGCTCCGATGGCTAAACCTAGCCAAAAAAGTCCACCTAAAACCATATTCTGATAAAAGACAAATTGTAAAGCTATTAATCCGAATAAAAATATTTTCCAAGAAATACCCTCAAGGTCTGTTTTTTTTAAAATTATCAAAATCAAAAGCCAGATTAAAATCAAGAGAAAACAAATTCCTCCTAAAAATCCCAAAGTAGCTAAAATTTCCGCCAAATTATTCCCCGGCCGGTCCCATCTCAACTGCCAGAAAAATCCTTGATTCATTCGGTCCGATTTAAATTGGGAAAAATTGGAAAGGAAAGTACCAATACCAGATCCCAAAAAACCATTTTTAATATTACTGGTGACAGCTTTAAAGCCAATTGCCCAGGACTCTCGTTGATCTAAAATTTGTTCTCGGGGAAAATTCAAGGCCCAAGAAATTCTCCCAGAAAAACCAGCTAGTAAATTTTCAAAATTAAGAAAAGAAAAAATTAGGGCAATGATAATTAAAAAAATAGGAAAGATAAATTTGTCAATCTCCTCTTTAAGGACCACCTGGCGTAAGGAGAGAATGACAAAAAATATTAAGCTTAGACTCAACAAAATCCAGGCTGAAAGAAAATCGAAAATTAAAAGTAAAGGAAGACTTAAAACTAAAAAGAGAGTATAAAAAAATTTTGCTATTCTCTTTAACTCTTTTTTAACTAAAAGCCGCGAAAGTACCAACAAAATTATCAGCGAAAGAAAGACTGCTAAACTCTCAACCGATGGACCGACGGGGTTAAAAATGGCAATTGATTGCAAATAAGGAATTTTTAGCCAGAATCCGAATAAAGAAAAATAAGCCCAAAAAAGAACAAAGAAAGAGGAAAAAAGTAAACTATTAAAAATACCCCTGAAAGTAATTAATCCTTCTTCGCCTTCAATCCCTAATTTCAAATTGTTTCTGATTAAAAAATAAAGGCCGAAAAAAGCAAAGAGGGCTAAAAAGCCATTACTAAATCGGCCATAGGTACCAAAAATACCTGAAGATTTATCTGCGGAAAAAGCAAAAGAAAAAATAGTAATAAGGAGAAAAATTAAAATCAAAACGTCTAGCTGGCTCCAGCGAAATCTAATTTCCTTATCCATCAAAATCTCTTTCAAGAGCCAAAGCAAAACCCCTGTCCAGCTTAGAAAAAAAACTAAATAAAGTTTATTAAACTCTAAAAACTCAAAAGAAAAAGGAAGCCAAAAAATTGGCAGCAAAAAAATAATTAGATAGACTAAAATTTTCAAAATTTGCTTTAACATATTAGTAACTTTAACATACCACTTCTTATCATAATGTCAAGAACTTTGTTTGCATTTTTTTGACAATTTTTAATCTCTATTCAGTGAATTCTGATACTTTGCAACAGTCCTAATCCGATAAAGATGGCAATCAAATTTGAACCGCCGTAACTAATTAAAGGTAAAGAAATACCAATGATTGGCAAAAGTCCAAGATTCATCCCAATATTAATAAAGATTTGACTGCTTAAAATAATAGCCAAGCCAGTAGCAAAAAGTCGGGGGAAATTACTTTTGGCCAAGAGGGCAGTTTTTATTATCCGCCAGATTAAAAGAGAAAATAAGGTAAGTAAAATTCCAACCCCAATTAAGCCAAATTCTTCAGCAATGGCGGCGAAAATAAAATCAGTCTGAGATTCAGGTAAAAAACCATATTGGGTTTGGGAACCTTTGCCAAATCCTTGGCCAAAAATTTTGCCCGAACCAATGGCGATTTTGGCCTGATTTTGATTCCAGCTTACCCCCAAAGGATCATAAGGTTCAAAAAAACTCAAAATCCTCGCTTTTTGATAATCTTTCAAAAAAAATAACCAAGCTAAAACAAAAGTTAAAAGACCACAAAGACAAAGAATTAAAAAATGACGAAGTTTAATCCCGGAGACAATTAATATGCCGATCCAGAACAGAATCAAAATCAGGGCTGAGCCCAAATTTGGTTGAAAAAAAATTAAAATGGCAGGCAAAAAAACATAAAAACCGGAAATTAAGATATGAACTATCCGATACATTTCTATGTGCCGCATTGAAAAATACTTTGCTAGTAAAATTATTAAAACAATTTTGGTAAACTCGATTGGATCAATAGAAATTGGTCCCAATTTATACCACCCCTTCACTCCCCTTATTGGGGCAACGAAGAAAAGGCCGACCAAAGAAATGAGAGAAAGGAAATAAAAAAACAAAATTAAATAAGGGTCTGCCCGTAGAACCCTATAATCAAAAAGAGGCAATATCAACATTAAAAAAAATCCAACCCCTAAAAAAATAATTTGCTTTTTGAAATTCAAAAAATCTCCTCTACTCAAAGATGAACTATAAATTGATAAAAGTCCAATGCCAACTAATAGTAAAGCAGAGATTACTAAAATCCAATCTAATTTTTTCAAATAACTAAACATAAAACAAAGGAGATAAAGAAAAATTCTTTAATTTCTTCTAATCTTTTTTGATTTTCCTGATTAATTTTAGAAATTCTTGCTCGTTAAGGATTTTTATCCCAAGAGATTTAGCTTTTTCATATTTTGAGCCAGGCTCTTTGCCGACAATAACAAAATCAGTTTTTTTAGAAACTGATTCTGAAACTTTCCCGCCCCCTGCTCTAATTTTTGCCCTTGCCTCCTCCCGAGTCATTGTTTCTAATCTGCCTGTTAAAACAAATGTTTTTCCCTTTAGGGATTGATAGTTTGACCTCTTTTCTTCAATAATTTCAATCCCTACTTTATTTAATTTTTCTAATAACTGGAGGTTATTTTTATCTTGAAAATAATCATAAATTGATTGGGCAACAACCGGGCCAATGTCTTTTATCTTTTGGAGCTCTTCTAACGAAGCATTTTTTAGCTTCTCAATTGAACCAAAGTATTGTGCCAAATCTTGAGCAGTTTTTTCGCCCACATTTCTGATTCCCAAAGCATAAATAAATTTCCAAAAGGAAATTTTTTTCTTTGTTTCAATAGCTGAAATTAAATTTTGGGCTGATTTTTCCCCGAATCTCTCTAAAACTGAAATGTCCCCTTCTTTTAATAAAAACAAATCAGCAGGATCGGAAATTAGTCCCTCGTCAAATAGCCGATCAACAATTTTGGGGCCCAAACCCACAATATCAAACGAGGAAACAAAATGATAAAAATATTCTCTTTCCCTTGCTGGGCATCTTTGATTTTTACATCGCCACAAAGCCTGTCCTTCTGGTTTAATTAATTTTTTTCCACAGGCAGGACAATTTTTTGGAAAGCAAATCTCTCTTTCTTTGCCTGTTCTTAATTCTGGTAAAACTTTCACGATGTCGGGAATGACATCGCCCGCCCGACCAACAATAACCGTATCACCAATTTTTATTCCTAATCTTTTGATCTCATCTTCATTATGCAAGGTTGCCCGGCTAATTGTTACTCCACCAATTTCAACTGGCTTCAACATGGCTACTGGTGTGATTGCCCCACTTCTACCAATTTGAAATTTCACGTCTTCAAGTCGAGTGGTTGCCTGTTTTAATGGAAATTTAAATGCAATTGCTCCTCTCGGCGCTTTTCCAACTACTCCCAATTTATCAAAAATTTTATTATCATTAATGGTCACAACTAAACCGTCAATTTCATAAGGCAGTTTTTCTCGATTTTTATACCAAAAATCATGAAATTCAAAAACTTCTTTTAAATTTTTACAATACTTTGAGTATTTATTATTTGTTTTAAAGCCCAGGGCGTGTAAAATTTTATGTTCTTCTTCGTGGGTTTTTTGGCCAAAGTCTGTAAGTAAATCATAAGCGGTTACGTCTAGTTTTCTTTTAGCGGTAATTTTTGGATCTAACTGCCTAACTGAACCAGCGGCCAAATTTCGAGGATTGGCAAAAGGTAATTGACCAGATTTAATTTGTTCTTTATTAACTTTTTCAAAATTTTTTTTGGTAATAATTGCCTCCCCCCTTACTACAACTTGATAAGCTGTCAATGTTCTGCCATTCGATTTTCTCTGACTTTTTATATTTTGGACAATTTCTTTCAAACCAACTTTTTCTAAATCTTTTACCACCCCATCTATTTCTCTCAATTTTAAGGGAATTGATTCAATGGTTTTTAAATTTTGAGTCACATCTTCACCAATTAACCCATCTCCTCTGGTTAAACCGGTAACTAAAATTCCATTTTCATAAATAAGTTCTATTGCCAAACCATCAAGTTTTGGCTCGCAATAATAATCGATTTTTGAAACCTCCTCAGGGGTTAAAAGTTTTGAATTTCTTTCTAGCCAATCCTCCATATCGTCTCGAGAAAAGGCGTCATTGAAAGAAAGCATTGGCGCGGGGTGTTTAACTTTTTCAAATTTTTCTAGTGGCTTTCCGCCAACTCTTTGAGTGGGCGAATCCGGAGTGATAAACTCGGGGAATTTTTGTTCCAAATCAAAAAGTTCTTTTTTCAAAGAATCTAAAGCCGCCTCGGAAATTTCTTGCCTATCTAACACATGGTATAAATAGCGGTGGTAATCAATTGCCTTTTTTAATTTTTCAATCCTCTTTTTAGCTTCAGTTTTATCCATAATACATAATTAATTATATTATACTTCAATTTTTAAAATAAAAACGTCGGCAACTTTTATGATTTTACTAACAACTACTCCTCTTCTTCCTAAAAGAACAACCCTCCTTACATAAATTAACAACGACCGTTTGCCTTTTATGTAATGTTAGAAAACCTTTCCTTTACTTCCTTTTCAAATAATATCTTTTTATTTTTTTTCGATAAACTATTTTCTAAAAATTACATAAAATTCAAACGATCGTTAAAATTTATGTAAGGGAGGTTTAAGTTTTTTCTTAACAATTTTTAGATAAAGTTGGTAGGCTTCTTCCCCCAGCCAATTGTCAGGATAAAGTTCTTTTGGCAACCGAGGGTCCATTTTTAAAATCGCGTGATACCGAAAAAATACTTCCCAGGGCAATAAGTTCTCTTTGTTTTCAAAATCAATAATAAATTTTTGATATTCTCTTTGAACTTCAGAAATTTTCCAAATTCTTTCAGCCAATATTTTAGACGCCTCCTGGCCCACTCTATTTGAAATGGCTAAAATCACATAGGGGGTTAAGTCTAGGTCTTTGACGATTTTCTCAATGTCGCCTAAAAAATTATAAGGGCAAATCCAAATACTATTTTGCAGTTTCCCAAAACCCAAGGAGATTAAATTTTCTCTCAAGATATCTCTTTTTCGCCGAAGCTTTTCCGGTATATCAAAATTGACTAAATACCAATTCCCGTCCCAGTGAGATGGCGTGGGGTCTTCGGGAAAAATGTTTTTTAATCTTTTTTGTCCTTCTTCAGTGACTTCCAAGTCTTCCTTAATCCAACCCTTTTGCCTAGCATAAGAAACTGCTCTCTTGATAGTGAAATAATTTATTTTTTGCATTCTCATATCCATTTTACCAAGAGTATAAGGAAGAGATCTGCCAAAGCGAGGATCGGTTAGCATTTCATATCCAAAATTCAAAAATACTAAAATTACATCAGTCAGAGAAGCTAATAATCCTTCGCTTATTTCCAGAATTTTTTTACTTATTTTTGATTTAGCCATACATCTTATTTGTTTTTCCTTTTCTACCATATTTAACATAAAAAGTAAACGATCGTTCAAATTTTATGTAACAAGGAGACAAAAATAATTTTTCCCACTAATTTAATTTTTGATAATTATTTATGGAAAAATTTAATAAAATTAGTAAAAGAAGAAAAAAAGAAGTTACATAAAAGACAAGCGGTCGTTGTTAATTTATGTAAAATTAAAGTTTATATTATGAAAATCAGGTTTTATTCAAAGTTTAGGCAAAATTTAGTTTTTAAAAAAACCGTTTTCGTTATAACATAAAATGGAAGCGGTCGTTTGAGTTTTATGTAAAGGCGTTGCGATGAAAAAATTAGGGAAAAAGAATTCAGAAGATTAGAATTAGAGAAGTAGAATAAAAAGACTAATTAATGTTTAGTAATCAACGTGGATGGCTCGGAGGTAGCCTCGATAATTACCGATCGATTTTAGGCAATAATTTGGAGCAACACAAAAACCGCTACTTACTGGATTGCAATTTGATTCTGGACACTGAGGCGTTGAACTTGGACAATCAGGTTTAAGATCACGGTCGCAACATTCACAAATAATCCGGTAAGAAGCTCCATCAACAGGATTTGAAGAATTGGGCGGAGGAATATTCTCGGTAAGTAATATTTCCTCAATACCAGCATTGGCAGCATAAAAAGCTCTGACCGAATAACCTACTTCACTAACCATCTTGGTCTGTTCACTCATAAAATGAGCTATTCCTAAGGCGATAGCTAAAATAATGTTCAAAATTAAAACTGCCAGCAAAAGTGAAACTCCTTTTTCATTTTTAAAAATAAATCTCTTCATAAATCCAAATCTCTTTGGGAAATAGTGGTTTGAATTGCCATTCTCGAATCTGGCTGATTCTTCTTTTGAATTTCCAAAAGAATGGTCACTTTAGGTTGCAAAGTGTCACCACTTGTATCTCCGGAGACAATAAATTTAAGATTTGTAATTTCTAAATCGTTTGGACTCAAATAATTTTCAATACCGTTCCTCCATTCTTTTAATCTGTAGGTCGTGGACTCAAGAAAAAATCTAAGACATTCGCTTGCACCAGTAAGCGGATTATAGTATCTAAATCTGATTTCGCTCCCTCCAATTGGGGCTTGATAATTAACTTTATATCCCGCCAAACAATTAGTGGTTTGTCCCCTGATTTCAATGTCATCTTTTTTTGCCATTCTAATGGCATTAGCCATATAATCTAAGACATAAGAGGCGCTGTCAACAATTTCCCTTACTGCTAAAATTTTCCTTTGAGCACGCAAAGCACTAATAAAAAAACCAGTGACACTAGCAGCAATCAGCGAAAAAATACTAATTCCAACTAAAAGTTCAATTAAAGTATAACCTTTTTTCATTTCATCCAATTGGTGATGATATCTACGACCCTAAAATTATTAGTTCTCCCTCTTTCTTGCCATTCCACAACTACTTCTATTCTTATTCTAGCTGGGTCTGTTTGTTGAAGATAAATCCGCCGCCTGAATTTTGTTGGAGTACCAGAAGAATAACTGTAAAAACCAGTGGCTTCTCGATTCAAATAAGTTGTTGAGGGAGCAAAATTATTTTTATAATCAATACCATACTCACCTGGAGCCAATCTATTATTCCAACTTATTCCCGCCACCCAATTGCTGTCTCTAATATTTTTCACTATCTCAATTCCTTCTTGGGCTAAATAGGAAGCAATAAATCTATCTCTGGCTAAAAAACCAGCTACAAGCGTCTGCCCAATAGAAGCAAAAGCCGAACCTACTCCTATTGCCAGAATAAAAACGGCAATTAAAACCTCCAACAGGGTAAATCCTTTATTTTTCTTAAATTGAAAACTGAAAAAATTAGACATTGTCGAAAAATTCGTTAAACAATTCATCCTGCTTATTTCTTACGGAGCTAAACTCTTTAAATTATAAATTATTTTTAGTCAAGAATATCAATAAGACCAACTTTATTAATTTCAATTTTTTTCTCTTCTCCCCCAAGGCTGAGAGTAATAGTGGCTTTATAGGGTGATCCTGGGTTTGGATTTATAGTCACGGTAGGATTTGGAGGAAAAAAGGTAATCGAAAGTGAGGGACCGGGTGAAAAGCTACTAATTCTCACTCCTCTTTCTTTGAGAGACAAATTTTCAATCACTGCATCTCCCCCATCATAGCTTGAATTTCCGTTTAAATCAGCAAATAAAATATAACTTGAATTTGTGCCGGCAGGGAAATAAATCCCATATCCACCCGCCGGAAAAGCACCTCCTCTTTCTTTGCCAGCCATAGCTATTTGAGCTGTTCTTCTCAAATCCTGGGCCAGTTTTTGGGCTGCCCTTTCAAGAGCAAAAACTTCTTCTCCTCTTCGGTAATTAGCCAAACCCAAAGAAGTCAAAAGAAGAATAATAGTAATTACTACCATTAACTCAATTAAAGTAAAGCCAGCATTCCGACTCTTTATCATAATAAAGGGAATTTAAGGAATTATTTTTCTCTTTGGTTCTTTTTAAAGAAAATTTTAACGGGGAGGAATGGGAATCCAAATGGGCAAACGACGGACATTAAGGGTTTTGGTTTCTGAGTCACTTCGACCGGCGCTATCAATAACTGTTAAAGTTACCTGTTTACCTCCGCTTGACTGAAATTGAGTCGAAGGATTTTGCTGGTTGCTGGTAGCTGGATTACTATCTGGGAAAACCCAGCTCCAAGAATTAATCCGTGCTCCAGTTGAAGCTACTGATTCATCTCTAAAATAAACTGTCTCTCCTATGGTTACTTTAAAACCATTGCATTCTTGCCAAGGACCATTTTGATCAAGAGAACACTTAAAATCAGCCACAATATCTTGAAGAAGCGTAAATGAAACAGTGGTTGTAGCTGAAAGTCCTTCACTATCTATTACCTCAAGTTGAGCATTATAATTTATTGGAACCGAGGGGTTGGTTGGAAGGTCTGGTGTCAAGTTGCAAGTAGGATTGCCGGTAGTCTGACAATTGAAAGTATTTCCATTGATTCTCCAAATTGAATTTTGAAGATTGCCGTCAGGGTCGGTAGAATCATTCCTCAGGCAAAAAACACCCCTAAAACCAGTACAAGCACCAGGAGGATTAGCACAGCCATTTGGGCAACAACTAATTGTGGCTACCGGTGGACGATTTAAAGAAAAAGAGGTTAAAACTTTGTAATTTGATTGAGAGCAAATATTTCTATCTCGACAGTTAAAAGAAATCCAACCTACTACTGCTTGCTCTTGGACACCATCTCCTCCCCAGGCCCAACCTCTAATTTCATAAGGGGGACCACCTAAAGACAAATCAATTCTTGGTCCATAGCTTCCCCCTCCTTGAATTGACCCTCTCAGTTTTATCCAGCCATCCCAACCTCCAGCTTCGGCAGTACCACCAGCTAGAGCTCTTGCCCAACCAGCAATGTTATACTCCCCTATTCCGTTACATGGTTCAGTGGTTCTGCCTGGAAAATCAATACAGACTGAATAATTTGGGGCAGTAGGATAAGGGCCTGGAGGATCAAATCTAATCCAGCCAATATTGGAAGACCAGGCATAACCTCTTAAGTAACCACTAGAATCAATATCAACTCCATAATCTGGAATATTTCCGGTTGGACAACCAGCTGGTCTGGGAGTAGTATCGCAATTTTTACAAGAAAAAGAAATCCAACCGATATTTCCTGACCAAGCCCAGCCAAAAACATTGTGAGCTTGACAATTCCCTGTAGCAGGAGACGCTTGATTCTGGGCGGGGTTAAAAATAAAAAGTAAAAAAAGAGAAAAAAAGAATATTGAAAAGATAAGAAGGAATTTTCTCATATTAAAATATTTTAGCATAGAAGAAGGAAAAGCAAAAATGATTTTTCCACAAGATATTTAATGGCTTTTTTGTTTATCCTCTTCTTATCTCTATTCTCGTTTTGCCTTTTAAATCTAATTAAACGAGGAGAAAATCTTTCTTCTCTTTCATTGTAAAACATTTGAATTTTGGTGTAAAGACAAAAATTCAGCTACTTTTAGGCCAGCTTGAATTGAGCCGTTAATACTTCTCTCGGGATAGTTTGGTTGAGAAAACATACCAGCTAAATAAAAACCTTCGATGGGAGTGGCATAATGAATAATTTTACTTTTGTATCCTTTCTCATATATGGGGCCGGCTTCAAGATGGCAGGAAAGTCGCCACCATTGAATATTACTTTCTTTAAAATCGGGAAAAATCTTTTTTAGACCTTTAAGATAAAGCTCGACCACCTTTTCTTCTGGCAACCTCCAAAGAGGATCGTGAGGGTTTTGGAAATAAGAAACAAGATAAATTAAATGTTCTCCATAATCAGAAAAAGGCAAAAAATTAGTATGCTCTATGACTGCCCCAAAAGGAACATTAGCTTTAATATTAAGCCAATATATATCTTTTAACAGATTAGTTTTCAGCGAAAGGAGAAGGCAGGCTATACCTTGATATTGAAAACTGTTATCTAATTTTAACAATTCTGGTTCAATAATCTTTTTTAAGGTCTGAGGTCCAACAGTAGAGATAATTCTATCAGCTGGCAAAAATTCATTATTGCCAATTACTCCCTTAACTTTCCCGTCTTTCACTATAATTTTTGAAACATCAAAAGCAGTTTTTATTTCCCCTCCCCTCTTCTCAATTGCTTTCCCCAAAAATTCAATTAAAGATTGAAATCCACCTTTTAAATAACCAAGCCTTTCACCCTTCAATCCTCGATGAGCCCTCAAAGCTACCCGACCAATTAACCAGGCAGCGGAAATTTTCTCATAATTTTCACCAAATTTGCTTTTTAAAAGAGGAAGAAAAAAATTGTCCAAAACTCTTTTTCCGCAAGTTTTTAAAATTAAATCTTTGGCTAAAATTTCATCAAACTTTTCCGGCTTTTCAAGTTTTGACCTTAAAGTAAAAAATGCTAATTTAATTTTGTCTAAAAAACCCAAAAAAGGAAAAGATAAAATTTCAATTGGGGTATTTAAGGGATAAATTTTTCTTTCAAAAAAATAACCTACTTTTGCTACTTTCCAAACTATTCTTTTTTCTAATCCTAATTCTTTCAAAAGAAAGATTAAGCTTTTATCGCCAACAAAAAAATGATGATAATATTTTTCAATAAAAAAATTACTAATTCTGTAACTTGCCAAAAGCCCTCCCAATTCCTTTTCTTTTTCTAGCAAAATTACATTTGGAGCTAATTTATAAGCTGCCACCAGACCGGTTATCCCTCCCCCAATAATAATTGTTTTTTTCATAACCAAGATTTTAACCAAAGGCGATTTTGATATTGTTCTGGAGATAATTTTAGGCCGTAAGTTAGCGGAGCAAAATAAAGGAAAGCTAAAAAAGCTGCAACCAATAATAAAACTATCCAGGGCTTTTTTAGTTTACTAAGTAAATAAACCATTATAGAAATAGCAAAAATATAAGAGGGAAAATAATGATATAAAAAAGTGGCTCTTGTAACCGAAAGATAAGGAATGAAATTGGCAAAATATCCCAAAAGAAGAAAGGAGAGATTGCGATCTTGGAATTTTTTAAAAAATAAGAAAATTACCCCAAAGAGAATTGAAAAAGTTGAAAAGTACCAATTTATAGGATTCCCTATTAAATAGATTCTAGAGTTGTCGTTTGTCCAATAAAATATCGGTCTTAACATCAATGGCCAAGTATAAAATTTTGATTCATAAGGATGAGAGGCTTCCAATTTAATATTGGAATAATAATTGGTTTTATTTAGTTCAACAAATTTCTCCCATAAATTTTTTTCTCCCCTTAAGAATTCCTGGCTCATAAAAACATCACCAGGGCCTGGTTTGAAAAGGAATTTAAAATGAAGATAAAAAGAGAAAAAATAAGTTAAAAAGGCAAAAACTATTAAGGTCAATGAAATTTTTAGAGCAAAAGAGAGGGCTTCTTTTAAATCTTTGCCTAAAAATGTTTTTATCAAATCTATAACCGAAATCAAAGCCGCGAATAAAAGAAATCCCAAGCCACTCCATTTAACGGCTGCGCTCATTCCAAAAAAACAAGCTGATAAAAGAAGAAGGGAAAATTTATAGTTTTTCGAGCGTGAATAGAAAAAAAGAGTAAGTCCCAGAAAGCCAAAAAATATCAAAAAAATATCAACTAAAATAAATCTCGATTGGGCCAAAATGGCATTTTCAAAAACCAAAAATAAACTAGCAAAAATTGCTAATTTGGGAGAAAAACTAAGAATTTTTAAGAAAAAATAAATTAAAATTGGCAAAAAAGCTCCCAAAAGAGAGGGAAGAAATCTCAGGCTAAGATAAGAAGAATTGGTAAATTTTTCTCCAATTTCCTCAAACGGAAACTCTCCTTTGTATTTCCCTAAATAACCAACCAGGGCCATTAATTGAGCAGCCAGGGGCGGATGACCGGTAAAAAAATATTCTCCTTTTATATAGCCATTAATCGCTTTACCATAATGAACTTCATCGAAAACTACTTCCTTTGGGTGACCGAAAAAAATAAAATGGACAGAAAAAGAGAGCAAAAATAAAATAAAAAGAAAGACAATCTCTTTCTTGGGCAATTTGTTTTGAAAATTTGAAATAGTTTGAAATTTAATAAAAGGGGTTTTTATTTTAATCTGTTTTAACTCTTTTAAAAGTTGTAAAATTATGAAATAACCAACGAAGAAAAAAACCAAAAGAGTAAATAAAGAAATCCAAAATGCTATTTGATCCTTTTGGGGAACCCAAACAAAAAAAGGGTCGTTATGTGTAGCCCCATACCAACCTCGCCAATAAACATAAAAAGTATTCCCAAAATGACAAAGACTGGCGATTAATAAAGACAACCAAAACTTTCGTTCCCAGAGTAAAATTAAAGTAAAGAAAATAAAGGCCGGTAAAAGATATCTCTCATGCATTCTTGTCCCAAAGATAAAAAATCCATAACAAACAAAAAGACAACTAAAATAGAGCCAAAAAGGGTCTTCTCTTTTTCGCCAAATCAAAAAACAAGCTATTGATTCTATAATAAGAATAAATATTATCCCCCAGAGAAAATAACTAAGACCAAAAAATGATTCTTTGTCATGGGTGGTTTGACCCCCTACCAACATCCAAAAATTGAATGCATTAACCGTAGCATAGGGATAATCGCCAGCCATCTTTAGAGTATGGGGAAATACCCACCAAATAGATCTTCCGGATGAGAAAGGTAAAACAATCAGAAAATAAATGTTGAGCACTAATAAAATTGCTAAAAAGAATTTTTTCCACGAAAATTCTCTTAAAAAAAGGATGGCTAAGACAGGGGCAAGTATCAGGCTTTGTTGTTTGACTAAACAACTGACTATAAAAGTTCCTATGCCCCAAAGGGGCTTTTTGATATCAAAAAAATAAACTGAGGCAAACATTAAAGTAGCGACCAAAGAATCAAATTGGCCCCAAAATGAAGAGTTAAAAAAAACAGCGGGGTTAAAAGCATAAGCTAACGCCAAAAAAATACCTAATTTTTCTCTCTTCTGTCTTTTTCCAATTTGAAAGATTAAATAAGCCCCAATAATTTCAGCTAAAATAGACCAAAATTTAATCAAAACTTCGTGAAATTTTAAAGGAAAATCAAATAGAGAAGCAATTTTCCCAGAAATCCACAATAAATACATATAAGCCGGAGGATAAACAACATGCCAGGTTTCATAAAAATCAGAAAAACCCTTTTCTGCCAAATGTCGACTCCAGGCAAGATAGCCTCCCATATCAATTGCGTCTCTTTTTCCCAAGGAAAGGGAAAACTTAATTAAAACGCAAAATAAAATAAAAAGAATGAATAATTTTTGAGAAATTTTTTTATTTTCTACAAGCTTCATGAAAAGGAAAGAGACGGAAATTTAAAATTTGAAATGTTTTACAATCATTATTAGGGTCCCAAAAAATTGCCCAATTTTTTCCATCCATCAGGTTCTTTTTCTGGCTTTCTACTTCTTTTATGTGCTGGGTTCGTTTTTTAACAATAAAGAGGTATTGAAGATTATAGGTAATACCATCATTACCTGCCAAATCATCTTTTAAATTATATAACTTTTCTCCATAAAATTCCATTTTATCCCAAATTTTCAAAGAAAGAGGGTCGATAGAAAAAAAGAGGCAAACAAAAACCAAGAAAAATAGGAAAACCAAGGTGGCGAAATTTAAGGTTTTATTTCCTTTCTTTATTATAAACTGGTCTATTATCATTGTCACCCCCCCAATTAATATCGGAACAAGAGGGAGGGTATAGCGAGGAATAGTATAGGTAGGAAAAGTAAGAACTCCTATTATATAACCAATTGTAAAAATAAAAATTATCAAAAAAAATTTAGTTTTTTGAGCCTCTTGTTTTGATAAACCGAAGGTAAACAGCAAAGATTTTTGTCTTTTTAAAAAACTCAAAAGAAAAATAAGCGTCCCTCCTATAAAAATAAGCCAATATAACCAATTAAAATTTAAAATAAACAATTGCTTTAAATGTTGTTTGGCCCAGGGGCTGAAAGTTTTAAAATGAGTCAAAATATAAAAAACCGTATAAAAAGAACCTTTTCCTCTTACTTCCTCCATTAAAATGTGGTCTTGCCAGGGTTGACTTCCTAATTCTTTTAAAAATCTATACCAAAGTAAAATTCCTAAAACCGGTAAAAAGAAAAATAAAATTTTAAAATCTTTTTTTGTAAGTTTTTTCTGCCAAAGGCGGAGAAAAAAATAAAAAAATTCTACTATTGCTACGCTCAAAATTAAAACTAAGCCCGTTTCTTTGGTAAGAACTATTAAATTTCCAAAGATAAAATATAAAATAGCTTTTTTTTGAAGATAAAAATAAAGGGCTATTATCATAAAAACAGTCAAAATGTAATCCCTCGTGGCAAAAAGAGCATTGCTTAAAAAGAGAGGAAAAGTACTTAAAAGAGTGGTAGTCAATCTAGCGACATTAATTCCAAAAATTTCTCTTACCAAATAATAAAAAAATATAATTCCTATTATTCATTCCCAAAAATAGGCCAACAAAATTGTAAACTATTGGTTTAACCCCAAAAAATCGAAAAAATAAATTAACTAAAAGAGTCTTTAAGGGCGGGTGAGGTGAATAGAAAACCGATATTGAGAATATTTCCAACCATCCTTAAAAAATTGAAAAGCTTCAACAAAATCAATATTGCCATCTAAATGAGGGATTGAGTTCAAAAAAGACAAAAGAAATATGCTGAATAGAAAAATTGCAAGTAACAAAAATGGGTCAGCAAAGGATGTCTTTGTAAAAAATTTTTTTTCCATAAAAGTGTTGTTAATTTACTTTATAAATTTTTATTTCCGGAATCTCTGAAAAATATACCAATTCAAAGTTTTTAGAAAACATTTCTTCGTTCAAGAAATAATATGACGAATAACGATTGCTTTCTTCTATAACAACATATTTAATTTGATTTTCTTTTAACAATTTTTTTATTTTTTCAATATCCCTCCCTCCATAAATTTCTTTCATTATTAATTCATGTTTTTGAGTATCATATCCTGCCGACCAGGCATAATAGGGCCAGCCATAAAAAATTTTTCTTCCCGCCAATAAAATTGGATGTAGAGAATGGATATCAGTTAAAAAAATATCGTTAGGGCTAGTGTTTTCTTTTGCCCATATCAAAAGAGGATCTTTTGTGTCCATTATAATTTGGTGAGGGGATTTATTAAGATTGTAAAAGGTAATAAGATCTACAAATCCGGTGATAGTCAAAAGAAAAATTAAAAGAAGACCGAAGCTCCAGCTTAATAATTTAGCACAAAAATTAACCCCTCTTGGACTTTCAAAAAATTTGGCAAGTAATGTTGCTACTAAAATATTTAAAAAATAGACGGAAATTAAAATAAGTTTATGATTTACATTAATGTCTGGAGTAAGTTTAATTGTATTGGCAAAAATAAACGGTGCAAAAAACGCTAAACTTAAAATTTTAAGGTCAATTGAAAGAAAAAATAATGAAATTAAAATCAAAATAGGAAAAACACCCAGTAACTCAAGATAGTATAAGACCCAGCTTTTTAAACTAAAAGTGCCATATTCTCTGGCAAGAAAACCAAGATAAATTTCAGGAGTTATCACTTTTTCGCCAAAACCGATAAAAAAAACGCTCTGAAGAAAAGCCAAGAAGATGGTTATTAAAGCGCAAATTAAAAATTCTGATCTATGTTTTGAAAAAAGGGCCAAAAAAAATAAAATAAATAAAGCAGAAATTACCACCGTTCCATTCCAATAAGCCAAAAGGCCTAAAATTATCCCGCTCCCTATTGCCCTCTTCCAATCTTCTATTAACCAAGAAGATTTATTGAAAAGTTCAAAAATTTTTCTTTTGAAATTTTTTTCTTCTTTTATTTTTTGAAACATTTCTTGAAAAAGAGGAAAAAATACCATCAAAAGAAAAATCAAAATGGCAAGACCAAGAGGTAAATGTCGTTGATTAGCAAAAACTTTTTGCGTCCAAAGCCCCCACTCTTCATGAGGGGTCTCTCCAATCAAGATAGTATTTTCTAAAATTTTCAACCAAAGCTCTTTTAATGATTTAGGCCGAATTTTTTCTAAAAAAGTAAAAAAAGCAAAAGAACTTCTAAAACAAAGTAAAAGTATGGTGAAAAAACCAACTATCTTTTTGCCAGAAAGTAAAGTAGCAAATTGGTACAAAAGAATTAAAAAGGAAACCAAAGCTAAAACGCTTATTAAATTTAATGCCCAATCAATTCTTAATCCCAAAAACTCTAAGTTGCCAACCAAAAAATAAAAAAGAAAATGGTAGCGCATTTGACCATTAGGAAAGTGAGGATATTCGGTGGGAAAATTTTTTCCAAAAGAAAAAGATCTAATTACCGCCAAATGGGGACCAAAATCGCTAAAAACAGAAATGCCAATGTGGAGTTTGTTATCTTTGAAATAAAAAGAGAAAAAAGAGAGAGAAATAGCAAAAAGAAGAATAAAAAGAAAAATACAAACTTCGGGCAACCAAGAGGAAAAATTTTGAGAAAATGTCCAATTTTTTCCTTTAAGAATTTTGAAAATTTCGCCACTTCTTTTGTTTTTGGAAAAAATTTCCCTAAGAAAAACTAATAATAGAGCAGCAAAAATAGAAAATAAGTTACCATAAAAAAGTGGTTTTACGGTAAAACGGAAAAAATAAGAAAAAAGATAGGAAAGCCAAGTCAAAAGTATTATTCCAATCAATAAAAAACCTATTATAACAAAAAACAAATTTTTTTTCTCTCTTGAAAAAAATGAAGAGTAAAAAAAATATCTTCCAAAATAAATTCCTAAAAGCCAGGCAATTAAAAGATAAAAAATACCTAAAATCATAGGTTGCAGGTATAATTTTTACCTATATTTTCCCAAAAGACTATTTAATTTTATCACGATAATATCAAAAAGCATTTTTAGAGAATGAGGAAAAAGAGAAACTGTGGAAAAAGAAGAAAAAGAAACTGTTTTTACGGGAAAAATTTTAATGGAAAAATTGTGCTTTTTTGCTAAATGAAGTATTTCGACATCAAAAGCAAATCTTTTAATTTTTGATTTTTCGAAAATTTTCTTTGCCACTTCTCTTTTAAAACCTTTTAATCCACATTGAGTATCAAAAATACCTAAAGAAAAAAGTTTATTGACCAAAAAAGAAAAAATTCTGCTTGCCAATTTCCTCTTCCAACCCTGCCAAGAATTAGAGCTTCTTTGTCCTAAAATTAGATCGCAATTTTCTTTTTTTATTAATTCATAACCTTCTAATATTGGATTGATACCAAAAGGCAAGTCAGCATCGGTAAAAAAAATTATCTCTCCGCTAGCACTTAAAATTCCTTTTTTAACCGCAAATCCTTTGCCCTGATTTTTGGGATAGCTTATTAGCTTAAATTTTTTTTCTCCTTGGATCAATTTTTCCAAAATCTTTTTTGTTTCATCTTTACTTCCATCATCGACAAAAATAACTTCATAAGCTTGAATTTTCTCTTCTAATCCTCTTTTCACTTGAATTACAGTTTCTTCAATAAAAGATGGACAGTTATAAACTGGAATAATTAAAGTAAAAGGTAGTTTTTCAGAAAACATAATAAATTAAAAAGCCCAATAACCTAAGGCGAAACGATAAAGAAAAAGGCCATGAAAGAAAACAAAAATAATGGTTATTAAAAAATGAAAAAATTTTTTCTCTGCCAAAACCCCTAAAGCGATGAAGATGGGAAAAACAGATAAAACATAACGGGGCAAACTAAGACAAAAATCGGTAGACGAAACTAATAATAAATTACTAAATGAATAAGAAAAATAAGAGAGATTTTGCTTTTTATTAAGAAAAAATAAGGTTAGAAAAAAAACAAAAAGCACAAAAGAAAGCTCTGCCCAACCTAAAGTAAAAACATGAAGCTTTTCATTCACATCAGCCAAATTGCTAAGATTAGCTTGCATATAGTTAATTCTATCAACTAAACCAGCTAAACCTTTATGGGGCCAAGTTAAAGATTTTGACCAATACTCTTTCATAAAAATTGTAAATTGAAAAGGGTTGCCAAAAAGTTGATAATTTAAAAATAAATAAATTAAAAGGGAAAGGGCGGGCAGGCTAAAATAAAAAATATCTTTTGTTATTTTAGAAAGCCTGAAATTTCTCTGAATAAAATACTCAATTAATAATGAAGGCACTAACAACACACCAAAAAATTTCGTTAAAACGGCTAGAGAGGTAAAGGCTAGGGCAAAGAGCCATTTTCCTTTTTTAGCAAAATAAAAACTGGCAATAGCCAAAAAAAGAAAAGTGCTTTCTGAATATCCGGCATATAAAAAATAAGAGGTTGGAAAAATGGAAAGATAAAGAATGCTCCTAAAACCAATTTTTTCTGAAAAATTTTCTTTAACTAACTTATAGAGAAAAATTAAAGCTAAAATATAGCATAAATTAGAAATTATAAGAGCGCTTAAAATATAGTTTTTAAAAATTAAAGCAAAAACTTTAATAAGAAAAGGATAAAAAGGTAAAAAAACAATTCTTACTTTGTTATCCCCTATTATTTCGTAACCCTCTTTAGCGATAGCCACATAAGAAATCGTATCCCATTTATGCCACATATTCAAAAAAGGATAAAACTTCTTTTCATGCAATGCCCAACTTCCATAAGCATATAAATAATTAATAACAATTATTAACAAACCAAAAAAAATAATCTTTTTCATCTCAAAATCAAAATTAAATTTTTTCAAAAACTAATTTAACCTTTTTTTCAAAGAGACATGGATCATAATTTAAATCTCTTTTCGTGGCCAAAGCATCTAAAGGTTTTGTTTTTAACCATTTTTTAACCTGATAAGATTCTAAAAGAGGATGGGGAAAGATTTTTTCATAAATTTGAAGAAGAAATAAAAAGAGGGGGGCAGGAAGAGAAATGATTAATCTCTTTAAATTTTGAGCTTTAGCAATAATTTTTAAAATTTCCGGAAAATCATAGCCTTTGCCACCTGGCAAATAATAAACTTTTTTACTAGCAAGAGGACTTTCTAAGGCTGCCAAAATGGCTTTAACCACATCGCCAACAAAAACTGGCTCCATATAACAATGGACAGCGGGTAAAATTGGGAATTTTTTAACAAAAGAAGCTAGAGTAGCAAAATTTTTATTGTCACCAGGACCAAAAATTGGAGTTGGCCGAAAAATTGTCCAGTCTAAATTAGAAGCTATAATTATCTCTTCGCATTTTCTTTTGCTAATTCCATAAGGATTAGGGGCAAATTTTTCATACAAGATAAAGTCTGAACTCAAAAAAATAAATTTTTTTACCCCGTATTTTTCAGCTAAACTAACAATATTTTTTGTTCCCTCAACATTGACTTCATCATAATCTTTTAAATTTTTTGGTTTTATTACCGCTGCCAAATGTAAAATCCCATCTAAAGGTCTTCCTTGAAAGGCTTTTTCTAAACTATTAATGTCGCGAATATCACCTAAAACCTTTTCTACCACCGGATATTCTAAAGGAACATCTTTTTTGTGAACTAAAGCTCTAAGAGTGAATTGATTTTTTTCTCTTAAATAATTAATTAAATTTTTGCCAACAAAACCACTAGCGCCGGTTAGAAGAATAATTTTTTCATTTTCCATATAAAAAATCGTATCACTTTTTTTGATTTTTTTCCAGTGAAACTAACCATGACATAAAATAAAACGACCGCTTGTCGTTTATGTAACGTTAATCTTCCTGGGAATTTGGGGATGGATAAATTCTTTTGTCCTTTACTCTTAGAGGATTAAAGACTTAATCTTAAGAAGTTAAGCTCCTTAATGGAAAGGTTTCTTAAGAAAAAAAAGCAGAGGTCAGACCCCTGCTCTAAAAGAAGCGTATTGTCGTTTAATCC
>Ga0209721_1000253_pt1 | contig 53823 bp, 42 predicted proteins | sample TshhotsprinmetaG_FD_184139 | JGI IMG/M metagenome (GOLD analysis project Ga0209721, IMG submission 184139) | Hot spring microbial communities from South Africa to study Microbial Dark Matter (Phase II) - Tshipise hot spring metaG (SPAdes)... | ecosystem: Environmental > Aquatic > Thermal springs...
ACCATTTCTACTAATGAGTGTATCAAGCGATGTTAAATCGCCAAATCTCAGATTAATCGGTACTCTACCATCTTTAAAAGTTCCAAAAACTTGAAAGTTTTTTAATCTCACAGGATAGTCAATTGTGGTTTTAGCAACAATTTTAACGTTAATGGAATCAAACGTAACTCTAGAAATAAACTCAGAAATGTCTGCACTTAACGCATTTTTAAAGGTTTGTCCTTTAACTCCCATATTAAGAGGTTTAAATCTACCCCTCATTCGATAAAACTTTATATCTCTTATATCAGCATCAGCCCGAATTGAATCTCCCCAACTTCCATTTTGAACGGCAATTGTACCTTTTATCCAAAAACCTGGCTGAGTTGTGCCTTGCGGCTGGTTAGAGGGTTGTTTATAAATGAATCCACTGATATCTTTTTCGTAAATAACGGTTTGAAGTGGCGGAATAGTACCCCCTAATTTTATAGTATCTACTGTATTTCCAATTCTTCTTGTAAATCCAGGTAAGGTAATTTCCATTAAAGCATTTTTGTTTGTGTAATTTGTATAAGCGATACGGAAAACTCCAGAAGCCAGTTCAGCTTCTTCAATTCCTACTGAATCTCTGCGAATAATCATCTGAGCATTAATCGTATCACTAAAAAAAACGTAAAATACCGTATCATACGCCATTTCAAAAAAACCAGCTTTGAAAACATCAAGAATTGTATCTTTAGCAATTTCATCTGTAGAAAATCTTAATAAATACTTTCCAGAGTCAACGCTAATTTGGGCTTGTCTTTTTATAATATCCTCAATTCGATAAGTTTTATCAGAGAGGCTAAATTCAATCGTACTCTCAAGAGTAGGATCGAATAAATCTTTTCCCTTCTCGGTGCAAGAAATAAAACCTAACAAGAAAAATAATAATAACGATTTAATCCATTTGAAATTATCAGTTAAAATCGCCATTTAGAATCCACATATAAATTAATTTTTTTTGATGTATTTGGACTCACTAATGCATCAAAGTTAGAAGTTGCAAAATTGAATTCAATAGGGCCCAGACTCATTCCTAAACCAAAACCCCACATAAATCCTAACTTTCCTCCCACAGAAAATCCTGTACGAATATTAGGGATTCTCTTAGCGGGGTCCCAATCTATGCCCAAAGAAACTCTCGGCTTGGTCGAATTACCAATTTCACTATTCAATCCTTGATTATAATCTAATGAAATAAGCATTTTACCAGGGAATCTCGATATAAAAGGAGCTTGATCTAATTGATAAGATAAACCAAGGCGAAGAGTTGTAGGTAAACCAGAGCTGAAAGATGTGTTTAAGTTGCTTTGAACATTTTTAAATTTATCCACCAATGAATCTAATTGCTCCTCTGAAGAGTAACCTTCAAATGTAAAATTACCATTACCTTTAATTATCGCTTGATTACGATCCCATGTAATTGAGCCGATATCAGTAACAGCAAGTGAAACTCTCAATTGATCATTAATAAACGAAGTCACACCAATATCGAAGCCCAAACCTGTACCAGCTGGTTCTGGAAAGAGTGTAAATGAAAAGTCCTTTACTGAGATGATACTATCCTTACCATAATTTTTTGCAATATCTGGTGTTAAAGCATGTTGAATTTCAAAATCCCAAGCTCCACGAATTACATTATCACTATCATATCTAAAAAATGAATTGTTTTTAGATGTACTAAGGTAGTAATACCCACGAACGAACTTTAATGCAATACCTCCATAAATATTTTTAACAAACGCATAATCAAAATCTAAAATTTTTCTTCCATAGCTGAAAGATATTTCTCTTAAGAAAGTAACTTTAGCATCAAGATCGCTTAAAGAATAAAGTTTCATTGGGTATAAGCCGGAAAAGATTAAATCTGTAAAAATTTTTGATAATCTCAAACTAGCTCCAAATCTATCAGTAAATGCAAATCCGAATCCACCAACTTTTTCATTTACATTAATAGCAAAAGATAAATAATTAAGCTGAAAATTTAATATGAAATCATATTCACCTAACAATTCATTGAGTTCATCTTTATCAGATTGTGTAAGATAACGACCAACTCTATTGCCCTGAGCATCAGTAACACCTCCGAAAAAGTAATTATACTTTTCAACACTTAAAGGTGTTGTTGTAGCAAAGTTAATAGGTGGTAATGGAAAAATGGTTCTTAGTGAAAATGATGTTCTGTCATTGAGAGCCAGGTTAGCCGGATTAACTCCAATAGCATCTGTACCTAAAGAATTTGAAGTATAGGTGAATGCAAGCGACGCATTCTTTGATGTGGAAAATCCGTATGAACCGAAAGTTTGTGCTAACAAACTTCCCGATATTATTAAAAAAAATAATGATATTTTTTTCATATTTAAACTCTTTCTATTTGTTCTCTTCTATCTTATAATTGATTCTTCCGGATAATTTGAACTTCATTCGATTTTCTGCACTTAATACGACAGTTTGATTATTTGTTGAAGATAATTTAAATCGAACCACAGCATATTGAGCATTTTTGAATTTTTCAAAGTCAGACTTATTAAGATTAAATCGTATAACAGAGTTTGAAGAGGTAGTAACAACCCCTTGAGAATTAACATTTGCACCACTTATATTAATCAAAGTATCCCCTGGAAGATTTTGCGTTGTTTGCCTTGTAAAATAAAATAATTTGTTTTTGTTTCGGTCAAGAAAATAACCAACAAATTGTACAGTAAGAGGAACACCATTCTCAATTTCAGTTTTAATTTCTGCTTCATTCCCTTTTGTGATTCTATCACGAGTGGAATCCTCAATATCTAGTTCAAGCGTATCAGTGACGTACGCATTTTGAATCCTCATTTTTGAGTAGGCCTCTATTTTAATCGAAAAGGAAATTCTATCCGTAGTTACCATCGCTCCGATTTTATATCCTGGATTAAAAATAAGAGTGCTTATAAGTTCAAGAGAGTCAGGAGTTGCCTTTATGAATTCGTTAATGTTAGTGTTCTGATTCGAAAATTTAATTGAGGTTGTGGAATTAGGTAAAATCGTAGTATCTAGTGAATTCTTTCCATTAATCAAAAGATAAATTGGTGGATTACCATTTCGATAACGACCAACCAATTGTAAATTTTTTAATCCAATATCATATCCTTTTATTGAGTTTTGAGTTCTTAGTGTTACAACTACACTATCAAATAATACAGCGTTGAAAAATTCTTTTAATTTACCACTTAAGTCATTTTCAACTACCTGTCTTTTTGTTCCAAGACTGAATGGCTTTATTTGACCTGCTAAACTCGTATACTTTAAATCTTTAACCTTGATAAATAATTGTAAATTTTGTCCAATTCCTATGAATGATGATGAAATCGAAACTTTAGCCCAGAATCCAAAACCATACTGTCCAGGTGGTTGATTTGGTGGTTGTCTGTAGGTATAGTTATTCATAGAAATATTAAAGGATTTAGTTTGATTTCCGGGTACAGTTTCAGCTATTTTAAAGGTATCAATACTTCCCCCTGACCTACGAGTTATTCCTGGAAACACTATAGTAATGTTTACTGTGAAAATGTTATTGTTTGTAATTCTATATTCAACTATCCCACTCTGAATTGTTGAACTATCAATTTTTAATGAATCTTCAGCAATTACCATATCAAAGCCAAAGGATGGACCAATAACCGGTAACGTTGTGTCACCTTCCATGTCAAGGGTGTTGTCAAATAGAAAGTCCAACGTAGTATCTTTTTCGATTTCATCGGAGGTGAATTTCAAAATTTTATTTGGATGAGTGTTGTCAATCTGAATTTGGTCCTGCTTTTTAACTACATCTTCAATGGTATAGTTTTTTATTGCCATGGGAAAATTAAGCTCAATATCCCAGCTTGGCATAACGGGTTCTTTTAGCTCACTGATACAAGAAATAAATAAAACGGGAAGTAAGATTAATAACAATTTTTTATTTTTCATATTAATTTCCTTATGTTCTTGAAAAGAATCAAATCAATCTATTAAAAAAATAGTATTTAAAGGTTAATAAATTTTGAATAAAACTTGTTTTTGTATGATTCATTTTATAACTACTAAAAGCTTCTCCTGATAAAATTAAATTCAACTGTGTAATAATGATTATTTAATAAAAAGTCAATAAATTTTTGTAGGATTTCTTAAAACAATTTTTTTAATAAAAATGGAAGATTTCGTAATCTGTTAAATTATAATTACAAAAACTTACATAAACATAAAAAGGCGAAGAGTCTTATTAAACCCTTCGCCTTTGATAATTTTCTGATTAAACCGAATTCAATTTATTTTATCATCTTTCAAATTTGGTGTGAAACCAAATGTACCAGAAGATGTTAATGGTTCTAACTTTATCATACCATACTTTTTCTCATACTTTTCAATGTTTTCCTTCAGAGCATTTAATAGCATCTTTGCGTGTTGTGGATTAGTAATTATCCTTGCGTAGACTTTTGCTTTCGGGACACCGGGCATCACTCTGGTGAAATCAATTATAAATTCGGCAGGAGAATGGGTTATTATTGCTAGGTTGGAATAAATTCCTTCAGCTTCCTTTTCACCTAACTCAATACTTAACTGTTGTGGCTGTTGTTGATTTATATCATTCATAACTTATCCCTGTTTTTTTCTGAGCTCATCAGCTTTTCTGAATGCGTCCTCCGCTTTATCTTTCATACCTAAAACAGCATAAACCTGGCCTAATCTTTCCCAAGTACGGAAATCATTAGGTACAATTTCTGCTAATTTTTCTAAGTAACCGAGGGACTGTTCAAAATATTTTTTATGCGTTCTTTCGAGAGTGTTCATTTCATCTTCTTTTTCACGAACTTGAATTCCCCAGTTAATGTAGCATGCTGCAATATTATAAAGAGCATTTTCATAATTAGGATCTACTTCTAATGCTTTTTTGAAATATTTAATCGCTTTTTCGTAATCTTTTGCTTCTAAAAGCATTGTTCCATAGTTGTAATTTGTAAACTTGTCATCAGGATTTGCATCAACTGCAGCTTTAGCTTTCTCAAGAGCCAATTCTCTCTTACCCAGCGAAATATATGTGTTGAAAAGAAAAGAATTTAATGTACCATCATTGCTATATTTTTCCAATCCTTCAGAAGCCAGTTGTTCCGTCTTTTCATAATATTTCAAGGCTTCAATCGAGTCTTGGGAATTTTTGGTTGTGTAGTATTTATTCCAAATTTGCTCAGCTTTTGTATAGAATATTTCTGTAGCAATTTGGAATGCTTCAAGTGATTTTACTCTTTTCACCCATTTTTCAGCTTCTGGCATTGAACCATCTAAATCACCGGCTGTCAAATAAACAAATACTAAATTTCTATATGTATCGTTGCTATCGGGTTGCATTTTTACTGCTGTATTGAAAGAATTAATTGCTTTTTGACGTAAGATTTTTACGGAATCTGGATTAGTTGAACGATTTGCTTGATTAAAATAATTTACTCCATCATTGAAATTTTCAGCCCAACTTGCCTTAAGCAATTGACTTATTTCGCGTTCATACTTCTTTCCAATCTTTAAAGTTTGATTAAATGCTTCAAGCATACCTTCATAATCGCGCTTCTGGTGCTTTACAAAACCTGTAAGATACCAACCTTCTTCACTATTTGGATTCTTCTGAATTTCTTTCTTTAAAACTTCCTCAGCTTTATCGTAATTTTTTTGTTGTATGTATAAGCGAGCGCTAGTTATCTCCGTGGATGCACATTGATAAGCGCTGAATGTCAACCACATTAACATAAATGCTAATGTTAATACATAATGATTTTTCATATTAAATACTCCATTTGTTATTAAATTCTTATCAAAATTAGACAATTGTTTTAGCTTTATCAATTTTACTTGGAATGAGTTGCTAAAAGATTTATTAACTCCGAATATCTATAACGGGATAATTGTGACAATCTTATTAGTAACTTATAATCTATAAAACAGCTCTTAATAATTTTTTTAATCTCTACAAGTAAATCTTTGTTGTTTAAGTTTAATTCTATTTTAAGTTTAATTCTTTCCATGAGTGTTATATTGAATAACAATTTTATTAATCTTTCAAAGTTTTCTTTTACAAAATATTTTTCATTCATAAATTCATTTACACCCAAATAGTCATTGCAATAATTATGTTTTAGCAAAAGATCTAACAATTCCAGAATAGATTTGTCCTCTTTTAGATGAATGAGCTTTTTTACTTCTCCAATAATCTCAGTGAATGAAACCAAATTTTTTAGCTCAAAAATTTCATGAGAAGGCAGTATTATCTCCGCTGCTCGTGCAATAAAACTCAAAGCCTCATCCTTCTTTTTTGCATTTTCTTTGATAAGTAAAAGAACCTCAACAATAAAGTAATTATAGCTTTCCTTTTCACTAATTAAAGAGATCAACTCTTTTTGAGCTAACTCATTCATCCATTTTAATCTTCTACTATTAGCAAAAAGTCTCTTTAAAGAATTAATGGATAAACGATATTGCTCAAATAAACTTTTTACCTTGAATAAGAAAGAATAACCGTTAAATTCAAAAATTCTGGTAATTTGTTCAATTATTTGCGTTAATTCTTGCAGGAAATTTTGCTTAAGTTGTATAAAAACCTTGTCTTCTAAATTCATCAAAATATTAATCTTCTCATGTGAAAATAGGTTCGCTAATTCGTTGGTTATTTTTTCATATCGTAAGTAAAATAATTCTTTAGAGACAGAGCGAACACCCGCAAAACCAATCTTTTTATATAACAATTCCAAACTACCATCAAAATCATACATTTCAATAAAGTCAGTAAAAACCTTGTAATCGTAACCGTAAAGAATAATTTCAAATTTATTTTTATAAAAAGCTGAGCCTGGCATTAAGAATTCTAAATCTGTTCTGAGTTCTCGAAATAGATAAAAATGTTTTTGAGAATTTTTAAGTCCTAACGCTTCACCTAAAATAAATGACTTTAAGTCTTTTTCCCCCTCACTTCGTCCATAATTTTTAAGACAACTGTACTGAATAAAACCATAGTAAGTTGAAAATGAATTATTATAAAAAATCAGAGCTCTTTCTTCTCCCTTTCGATTCGTATAAGCAAAAATATCCTCAATGATTTCACCATCAAAACCATAAAAATCGAAAAACTGAAACTCATCAACTTCACTGAATAGATAACGTTTTTTTAGTAATGGAAATATCTCTTTCTTATGTCTCTCAATTAAATATTGATTCGGTTGTTCATCATAATAAACACGATAATATTCATGACCATATTTTTCCCTGAGTCCTTCAATCTGACCATGAGCGAACATTGGTAAACCTGGCATCGTAACCATCAAAACTGTACAACCAAAATATTTATCACCATCACCAAATTGATTAATTGCCGTTTCTTCATCAGGATTACTTAGAAAATTAACATATCGTTTTAGAATTTGTGGATTAAACTCTAATGTGTTTTTTATGAGCTCGCGGTACTTACTATTTTCTTCCTTCTTCAGCATATTCATGAATGCTGAATTATAAACACGATGCATTCCGAGTGTCCTTACGAAATATCCTTCGAGTAACCAGAATGCTTCTGCAAGCAGCAAAGTATCTGACTTTCGCTCATTCATTCGATCCACTACTTCACGCCAAAACTCTTTAGGATAAAGCTTGTAGAATTCTTGCGCTGATATGGAAAAATCTGCACGAGAAGGAATTGCCCCCCCTGTTCCTGGTAATGGAAACCATAAGCGTTGGAAGTGTTTCTGCGTTAATGTCATAGCTGCATCAAGTCGAATAATTGAAAATTTTTCAGCAACACGAAAAATTAATTCTATTAGAGCTTCTCTAACATCTGGTTTCAAAAGATTGAGTTGAGCAGTATCATTCCAAGGCATATTTGTACCATCGTTACCATGATAGATGTATCTTATTCTTCCTGTTTTATTTTCAATAAGTTGATAAACTACAGCCGCATCTCTTCTTGTCCAGTATCCATCCTCAATTCTAATCTGAAAATCAGGATTATCACTTAAATCAGGTCCATTAAATGAATAGTTTGGAAATGGCGAAAAATCAGTTTGAATAAAATAATCGGTATGGTCAATAATCCACTTTGAATAGATTCCCATATGATTAGGAACTATATCACAGGCAAGCCGAATTCCTTTTTCTTTACATCTTTTATTTAAATTTTGAAAAGCCTCTTCGCCTCCCAAGTCACTAGAAATTTCATAGTCATAAATCGAATATGCCGAAGCTAGTGCTTCGGGATTGCCAGTTAATCTTTTAATTTTCTGTGAGATAGAACTTCTTTCCCAAATTCCAATCAACCATAGAGCGTTAATGTTATAAGATGATATTAAATGAAGCTCTTCATCAGGTATTTGATCAAGCTTTTTAATTTCTCTGTTGTATTTTTTAGAAAGTTGATATAACCATACATAAATGTTCTTTGCAAGAAGAACTACTTTTGGCATCCAATCTGTGTCTGGTGTAAATTTTTCTGGTTCTAAATGTGAAATTTCTAAACTTAATTTGCCAAACTTATCTCCTAACCCAAACAACTCTTCAGTACTAAACTTAGGAATTTTTGTATCATCTACACCAACAAAATTCTGAAATATTTTTTTTTCTTCCTCAATTAGATCTAAGGTCTTAAGAATGCTTTCAATAAGTTCAAGTGGTAAAAATTTTCTCCAATTTTCTTTAATGTAATTAAGCTGCGCTTCAATATCTGTTGGATGTTTAATGATCGGTTCTTTCAAAAAGTCAAATAATGAGACATTTACTTCAGGAAGTGGTTTTTCTTCTCTGAAAAAACTTTCTAACTCATCGATTGCTTTTTCATATTGAGTCGTTTCTTTTAAGACCTTATCATCGAAAAGTAATTTGAGATTTGACAGAGCTGCATTGAAATTATTTAAGTTTACAATTATTAAATTAGAAATCGTCGTTTTAACCAAGTTAGCATCATGTCCAATTCTTTTGAAAATATTGGATTTATTTTCTTTATTCTTGAAAAACTCTTTTAGGGGAAAGTGATCATAATAAATTTCTAAAAAACGCAAATACTTTTGAGAATCCAACTTCATGATAAGATATGTATTAGCCCGATCGATTGAATTTAAATTTATCTCGTTATCATATTTATAGATGATGTACTCAAAAATTCGATTAAGAATTGCAGAAGAATGCAGTAGTGAAGGTGAAATTTCTTTCTTAAGGTAATTTTTCAAATTATGCGCAATTAACTTGGAATAATACGAACTGGATAGAATAACCTTACCCGTATCGTCCAGATGATCATGTTCAATACCACTTTTTAACAATAATTCTATATTCATTAAAAGTTTAGGTAGGAACTCTTTCATACATTCTCACAATTCATTTATAACTCATCACAAAGTTAATAGAAAATTAATTATTATCTTAAAACAGTTAAAAATTTTCTTTTTGAGAATTGAATTTTGTGAATTATTTGAGATTAAATAAAATCAAATTTTGGAAAGTTTAAGCATTATTTATTCATTGTTAAAACTCCCCTTTTTAGTAATTTTGTACAAATGATCAAAAATAAAATCATAAAAGCTTTTTCTCTGTATCCTTCCCGCACGAATAAAATTAGTAATAAACAACAAAAAATTAAGAGGATATTATGACTGAATATGCTCAAAGAGTACTCGCTGAAGTAAAAGCAAAGAATCCAAATGAACCAGAATTTCATCAGGCAGTTCATGAAGTATTAGAAACACTTACTCCGGTCTTAGAAAGACATCCTGAATATGAAGCCGCTCGAATTCTCGAGAGAATGGTAGAACCAGAGCGAGTAATTATCTTTCGAGTTCCTTGGCAAGATGACAATGGTAGATATCATGTTAATCGTGGTTTTCGTGTAGAAATGAATAGTGCAATTGGTCCTTACAAAGGCGGGTTAAGATTCCATCCATCTGTTAATCTGGGCATTCTAAAGTTTTTGGCTTTTGAGCAGGTATTCAAAAATAGTTTGACTACATTACCAATGGGTGGAGGAAAAGGTGGTTCGGACTTCGATCCTAAAGGGAAGAGTGACAATGAAATAATGAGATTTTGTCAAAGTTTTATGACTGAATTATATCGTCACATTGGCCCTGACACAGACGTACCTGCTGGAGATATTGGAGTCGGAACAAGAGAAATTGGATATCTCTTCGGACAATATAAAAGAATTAAAAACGAATTTACAGGAGTTTTAACTGGTAAAGGTATTAACTGGGGTGGTTCATTAATAAGACCCGAAGCTACGGGATTTGGTGTCGTTTATTTTGCTCAAGAAATGTTAAAGACAAGAGGCGAAACTTTTGAAGGAAAAAAAGTAGCTGTATCGGGATTTGGTAATGTAGCGTGGGGAGCTGTAACGAAAGTGACAGAACTTGGTGGAAAAGTTGTAACGCTCTCTGGTCCAGATGGATTTATTTATGATGAAGATGGAGTAATAGAAGAGAAAATTGATTTTATGCTGAAGTTGCGAGCCAGCGGTAGAGATGTGGTGAAAGATTATGCCGATGAATTTAAAGTGCCTTTCTATCCTGGTAAAAAACCTTGGGGTGTAAAAGTTGACATAGCTTTACCTTGCGCAACACAAAATGAAATATATGAAGAAGATGCAAAAGAGTTAGTTAAAAATGGTTGTATTTGTGTGGCTGAAGGAGCAAACATGCCAACTACAATCGAAGGATATTATGTTTTTAAGAATGCGGGAATTCTTTATGCTCCTGGTAAAGCTGCAAATGCTGGTGGTGTAGCTGTTTCTGGATTGGAAATGACTCAAAATAGTATGAGATTACCTTGGACAAGAGAAGAAGTTGATTTACGCCTACAACAAATTATGAAGAAAATACATGATACGTGTTTAGAAACTGCTGAAAGGTTTGGAGTTCATGGTGATTATGTTGCTGGTGCAAATATCGCTGGATTCCTAAAAGTAGCAGATGCTATGCTTGATCAAGGTTTGGTGTAGTTTTCTATAAGGATTTTACACAAAAGAAATAAAAGCGAGCTCGTATGCTCGCTTTTATTCTTTAAACACTATTTAATTACCTTTTTAATTTTTGCAATATCATTTTTAGAATAATAATTACATGCTCCCTTTTTAGCAGTGGGTTGTATTTTTAAATCTTGAATGGCTTTTTTAACTTTAGATGCCGAAACAGAAAGTTGTTCAGCGATTTTACTAAGTGTGAAAAGCTTTTCTTTCTTTTCTTTCATGATTTTTTCTCCAAATATTTTGTGAATCCATTAAGTATTTTTAGCAAAAGTAACAACTTATTATAATCAAGATACCTTTATATCATTATGGAGCAAATGGAAAAATGAAAGTAACTCGTGGTTCAATTCGCTTTTGAGTTTTATAACCAATTATATTATCAAATTTATCTCGCTCGGGTTCAAATGTCCATTGATATAAAAAAGATACAAGCAAATAGGTAAGAGGTTTATAACCAACTTCGGCTGTTAGCATTGATCTATCGTCAAGTCTAAATAAATCTTTTTCATCTTTTATGTTGATTTTATCATAATACGCTCGTAGGACATAGCTTGCACCTTTGGGAAATAAATCTGTCTCCAAACGTATGACACCTGATTCAGGTACGTTATCAAAACGTGAGTATGAACCAAGTATTTGAACAAAATTCAAAACATTAATAATTAAGTGACCGTAGTATGAGTTTCCTGGAGACTTAAAGTTCACAAGAGAATTTGCTTTACTAGATATAAAGCCTTTAGTTGAATCAACAATCAGTCTTTGAACTTCATAAAACTGATTAAAGTAACGAGGTATAAATTGATCACCATTAAACCAACGTTCTAATTTCAAATCAACATTTAACAATCCAAAGCCCTTAAAACTAATTCCAGAACCAACCGAAGCTCCACTACCAAATCTTAAAATTTGGGCAAAGTTTGAATAAAGTTCAAAATTTATGACTTTCGTTCGAACAATTGGGAGTGACACATCCAAACCAACAATGGAAATTTTACCTTCATCCTTTATAATTTTTAATTTTCTATTAGCTGTATCTATAGTTGCATTTGACACACCAGAATAATCATTTAAATCAGTTGCAAAAGTAGCTCCTAATTCAAGTTTATTAAGAATTGGAACTGACTTTAAATTAGTGAATTGTAAAGGTCTGGTATAAGCTCTTAAACCTAAAAGTCCTTTTCCACTTAAATCACCATAAACAGATTCAAATCCAAACTTTCCAAAATCAATATCGAGTTCTAAACCAATTTTTCGATTATCATAAGAAGCTCTGTTATTGTAATAATAGACAACATTCCCTTGTCCTAGAGTCGCTCTTTCAAGAGCTCCAATTCTAACGTAATATTTATCCCTCTTATGTCCATATCGTAGGTATTTAATTAAACTAAAGTAATCCGAGGTGGAATAAAAATCTTCTTTTCGGATATTCCCATTTTTATTAATTCTTAAATTGATGTCTAATCCTATTCCAAATTTTCCGAAGGCTATATCAGGTGAAAGATTAAAGAGATAATATGGTTCGCCATTTACCCAGGTAAGTCCTAAACCACCAGCAAATTGATTTTGATTTTGAAAATCTTTCAAGGATTGAGCTTGAAGTAGAGAAAGAAAAAAAGTAAAAGTAAGAAGTACAGTAAAATTTCGCATTTTATCTCCTTTTTTTACTTAAACTTATGATTTTACGCTAAATGATAAATAATTTTTTATTTCAATACATAAAATTTTTGATTAAAAATAATTTTGTTATCAAAAATAATAGAGATGAGATATACTCCATTTGATAGATGTGAGTACGAATAGTAAAAAGTTGGATTTGTTAACTCATTTGCGTTTTCAAAAAGCAATTCTCCTGTGATGTTAAAAAGTCTAATTCTTAATGCTTTATCATTATAAACTTTTGGAATGACTAGTCTTATCGATTTATTTTTTTTATCATTAATTAATGAGAAGTTTTCCTTTTTAATATCTTTAGTTGACTCATGAATACTAGTCAAAGAATAATAAATACTTATGGTATCTGATAAGTGTGAAGTTCCATCAAAATCAATTTGACGCAAACGATAATAGTAAATTCCTTCACCTGGTAATGTTGAATCTACAAAAAAATAGTGCTTTGGTGAGTTTGAATTTCCACTCCCCGGTTCAAACCCAATTGATATAAAAATTTTTGTTGAATCAGCTCGTTGAATATCGAATCCAAAATTGTTTATTTCTGTGGCAGTTCCCCATCTTAACAAAACTCCGTAATTTAATACATATCCTTGAAAATAAAGTAATTGAATCGGAAGTATATCTTGCTTCAATTGAGCAGAACTTGAATTTAAATTAAGCACAAGGAATATAAAAACTAGCTTTGAAAAATATAATTTCAGTTTCATCTCACAACTGCAATTTTTTGAGTTATTGAATGAGTCTTATCGCCTTTCTTTACAATTAAACGATAAATATAAACACCATTACCAATCATATCACCGTCTTCGTCTCTACCATCCCAATAAATCTTATTGAAGTTAATTGACAAGTCCGATTTTTGTAGAGGGATAATTTTGATTAATCGCCCAGCAACTGTGTAAATTTTGATAGTGGCTTCATCAGGGATCTGAGTTAATACAAATGTGAAGTATGTACCGTCCTTCATTGGATTAGGAATGTTATAAACTTTTTGGATCTCGATGTCATTGCTTACTTTAAAGTACTTTTCATAAGTTGGATACGGTGAAAATCTACCGTACACATCTTTTATATAAATTCTTATATCATGTTGACCTTTTTCGAAGGTTCTTTCAAATTCAATTTCAAGTTTTCTATCAATCGTATCAAAACTTGAATTAAATTCATTTGCATATATTCTTTTTCCATCAATGTAAATTTGCACAGCCGCTGTGTCTCTTACATTAAACCAGATTGGATAATTCATTGTTATGTTAATTTTTGAATTGGGCTCCACATAGTCCCAGTCTCCTAATTCTCTACCATTAAATCTAACAGACAAGGCAGTAGCACTTACAGAAGTTGTAGTATCTTTTTTGACAAAAAATCTTTTTACAAAGCTGTTATTCACTTTAAAAAATTCTCTCAACCTATTTTCAGGATCTATTGTGAGTTTTAATGAGAAGTTTCCATATCCATCATAAAGTGAATTCGCATACTTATACTCCAATAGCATAAATTCGTCAGGTAACAAAGATAAAATCAGCGTATCTAAAAGAACTACACTTGAATTATCTGGTTTTTGAAGTTCGAGAGTTACTTTAAATGAATCAGCTGATGATTTACCAATGTTAAAAATTCTTGCAAAATAATTAAGATACTCACCTTGGATGATCGTATCACGAGAAATTCCAACGACTTGATAATTTGTTGCTAAATCTGGAAGAGATGTATAGTATGCCGAGATACTTCTCAATTTGGGCGATTCTTTTAATTGATTGGAATAAAACTTACTCAGAATTTTTATTGTAGGATAATAGTTTGCATCAATATTTTCTAAAGATAGTGAGTCAGAAGTAGTTTGTAGTTGATAAAGAGTGTCAATAGTATTGTTTGGGGTAATTCCAATTGGGATGTGAACTATGTTAGTGTTTACCGGTTTTTCTGAATCAAAAGTCACAAATTTCCACTTCTTTGCATTCGTCATTAAAGGAGAAATTAAATAACCTGAATCAGAGGTAACACTTTTGCTAACTTCAATTTGAGCTGCACCAGTAAACAATTTTTTGTATGATTCTGGTACTGAACCAAGTGGCGCACCTTTCTTTCCAAGAATACACCAACTCTCACGATACTGGACACTATCAATATATTTACTTCCATATAACTTAATAGCGTTACGTGAACGGCTTCCAGCACTTCCAAGAATGTTTTGAACGGCATCAGCAGATATTGTCATCGCAATAGTTGTCCCCACAGGCAAGCTATTTAAATAATTAGCTAATGAATCCATTACTCCAGGATCAGGTACATTAAAATATCTTATTGAATATGGTTTAAGATTTAACGTATCAATAAGAGCAGTTGCTAGACCCCAAAAATAAGTGTTTGGAAGTTGTTCAAAAGAATTGTACTGAATAGAGCCAAATGCGCCATCATGACCTCCACCTGACAAAATTTTCAATGACAGTAAATTTTTCTCAAGTTTCCAACTTTTGGCTAATGAATCAAAACCAACATTAAGTTTAATGAAATCTTTTTCTCTAATCGGTTCATCAATAAACACAGTAGCTGCATGATTTATTTGTTTAAATGAATTTATTTCGGAATAAAATGCATTTGGATGATCAAATTTTAATCGATAAAAATAACGTTCATTAGGAATTAAATGCGGAAGCAAAACTTTAGTTCGTAATGTATCAAAATTTTTAGAGTAGGTTTGTGAGTCAATGAAATCGGGCGAATTGGACAATTCTAATCTTACTATCTCTGGCATATCACTCACTTCAACCAGTGGATTCAGAATTTCTATAAAGTCACGTTTTCCGTTGTAAAAATTTGAAACTTCAATTGGAGTTAAAGAAGTGGAAGTAACTAAATAGGTTATCACCGCCTGATTATCTTCTTCATAAATTTCGTCTATGGAATTATCAGGATCGACTTTCAATACTAAATTATGAACTCCTGTGAGTTTGTTCGTTGGAATATTTAAACTAATTGTATCTCTGAACTTAGTGAATGGAATAAAAATGGATTTACTAAATCTCACTGAATCAGCGTGAACATCTTCAACTAAAACTTTGACCGAATCATTTCTAACCAATCCATAATTAGAAATAATAATTTTTACATTAATAGAATCGATTTGGTCATTTATTTGTTCATTCTGAATTTTAATGGATGACTCATCAACATAAAAATTCGGCTTTTGAGGTAATTTAAATCCAACGATAGGATCACCAAGTAAAAGATTACAATAGGTAAAAACAAGGTTTATATCACCACTTCCGGTTTCATTTATTTGTCTTATTTTTCCCAAAAGATGAGCACGTCCAATGGTTTTATTTGTATCTCTTAACAAGATTTCATAAAAAATTCTAGGAAATCTTAACGAAGTTGACAAGTAACCCCAACTTGAATTTCCCAAATAAGCTATAGCCTGTCCATATGGAGATTGAGTTATAAATAATTCACCAAAAGCATCCACGTCAGGTTCAGCAAATTTTCCTGTGGAACAACCAAAATCAGTAATTAAAGAGAATCGATCCGTATATTTATTTTGTAAGTGTTCTACTTCTGTAATGCTATTATCCCACGTACGTGTTCCACTATGTCCAATGTAAGAAATGAATAAACCCCCTTCATCAATCACACTCTGGACGTATTCAATACTATAAGGTCCAAAATTAGAAGGAGGATTTATAGTCTTATAAAAGTGTATTGCATTTCCAAAAATTGGAGAGGAGTTTACGAAATTATTTAAGACGAAATCATTTGTTGCTTTAATTTGAGCCATTTCAAATGGATTATTAGCATTACCTCCGCTGAAGAAAAGAAAAGTTTTATTAAAAATACTAAATCTGGAGTTAAAATAATTTTGATGCCTTTGTAAATACCTGATAATTTCTTGATTTGAATTAACAGGAATTCTGCCAACAAACATTTGCGGGAAATAATGATTTACACTATCGAACATAACAAACCAAACGTCACTAACAGGATTCCCATAAGAAACTAAATAATTCTTTTTACGAATAGCTGGTGCTGGTGTTATTATATCATTATAATCATAATTGGCATCCCCAATTAAAGTTAAAAATGAAGGTTTTGGTGGAATCCAATTTGTATATGCACTTACTACGAATCTTTTAATAGCTTCAGCTTCAGGATTACCAAAAGAAAACTCATCAAAAATATCTTCGTTATAAACAAGGCTAACTCTTATGCCATAATTTTGGGAAATGAAATTTTTATAATCCTCAGCACTTGAGAAAATTTTATTTGTTATGAGGATATAATCTGCACCACGAGCTGATGACCTAAGATTTACAAATTGCTTTTTAATTTTGAATAGTGGACGTCCAACTTTTGTTAAAGATATTATAAGATATTTATCTCCGCCCTTTACTGTATCTATGAAATAAATTGTTTTACTGGTCGTACCGGTAAAATTAAAAGACTGAATTCTCTTTACCTCAGGAAATATTTTATATATTAGAACATTGAAATTATAAGATAAACCTGTGACTTGGATAACGCGGAAACTATTTTGAACAGTATCTGGAACACGAATCAGAATAGAGTCATTAATTGCTACATTCCATCTAAAATATTCTACGTCAATCCAATCAACCAATGCCTGGTGAAACGAAGCTGGAGAAGTTAAACCAAAAATTCTAATATTATTTATACCACTTATTAGCTGACTTGAATTAAAAAACTTAGTGAAATTTACAGTTTGTCTGAAATTAAAATTAATAGTGTCCTGAACGGTTGTGCTGTTCAGGCTTATTCCAAATTTATGAGCATTCAGAGAAATATTAGAAGCATAACTAATCATTCTTGCTATGGTTTTAACTACAGTATTAGGAACAAAGTCCCTCGCAGTAAAACTTGCAGATACAGTGCTACCGTTTCCAACAAACAACCAGGTAAAAACTTTGTTTTCCTGCCACATTGGTAATTGTACTCTTGGAGATACTGCATCATAGTACCATAACCTTACATCTCTTTCTAGATGTAAAAAAGCTAAATGTGAGGAAATTGTATCTTGAGTAGATATGGTTGAATGGTTAATCACCTGAGCGCGTTTACCCGTTGTACCACCCCAGGTTAACCAAACAAATGAGGTATCAGTATAACGATTCATATAATTGGTGTAATCTGACCCAATGTTTACAATTCTCCTGTAATCCTGATATGAGTAATTTTTTTCGGCGTAAAATTCAATGTAATCAGTGGTATCAAAAACTCCATCATCTTGACCATACACAAATATTGGTTGTTCTACTCCTAATCTGAATAATTTGAAAGTCATTGGATTTATTAACGTAGGATTAATACCATATGAAATTAAATCATTGTAAGTTATTCGATATATGTTATCATTTGGTATTGCTAATTTTACATATTCCCGAGAGTAATCTATCCAATTACCAGTTGTATCGTTTAAAGAATATAATGGATTAAATGAACGATATTTTTTTGCATCTTCAAAGTTAATAATTACATCCTTTAGCATCTCATCAAAGAAGGAGAGTTGACTGTTGTTTGGAGTATATGTTAAAGTGTCACTATTGAATGAAAATGATATTGTACAAGAATCTATTACATAAAGACTCTTATTTAAGAATGAATACACATGAGTGTTCAATTTTACAACAGCACAGTAAAAGTCTCTGATCCAGATGTAATCTAAAACCTCAATTTCTGATTCTGGATAAAATTCTTTATTGAACAATTCCTGAGAAACTGAAATAGTCTCATAACCTAATGAAGAGTCGTTGAGTAGATATGGTTTTTTATTAAGTTCTAATTGAACATTCTCAAATTTTGTGATGTGCTTTTCTTTGATTATCGGTTCGATTTTAGAATGTGGTTGTATTGCAATGAAAAAAGTCTTTGACGGTAATTTAGGTAAACCAGGTTTTGATTCATCAGCATGCAAGTAAAAATCGAAAATTAACTTATTGTCTTCTTGTCGACTAATATAATCAATAGTTTCGCCGACAAATTTGACTTCATATTCGTTTTCTAATTTTTGAACATAAAATTGAGCAATTAATAAATTAGGCAAAAGAAACAATAAACCGATCAAACGACTCATAAAAGCCTCATAAATTTACTTTCATTCAATTCTTTATCAAAATATAAAAAATTCTTGCAAAGTATAAAGGTATTCCTATAACATATCTTTTGAACAATCTTTTAGGTTCCACAATTAATCTATATAGCCACTCGAGTTGAAGTACACGGATAAATTTGGGAGCTCGTTTCTGATAATTCAGAAAATAATTAATAAAATTTCCAATACAAATAAATTTTCCATTAGTAAAATGTTTACTCAATTCATATGCAACAAATTCTTGTTTTGGTGATCCCATTCCTATTAAGAAATATTCAGCATTGATGGATTTCAATTCCTCAATTAAATCTCCAACTTTATATAATTCAAAATTCCCATTATGATAATATGTAACTAATAGATTTTTTCTTCTACAATCTTCGATAAATTTCTCTTTGTTAAAGTTTGAACCAAAGAATACAATTTTTTTATTGTTTTCAATGAGTTTAAAGATTAAATAATATCCAACTTCAGTTGCGTCTATTCTAGTAAATTTATTCTGTTTTTTTAACAAATAGTAAATGTAAAGACCTATTCCTTCTTGATAAACATTAAATGAATTCAATAAAAGTTTGTAGAAATTATAATTTTCGTATGCAATATTAAAACTATTCTGATTAAAATAGGTTAATAAGAAACCATTAGAATCCATCAGTTTTGTGTCGATGATTCTATAAAGATTATCTTTATCATTAATTAGTTTATTTAACAATAATTTCATAATCGTGCATTTTAATTAAATAAAAATTTCCAACTTTCCTTCTAAATATTCCGCCATAAAGAAATGGTGCAGTTGAAACTATGTCTTCCACTCTAAATTTAATTGTATAATCTTTGAAAATTTTAAAGTTATATAATACATAACTATCATGAATCGGGGGAAAAAATGAATAAAATACAAAATAGTCTGGTTTAGTCTTGTAAATGTAATCCTTTAAATTACCACTAATAACCGCTTTATAATACTCATGAGTATTTATTAGACCGTCTCCATTAATAACTCTCCTCTCTGAGAAAAAGCCAATCAAACCACTATAGTCAATCTGATAAATTGTACTCTTACGATCTACTTTTTCTTTCAATAACTTAGCAAATGTATAAGCTGAAGTATGATTATAATAATTTGCTCGGAAGATGAAAAAATAAAATAAATTAAAAATAACTACGACTATAAGTAAGATGTAATAAAAATGTCGCCCCCAGATTCTGAGAAAATCTACTATTAATAAAATTGATATAAATATCGTAAAGGAATAATACCATTCTCTGATTCCATTTTTATTGAAAAATAAGTTGAATAATAAAAAAAGATTACCAACTATAAATAACATAATCAAAAATTTATTGTAGTGGTTAAAACTATTCTTTTCTTTTAACGAGGCGAGAAGTACGAGCAAAAAACCAAATAGAATAATTAATACTAGCATAAATTCAATGGGATAATTTTTCGGCAAAGGAGCAAACTTTAAATTTTCAAGTATATCTAATGAAAGCTTGTAATATGAGCTAATAGGATAAAAAGTTTGAAAAAGTATTTTGTTAGTGATTACATAACCCATAAATGTAATTATGGGAACAATTAAATAAGTATATTCTCGTAGTATGACTTTCCTGTTAATTAAAATTTCATAAATTAAAATTCCCACTATTATAAACCAGAATAAATCCACTCTGGATAAGAACAATAAACTTAACAAAATAGATTTATGAAATGATACGTTTCTCTTTTTAATCGCTTCAATAACGGAAACATAGATTAGTGCTATGATTAAAAGGATCAAAATTTGATTTTCTAATCCTATCAAATAAAAGAATACAAGTGGAATGGCGAGTAAAATGAAATTCAAAAATTCTAGTAAAAAATCTTTTCCATAAACCATTCTATAGATTTTTTCAATCAATAAAACAGATAAAAAAGTTAATATTCCAGTAAATAAAAAAATTCCTCTTAATAATTCCTCCCTATTCAAATAAAAAAAGATATCCTTAAATTTTATTAATGATATAAGAATTAAAAACCAAAGCGGATGATATCCATTCGTTTGATTGATTCCGTCAAAAGTAGAGCCTAATCCAGAAGCAAAATTTAATGCAGTTTGTAAGTAGAAATAGGAATCATCGTTTGTGAAATGTAGTAAATAATCAAACGGCAATAAAAGCCAAGGTACTAACATTATTAAAAGTAAAAGGACTTTTCTTTTCATTTTTGAATCAAAGAATTATAAATATTAATTAAGGTTTCTACATAACTTTCTACATCATATAATGAAGTTACTTTTTTGTGCAAATTCATAGAGAGTTTTTCTTTTTCTGTGTTATTCATACTCAAAAACACTTTAATTATTCTTACAATTTCCTCTTCACTATTTGGCTTAAATAATAAACCATTTAACCCATCGGTAATAAATTCTTTAATCCCACCTACCTCAGCTCCTATAAAAACTTTTTTGTAAAGTCCTGCCTCCAGCATTACATAAGGAAAAGATTCAATTAAGGAAGGCATTATGACAGCGTCAGATAATGTATAATATTCTTCAATGTTATTACTCACTGGAAAAAAATAAACATCATTTTCAAGTTTTAATTCACTTTTCTCTCTGTCAGTTATCACGAATAATTTCAAATTTATGTTTTCATCTGAAATCATATTAAATGCATTTAGAAGTAAATACGCTCCCTTCTCTTTTGTAAATCTACCCACAAATAAAATCACTACTTCATTATCGTTCAATCCAAATTTTTGACGAATTTCTTTTTTTTCAAGCGGCACTAAATTCTTAGCAACGGGATTATAAATCTGAACAACCTTAGATGGATTTACTCCAAAATTGGTCGTCAAATTTTCTTTGACAGTTTTACTTACAGCCATTACAATGTCCGACTTAAAACTTAAACATTTGTATCCATGAACGATACTATGAACAGTAGTAACAGTTTTAACATTCAAATCCTTCTTGATCAAGTTTGAAATAAGTTCAGGATATCTATGATGAGTGTGTATTATATCTATCGATTTTTCTTTACAAAAATTTTTTAGCTCAATAATATTCCTAAAGAAATATTTCAAATTTTTTATACCTTTTGAAAAATTAATTATATGTGGCTCAATTCCTAATGATGTTATTCTTTGTAATGAATCACCTCCGTTTGTTATAAAAAACAAATTAATGTTATCATATTTAATTAACTCGGCAAAGATAAGCGAAATATATTTACTAACTCCGCATGTATAATTAAAATCCGGGCTAATATGTAAAACATTAAGTTTTTTCATACAGTAAATTCAGATATAAATTTTCAAAAAAGTCTTTAAAGCTATCTTTTGTATATTTAGTTGTTATTGCAACTTTTCCATTCATACTCATTCTTTTTCTCAATTCGTCATTACTTAATATTTCAACTAATTTCTTCACGCCTTCAAATTCGTCATTTTTGTTAAAAACCATTCCACATTTATTGTTTTCAATTATTTCTCTTATGCCTCCAACATCCGTTGAGAGCACAGGTAGACCGTAATACATAGCTTCCCAAACGATGATAGGTAATCCTTCCCTATTAGATGTTATTAACAAGCAATCAAAATATTTCATATAAATAGAGACATTCTGAACATATCCAAACACCAAAACATTTCTAATATTTAACTCTCTAATTGTTTTGTTTAATTCTTCTTCATATTCTCCATCACCAAATAGTAGAAGTGATATGTTAGGATACAGTTCCATTGCTCGTGAAAAGATCCTCAGTGCTCTAAAAACATTTTTTTCTCTATCAAACCTTCCAACAAAAGCTACTAGTTTATCTTTTTTCTTAATTATGTTTATTAAATTTGATAATTGTGACTTTTCTTCAACTCCTAACTCAATTACTGCTTCTCCGTTATAATAGTGTGAAATATTTTTGAATAATTTAGTTTCGTTCAACAAAAGTTCTTTACTTTTTTGAGATGGTACGATTGCTATAGTTTTTCTGATATTCAAAAGAACGAAAAAAGCTAATCTATAAATTATTTTTTCCATAAATGTGTTATAATCATTTTTAATAAACAAGCCATGATAACTGAAAATCAAAGGTTTATTCAAAAATAAGTTTAATAGACTTGTAAAGAGTAATGCTTTTATGGAATGGGCGTTAATGATATCAAAATTCTTATATCTAATAATTTTGTATAATTCGAAAAGGGACTTTATTGAAAAATTTCTTGAGAAGTCTGATAAGAATTCACTATTTATTTTATTTTCCGTTAATATTTCTTTTAACTTTGGATCGTAACTTGTTATAACTGTGTGTTCAAAATTTTCATCCAGATTTTTTATTTGAGCTTTAAGGTGAGCAAATACACCATCAGCTTTTCCACTTAAATTATTTACAACATGACAGATTTTAAAATTATGAGATAGAGTCATAGATTTTAGTATATTTCTCTACCATTTTTTCCACAGAAAATTCCTTTGCTGTTTCTTTCATATTTTCTGAAAAATCAATATCAGAATCATTGAGATAACGAGCTATTTGTTCGTAATCATCTGGCTGGACTAGAAGTCCATTGAAATTATGCCGTATTATCTCTCTATTTCCTCCATCATCACTAGCAATAACATTGATTCCAGATGCTATTGCTTCTAAAATAACAACATCAAAAACCACTCTTTCAGAAAGTGATATATAGAAGTCACAATACTTCATTAATCTTATAACGTCGTCATTTGCTAAATAATTAATGAAATGTACGTTCTCGCTTAAATTGTATTTTTTGACTAGCTCCATAAGATAAGGTGTTAATATCCCACTACCTATATTTATAAAAACGAATTTTTTACTTGATATTTTCTTTAATATACTCAACGAAAGCAAAATTTTATCAATGTTTTTCGTTTTAACATGATTTGCAACATTTAATATTCTCAAACTATAATTATTTAACCAATTGAATTCATTTAAAAACTCACTTGTATGAAAAATTGAATTAATGCGCTTAATATCAATGCCATTATAAATTATTTCTGAATTCATTTCATTTAAGTATAGTCCATTATCATTTAAAAATAACTCTCTCGATGAATAACTCGGAAAAATGACTTTACGAATTTTACTTACAATTTCTTTTTCCATTTGTTTAAATTCATCTAAAATTGGTATTAACCATTTCTTTTGACCATAGAAAGATCTCATATCTTGTTCAATAGAACCAATAGAATGTATAGTCAAAACTGTTTTCATCAATCTTTCATTGTACAACTTAAACAAACATCTTACATCATGTGCATGTATTATATCAAAATCATTTTGATCTAAAAATTCTGAAATAGAATTGATTGACTTTTCTAAAAATTTTGTAGCATAAAATCTACTCATAAAAAACAACTTATAGAAATAAGACTCACTAAAAAGTTTTTCTTTATATAATTGAAAATTAAATCTTAATGAAGACTCACTATTGTTAAGCTCTTTTTTATTAAGGGCGCCATTTTTTGAATAAAAATAAACATCATAAAGTTTTTCATCTAAATATTTCATCAGAAGATAAATGATTTTATTTGGGCCACCTGTATCTTTCTTGGGAAAGCCTGACAAGGATATTAGCAATAAACTTTTCATAAATGATTAATTATTGTTTTATATGTATGCAAAGCTCTTGCGACTACTTGATCCATATTGTAATATCTATATTCTGCCAACCTACCACATAATATCAAATTTCTACATTTTTTTGCTTCTGATTCATATTTTTTAAAAAGAGCAAAATTTACATCATTTAATATGGGATAATATGGCTCTTCGCCTGAGTTTGGATACTCAAAAGATACAGTTGTTGAATTAGACTTTTGCCCTGTGATCTTCTTATACTCCGTTGCACGTGTGTATGGTACCTCTTTATCAACATAATTAACTACAGGGGCAGGTTGGTAAGACTCTAACTTAAAATTTTGAAATCTAAATTCAATCGATCTATATGGAAGCTTTCCAAATTTATAATCAAAAAAATAATCAATCGGACCAGTGTATATCAAATATTTGTGGTTAATTGAATTAATTATTTTCTTGAAATCATGTCCTAAAATCAAACTTATTCTGTTATTATTTAAAATTTTTTCGAACATTTTAGTGAAACCATCTTCAGGTAATATTTGAAATTTATCCTGAAAATATCTGTCATCGGAATCATATCTAACAGGAATTCGACCACAAACCGATGGTGATAAATCCTGTGGATAATAGTTCCATTGTTTATAAGTAAAATACTTGAAAAATCTTTCAAATAGTTCAAGTCCAAGTTGATTTACAATTATATCCTCAGAATTTTTAATTGGGAACCTTTTCTCCCTTATATTATCCAAAAAAGCTTTTACTTCCTCTTCATTACGTAAATTTATTTTATAAACACGATTTATTGTTTCTTTATTAATTGGAATGGGGTAATATTCACCTTTTGAATAAGCTAAGACACGATGTTGATATTCATACCAATTGGTAAATTGAGAAAGATAATCAACAATTTCTTTATTGTTTGTATGAAATAGATGTGGTCCATATCGATGAATAAAAATTCCATGCTCATCAAATTCGTCATAACAATTCCCACCAATATGGTTTCGTTTTTCAATGATTATTACATCTTTCTTCAGATCATTGGCAATTCTCTCAGCTAAAACTGAGCCGCTGAAACCCGCACCGACTATTAAAAAATCACATTTCATATTTCTCTTGACTTCAAAAATTTCGCTATAAAGATAATAGATAAAAATTGAAAAATAAAAACGAAAAATTCTGTATAAAAAGTTGTTAAAATTGCACCGCTCATTCCATACAGTTTTATAAGTATGAAATTTAATGATACATTTAATACCATCCCCAAGAAAGTACTCCACATCACAATTTTTTCTTTCTGAATAGAATTAAGAACAACTCCCGTGAAATTGTTTAACATCAGGAACGGTAAAGCAAAAGAAAGCGATAATAAAACCCCGGTGGAAATTAAAAATTTCTTTCCGTAGAAAATTAAAATCAGTAACTCACCAAAGAACTTTAAGATCAAAACCAATGAAACCGATAAACTAAAAATAATGAGAAAGTCTTTTAAGAATGTTGAGATATTTAAATTCTTTGTAGCTTTATAATTAATAGTATATCGAGTGTATAAAGGAATAAGGAAAGCTCCTGATATTAACGGTGAATTTCTATACAACGCATAAGCGGAAGAGTATATGGCGACTTCGGTGTTTGATCTAAACATTTGAAGCAATAACACATCAATTTTATCATAAGTCATAACAAAAAGAACAGTAAAACCAAATGGAATAGATTTTTTAAGTAAAGTGTAAATATTGTTTGAAGAGATAGCGTCAAAAATATCAATTAGATAAATTTTTAGTTGCTTCGCCAGATAAAGGAATTGAATCAACACAATCAAAAGTAGTGAAAAAAATAAAAGTTGGAAATTTCTGAATATCGCTAAAACCACTATCCAAAAAATAAATAAAGGCAATCGAGTAATCAGGGCTGATTTCAAATTTACATTAAACAAACCTTTTCCATTTAAAGCAAAAATCAATATTTGGTTTAAGGCGTAAAAAAAATTGACCAAGAAAATCATAAATATTAATATATATTCAAAGTCAAAATTTTTCGAGTAAAGAAGAAGAGATATTATCATTATAAATGACGATAATATTTTGAGATGCAAAGCAGTTTGGATAGTTGGTTTAATATCGTGATGATTTGCACTTTCTCTTTGAATATAAAAGGGAAGTCCAAAATCAAAAATCGATAGAAGTAAGTTTACAAATGCAAAAATGCTAACAATCAAACCATACTTTTCAAAATCAACAATTCTCGCTAAGACTACGTAAAGAAATACAAATGTTAACCTATCTATCAAATTAAATAAAAAAACAGGAAGACTTTCCTTATAATCTTTCAATAGAGAAAACATTAATCGTTTACCTTACAGCTAACCACAATTCAGGATTCTGTTTTTCTCTACCACGCCATATTTGAAAATGTAACATTTCACCGGATAAACTTTCGCCAGATTTTGCAATAATACTTCCACGATTGACGATCTGTCCTTCAACAACAAGAATTTCAGAAAGATAGGCGTAAACAGTCCTAAAATCTTCTGAATGAGTTAAAATTATGATATTTCCGTATCCCGGCAACCAGTATATGATTGACACTCTTCCATCTGCAACTGCTCTGACGGGACTACCATAAGATACAGCTATGTCTACGCCAAAATTCATTGTAACTGTTCTCAGTTGTGGATTAAGTTGCTCACCGAATTTATTAACAATTCGTCCTTCTGCAGGCCACGTGAGTCTCCCCTTATAAGTTGAAAACAACGGATAGTTTGAAACATTCTCAACGGAAGTTATGGGAGAAATTGAAGGAGTTATTGATTTTGCCGGTTTTCGTGCTTCTGAAATTGGCTTAGAATCAACTTTAGCTTGTTTTTCCTTTCGGATTTTTTCTTCCAAACGTTTTCTTTCTTCATCCTCTCGTTTTTTTTGCTCAATTAGTTTATTTATTAAATCTGCTATACGATTTGCTGATTCTCTCTTTCTTTGGATATCTCGCAAAATGTTTTCTTTGTTCCTTTTTAATTCTGCTACGTACGTTCTATTTTTCTGAATTTTTTTGTTGAGTAAATTACTTTCTGATTGTTTTTCTTGCTTTACTTTTTCTTTTTTTTGTAAAATATGACTTAATTCAGCACGTTCCTTTTCGACTTCTTTTGATTTCAGATTTATTAAATGAATTCTTCGTTTTCTATCTTCTGTGAACTTTTCTAAGTACTTATATCTAATCAATGCTTGATTCACATTGGCGCTGGAAAAAATCAATTCAAGTGGATGTTTCCTTTGTGATTTATAAAGGTTTACAATGTTTCTTTCATAATCAATCATTAAATCTCGTAATTCTCTTTCAGCGCTCCTTAATTCTAATTCTTTTTGTCGAACTTTCTGAGAAATTTCCAGTTCTTCCTGCTCAAGATTTCTAATGATTTTAGATAGAAGTCCAATTTGTTTTTCATAATTTTCAATGGCAGAAAGATTTGCTTTTTCTTGTTTTAATGTTTGTTGTAACTGTAAATCCAACTGTTGAATCTCTTTTTTAAGACGCTCCAACTCGTTTTTTCGTTTCGAAATTTCATCTCTATTCTGCCCCTGGAGTGGCAAAAGCAAAATCACCAAAAACATTACAACAAAATTATTTTTCATTATAATTAATCCTTGCTGGGTTGTAACTCCTTAAATATCTCTGTATCTATTGAAAAGTTGTTTGGATTTAATTTAACAGACTTATATTTAACCATAGCACTTGTTCCATCAATATTATTTTTAATTTCTATAACATGGGGAAACAAAAAGTCATCTACTTTTTTAAAGTTTGAATAAATCACCTCAAATGGATTTGGATCTTTTTGGAGGGTTAGTTTGATATTTTGAACATCACGTTTGTCAAAATTAAACTCATATAAAAGTATAAGATCTCCCAGAGGTTTTTTAAAAATTATTTTATAGCCATCATTAGAAAAATACTTCATCATGCTGGCTTCAGTTAAATCAAAGTAGCAAGTCATTAAAGAAAACAAATCGCCATATTGTATATCAAAACCGGTTTTTGCTGGATCAAAAAACAAGTTTTTATTAAGGCGAAACAATTTGTCATTAATCGAAACATAAACTAGAATTGAATCATTCGTTAATAAAACTGTTGCTAAATTAATTCCCAAAAATGTATAAGCATCAATTAAAATTGTATCGTTTCTTGTGGCGTTGATTTCCAGTTCTATTGAGCCATTAAAAAATTTTGAGTTTAAATGAACACTTGCAATAGCACTTAGTTTTTCTAATTTCTTTTGCATGATATTGTAATCAAAAATAAAACTGTCTGGTGTAAAAACTCCTTCTGTTCTTTTCAATGAAGAACATGAAATGACCAAAAATGCCATTAAAGCTAAGAGAAATTTAATTAAACTATTCAAGCTCATTGATTTTATCCATTAGCCCTTTTCTATCTGGTTCTTTTTCAAAAGCTTTTTTATAATACTCTTTAGCTTTGTCTTTATCATTTAACTTTAAGTAAACATCGCCCATATGTTCAAGAACCTCAGCACTTTCTGAACCTTGTTCAATAGCCAGATTAATATAGAACTTTGCATTTTCATAATCACCTAACTGAAAATAAATCCAACCAAGTGTATCAAGGTATGAACTGTTCAATGAGTCGATTTCCAGTGATTTCCTCGACATCTCCATTGCTCTATCTAAATCAAATCCCCTTTCAGCTAGGCTATAAGCATAGTTATTTAGGAGAAGCGGATCATCGGGATATAGTTTTAATGCACGTTCATAAATTTCATCACTTTCTTTATACATACCTGCATTGTTATACATTAATGCTAAAAGACTTAGTAAATTTTTATCTTTAGTATTCTCATCAACCACTTGTTCTAAAATTGCTATTCCTTCATCGTAACGCTTAATGGAATTCAAAACAAACGCAAGTTGAAGGATTATCGTTGTATCACCTGGATTCAGTTGATGAGCAGAATAAAAATATTTTACTGCAGAATTATTTTCATTTAAGGCTGAGTAAACATAACCAAGAAGATAATTTACAGAAAAATCAGATTGAAAATGTTTGTAAAAATTACTTAACTCATTAGCTACAATTCGATAGTAACCATTTAATGCAAGTTCGACGCAAAGGTTTTTTATGGTAACAAGAAAATCATGTTCAGTTAAATTTTTAAGTAAATCATTTATTGTTGCTTTATCTTCTAATTGTCCATAGGACTTTAAGGTTTTTTGTATAAGAGCTAAATAATCTTTGGAAATAGTAGAATCGTCAAGCATACGAGAGATAATATAAATATACGGTGCTACACTTGAATCGCCATTATCAAACAATCTCATAAGAAATTTCTGCGCATTATATAGTAAAGTAGAATCTTTAATTATCTTCTTAAAATAATCGAATAATAAAATTTCTTTTGGTTCAACCCCCGCTTCTTTTTCTAAACTTTCTCCATCTAAATCAACATAAGGATTTGAACTCTTAAAGTATTTCAAATATTCATCAAGATTTTCTAAACTTTTTTCTAAATAAGCTATACTTTTATAAATATGACCAATTTGCCAGTACAATTTACTTAACAGACTCAAAGCTGCTGGATTGTCTGGATATTTTTCCAATACTAATTCTAAAGTATTTTCAGCTTGATCATACATTTGATGGTAAATGTAATACAAAACAAGTTCATTTATAGATCTAATTCGATCAGGAAATGCATCAGCTCTTTGTTTGAGATATTTTAACGTTCTGTCGGTATCGCCTTTGGTAAAATAAAACTCTGTAATCGGTTTATATGCCCAATCTTCGTTTGGATATTTCTCAATAATTTTTTCAATGAGTGGAATAGCTTTATTTAAGTCAGTTTTTAAGTAAATCTGAGCTAAGTTTATCATTGCTCTTTTATTTTTCGGATCTTTCTCTAAAAGGTATGTGAAAATTTTTTCAGCCTCAGATAATTCATTTATATTAACCAGAACAACACCAATCTTGTTTAAGAATTCATCAGGTAATTTATCATAGTTTTGACCAAGAGCTTTTAAGATGTAATAATTTATTAATTCAGGTTTGTAATCATAATTTGAATGAAAATAGAATTGCTCAAAAAATTTCATTCCTAAGTAAGCATTAAATAATGGATTATTTTCGTCATAAACCAGAGTTCTTAACATCTCAAAAATTGATTCATTTGTGTTGGTCGCCAGTGATGAGCTTATTGACCGAATAAAACTCCCCAGTATTTTCTGATTTATCGGAGTTTGATTTTTACTACTCTCCTGAAATGCACTGTTTCTAGTTTGAGCATTCAGTTCCATTGATGAAAAAGAAAACGCGATAAAAATAATTAATAAAAATTTCATAAAATCCAATGAATTAATGAAAGTCCATCAGCAATAATAATAAAAAAGTATCGTTTAAAGAGTGTAATTTTGTAAAGTGATATTATATCTAAAGTGATCAGAAAATGCAATTTGATTCATTAATTGGCCATACTTACGAAATATTGAAATTAACATATTTAGAACTCAAAAAGTCACATGGTATACCACCCGATAGTATGTTAGATCTTTTTTTTCGTGGGAAAAAATATCTAGGTTCAAATGATCGGCGTTTCATCGCAGAGAATGTTTACAATTCAATACGATTTTTCCACAAAAGAATTAAAATAATTGAAGAGACAGTTAAGTATTTCCCTTTTAGTTTAAGTGATGATGAAAAACTGTTTTTTGTTCTCATATTAAATTTCCAAGACGAAAATTTAAGCATCAGAAGCTTGATTGAAATCAGTAACTATTTCATTCAAAACAAAAGACTCACTCCCTATCTCTCTCAGATAATTCCAGTTCTGTTTGAAAGTTCGATTAACATTGAGTTTGACTTAATTAAAAGTTTAGCTTTTGAATATTCATTTCTTGAATGGGTAATCAAAAAATTAATTATGCAGTTTGGTGAAGATGAAACACGTCAACTATGCGAGTCGCTAAATAAACAAGCACCAATTAATATAAGAGTTAATACCTTAAAAACAACTGTTGAAGAATGTCAGAAACGACTTGAACTTGATGGTGTTGAAACTTATCGAACTGATTACGCACCTTATGGACTCAAGCTAACTAAAAGAATTAATGTATTTACTTTGAAAGCTTTTCGTGAAGGATTGTTTGAAGTACAAGATGAAGGAAGTCAGTTGCTTGTTCACTTAACAGATCCAAAGCCCACATATAAAATTCTTGATGCATGCGCTGGTGCGGGGGGTAAGTCTTTAGCATTTTCCTCAATTATGAAAAATCGTGGTGAACTATATGCAACAGACATAAACTTGGTGCGATTAAATAAATTAAAGAAAAGAGCAAGGCGAGCAGGTGCACATAACATTAGAATTAAACATGTTAAATCACTCAAGTTACTTCAGCGAGAGTTCGAAAGTTTTTTTGACATTGTATTTGTAGATTCACCATGTACTGGACTTGGCACACTTCGAAGAAATCCTGGTTTTAAGATTAGTGTAACTGAAAAAACCCTTCGCGATATAATAAAACGACAAGAGCTTATATTAAAACAGGTTGCTCCACTTGTAAAAGTGAACGGTTTAATGGTTTACGCAACATGTAGTATTCTTATTGAAGAAAATGAGAATCAAGTAGAAAAATTTTTAAACAGTCATGAAAATTTTGAATTAACTTTCGCTCCTAATTCTGAATTAGCCAATAAACTAAAAATCAATGGTCCTTGGTATAAAATTTTACCACATAAACATCATACTGATGGTTTTTTTTGTGCCTTCATGAAAAGAATTTTTTATTGAATTAGTTAAAAATAATTGAAAGAAATTTTGTAAATGGTATGAAAAAATTTGACCTTGCACTAGCTTATACTTGGGAATATGATGAAGATTTTGTTTTAAGAGTAAAAGAATTGTTAAGTACAACAAATCTTACCACGTTATTAATTTCTTATCATAACCTGGAAGAAGTTGTAGAAAACTTTTGTAAAGGATTATACGAAATAAGATTTTTTCTTGACCGTGCATCAGACGTGGAAGAAGATTTTGAAGTCCTTGCTCGATTAATGGAAGAAAAAAAAGTTTTCATTTTTAACAAATATTCCTTTGCAAAACTTGCAAATGATAAAGCTACGATGCATCTGGAATTTATCACTCATGGTATTAACACTCCATATACGATTATTATTTCTCCATATCGTGAGAAAGAAAACATCGAACTGAACCTCGAACAGCTAGCAAAATTAGGAAGACCTTTCATAATCAAACCGGCAAATACAACAGGAGGTGGAATTGGTGTAGTTAAAGGCGCTGAAACTCTTGCTGATGTGCTAAAGGCTCGCAAAGATTTGGAAAACGATAAATATCTTCTTCAACAGAAAATTTTGCCTGTTGAAAAAGATGGTAAGAGATTCTGGTTTAGATGCTTTTATGCTTTCGAAAAAATTATAAATTGCTGGTGGAACGATTTAACTCACGTTTACGAGATTTTAACTATTGAAGAAAAAAATTATTACAACCTTTCTGAGATAGATAAAATAGTTCTAAAAATCCATGAAATAACAAAATTAGATTTCTTTTCTACAGAAATTGCTTTGACGCATGAGAACAAATTCGTTGTGATTGATTATGTGAATGATCAATGTGATATGAGATTCAAATCGAAACATCCAGATGGAGTGCCTGACGAAGTAGTTGATAAAATAATTAATGCTTTAGGAGATTTTATAACGAAAAGAGTTAATTGCTAATAAAATTCATTTTCATTAAGCGTTTCAATCAGTCGTAAATAGCTCTCGTATCTTTCTGGTGGAATAATGTATTTTTCAACGGCTTCCTTAACTTTACAATCCGGCTCATGCGTATGAGTACATCGATTGAACTTGCAATCCTTTGCAACGATTTTTATTTCCTTAAAGTAGTGGGAAATATCTTCGCGTGTTAAACCAAAAGGCTCAATTTCTCTTAAACCCGGTGTGTCTATAACAAAAGTATCATCGTCAAGTTCAAACATTCTTGCTGTTACAGTAATATGTTTGCCTTTTTGCCAGGCTCTACTTATTTCGCCAACTTTTTGATTTATTCGTGAGCCCAATTGATTCATAATTGATGATTTGCCAACACCCGAATGCCCGATGAAAACGGATGTTTTTCCTTTTATTAATTCTTTTATTTCATCAATTCCCTCGCCAGTTATTGTAGAAGTTTTTTTGACTTTATACCCTAAAGCAGTATACAATTCATACCAGTAAAGTTCTTTTTTCTTTTTGTAAAGATCAATCTTATTGATGATTATAATTGGAGTTGTTTCACAGCTTTCAGCAGTAACAAGCATTCTATCGAGAGCACGGTTGTTAAATTTTGGTTTATCAATTGAATTCACTATAAAAGTATAATCAATATTTGCAGCAATTATCTGTTCAAATCTTTTCCCTTTTTCTGAAATACCTTTTATATATGGAGCCTTTCTAGATAAGTAATTATGTCTTTCCGGCAGTTTTTCTATTACACCCGTTCCATCATCCATTAATTCAAAATCAACATAATCGCCCACAACAACCAAATCAGTATAAATTAATTTATCCTTCTTCCATTCCACTTCCAGTTTTAATTTTCCTCTTAGAACACATCTATACTCCTTCCCATCACACAAGACGTAATAGTCCTTACTTTCTATTCTGCTTACTCTTCCTTTCATATTTTACTAAGATAACAAAACAAGAATAGATTATGAATTTTTTTGAGTTAAGTTATATTAAGTTAACCAAGAGATCAACCGGTGAGAAATTTGGTCTAGGCTTGTAATAAATCTAACTTACGTTTATCATCATATTTATCTCATCAAAACTTATTTTAACTTATTTTATTGCAAAAACATTCATGTTTTGATTAGAAAATACTAGAGTTGCTGGCATTCTGATAAATTCCTTAAGAATTGAAAACTTAGACACTTTTTCAACTAAAACTTGAGAATTTTGTTTTTCTCTTTTTATTAGAATTCTAAAAGGATTTAAAAAACCCTTCATAATTTTTATTTCCTTAAAATTCTGAAGTCTTAATAACCTTTCAATACTGGATGGTGAATAATGAAACAAATGATATGGCAAACTCCAACCATTCCAATTCTCTTTATTTAAAAAACGGTCAAGACTCATCACATTTGGTAAACTTAACCAAAGTAATCCACCATCACATAATAAATTTTTTACTTTATCTAATATCTTTAATGGATTCTCGAGGTGCTCAAAAGAATGATAAAAGACAATCATATCATATTTATTCTCGGTTTTATAGTCCAACAAAGTACCGTTAAACAAATTTAATTCGAAATTCTCTAAAGCAACTTTACAGGCATAGGAAGAGACTTCTACTCCATCGGCATCAAATCCAAGATCTCGGAAGGCTTTTACCATTAGTCCAATTCCTGCACCAACATCTAAAATTTTATCAGGTTTGAAATAATGATAGGATAACAAATCAATATAGTAGCGTAAAGTATCTTTCACTTGTTTCACTTCATAATTCAAATCATATAAATAATCATCAAAATATTTTTGATCATAAAATCTCGATAAATCAGAAGATAAATTTTCTCTATCTAAAAATATGACACCGCAGGACTTACATTTAAAGAGGCGATAAATTTTAATGGTTTTATACAATTTAATGTGGTAAGAACTACAAACGTAACAATTCATCTTATTCAGAGTTGAAAACTTTCTGGAATAGAAAATCAATTAGTTTCTAAGTCTCTTAATCCCTGTACAAATTCTTCAGCAATTCTAACGTCATGAGAACTTCCGATAAAAATTGGAACTCTTTGATGAAGTTCTTTAGGTACTATATCAAGTATTCGCTGATAACCATCAGATGCTCTTCCACCCGCCTGTTCTACAATAAAAGCAAGAGGATTACATTCATACATTAATCTCAATTTTCCATTTGGATTTTTTTTATCTGCCGGATACATAAAAATTCCACCATAGATCAAATTTCTATGAAAATCTGCGACGAGTGAACCTACATATCTTCCTGAATAGGGTCTACCAGTTTCTTTATCATGTTGCTGTAAATATTTTATATACTTTTTCAATCCATCATCCCAATAGAGATAATTGCCTTCATTAATTGAGTAAATTTTCCCCTTTACAGGAATTCGAATGTTGTCATGACTTAATAAAAATTCTCCTACAGCAGGATCAAGAGTAAATCCATAAACACCGTTTCCTGTTGTGTAGACTAAAACAGTACTTGATCCATAGACTATGTATCCTGCGGCAACTTGCTCAGAACCTTTCTGTAGACAATCTTCCATAGTACCAGGACCATTTCCTTTGCTCTTACGTCTATAAATAGAGAAAATTGTACCAATACTTATATTTACATCAATATTTGATGAACCATCTAAAGGATCAAACAACAAAACATACTTTCCAATCTTATTTTCTTTTGGAATATGAATTAAATTTTCTTCTTCTTCCGATGCCATCACGCAAAGATGCCCACCATGGTTCATACTGTTGATTAATACTTCATGAGCGAAAACATCCAGCTTTTTAACCTCCTCACCGTGAATATTTTTATCGCCGGTAAATCCTAAAATATCAACGAGTCCTGCTTTATTTACTTCAAGCGAAATTATTTTAGCCGCAAGAGCAAGATCTGAGAGCAAATTAGAAAGCTCTCCCGTTGCTTCAGGATACTTTCTTTCATTCTCGATAATATGTCGTTCTAATGTCATAAATTTCTTTGGTGACATTTTATTCCTCCCTTTTTATTTGTTGCCCTTAAAGAATTTGATAGAATTGAATTTAGTTTTAATCCAGGTTCCACATATCATATTTAATAAATTTATTATTAAAATGCATTCATTTCTCTGTAAGATAATTTGAGCGTAAAAAGACACCTGGTGAAAACTAAATTGTTGAAACAGGATCAATATCTACTAAAATTCTTACACCAGAAATTTTTTTTACTTTTGCTTGGAAGTCTTGTAATGCTTTATCAATAACTCTATGAAGATACTGCCCATGGGGGTCTAACATTCTTTTACTCTTAAGTATTATATGCCACCGATATTTTCCTAGTAGTTTTGATATGTAAGCAGGCGCAGGACCAAGAACTTCCATATAATTTTTGTCATACTTTAGGAATTTAAAAAATTCCTGTGCACTTCTTTTTACGTAATTCAAATTGGGACTTTTAAATTCAATCAACGCAAGACGATAAAATGGCGGATATTTAACTTTTTCTCGCTGGATAATTTCATGATGGTAAAATCCACAATAGTCATGATTTTGTACGTGTTCCAGTACATAATGGTCTGGTCGATATGTTTGAATTGCCACTTCACCTTTCATCTTACTTCTTCCAGCCCTGCCTGAGACTTGCATTAAAAGTTGAAATGTTTTTTCAGACGAACGAAAATCCGGAATAAGCATATTAGACTCAGCGGAAATCACCCCCACCAAAGTAACATCCGGAAAATCAAGCCCCTTTGCAACCATTTGCGTACCAAGCAAAACGTTGTATTTTCCTTCACTAAAATCATTAAGAAATTTGCTATACGAATATTTTCTCTGAGTTGTATCAAGATCCATTCTTCCAATTTTTGCATTTGAAATAATCTGCTCGAGTTCATCCTCTACACGTTGAGTTCCAATTCCACGATATCTAATTTCTGTACTTCCACAAGCTGGACAAACTGAACATTCCTTTTTCGAAAAACCACAATAATGACATAGATACTCTTTTTTTACTAAATGATAGGTTAAAGTGACAGAACAATTTTTGCATTGTTCAGTGTATCCACAATCAGGACACATCACATACGTAGCAAAACCTCTTCGATTCTGAAGAATTATCACTTTTTCATTTTTGTTAAGACGATCTTTTATTTTATCGATTAATTTTTGAGAGAATGATCCAATTAACTGACCATCTTCTTTTTCTTTTTTTAAGTCTATTATGTTTACTTTTGGTAATGAAGCTCCATCGATACGATTCTTAAGCTCAATTAAAGTATACTTTCCCTGTAACGCAAAATAATAACTCTCTAAAGATGGTGTAGCAGAGCCAAGAACTGCTACTGCATTTTCAAACTTTGCTCGAATTAAAGCTACATCTTTCGCATTGTAAAATGGTGAATTATCCTGTTGCTTATAAGAAGAATCATGTTCTTCATCAACAATTACAAGTCCAATATTCTTAATTGGTGCAAAAACAGCCGATCGCGGACCAATTACTATTCTATATTCCTGTTTGACGATTGAACGCCATTCATCAAATCTTTCCCCGAGCGACAATCGACTATGAAGAACTCCTACTAAATCACCAAAACGATTTTTAATTCGACGAATAATCTGTGGAGTCAATGAAATTTCTGGTACTAAGTAAATTACGTTCTTACCGTTATTAAGTACTTTTTCAATTAGTTCGAGATAAACTTGCGTTTTACCACTAGCAGTAACGCCATGAACAAGGTAAATATGAAATTCTTCTTTATTAATTGATTCAGAAACAATTTCTATTGCCCTTTTTTGCTCTTCAGTTAATTGAATATCTTTTATTTTCTCTTGATATAACTCAACATATTCACGTTTAACTTCAACTTCGGTAATTTTTATGAGTTTTTTCTTTTGTAAAGCTTTCAAAATTTGTGGAGTGGTATTTACTCTTGCCTTTAATTCTTTTAACCACATCTTTTTTTCTTTTTGAGAAAACAGAGCAAGTAAAACATCTAACTGTTTTTTAGACCTTTTTTCTAATTGGAAAATTGCATCTTGAAATTCACTAAACTCTATAGGTACAAGTTCAATTAACTTTTCTTTTTTAATTCCTACGATAGGTTTTTTCTTTTCAAGAAAAATTGAAGCCAAACCCATGGATTCAAGTTTGTTCAGGTAATAATTCAAATTAGCTGAAAGATTTTCTTTTTTTAATTTTTTCTGAAGTTCTTTATAAGTGTGTTCTTTTTTTTCTGAAAGTATTTGTAGAAGCCTGATATAATTTTTTCTTCGTACTTCAGAGTTTTTAATTTCTTCGAACAAATACTCTGGATCGACCTGAACAATTTTCTGAGATTCGACGTCACTTCCATAAGGCACTGCGGCTTCCAGCACTTCTCCTAACGAAGCAAAGTAATAATCAGCTACCCATTGAGCGAATCGCAGATAATTTTCGTCAAAAAACGGAATAGAATCTATGATGTCTTCAATTGGCTTTATTTCTTTATCAAATGATTCTATTTCTTCAAAGGTGTTGATAATGTAACCTGTCGTAACTCTATTCCCAACTGGAGCTACAGCTCGCACCCCTACTTTTGCTTGATCTTGTAATTCATCTGGAACAGAATAATAAAAGCTACGAACTGTGGGAATTGGAAAAACAATTTCGACAAATTTTGTGTTTACTTTTTTTGAATCTAAATTTTTTTTGCGCATTATATTAATTATCAAGAATAGCTTTCACAACGGAGGAATAGTCTAAGTCCCCATAACCTTTTTGTATTGCCTTCTCTGCAATTTCCATAAAGTATTTTAAGTGATCGGAATTCAAATTTAGGTTTTTCGATAGCTCGTTTATTAAACGGACATCTTTTAGCAGATGTTTTGTTGGGAAATTTGCTTTTGTAAAGTCGTCCGAATGAATCAGTGGTAGTTTATTATCAAACATCTTAGCGAATAATGCACTTTTTCTGAGAATTTCCATAAAAATGTCGAGATCAATTTTTGCCCTTTTTATAATCCCATAACTGAGAGAAAATGTAATGATGTGTGAAGCTACAAAATTATTTAATGCTAATTTCAAAGCAGCGGCTTTACCAAGTTCCCCGATGAAATAAATATCTTTACTAAATGATGAAAAAATAAATTTATATTTTGTAATTAAGTTCTCATCTCCCGCGCACATAACGATCAATTCACCATTTAGAATTTGGGGGACGCTACCAAGTACAGGTGCTTCAAAATATTCTGCACCATGATTCGTAAATAAATATTGCAGTTCAATCGATTCATCTGGTAGTATTGTACCCATTTGTATAACAGTTTTATCTGCAAGTAATTTGATTAGATTTTCAGAGAATAAAACTGATTTTATCGCATCATAATCGGATAGAAGAAGAAGTAACAAATTTGAGTTTTCTAAAGCAAATTGGGCCGAGTCAGTGATATAAACTTTAAATTCTTTTAATTCTTCAATTTTTTTCAAAGTCCTATTAAAGGCAATAACATCAAATGAGTTTTCCTTTAACTTTCTAGCAATGGCACCTCCCATTAGCCCTGCACCAATAACAGCAATTTTCATGTTTCTCCTCATAATTAAAATTTTATCGAAATATTTCTGAGTTAAGATTTTATAAATTTAATATGAACAAGTGTATAATAAACATACAATTCTTCAGGTGCTTCAGGATCAGATAACTTAAATTCTTTTACAATAGTGTCTCTTACTGTTTTTGCATAATCAAATTTTTTATTAATGAATATTTGAAATTTTGGATGTGATAATGAAAGCTTATCTATCGTTAGTGTATCTTCGTTTAAGGTACATTCAAACTCAGTCAAAGCCATATCATCAAGAATACGTGATGTTGCTTTCATGTATATCTGATCATCGGTGATTTTATATTTGCCTCTTAAAGGTGCTGGATCTCCCGGAACCCCAAACGTAAAATTTAAATCTCTATCTAAACTAAAATACGGACCTTGAATGCTTGCATAGGTTCCAATTACACTTTTTGATTTACAACCACTTATAATCAAGAAAATCACAAGAAAAATTCTATATACTAACTTCATATTAACAAGTAATTATTTTTTTTTGGATCAAATTTAATAAATAAAAGAGTAAGGATAGACGTGATTTATCATATTTAATGCACTGTAACTATCCATGAAGCTTCACTAAAATCTTAAAATTGATTATTAAAAATACTTAACAGGCTTTAGACCCTGATATCCAAACAAAAAATTTCATTACAAGCTAAAAATATTTTTTAACGTAAAAAGATCATCTTTTTGGTTTCCGAAAATTCACCCGAACTCATTTTGCAAAAATAAACGCCCGAGGGACATTCCTTAGCATTCCATTCAATCCTGTAGGTTCCGGGTTTTGTAAATTCGTTTATAAGCGTTTCCATTTTTTCACCAATTGCATTAAATATTGAAATAGAAACAAATGAGCTTTCTTTTATTGAATAACTTATAACAGTCGATGGATTAAATGGATTGGGAAAATTTTGTTCAAGTTTAAAATTAACTTCATAATTATCTTTAATAGACTCTACGTTGACCACATTAGCGCTTCGGTAGATACCAGCGTAATCCATTCCTGCAAAAATATACCCACCTCTGAAACCCCCAATACTCAATACAAAATTATCTTGTCCCATTCCAGAGTTAATCAAAGACCAATTTATACCCTTATCTGTTGATCGGTATATCCAGTAACCTCGTGTGCCTAAATAGATATGATTATTATTATCAATATATATGCAGCTATATTCGGGTCCAGCTCCTCGGACACTTGACCAGGTTACGCCATTGTTTGTGGATTTGTAAACTCCATAACCCTCTGTGGCTAAATAAACATCCCCAAAGTTATCCATTGTTATTTCAGAAATTTGAAAATTTAAATTAAATGAATATTCGTTCCATTGTAACCCTTCATCATCACTGAAAAATACTTTACCATAACTTCCCGCAATCAATCTTCCAGATGGTGTTTTTGTTATAGTATAAATGTTTTGTGGTAGATTAAAAATTTTATGCCAATTCATTCCACCGTTGATTGATTTATAAATACCACCTTCACCACTATAAAAAAGAAAACCTAAATATAAATTGTTATTAATGTCTATATGAAGTGTACTCATTCCATCATGCGGTGGTGTAAACACTTTTGTCCATTCATTCCCATCATTAGTTGATTTATAAACTCCACTTTCGGTTGAACCTCCAACAAAAATCGCATAAAGTTTATTGGAATTATCTTTGACTAGTTTCTTGACCCAAAGATTTTCCTGAATTAATCTATCCCATGTATTGCCCGAGTTAGTGGACTTGAATAGACCGAATGCGAAAGTACCTGCAAGAGCTGTTTCGTTAGAAAGAGCAAGTATCGAATATACACTACTTTCCTGAGTTCCTGATTGAAAAGGCGTTTTAATCCAGAAATTTTGAGAGTATGATATTGTAGTGATTAAAGAGAGATAAAAAATTATCTTGGACATAAAATTTTCCTTTAGGTTAATTTGTGCAAGTTACACAAGTTTATCTTGAAAAGGTATGAAAAGTATTTAATTGGTCTTTAATGATTTGAAATTTAAGATTCTAAATAAGTCAACGTATTATTTAATAAAAGGAACATTTTCGATTGCTTGTTTTGTTTGTCAAAAAGTATCTTAGTAAACTTTTTAATCTAATAATAATCGAAAGAGGAAACTTCAATAAGATTCAGAAAAAAATGGATGAATTTTATGAAACTTAAAATTAGTTCAGGAAAAATTTTAACAAACTTATTAAGTAAAATTGAATCAGTTGGAAATAAACTTCCACACCCGATAACTTTATTTGTGTTGTTATCAATTAGTGTAATTTTTCTGTCCTGGTTTGTTTCCTTATTTGATTTCTCCGTCACACTTCCTGGAACTAATAAAATTATTCAACCAGTAAATTTACTTACCATTGATGGCCTTCATAAAATTATATTAAATCTTGTAACAAACTTTACTTCCTTTGCTCCACTTGGCACGGTTCTCGTTTCACTTCTTGGAATCGCTGTGGCAGAAAGAAGTGGACTAATCGGGACCGCATTAAGGTTAGTAGTAATTAAAGCGCCTCAAAAGTTTCTAACTTTTATTGTAGTCTTTGCGGGAATAATTTCAAATACTGCAAGTGAAATTGGATATGTACTACTTGTTCCACTCTCTGCAATGATATTTTTTGAAGCAGGAAGACATCCAATTGCTGGACTTGCTGCTGCCTTTGCGGGCGTTTCAGGTGGTTACAGTGCTAATATTCTTTTAGGAACAATAGATCCACTTCTTGCAGGATTAACTCAAGAAGCAGCCCGTATAATCGACAAAAACTATGAAGTAAACGCTGCAGCTAATTATTACTTTATGTTTGTTTCAACCTTTTTTATTGCAATTGTTGGAACTTATGTAACAGAAAAAATTACTATCCCCCGCTTAGGAAAATTCGAAGGAGAAACACAAATTGAAGAGATTAAACCACTTACAAAAGAAGAGAAAAGAGGATTGATCTATGCTACAATTTCTCTCATCGTTTTTGCCGGTATAATTCTCGCTGGTCTTATCCCTGAAAATGGTTTTCTAAGAGACTTAAAAACAAAAAGTATTCTTAAATCACCATTCTTAAGTGGAATTGTAGCTTTCATTTTTTTAGGTGGATTTATCTCTGGAATTGCATATGGAATTGGTGCAAAGACGATCAAAAATGATAAAGATGTGATTAATGGAATGGACAAATCAATGAGCGCCCTTGGCTCGTACATTGTTTTGGTTTTCTTTGCCGCACAGTTCGTTGCTTTTTTTAACTGGACAAATCTTGGTCAAATCATTGCTATTGAAGGTGCCACTCTATTAAAATCATCAGGTCTTGGTCCAATACCATTAATGATTTCTTTTATTCTAATTACTGCTTTTTTTAATCTATTCATTGGAAGTGCTTCAGCAAAATGGGCGATAATGGCACCAATTTTTGTCCCGATGTTTATGTTATTAGGTTATTCTCCCGAATTAATCCAAGCAGCATATCGAGTAGGCGATAGCGTGACAAACATAATTTCACCAATGATGTCATACTTTGCTTTGATAATTGCATTCATTAACAAATATGATAGTAAAGCTGGAATTGGCACATTAATCGCTACAATGTTACCTTACACAATTTCTTTTTTAATTGTCTGGACTATATTGTTTATTATTTGGATAAGCACTGGTTTACCACTAGGTCCCGGTGCAAAACTATTTATTTGATTGATTAAGTTTAACGATTCTTCTTTTTTGATAGCTTCTATTAAGAATATCACTTGGAAATTAAAAAAGATATTTCCAGTAGCAAATAACTTACCCGCACAAAACAATTAAAAAATTATAATTGAACCAAAATTGTTTATTTTTCAACCGTACTTAAATTATCTTCTGAAAGTCCAACTTTTAGAATTAAATTTGAAAGTAGAATTTTTAATAATTCTCAGGGAATATGAGTAAATACATTTTCGTCTGTACAAGTTGTAATTCGGAATTTTCAAAAGAAAAAATTGAAAATAATTTATACTACCTTTGTCCCAATTGTGGGAAAGCAGAGAGAAATCAACCACTTCATGGCGTATTAAAGATTCAATACGATTACACTGAAGTAAAAAAAACATTAACACGAGAAAAATTATTAAAAAGTCAACCGGGCTCAATTTGGAATTTCCCAGAAATTCTACCTCTAGATTTTGAAAAAGAAAATCTTCCTTCCCGAGTTGATAAACATAAACTCAAACTTCTTAAACTAAATTCTAATCCTCTTCATAAATTGAAATATTCAAAATTTACTTTCTATGTATTTGATGACACTAAGAATCCAACTTTTTCATTTAAAGACAGAGCAAGTATTCTTGTAGCGATGAAAGCAATTCAACTTGGTATTAAAGATATATCTGCGGCATCAACAGGTAATGCCGGTTCATCAATTGCAGGAATATGTACCATCCTTGGACTCAATTCCAAAATCTTTGTCCCCGAAACCATACCTGAAGCAAAACGTATCCAGATTCAATCATATGGTGCAGAAATTTTTTTGGTAAAAGGAAGTTATGATGATGCATTTGATTTATGTCTTGAAGTTTCAAAACACAAAAAATGGTTTAACAGGAATACGGCATTTAATCCATTCACTATAGAAGGTAAGAAATCAGCGGCCTACGATATTTTCATTTCAAGTCAAGGAAATGTGCCCCAAAATATAATTGTACCCGTTGGTGATGGAGTAATTTTAGGTGGACTATACAAAGGTTTTACAGAATTAGTTCAGTTAGGTTTGATGGAACAGTTACCTTGTTTTATTGCAGTCCAATCAACTGGTAGTAATGCTTTAGTGCGATTTTATAAAACCAAAATTTTTGAGTTCAATGAAGCCTATACAATAGCTGACAGCATCTGTGCTACAGCACCAAGAAATCTTTTTATGGCAAATGAAGCTCTTTCCAAATCCAACGGATTAGCAATTGAAGTTACTGATAATGAAATTATAGATGCTCAGAAAGAAATAATTTCTTCCTTTGGATTGTTTGTCGAACCTTCTTGTAGTGCCACCTTTGCGGCTTTCAAAAAATTGATAAATGAAAATTTGTTGAATTATCATGAAGATTATCTTCTGATGTTTACTGGCAATGGATTAAAAGATCTTAGTTCACTTAAAAAATGGAATTATGAACCTGTAGCAAAAACTTTTAAAGAATGGCATAAGGAATTAATTAATGAATGAAATTAAAATAAATGCTCTTTTAATTGCTGCTGGAAAATCGGGTAGAATTGGAATTCAAAAAGCGTTACTTCCCTATCAGGAGCAATCTTTTATCTCATGCATACTAAAGAAACTATTCCCTAATTTTCAAAGAATTGTTGTTGTAGTTGGTTATGAAGCAGAAAAAGTGAAATTAGAATTGGAACCATTCAGGGAATTGGCTTCTAAAATTGGAAATCAAAAATTGACTGTTGTAGAAAACATCAATTACGAATTTGGTATGTTCAGTTCAATAAAATTAGGACTTATGATGTTAAAAGATGCTGATTTTGTTCTACTACATATGATTGATCAACCAGACCTGCCAGAAAATTTTTATCTGGAGATGAAACAACAAGTAAAAAAGAGTGTTGACTGGATTCAGCCAATTTATAACAATAAAAATGGTCATCCAATCATATTCGGGAAAAAAGTTTTAGAAAAAATTTTATCAAGTGATCTTAATTCTGATTTAAGAAAAATCAAAAAAGAACTTGAGTTAAAAGTTTTTAACTGGAATTGTAGGTACAAAGAAATATTAACCGATATAGATACTCTTGATGATTATAATAATCTTTTTTCAAATTCACAGGTGTAAAGATGAATTTATATGAAAAAATTACAAATTTGATTAATGAGAATAAAAGTTTTGTTTTAGCTACGGTTATAAAAACGGAAGGTTCAACTCCTGGTAAGGTTGGTTTTAAGATGATTATTGAAAGTGATGGTAAATGCCAGGGTACAATTGGTGGTGGAGCTATTGAAGGTGAAGTAATTATCGAATCGTTGAGAAGGTTGAGTACAAGTGAAAGTGGAATAGTTGAGTATCTTTTATCGGGCGAGGTTTTAGTTGAAAAAGAAACAGCAAAAGTGCTTGAGATGAGTTGCAGTGGACGTCAATGGATATTCTATGAAGTTTTTGGGCAAAAACCAGTTGTTTATGTATTTGGTGGTGGCCATGTAGGAGAAGCATTGTTGAGACAGTTAAGTTTACTAAACTATCGCAAAATACTAATTGATAATCGTCCAGAATTTGCTAACAAACATAAGAATCCTTTCGCTGATGAAATAATCCTGGACGATTACGTAAAATACGCCTCCACGTTCAATCCACCAGAAAATTCATTTGTGGTTGTAATGACTCACGGTCACAATTATGATTTTGATATCGTTAAAATCATTTACGAGCGAAACTTGAAATTAAAATACGTGGGTGTAATAGCATCAAAATCAAAAGCTCAGAAATTAATTAATCAATTAAAAGAAAAGTTTGGTGCAGAATTAAATCTTGATAATTTCCACTCCCCAATAGGTCTGAACATAGGTGGTGAAACTCCACAAGAAATTGCTTTAAGTATTGCCAGCGAAATTCAAGCAATTAGATACAACAAAACCAACATTACTCATTTGCAGTAAATTTTTGTTTTTAGCTTGTTTAATAAGAGAAAAACTATTAAAAATTTTCCCAATCCCCGGCTTTACTAATCAAGATCGCCTCTTGAAATGTTTCTTCAAAACACAATTAAATTTTTCAAAACAGCCGCTACAACTATTTATTTCTCAGTAAATATTTTAAAGACTACATTTTCAATTTCATCATTAATTAAAATAAATCTTAAGGTCTTATCAAGTTTAAGCGTGTTCAACGTCTTTGGTTATTTAGTTAACTTTGCAAAGAAAAAGCTAGAAATTAACATCTAAGGAATTTATGAAAAAACGTATTGGGATTTTAGGAGGTGGACAACTAGCCAAAATGTCGACATTGGCTGCATATCGACTCGGTTTAACTGTAAACATATTAGAAAAAGAAAAAGACTCACCTGCAGGTAAAATTACTCCTAACGAATTTATTGGTTGGGTTGATGATAAAAAGTTATTGAAAGAATTTATTTCAAAATCTGATTTGATAACTTTAGAAAACGAGTTTATCGATAGTCAATACTTAAAATGGATCGAAGAACGTGGAAAAGAAGTAGTTCCTTCATCACGCACAATTAGTTTAATTCAGGATAAACTGATTCAAAAACACACCTTTGAAAAATCAGGGCTACCTGTTCCTAAGTTTTACGATATAAAGTCTTACACAAACTATTCAGAATTATCGCAAAAACTTGGTCAAACATTCTTGATTAAATCAAGAAAGTTTGGTTACGATGGTTATGGCAATCGGACAATTAAAAACGGAATTGATTTTCAAGAAGCTTTACAAACTCTTACAGCAAGACATACTACTTTAATGGCAGAGGAATTTGTAAACTTCCGTAAAGAACTTGCTGTAATGATAGTTAGAACAAAAAAAGAAATTCGCACTTATCCTGTTGTGGAAACAATTCAAAAAAAACATATCTGTCACATTGTAATTGCACCTGCACAAATTCCAGAGAAAGTTTCACAACAAATTAAAGAACTTGGCATAGAAGCAGTAAAATCAATTAATGGCTACGGGATTTTTGGTTTAGAATTTTTCTTAACTCAAGATGATAAGATTTTAATTAATGAAATTGCGCCACGTCCACATAATTCTGGTCACTATTCAATTGAAGGGTGCATAACTTCACAATTTGAAAATCACATCCGGAGTGTGCTAGACCTTCCACTTGGTTCAACTGAAATGGTAAAACCTTTTGCTGTTATGATCAATCTACTTGGAAAAGTCAATAAATCAACTAACGAAGTCAATCTGAACAATGTACTCATGAATGAAGAAATTCATCTTCACATTTATGGAAAAAATGAGTCTAGAATTGGTAGGAAAATGGGGCACATTACTATTCTTGGTGATAATTTGGAGGAAGTTCTAAAACAAGCAATCAAAGCTGATTCAGAAATTATCATATAGGTTCAGTATGAAAAAGAATCCTCAAGTTGCCATAATTATGGGAAGTGATTCAGACCTTCCAATTATGCAAGAAGCGGCAAACGCTCTGAAGGAATTCAATGTTCCCTATGAAATTAAAATAGTTTCAGCTCATCGGACGCCCGGTTTCATGGCAAAATATACAAGCACTGCTCACAAACGAGGCATCAAAGTAATTATAGCTGGAGCAGGCGGTGCGGCTCACTTACCTGGAATGTCCGCTTCCTTCTCACCATTACCCGTAATTGGAGTCCCCATAAAAACAAAGTCAATGGATGGACTTGATTCATTACTTTCAATTGCTCAAATGCCTTCTGGCGTTCCTGTTGCAACTGTTGCAATCAATAATGCTCGCAATGCTGGAATTTTAGCGGTTCAAATTCTCGGAATATGCGATAAAAAATTATTCAAAAAAGTTATTGAGTATAAAGAGCAACTGGCAAAAGATTCATTGAACAAAAATAAACTACTTACGAAATAGGTTTTTAATGAATAAGAGATATGAATCAGTAATTGGATTAGAAATCCACGCTCAACTACTTACAGAATCAAAATTATTTTGTGGATGCTCTACAAAATTTGGTAATCCACCAAATACAAATGTATGTCCTGTTTGTCTTGGTCATCCAGGAGTTCTTCCTGTTTTGAACAAAAAAGCTGTTGAATTTGCCATTCGCATGGGAATTGCTACTAACTGTAAAATTAATCAGTATTCGATCTTTGCAAGAAAAAATTATTTTTATCCTGACTTACCTAAAGGTTATCAAATTTCCCAATACGAAGTACCATTGTGCATCGATGGTTATTTGGAAATAGAAACAAAAGCCGGGAGAAGATCTGTCCGTATCAAACGAATTCATCTTGAAGAAGATGCTGGCAAATCAATACACGACCAGGGTAATTTTACTTTAATCGATTACAATAGATGTGGTGTGCCCTTAATAGAAATTGTTACAGCTCCGGACATAAGAACTCCAGAAGAAGCAGGAAAGTTTTTGAGTGATATCAGACAAATTGTAAAATATCTTGGAATTTGTGATGGTAATATGGAAGAAGGTAGTTTAAGATGCGATGCAAATGTTTCTGTAAGACTTAAAGGAGAATCAAAGCTTGGTACAAAAACAGAGGTTAAAAATATGAATTCTATCAAAAATGTAATTAATGCCTTAAGTTTAGAAATCCAACGACAAATTGATCTACTTGAAAACAATGAATCAGTTAAACAACAGACATTACTTTATAATGCCGATTTACATTCACTTGAACCAATGAGAACAAAAGAAGAAAGTCACGACTACCGATATTTTCCTGAACCAGACTTACCTATTCTTGAAATCAACGAAGAGTGGATAAATGAAATTACCTGTCAAGTTGGTGAGTTACCTGCACATAAAAAGTTAAGATTTAAACAACAGTATAATTTACCTGATTATGATATTGAGATCTTGACAACCGAAAAAGAATATGCAGATTATTTTGAGGAAGTTGTCAATTTTACGTCAGATTATAAATCGGCAAGTAACTGGTTTATGACTGAAATTCTTAAAATTCTTAATGAGAAAAAAAATTCTATAGATCGTTTTCCAATAAAACCAGAAATGCTTGCAGAGTTAATAAATTTAGTGAATAATCAAACAATAAGTGGAAAGATTGCAAAAGAAGTTTTTAATGAAATGCTAGAGGAACCTCAATCTCCTTATGAAGTAGTAAAAAGAAAAAATTTAATTCAAATATCAGATGAAAATATTTTAATAGAATTAATTCAAAGAGTTCTCGATCGGAACCAGAAACAAGTTGAACAATATTTAAGCGGCAAAGAAAAAGTTTTTGCTCATTTTGTTGGTGAAATTATGCGGGAAACTAAAGGTAAAGCAAATCCAGCAATAGTAAACAAAATTCTTAAAGAAAAACTTTCTTATTTGAAGAAAAAGAATCAATGAATTTGCCTATTTATTCAAAAACTAATTCTTCAATCCTTCAATATCATCAATTAAATTTTAGGGATTTAAAATGAATAATAAAGTCGCTCTTGTTTTTACTGGTGGAACAATTTCCATGCGAATTGATGAAGAAACAGGTGGAGCAGTGCCTTATTTGAGTGGAAAGGAAATAATAAATTTGATACCTGAGATAAATGACATAGCTGAAATTGAAATTTATGACTTTGGTAAATATCCTGGTCCACACATGACACTTGATTTAATGATGCAGTTGAAAGATGTAGTGAAAAATTTTTTAGAACGTAGCGAGATAAACGGCGTAGTTATAACTCATGGTACTGATACATTAGAAGAAACTGCGTATTTACTGGACTTAACTCTTAATTCAGAAAAACCAATCGTAATCACAGGCTCTATGAAAAACACTTCTGAACCAGATTGGGATGGAAAAAAAAATTTGATTGATTCAATACTCGTTGCTTCTAGCAAAAACTGTCGAGATTTAGGAGTGCTTGTTTGTTTAAATGGAGAAATCAATGCCGCCAGTGAAGTTTCAAAAATCTACAGTGATGAAATCGAATCCTTTAAAAGTCTTGACTTTGGACTTCTTGGTTTTGTTCAAAAGAATCGTGTTATAATAAACAGAACTCCACGTAAAAAAGAATTTATACCATCCGATAAAATTGAAAAAGATATAGACATTATTCTTGTTCACGCAGATATGAGCGATAAATTTTTCCGATTTAGTGCAGATAGCGGAGCAAAAGGAGTAGTTGTAGAAGCACTTGGGGTTGGTAATGTGCCACCAAAAGCATTTGACGGTATTAAATATATAAGGGAAAAGAATATCCCGGTTGTTTTAACTTCTCGATGTCCAGCGGGAGAAACAATGGATATCTACAGCTACTATGGAGCAGGAAAATGGTTAAAGAAAATAGGGGTCATTTTTGCTGATTATCTAAATGGACAAAAAGCAAAAATAAAATTAGGTTTACTCTTAAGCTTAGGATTAGATGAAGAAGAAATAAAAAGATGGTTTGAAGAAATCTAAATCTTGCTGATCAGATTGTCACCATAAAAAAAACTTAATAAAAATCAGAAGCCATTAAATTGATATATTTAAAAACTTAATTCTCGAAAAAACTTTTGATTACAAAACTTGGATGTTAATCGTTGCAAAGAGAAGCTGCCCCTCCTGTACAAAATACGAATCTATTTTAAGTAAAATCCGAACGCTTATTTTTGAAAAAATTTGCTTGGGCAGGTAAAATGAAAAGTGGCTGTGGGAAGGAATTTTTGCCCGCCATTACCTTCGCTTCCGCCGGCTTTGCTGGCTCGCCGCAGATTTTAAATATTGATTGATTTGTTCTTAATAATCATTACTCCGTAATTATCCACTACCGATTTAACAGACAAAATTTTTTCTTTGAATTCATTAGAATTTTTTTCTAAATCGTTTTTACAATCTTCACTCCATTTCTTAATCATCAATAGGGTGGAACCTTTAATAATTTCGTATAAATCTTCTGGAGATATAAATTTGGCTTTGAAATTCGTTTCTTTTTCTAGTTGTCTTGATTTTTCGTCCAACGCCTAATTAGCTACTCCGATGTTTTCCGCAACAGAAAAAAAGTGGGTCAATGAATTTCTCAACTTTCTCAAATCATCCGCAGTAATATGTTTTAATCTTTCAGGATTTTTTTGGCACCATTCATTTTTTTGATTCAGACAAAATCTTTCTAAAAAATCTTTCACATTATCCTGATTCATTGCTCTTTTAATAATTTCTTTCTTATCAGAAATTTTGTTTTCATAAGCGATATTTAAACAAAATAACGTTTCCAAATACGCAAACAATACTATCATTTCCGAACGAATTGGTCTATCTATTTTTAATTTTTCTGCAATAGTAGCTGGGGGTTCGGAAAAAGTAAATTGAAAATCAATATTGTTTTCTTTTAACTTTCTGGCAAGGACTTCTTTAAATTTTATTGTCTCTACATATTGCTTTCTGATTGATTCTAACTTTTTATCAAAATTTAAAAAACATTCAATTTCTTTTTCAATCTCTTGTAAGAAACTAACAACTGAATGCAGGTCTGGAGAAATTACAACTTTTTCTCCATCAAAAATAAAATGCGTGCTTTTATTCTCCATATTCTATTTGGTAATAATCAGAACCTTGGAAATTGTTGTATAAGTTTTCTTTTTGAAACTAAAAACAATTTCATCTTTTGTAGATACTGACGCACTATTAAAGAATTTATCAATCTCACCAAAAACGAAGTCAAAATCTCTTTTTAATTTCCAGCTTTCCTCTAGATTGTTTTTGCTCGCCAGAACTACAAAAAATCTATTGTCAGCACCGAATCTTTGTGCACCTTGATTTTCGTAAAGCCAAATAATTAAATCTTTTGGATTTTTCAAAACTTGTTCAAGTGTAAAATTTTTTGGCAGATAGGTTATTTTCAAATCAAATGGCTGATTATCAAAGAAAATATCAACGCCAAAATTATTTTTAAGCGTTGGAATAACTTTTGGATGTTGACTAATATGGTCTTCAATTAAAACCGTTGTCCAGTGGTTATACTAAGTAGCAATTACATAATGCGTTATATCATCGTGTAATTTGCTTTTTACGCCGTTTATTAAATCATCATATCTGACAAATCGCCGAACATACTCGGTTTGAATTTTTTGGTCCAGTTGTCCTTGAACAACGCCCCATCTAAACTCTTTAACTTTTAATCATTCCTGTTTTAATACTTCATCAGATATAAGTTTTTGCCGTTCCCTGACTTGTGCTTGGTATTTTCTCTTGATAAACTCATCAATTTTATTTTGCGGAACATCAATAAGTTTTTTAATAAGATTTGAAGCAGTACCTCTCGTGTCAATACCTAAAGTTCCTGCTAACTCTTTTAAGTCATCGGATTTAATAGCTCTTAACTTTAAGTTTGTTAATTCTTTTTTAGAAACCAACATAATTATCTTTTTTGAAATAATAAAATATATTCGTGTCTAAAAATATAAAAGCCCCCGACAAGGCCATATATCTCCATAAATGTTCTTGGTTTCTTTTGGCACGATTATTAACTATATTTTTTACTAAAATACTTTTTAATATCAAACTACCTCTGTTTAGTACTTCTTGCATTACCATAAATCCTAGCGGTACCCATTCAGAATTTGTGTATTTATCGCCAATCACAACTGCTAAGTAATGTTTTCTTTCAAGTAAATCTAAAAAATTAGAAACAACATCGCCAAAAAGTCTTAAAAATTCTGAGACCGATTTAGCGTTGCTTAAATCATCCGGCCTATTGCTGAATTTAATAATATCATGATACGGGGGATGCATTATTATAAGCTGGACATTTTGTTTGACGTGATTCTTTAATACTTCCTCAACCTTTTTTCACGTAGCTTCTTTAGTGCTGTCGGCAACTAAAATTGTAGAAAAAAGTTTATCATTAGGATCAAACAACGTTTCTTGACTAATTCTTTGCTTTGCCATCTCCGCTATCTGAGGCAAAAGTTCAATCCCCACTCCATTTCGTCCCAATCTTTTACATTCAATCAAAGTTGTTCCGCTTCCCAAAAAAGTATCTAAGACAACATCGCCCTTTTTAGTAAATCTCCTCATTAGTTGATTTGGTATTTGAGGAATAAAGTTTACGTGATAGTCGCCCTTATGCGAGCCGGATTTATCTAGTTCACCAATAATCCACAAACTATCAGTTAAGATGTCCTGATATTCTTTCCAATTTTTAAAATTTAAGTCGTTTATTTTTGGCATAGATTCTATAAAGTAGATTTATAGGATTGTTTTATTAAATCAAGTGCATAGTTTATGTCTTCTGGTTTTGAAATTGAAAAAAATAATACTCTGTTGAACCTTCCCAGCCTTTATGAAATGGTTCTGCTAATTTCCGCAGGTCATTTAAGGTAAATGCTTTAGTATAAACACTTATCTGTAATTTACTTTTTCTGACTCGGCTTTTACTTAAAATTATATTGTTCCAATAAATGATATAAAATTTTGTTGGTATTTCTTCAATTGCTTACCCAAATTCCAATATCGCTTTTTCTAACTCATTAAATATAGCAACTGTTTCTTTATTGCCCCTTTTCAAAT
>Ga0209721_1000262_pt1 | contig 52417 bp, 36 predicted proteins | sample TshhotsprinmetaG_FD_184139 | JGI IMG/M metagenome (GOLD analysis project Ga0209721, IMG submission 184139) | Hot spring microbial communities from South Africa to study Microbial Dark Matter (Phase II) - Tshipise hot spring metaG (SPAdes)... | ecosystem: Environmental > Aquatic > Thermal springs...
GGGAAAGTGACTTCCGATGCACGGGGCAGTGATAACCGCTGCATGGGGCACTGAGCGCAAGAAAGACGATAGGCGTGTATTTCCCGCTCGGGTAAAGCAGTGAGATCTTCATGGAACCGGCTTCGTACTGTTCCCTGAGCTTGAAACTCACACGCACTTGCCCCGTCGGCAGGGAGGGTACGTGCAACGTCCTTAGCCAGGTGAGATCCGTGCCGAATTCTCGTGCCCTGTATTCGCAGCATGCCGGGTACGAACGGCTCAGACGAAGGTACCGAGCCTATCATGACCTTGCATGATCTAGCGAAAGCGGATCATGCCAAACACCCCGGTTTTCCCGGCGGAGAAGATGGATGAGCGATTCGATCGCTCGTTGGCCCAAGGTTAAACCTCGTCGGTGCGAGCCTCTTCCGGATGAAAAGCGATCGTGATCATACAGATGTACATGTATCGATCAACTGTACATGTGCCTCTTGTGCTCCGTTCGCGTGGGTTCAGGCAAATAACACGGGCAAAAGCACGGCGAAGCATTTGTTCAAGCAGGGCACGTTTGTCGGTCTTTGATCGTCTTTTTTGTCTGGTAATCTTGGACAATCGAGAATTGATACCTTTCCGGGTTGCGGCGGCGGTTGGCTTGACACGCTCCTTGACCTACCTTGCAGTCGATTTCGACCGGCTAACAATCTCAATCAATCCGTTTGGGGGCGGATATTATCTTTCGCCAAGCTCGATAGTGCTTTTTATTCAAACCCCCGGAACTCTTTTTCAAAGAGAAGAGATCATCAGCCGGGTTCGTCATTCAAGGAGAAGAAATCATCAGCCGTATTCGTCAAGCCTTTACTCTTGTTGAACTTTTGGTGCTCATCGCGATCATTGGCATTTTGATTGCGCTACTTTTGCCGGCCGTGCAGGCAGCCCGCGAGGCAGCTCGGCGCAGTCAGTGCAGTAACAATTTAAAACAACTCGCGCTAGGCTTGCACGTCTACCACGACACATACAAGATTTTTCCACTTCCCGGCATGCTCGCCAATCAACTGGGATGGAATGTATCAATCCTTCCCCAAATTGAACAAACCACTATTGCCCAACAAATGAACTACAATGCCGGAAGCTGGAACATGCCGATCAAGCTTCAATTAGGGGCGGTTAAGATTCAGACCTTCCTTTGCCCCTCAGCATTCGCCAGTGACGAAAGATCGAAGAACTCGCAAGAGGCATGGCAGAATCAGCTTTGCTATACGATCCATTACTATGGAATCCTCGGACCACTCGGTACCAACCCCCAAACCAACCAGCCCTTTGACTGCGCGAACCTCACGGAGCAATTCGGGGGCGAGTGCCGACAAGGAGTGATGTGGCAATACAGCAGTCGAATGGCCGATGTGATCGACGGTACATCGAACACGTACTTGTTGGGCGAGATCTCTTGGCGGGATATGACCAAATACAGAATGTGGCCCCGAGGGAAGTTTCAAGATAGCCGCGGCACCCTATATCTGGTGGCAAAGAACATCGAGTTTCCCATCAATTCGAATAATGAGACTAAATGGAACATGATTGCCTTTGGGAGCAATCATCCCGGCGGGGCCAAATTCGCCATGTGCGACGCCTCCGTTCGTTTCGTCTCCCAAACGATCGATTTCGGCATCTATTTAGCTACGGCAAGCCGAAACGGCTCTGAAGTCGTAACCCAGCAATAGCCCAAATGAGAAAGTGAGATCTTCCTCGGGAAGAGCGATTCAACCTTAAGAAACGCCATGTTTCCGCACAGCAGGCGCTTGCCGACTCGCGGCGACGCATCCCTAACCGAGAATGGGCAGCTTCCCCGGGGGGGTTGCGCCTGCTTGGTGCCGAGGTAGGCTCCACCTTACGCGCGGGGTCGAAATTTGCTCAGTATTTCCCCTCTCAGTGAAAAAGGATGGGATATGATCGTTCGGGCAAAAACGATGCGGGCGCACTTTGGGCTGAGCTCATGGTTGACCGTTTTAGCTAACCATCGCTTCGATAGGGGCGGGCAACCGTTGGTGCAAGCATCTCGGTTGACGAAACTGCTAGGCCCGATCATCCTCGGAATCCTCCTCGCCCAACTGTTGGCATTGACGGGATGTTCCGGCCGAAAGGGGCCGCCCCGGTACCACTTGTCCGGCAGTGTGACCCACGGTGGCAAGCCTGTGCCTGCCGGCTCGATCACCTTTATCCCCGATACTTCTCAAGGAAACAAAGGGCCGGCAGGTTCCGTTCCCATCAAAGATGGCAAATACAGCACTCGACAAGTAGGCGAGGGTCACATCGGGGGGCCTCACGTGGTGCGAATCACCGGTTTAAGTGGGGTCGCTTCCGACGAGTTCTCGGAGGGAGAACCCATCTTTCCGGATTACCAGACCAAAGCCGATCTTCCCAAGCAAACCGCCACGCAAAATTTTGAGGTACCGGCAAACTGGGTTTTCCCGCCTCGGCGGCCCGTGGTTCCTCGCGGTCCGTGAGCAGTTGCAAGTGGCTTTCGCGAATCCACTTTCACCCCTCTGCTAGCTTCAACCCAGGCGGTCCCTTTCCGGCTACTGGCAGCGGGGATCTTCGGGGGGCGAAAAGCTTAAACCGCATCAGCCGAAAAGCTTGATCACTTCGTCAACGAGTGGATCACTTCGTCAACCAATGGGCAGCTTTGCCGCTTTTCGGGAAACGCTGCAAGGCTACCGGAAATCAGCTCATCTAAGCCCGAGCTATCTCCGGTCTCATGGGCAGTAAAGAGAAATCGCGTTTGCTATCCTAAACACAAGGTTTTAGGGCGGTTCTACTCTCCGCTGGGTTCGGCCAGCAATTCCGCAAGGTATTTTTCGAGTTCTTTCAGCTCGTCTAAATAGTAGCCGACGATGGCCCGAACGACGGTGCCCGACTGATCGATCAGGTACGTGCGAGGAATCAGCTGTTTGGCATAGAGATAAAAAACCGATTGATCCGAATCGGCCGCCACGGGAAAAGAGTAGCCGTTTTGCTTCAGGAATTCCCGGACCTCTTCCGGGGATTGACCTCGGGCAATAACCAGCATTTTAAATTGCGGATGCTCTTTGTATCGATGCCAAAGGGCCTGCAAATACGGAAGCTCCATTAGGCATGGTCCGCACCATGTAGCGAAAAAGTTCAGAAGGACGACCTTGCCATGCTCTTCCGCCAAAGAGAAGACCTCCCCCTCTAATTGGAGAAGTTCGAACGGCGGAGCTGAAGTGCCTGGCTGAACGATCGAAGTTTGTTCGGCCCGCCTGCGAGCCGCCTCTCGCACGGCCTCTTCCATCTGCCGGGAAAGGCTGGGCACTTGCACCCAGAAGAATAAACCATAAATGGCCAATACGAAAGCCATAGAGGACGCCCCACAAGCCAAGGCACCCCAAAGGAGTTTCGGCCGCTGAGCCTTGCCCCGAAAAATCGCGGCCACTCCAAGAATCAAACCGGCCACGAGCGAAATCGCCGCAAGACCGAGGAGAATGGGGTTCAACCAACCCACGGGTACCCGAGGTACAAACTCCGCCACGACCGCCCAAGTGACGAAATGGAAAGTGAAATCCGGAAACAAAAGCATGATCAATTCTCCTAAAGGCAGCGCGAGAACCGTGCGTGGGGCTTCGGCCCCCGCCCTCCGCTCGGATGCACCCCGGCAAAAGAGGTTCCCCATTTGCTATCGTCCATTGTATTTACGCGCGGCATGTGGCGGGAGTTAGCCAACACTCATGGTTTCCTCTCCAGAAGGGAAACAAAGTTTCCGAATGCCAGGCGCCGAAATGACGCGGGGACTAACGCGCGGCTACCTCAGATTTTAGAAAAAAAGGTTACCGCCAAAAAGCGTAGGGAGTTACTGCTGCACAACGCCGGCACAACCCGCGGCAACCGGTCTTAGGATAATTGCGGGATCGGTCATGAGATGATTTGGGGATCCGTGAAGGCTTAGTTCCTAAGCCTGTGGGCGAGACGTCTGCTGAGTTTTTCCCCACTGCCGCAAGGACCCTGGTTCCCCAGTATACGGGTGAGAGTATCACACGCGAGCACAGATTTCCCACTTTCCTCTTGGTTCCCCAGTATACGGGGCAAACAGCCACACCAGGCTGGTCACTCTCTTCACTCGCCTTGGTTCCCCAGTATACGGGGGAAACTTGACAGCACGGCTGTTTTCGATCCACGATCGGAGTTGGATCCCCAGTATCCGGGGGGAAGCTAAAAGGATTTTTGAGACCCCAGGCCGGACGGCACTTTCGGCTCCACCCTTGAGATCCAATATCGGCAGGACAACCGTCTTTTTCGGCAACAAGGAGCCCCCTTGATGAAAATAGCAGCCCATTTGATGAAGATAGCAACCCACTGATGAAGATCAATGAAAACCGATGAAGATCAAGAATTAGGAAAGAGATCAAGACAAAATAGAAGAATAGAAGAGATTTAAGGTTGCAACATCGGCGAGCCGAAGCCCCGGCAAAAGATAGGCAAGCAAGAGCGATCTTGACGGTTATTCCAAGCTTAAGTCCGCTGAATGCACTGCCCTGGTGATTTCAGGGCGGTTTTACGATCGGAGACCGCAACCCGCCCCGGGGTAAAAAAGTTTCCCCCAGGAATGGAACAAACGTACGTATTTGTCCTAAACTTGTCTGAAGGGGTGCGGGCCCACTTGGTGCCCGTCGGTAACGAGGTCTTTTTCGGGAAGTTCATTCAGTATTTCGCTTCATGGGAAGAGCCAAACTCAGCCAACTCATTGATTGGGGAGTTTAAGCCTTTAAACTGGATTATGCGTGAAGGAAGGGTGTTAAGTGCGGAAAACGCTGGGCAAGACCGGGTAACTCTTCCAAGCTCCGAGAATCCTCGATCAGGGCGGAGTCCGACGAAGATCGACCGCTTCCAGTAAGGCTCCATTACTTGCCAGAGTGCCCGATCATTTCCGCGTGCTAAGCGTTTGTGGCGAGCTTCGGTTGCTCAATCGCTTGCCGCGTAAGTCATGATTGAAAAGAATCATGATTGAAAAGAGGCATAATTGAATTGAGTCATCATCGAAAAGAAATTGAATTGAGTCATCATCGAAAAGAAGTTGAAAAGAATTAGGTCATGATAGTAAAGAATAAGGGTGATTGGCCGTTTGCAAGAGCAATCCATCATTTGGGGTGACCTACGGAAATGAATCATCGGGGCGATTGATGTCAGTAATTCTGAAATTCTGATGTCAGCAATTCTCCTTTGCAACACCGCTTCATTAATTCCATCTGTACTTAATCGAACCCATGGTGCTTAAACGAAAGAGGTGCCTATGGCAATTGGCGATGGCGCACGAAGAAAGGGCGGATGGTCGGCGGTTGGGCGTTGGGCCGCAATTCGGGCGGGAGCATTGGCCGTTTGGGCGGCAACAGGGTTGTGGTGTTCTTCGGGTTTTGCGCCGGCTCAAGAGGCGTCGGTGGTACCGCGGCTTGTGGCCGAAGAAGTCTGGCCGCGGCACCCGAGCTTTCTTTCCCCAGAAAGGCGACGAGAACTTCGGGAGCAGCTCTCTCAGCAAACAGCCGGTTTGGTGAACCAAGCGGCGATCCTGAAAGCGGTTTTCGAACTTTTAGCCCCCAGTGTAGTGCATATCGAATCGACCAGCGGACCGGGCCGGGCAATGCTCCTGGGACCGGCTAACGAAGTGGAAGAGACCGGATCTGGTGTGATCTTTGATCTTAAGGGCCGGTTTTACGTCCTGACCAATCGCCATGTGGTGGCCAATGCCACGCCGGAACAGGTGAAGATCAAATTGATCCACGGGCGGGTCCTGCGTCCCACCCACATCTGGAGCGACATCGAGTCGGACGTGGCGGTGTTGGCCCTAAAGGAAACGGACCTTTTGGCCGCCGAATTGGGCAACAGCGACACGGTCGACGTGGGCGACTTCGTCGTGGCCCTGGGGAGCCCTTTCGGCCTGAGCTATTCGGTCACCTTAGGCATCATTAGTGCCAAGGGACGCCGCGGGCTAGACCTGGGTCGGGCAGGCCTGAGAATTCAAGATTTTCTCCAAACCGACGCAGCCATCAATCCTGGCAATAGTGGCGGCCCGTTGATCAACCTCCAAGGTCAAGTCATCGGATTAAATACGGCGATTGCCAGCAAATCAGGAGGTAATGAGGGAGTCGGCTTTGCCATCCCGATCAATCTTTGCCGCTTCGTAACCGAGCAGTTGATCGAGCAGGGGCGAGTCCGCTGGGGTTATCTGGGGGTCACGCTGGACTCTCAATTCGATGCCGCAAAGGCCGAGCAACGAAAATTGCCACGGCTTACGGGAGCGTTAGTCAGCGCGGTTATGGCGGGAAGTCCGGCGGCGCTGGCGGGCATCCAACCCGACGACGTAATCTTACGAATCGGCGGGCAGTGGATCGAGGATGATAGTCATCTAGTAAACGTCGTCAGTCAAAGCCCGATCGTGCAACCGCTGAGTGTGCTTTTGTGGCGAAATGGCCGCCAAATGGAGACCAGCGTCCGGCTTGTAGAACGCTCCGGACGATAGGCCGCCGACAACCTGCGTCGCTGGGGCCACTTGGCTACGGCTAGTAGCCATGACCATTCGCTACCACCATCGGCTACGGCAATTCCATCAATCCGGCGCGTTGCGCGGCAAGCTTTAACCCCGCGATCAGTTCTTCAATGACCTTTCGCGTCCGCATCCGTCGGGCCACGTGGATATTCGGGGTCCAAGCCGGGACGCGACGTCGATCAAAAACGGTGGCCCCACAACAAAGCTCGCCCGCCACCTCTACATCGCCGGCAAGTTCTTTGAATTCGAAGGCTTCCGGGATCAAGGCGGCCATTAATGTCACCGAATCGTGCACGTGAATGGCTTCCAGGCCAAACCGCTGATGATAGGTCAAAAACGCAGGCGGGAGAATGGCCCGCAGAATCCACCCCACCTTGCTCGAGTCCGAGGGCAGCTCGTGAAATAGATCGAAGGTGAGGACGGCTTTATTGGTCACATCCAACGGGACCAAAAACTTATTGGCTGGCGATCGAAAAATATGCCGGGCTGCTTTGGGATCGCAAAAGACGTTAAACTCCGCGGCCGGCGTGATATTCCCCCCCACGGTCACCGTGCCTCCGGAAATGAGCAGTTGCCCGACAAGGCTCGGTAGCTCAGGGTCGCGATGGAATGCCCGACTGATGTTGGTCAGCGGACCGAGGGCGACGATCGTCACTTGACCGGGGGCAGCACGAACCTCCTCGCAGATAACTTTTTCGGCCGGATGAGGACTCCGCAAGCCGGCCACCCGCAGGCAAGCCGCCTCCAAATAGTCCACGCTGGGGCCGTAGCGTCCTTCAACCGGCAGCCCGTCGTCCGGAAGATTGGCCACCCCTACCCGGGGCCAACGATCGGGGTCAAGAAATCCCAAAAGCCCACTGACATTCCGCGAGGCAATCGTCGGGGGAACATTCCCGCCCACGGAGGTGATCGCAACCACCTCCATCTCCGGATGGAATAGCGCTAAAATGATCGCCAGTGCGTCATCCACCCCGGGATCGACATCGAGAATGATTTTTTTCGGCATCGGTTGTTTCGCTAGCCTGGCGGACCGTTCTGTCTTCCAATGACACGGCTGGTTCGGACCAAACCCCCGCGGCACTACCGCCGTAAGCCCAACCCAAAAGGCTTATTTTAGGAAGGGATTCATCGAATCGCAAGCGTGCCGGGGCTCTCCTGCTCCTGGAGAGCGTGTTCGTCCGTTTGCCGATCGACTGATCTAATCACGGACCTGATAACGTAAGCCGGCCGGACTATCGCCCCGCTTTACGCCTCCCCAGACATGCGCAACCGACCACCCCGAGAATGCGCGCCGATGGGAAATGAGCTCCCGTGTGCCGATAGGGCATGAGTTACTTGAGCCGAATCTCCCAGAGGTTCTCCTGCCCTTTAGCGAGAGTAAATTCCTGCTCCACTCGCTCCCCAGCTGCGGTGGTGACCACCACCCGGTAATCCCCCAAAAAGCCGCGAAACTTCGCCGCACCTTGCGGGTCGGTGCGGCATTCGAGCTGGGTCCACCACCGGCCTTTAATCAACTCATACAAAGCCTCGTACGCGGGCTTGGGCGACATATCGCGACGCAGTAATCCCGCCGGTGCCCCTTGCCAAGACCGGAAATCGCTGAAGTCCCACCAGGTAATCGCCTCCACGGCGGGGTGGGAGAAAAGCACCGTGTAAAATCGAGTCACCTCTTCGGCTTGTCGGCCCTCGCCCTCCGGGGTGCTTGCTGGCGGACGACGCGGACCACCGCGCGGTGGCCTCGGGCCGGAAAGGATGGTCGTCTCCGTGAAATGCAGCGGAACCCCAAACCGCGAGAAACGCTCGCATACTTCCCAAGTCTGCTCAATCGACCAAGGACCCCCGTGCATATGACTTTGAATACCGATGGCATCATAAAGCGGCTTGCCCGATTCATCGACTAGCCCTTCGATCACGCGCTCATAGGCCGGGTCGATCCGGTAATCATTCACTAAAAGGATCGCATCCGGGCTCGCCTTTCGAGCTTGAAGAAAGCATTCCCGCGTAAACTCCAACTGGCCCCGCTTGGACCAAGCAGCCGTTAATTTCGGAGCGGTGCGGAGAAATTCATCTCGGTTAAAGTGCGTGGGCTCATTGACCACATCCCAGCGATCGATCAACCCTCGAAATCGGCTCACACAGTCCTCAATCCGCGCAAGTTGAAGACGATAGACCTCATCTGGATCCTCCGGAAGCCACGCGGGATCAGCGTGGTTCCAAGCTAGCGGATGACCCTTGGTGAGGATTCCATGTTCTTGGCACCACCGGGCCACTTTTTCCGTGTAGGCGTGATTTGGTTCCCCGGGTCGGAACTCATAGGCGGCCCAGTAAAAAGGCAAAGTAGCGTAGTTGAGCAAGTCGGCAAACTTGGTGAGATAAGCTTCCTGAAGTTGTGGATCTTCTATCCTCCCCCAATTGAAGATGTTGCACCCGAAGAGAAACGTGTGTCTTTTCTGGGTGATCGACACCTGGGCATCGGGCACCGGACGGCCTTGCGGGTCCAAAACCGTCACGGTAGCGTCGGCTTTCCGATGACGCTCGATCCGCTCCGGAGCCTGGGCCAGGATTTGGCTCCCCGAAAGGGGCCCCTGGGCAAACGCACTCTCGAGGAACACCCCCGAATGACTCACGAACGCCCAAAGAAGTAAAACCGAGGTTCCGCAAAGAAGCAGTGAATGGTTCGTCAGCCATCGTCGCCACATTAGTCCAATCTCCTGCTTAGAAACCGAATCTCACAAAAAATCTCACAAAAAGTTGCCTTTTTTACCCGCGAGTACCGTCGGTGGAAAAACCGGCGCCCAGGTGGCACCTGCTCACCTAAAGGTCCCTAAGTGGCTCAAATCTGCGGGATCCAAGCCGGCGTATTGTACCGCAAACACGGAAAATAACCCACTTGAATGCCGGCTTGATCGTTTAACTCCTCCGAGCGTGTTCTTGCCGCGAAATCGCTGCCGGAGGTCTATTGAACGGGTTCATTTAATGCTTTAGGCAGCCGGGCGGATAACCTAATAAACCCCGCAGTTTACGTGGAGTGTTGCTGTCGAAATGCTCCGCTCGCTTAAATCTTCGTGATTTCCAATCCCTTAAATTCTCGTAGTTTCCAAATACCTGAGATCATTGGCATTTCCGATGGCTTGAATCCCCGTTGTTTCCAAACGCTGAGACCCTCGTCCTCTGCAATCGCTAAAACCTTCGTCTCTGCAATCCCTGAAATTTCAAAGCCCCAATCGCTTGAATTTTCGTGTTTTCCAAAATTTGCCGCAACGCCCCGTGGCGTCATGCGTCATGCCCAGTGTGCCGCCGAAGCTATCGCAGCCTGCGAAAGTTGCGGGCGGCTGTCATGGGGTTGCGGATTTCTCCACGTGGTAACGACGACCCAAAGTCAGTACAATAACCTCGGGAGTAAGCCGAGCAAATCCCGGGCGGACTGGGTTGCCCGAGGAAAGCAACCGCAAGTTGAGCAAGCTCCGCCGAGCCACGAACGGGTCGTTTTGGCGGCGGGTTGCCTGCGGACTTTCGGTTCCAAGCTCCAGTGTGCTTGGTGAGGTTGCCGAGTGGGGCAGATCCGCGTTCAAGCCGCCGTTTAGACCCTCGCTTGGCGAAAGCACCGAGGCGAGAGCACCGAATGGTTAGGAGGAACCGACGCGATGTTCGCATGGTTTAGTCGCATCCTATTTCGTGGGCTTGACGAGCTAATTCCGAAGCGTAGGCTTCCTCCGCAAACAAACTCGCAAGCGACCCGCATCGGTTTTCGCCCCAGTGCAACCGCCACCTGCATACTTGCGTGCTTTGCGCTTTTTGGCTGTGCGGCACTCGCAGCTATCGGGCAGCCAGCGGAGCGGCCCAATATTCTGCTCATTATGGCAGATGATTTAGGGATCGGGGATTTAGGCTGTTACGGCGGGCAAGTGCTACGGACCCCCAATATCGACCGATTAGCCTCCGAAGGGATGCGATTTACCCAGGCGTACAGCGGGGCCTCGGTGTGTGCCCCCTCGCGGTGCGCCTTAATGACCGGGCGACACATGGGACACGCTTCGGTCCGTGGTAACTGGGAGGTTTTCCCCGAAGGTCAGGCTCCTTTAAACCAGGACGAAATGACGGTGGCTACGCTTCTGCGTCAAGCCGGCTATACCACCGGAATTTGTGGCAAGTGGGGCTTGGGCGGCCCCGGCTCAGGTAGCGAGCCGAACGACAAAGGGTTCGACTTTTTCTTCGGCTACTTGTGCCAGCGACATGCCCATCGCTTCTTAACCGATTATCTTTACCGCAATGGTCAGAAATTCGAAATCCTCCAATCCCCGGATCGCCGGGTGAACGCACACGCACTGATTGCCGAGGAAACTCTCCGCTTCATTCGCGAAAATCGCGACAGACCGTGGTTCCTCTTTTGTGCGTGGACTTTGCCGCACGGACCATACCGGGCGGATCAAGTCCCCGATCTTTCGGCCTATACCCACACGGACTGGAATGAAGCCCAGAAGGTTTATGCAGCGATGGTGGAATGGTTAGACCGCGACGTCGGCCGGCTGGTAAGAGCACTTGAGGAACTCGATTGGGAACAAAAGACGTTAGTGATCTTTTCCAGCGATAATGGCGGCGTCGCTTCACCGCAGTTATCGAACCAATTCAGCAGCCGATTGGGCCTCCGCGGCGCGAAAGGGGAACTTTCTGAAGGCGGATTGCGCGTGCCCTTGATCATCCGGTGGTCAGGGCAGATCACCCCCGGAACAACTTGCGATTATCCGGTCGCCTTTTGGGACTTCCTCCCCACGGCGGCGGAGCTTGCCGGCGTACCCCCTCCGCAAGGAATCGACGGCATTTCCCTAGTGCCCATCGTCCAGGGGCGCACCACCCCGGGATCACGAGCGCTTTACTGGGAGCAATACCGGGGTAAACGGCTCGAGCAGGCCGTGCGTTGGGGTCGATGGAAGGCATTCCGGGCAGGACCGGGGGCGAGTATAGAATTGTTTGACCTCCTTCATGATCCGACAGAATCGGCGAACGTAGCGGCCCAGTACCCGGAAATTGTGGCGGAAATTGCCGCCATCATGGAAAAGAATCATCAGCCGATGGAGCTACCACCGGCCGATCCGCGGGTTTGGGAAAAGTATCGTGAGGATAATCGGCGCTTGGATCAAAAACTGGGATTAATTCCAGCGGATAAACCGTAGGAGAACATGTGGGTCGCACGCGAGGCTAAGCACGATTATGCTGAAAAGGTGTGGTCAAAAGGGGGCCATTCGAAGCGGATCCCGCGGATTACACGCGGATTGAGCGCGACCATGTTCAAACAAATGTATTCAAAAGGTGTATATCAAGGCGGATTGTTCAGGTTACACGCGGGGCTGAGTCAATCGCCCACAATTGCAAGAGGAATAGCCGTTAGTTAAAGCAATCCGGACGACGGTACTATGCCGGCTTCCGACGAGCCGAAGAGCCCTCATCAAGTTCGAAAGGTGGGAAGTTGAGTTCCCGGCCGGGATCAAACCGGCTGTGATAACCGGGCAGTTGCGCAATCGCAGTAGCGGCGAACTCAACCCCCTTTGCAATTAGAAAGAAAAGGTCGCATGGAAGTGGAAAACGGCGATGTAACGCTTCGATCCCTCTTTGCAAGGGGAAAAACAGCCGCTGGATGGGCTGATAGCCGACTGGGTGCTTTATCCCCCTTTGCAAAGGAAAAAGTGTGTTAGTCCACCTCCTGGATATTTTCAAAGTTAGCTTTGCTCATCGAGGGTAGTCCGGTGGAAGCGGTGCGAAATGGCAAGGTCCAGAGTCGGGGAGCACGCCCATGGCAAAAGGCCCGAAGGTGAAAGATGAAGTGCTGCAACAGAAGGTTGCTGTGCAGCTGACCAAGAAGGGAATTCGCCCCCCGTGCCGCGTTACCGTCTCGGTGCGTAATGGGGTGGTCACCCTTTCCGGAACACTTCAGTACGAGCTTCAGCGGAAAACCGCCATCAAAGCGGCCCAAGAGGTCCCCGGGGTACGGCAGGTAATCGATCAAATGCAAGTCCCCAAGGCCGCCGCCGCTTGGAAGGATTTTGATCGTGCAAAGACTCAACATCCCGGCGGCCCCGGCACGGCCCATTGAGCGCAGCCGGCAAATCGTGCTGGTTATTTCCTAACTGCTTCTCCTGCGAGCTTGCAGGCTGGGGTCCGCTGCTAGACGGCGAACTCCGCGGTGGGACGGTGGCGTCATTCTTCGGCAAGTTCCACAATCAGACTTCGCATTCGCGGTGTGGCATCGCAATAAATTTCGAAGCTTTCGGCGGGGTTTTTCGCCACGTGGGTATGCTGCTTTTCGATACCGCCTTCTTCCCACAGATAAGTGATTTTGACGGGCCGGAATCCTCCAAATACCTCCCGATAATCGGCATCGATGCGGAAGTTGAAAATGCAGGTTGTATTCCGCTGGGTGCCAGCGAAACGCACTAAGGCTTGCGTGGTTTCGGCTGGGATATCCGTGAATTGGACGTATTTGGCGCCAAAAACCCGCGGACCCGCGGCGGTATCCACCGTATGGAACTTTTGTCCACCATCGAACGAAACTTGGAGGTCCCAGTGGTCCTGCGCATCGCGTGCCCGGTAAAAACATCCAAAACGCAAAGCGACCATCGGCCCCGGCGTCGCCACGCGAAAAGTCACACTCCCCTGACCCGCGGTCAACCGCAGCAAGGATGGGTCAACGTTGATAAGCTCCGGAGCGAAATCCTCGCACACCAGTTGCCGCGAACGATTTTTGGGATTCGTGCTCGCTTCCAAAGTGATGGTGCCGTGCGGAGGTCCAGCGGAAAAGCTTAAGATGTTTCGCCCTTTCTTCAAAGCGGGCAAAGGCCGTTGCGAGTGCTGGATATCATGCTCCAGACGCAAGCTCGTCAATCCGCTCCCTGCCCCGTAGAGAACCACCCGTAGGCGATAGTCGTACCGGCGAAAGCAATACGGGGTAAGATCAAGCGAGTATTCGCCGGACTTTTCCACTCGCGCGACCTCTTTCCAATCCAGCCCATGATTGTCGGAAAAGACTACCGCGCAGCGTCCCTCCGGTCCGATTTGCGCTCCCAGTTGCAGCTTCCCGCTCAGGTAGACGTAGCTTGAAGGCATCCGCCATTCGAGAACGGCGGGCTTATTTGCCTCGGCCACTTGCACAGGAGGTCCCGAACCGCGTTCGTGCGCGGTCACGATATTCTCCCATTTCAGGAAGCTCAAACGGCAGTTTGGGTCCTTGAGCGGAACTTGGTAGACGAGCGTTCCGTTCCCCACGCGGCCGGGAGCCAAGTCGCCGAATTGAGGCGCATAACGAAGCGAACCACTTCCGATTTGTCCGGTTAAACATCCCGGAGCCTCTGCGCCGTCGCGCATGTTCACATGCAGGCCCTTGTTGAACCAATTGCGGACCAAGCGTTCTCCGGGCCTCAACTGAATATTGACCCGGTAGCCCATCGAATAGCCGGATTCATACAGGAATAACGTGGAGCCATCATACTCCTGCATCGTGCTGTACCAACCGTGAGTACCCGCCGGCAGCCAACCATCCTCGCCATAGAAAGGACAACGGGCCAGAAGCTTGGGGCCGCGCCGCCAACCGGTCCAGCCTCCGTCGCGATGGAACTCCCTCAGGGCCGCATCGTTACCCCGAAGTTCCGGATGCTCTTTCAGCCAACTGCTGACCGCCGCCACAATTTCCTCCACGCTGGCAATCCTCCCATCCTCATGACGGAAATAATTGATCAGCGATCCATCGAGCATGTGCCAGCAACCCTCCCAGTACACCTCCGGAACCACATGCGCCCGGATGGTCCAGCTCCGTGCTTCCATTCCCAATGCCCGGCCCAAAGCCACGATGTTCGAAGAAGCCATGCTACAGTACCCGTAGCCGTAGACATTGAAAAGCTTGATCGGGTCGTGAACATCATCTTCATGATGGAGGTATTCTCGCGGGGGGCTATCTTGATGTTGATGAGCCACGACGCTTCGCCAGATCGCCAGAGCCTTCTCCTCCTCGGTCATTCCCGGTTTAATGAACGAGTCTCTCCATGCCTCCAAGCTCGACACATCCGGTACATGTTCCGAAAGCACCTTCACCTGACAAACCACCCCGACTCCCTCCGGAGCATCGCTTCGGGCAGTATTCCCCGCCATAACCACGGTCAATAGCGCAACCAAGACGACAGCGGGGGTCTCGAGAAACTTGTGATGCTTTATTTCCACGACTCCGCCCATTTCGACTGCCTCCTGTTCCATAGGGATTAACGTGCCGATACGGGGTTGCTGATTGCGACGAAATCCGCCGAGGTTTTTTGGGATTATTCGCCGCGGAAATTCGCCGAGCAAATTGGTTGAGTAAACTCATCGAGCTCCCTTGCCAAGACACCCCGTCGAGCAACCTCCTGAACACACCGCGTGGAGCAAGCCCGCGAAGACGCCTCGTCGGCCAACCGCGTGGAGCCACGTCCTTGAAAAATCCCGCGACTAACTTAACCAATGATGAACACCTCCCTGCTTCGATAAACCCACACATGCCGCTCGTTACAAGCGAGGGGAAGTGGCGAAAAAAACCGTGCATTCCACGCCCGAGCCCGACCGTCAATCGCAAAAACTCGGGAATCCCGAATTTAATCGCTTTCTTTCCGGGTTTAGTGACCGCCTTTTTCTACAGGTTTCTCGGCCGGTACCCTCGACCGCGGATTTCCGGCCGATCCGGGCTGCTCCCCTCCCCTACTTTGGATCGCTCATAATATACTTGGGAGTGCCCGATACACTTCGGATCACCCAATACCCTCGGCATCACCCAATGAATTCGGGATCGCCCAATATACTCGGGATTCTCCATATTTTGATCAATGATGGGGATGATATGGATATCGGCGGGTGTTGCCCGCTTTGGGGGCAACCTCCACACACTCGGCGTGCTTCCATCGCGCATACTATGATGGTAAGAGGAGGCAAGAAAGGAAAGCTAAAAACGGAGGTGTTTCTCGCGCGGCGGTTTTTTCAGATTGGCGAAAAATTCCCCTAAAATAAATCACATGGAATAAAGCACAGCAAACAGTAAAGAAAAAACCGCAACCGGCGAATTGAAATGAACCAGCTGAAATTAGCCAACTCAGATCGAAGAAATCACAGGTCAAGAAACCGTGGCTCAAAAGTCGCAGTTGGACCAATCGAGCTTCGCGGAGTTGAAAGTCGCAAATTGGCATGATCGCTTCGTAATGAGTTGACCGCGTTTCTGCGGAATTAACATCGACCCCTACATATCGGCTTGTCGAGATTCGCTCTTTGAAGGAAACCGTTCGGGCAGAGGAACGTATTTAGAATAATAGATGATCTTCAGATTCTGAAAGGACGAGGTTGATGTTTAAACTCGTCAGCCCCTATGAGCCGGCCGGAGATCAGCCGAAAGCCATTGCGGCATTGACCCAGGGCATTTTGGAGGGGCGAAAGGCTCAGGTGTTGCTGGGGGTGACCGGTTCGGGAAAAACCTTCACCATGGCCAACGTGATCGCCAACATTCAGCGGCCCACTTTGGTCATGTCGCATAACAAAACGTTGGCGGCCCAGCTTTATGCCGAATTCAAACAGTTTTTCCCGCACAACGCGGTGCATTACTTCGTGAGTTATTACGACTACTATCAACCGGAGGCGTATATCCCGCAGCGGGACATCTACATCGAGAAGGATGCCTCGATCAACGAGCACATCGATCGCCTGCGTTTGGCGGCGACTAGCGCACTGATGTCTCGTCGGGACGCGATCATCGTCGCCAGCGTCTCGTGCATCTATGGGTTGGGAAGCCCCCAGGATTACCTTCAAATGGCGGTGACCGTCCGCCGGGGCCAGCGGATGGATCGTGACCGCTTCTTGGCCCGCGTGGTCGACGTCCAATACGAGCGAAACGACCTGGAGTTTCGACCCGGTAGATTCCGTGTCCGCGGCGATTGTGTCGAGGTTTTCCCCTCCTACGAAGATTACGCTTTTCGGGTGGAGTTCTGGGGGGATGAAATCGAGCAGCTATCGCGGGTTGATCCCCTGACCGGCGAAGTGGTCTCTCGCTTGGCAGAAGTAGTGATTTACCCCGCAAAACACTTTGTGATGCCTTCCGAGCGTTTGGCCCAGGCGATCCAGGAGATCGAGGCAGAACTCAACCAGCGGGTAACGGAGCTGCGTAGCCAGGGGAAACTCCTCGAGGCCCAACGCCTGTTGGCCCGAACTCGCTACGACCTCGAAATGCTCCAAGAGGTCGGCTATTGCCGGGGGATTGAAAATTATAGTCGCCCGCTTTCCGGTCGGCCCCCCGGAACTCCGCCGGATACCCTTTTCAGCTTTTTCCCCGAGGATTTCTTGCTTTTCGTCGACGAGTCGCACGTAACGGTGCCGCAAATTCGCGGGATGTTCCACGGGGATCATAGCCGGAAGCTCACCTTGGTGGAGCACGGGTTTCGGCTGCCAAGCGCCCTGGATAATCGCCCGTTGACCTTCGAGGAATGGGAAGCTCGGATCAATCAAGTCATATTCGTTTCAGCCACCCCGGGTCCATACGAAATCGAAAAATCGCAAGGTCGCGTCGTCGAGCAAGTGATCCGCCCGACGGGCCTCCTCGATCCGATCATCGAAGTAGCCCCGGCTCAGGGGCAAATCCCGCACTTGATCGATCAGATCCACCGTCGGATTGCCGTGGGGGAACGCGTGCTGGTAACCACCCTGACCAAGCGATTGGCGGAAGATTTGGCGGATTATCTCACGAAGCAGCACATTCGTTGTAAGTGGCTCCATAGCGAGTTGGATGCTTTCGAAAGGGTCGAATTGCTGCGGGATCTGCGGGCCGGGCGTTTCCACGTATTGGTGGGGGTGAACCTGTTGCGGGAGGGGCTGGATTTACCCGAGGTATCCCTGGTGGCCATCCTCGATGCCGATAAAGAGGGTTTTCTGCGAAGCGAAACCTCGCTCATTCAAACCATTGGCCGCGCGGCCCGAAATGTGAACGCCACCGTCATCCTTTACGCCGATACGATGACCGACTCCATGCAGCGAGCCATCGAGGAGACCCGGCGCCGTCGTAAGCTTCAGGAGCAATATAACCGCGAGCACGGTATCACCCCGGAAACGATCCGTAAGGCGATCCAGGCAGGTATCGAGGCGGAAGCAGCCGCCCGAAGCCGGTCGTACGCCGTCGTCGGCTGGGAGGACGAGGTTCGCTACATCACAGAGGAATATCTTGCCGAATTGGAGGCGGAAATGTTGGCCGCAGCCGAGGCTTTGGAATTCGAGCGGGCCGCAGCACTACGCGATCGGATCGAGCAACTCCGCGAGCAAATCGGCAAACCGGTGAGCGAGGTGAAATTGTATCGCTCCGGCCGAGGCCGACGCCGGGGGGCACGAAAGTTCGCCTCGGACCAAACCCTGAGACCTCGGCAGCCGCGCAGGACCCGCGGATCGTAAAGCCAAGACCAAAAAGCCAAAACGAAGGAGCGGAACTCTAACCTGCAAGCCACTCGATCTTCTCTTCACGGTGAACCTACGAGGCTCTCTTACCGGTTTTTTGGAAAGATTCTCTCGCCGGTGATTCAAAAAGATTCTCTTCCCGGTTATCGCGAAGGCTTCTGTTCCCGGTAATCCAGAAAGCTTCTCTTCCCAGTGAGCCGGAAAGCATTGTGCAAACTTATCTAAGCCACTTAGCCATAATGGGAAAGCGATTCAACGTCAAAGCGTTTCGGCGTCAAAGCGATTCAACGTGGGCGTCAACTCGATTCAACGTGAACGCGATCTCCAGAGCGAGTGGGTCGGGAGATCCCATCGTGGGTATGAGCCGCATGTTCATCCGCGGATGATGCTCTAATCCTCCGATGATACGCTCATCGCTTATCCTTCGATGATACGCTTATCCCCTCGTGCACAGATCCTTACCCGCTTATGCACAATCCTTACCCCCTTGGGCTCAACCCCCATAACATTGAGCTGTATCCCGAAAGGGGTGCCTAGCGATGGGAAAATCGGGCGGGTGTCCGCGATCACGAGCTTTCGTAACCCGATGTCGTCTCAGTCGGATCCGTCAGAAAAGACGAGATCGGGAATCACCAGCTGTTCACCGGCCGGAGTACGCACGGCAACCTGGAAGCCCGGCCGCATGGCACCCGCGGCCCATTTCCCCGCCTTATCCAGGGCGATAAAAGCCGCTTGACGGTCGCCGCGATCGGGGATGCACTCGGCGATCCGCCGCAGCACTTCCGCGATGGCTTCTTGGGGCGATAACCCCCGCCGCATCCCCTCGACGGCGAGGAAACTTCCGCAGATCGCCATCATCAATTCCCCGTGCCCAGTGGCGACCGCAGCCCCCACCCCAGGATCAACGTATAACCCGTGCCCCACAATCGGCGAATCCCCCACCCGGCCGGGCATCTTCCCGGCCAAACCGCTGGTAGAACAACCCGCGGCCAGTGTGCCTCGGCAGTCCCGGGCAATCACGCCGATCGTATCGTGGCTGCTGTCTGCATCACGGCCTCCGTCGGCCGCTAGTCCGGAATGTGCCTCAGGCGAAGTTTCTCCATCTTTAACATGCGGGTGCCTAGGATCCCGGGCATGGATCGCCTCTCGATCTTCGGCACCATGATGCTCGCACAACGCAAGCTCCGCAGTCCGCTCATCTGCCCGGGGGCTGCGGGGCCGAAAGCCTTGACTTTGCGCGAAAATCTCCGCCCCCTCTCCTACCAGCAACACATGGGGCGTCTGCTCCATAACTCGCCGGGCGATTGAGATCACTTCCACAAATCTTCGGACATACGCCACCGCCCCACAGCGATTCGGCGAAAGCATGATGGCAGCATCCAGGCTTACTTGCCCCTTCAGGTCAGGTAAGCCTCTGTAACCCACGCTCGTTACCCTGGGGTCTTCCTCCACGGCCCGGCACGCTTGTTCGACCGCATCCAAGGCCGAGCCATCAGGAGCCAGCAAATGGGGCCAACCTGCACGGTTAGCTATCTGCCCAAAGTGCCACGTGCTCAAAAGCAGCGGTTCAGCCAACAGAGTATCCCTCTATCGACAAAATCATGAAACGCTGAAACGCCCTCACCACTCTGTCCTATTGCTAGAATCACACCCTTAAAAGATTGCGACAATCGTGCCTTTGAAAGCGATGACTGAAGGTCATGACCGTCACTGCCTTGCCGGTGATCAACGACCGAGAAAGATCAGGTTTGTACCCATTCGGTTTTTAGCCGGTCCCGGCAAACTGGAACGGCTCCAGAATTCCTCGCAGATTTCTTATCGCCGACATCGAGCGGGAACCCCGGGTTGGAGAACTCCTAACGCACAGAGGATCATACGACGGGTCCTAGTTGCCGAACAGACGCATCACATCCATCCCGGTGACCCAGATCATCAACCCCAACAAAAAGATGAGCCCGGCAAAGGTAAGCCCGGTCACCACCGATTCGCTCGGCGGCTTACCGCGGATGGCTTCGTAGGTCAAAAAGACGAAGTGACCCCCGTCTAACACCGGAATGGGGATGAAATTCAGTACTGCCAAGTTAGCACTGATCAGGCAGAGAAAGATCAAGAACATCGCCAAACCTTCGGAGGCATACCCGTAGGCAATTTGGGCAATTCCTACCGGCCCGGTCAAACCTTTCGGAGATACCTGCCCCGTGCCGAGCTTTTGCAGGGCCCGAACAATCAGGGTTAAGGCGTCGGTGGTTTCTTGCCCGCCCAGCCAAAGGGCTTCTCCCACATTTTGCGCTTTCAATTGAAACGTAAGGGGAGCCCAAACCAACCCTCGATGCGGGTGGAACCAGTCCGCCACAATCTGCGGCTCGAGATCGACGCTGCGTCCATCGCTCAATTTCAATCGCACTTTAGTCCCGGCCGGGGTATTTTGAAGTTCGGAGAAGACAATCGCCCAACTCGCTTCCGCGGATTCGAGATTGAGCGTATACGGTGTGCCATTACGCCTCTGATTGCTCGTGCCGGAGCCGCTTTCGAGCGAGTCATCGTTCGGAAGGAGCATCGCCACTTCCGTTACTCGATCCCCTGGACGCAGACCGGCCGCTTCTGCGGGAGAGCCGGCTCTGACCGCAGAAACCACAGGAGGCACACGGAAGGCGATCCCCAACGCCGGAACGCTCGCCGGGCTATCCGGTCCTAACGGCGTGTCGAACCAGGCGGCACGCTCTGGGCGAAGCTCCACCTCAATCGGCTCCGCAGATTCAGACCTTCGCACCGTCAACCGCACCGACCGGTTTTGGTCCGCAAGCCGGCGCAATTCATCGGAAATCCTTAGCGGATCGCCGATCTTGTTGCCGTCGATCATCTCCAAAATATCGCCTTCCCTGATCCCAGCTGCGAAAGCCACCGATCCTTCCTGTACGGCGACAATCGGGCCCATTTGCATCACGACGCCCAAATCGCGTACCGATGCCGGCGGAAGTGATATTTGAATCAACTCCGGAGCGTTCGTACCGGCACCGCCGGATGGCGAAGCCTCCTGGCCGGGATTAGCACGCTCGACGGTAACTTCCAACGTACGATCCGGCCAGCGAGCCAAGACGGCATGAATCTGAGCATAGGAGGAAACCGGTTGACCGTTGATTGCCACGACCTTGTCACCCGGCTTAAACACGGGCTGAGCGATCGCGGCAGCCGAGCCCGGAATCGCCGGATACCACCAGCTCAATCGATTCGAAAAGCCGTTCGTCACCCCGATCGTCGGAGCCGGCCGAAAACGATCCGGATGCAAAAGGAGCGACACTTGCTCCTCTTTCCCCGACAAATCGGTGCGTTGAACGACCATCGTGACCCCATGGTCGATATCCCCGACCGAAATGGCCCGCTGAAGATCGCTAAACCGACTGACCGGCTTTCCAGCGACCTCCAAGACCAAATCGCCGGGTCGCACCCCGGCCCGCCAAGCCGCCTCTCCCGGGAACACCGCCCCCACGGCACATCGCTGGTGCTCGACCCCCAACCAGTAAGCAACGACGGCCGCAAGAAAGGCGAAAATGACGTTCATCACCACGCCGGCCGAAATGATAGCCATTCGTCGAGGTACGCTCTGTGCTAAGTAGCTGTCGGGGGCGTAAAGTAGCCGCTCACTGAGATCATCCACAGAAGGATCATTCCTGCCTTGGGCCGCGGCCGCCGCTTTCGCTCGTTCGATCTCGGCACGAATTCGGGCCGGATTATCCTCCTGCCCAAGCATCTTCACGTACCCCCCCAAAGGGAGGATGCCTAAACCGTACTCTGTGTCCCGCCACCGAAATCGAAAGAAACGAAGACCGAAAATGTCGAACCAAATGTAAAACTTCTCGCATTTGACGCCGAACCACCGCGCGACAAGAAAGTGCCCCAATTCATGGACGAGAATGACCAAGTTCAGACCCAAAAGCACCACCGCGACGTTATACCAAAACACGATCCACGAGCCGTTAGTCGCGGTTGCCAAAATCAATTGCCAACCCAATGGAATACCTCCTGACGAGCCCAATGATCTAACTCCAACACCCGTTCCAAGCTGGGATAAGCCTCGAAAGGATGTCGGTCCAAAATGGATTCACACAAAGGGACGATCTGATCGAATTTCAACCTCCCCGACAAAAAAGCATCCACGGCGGCCTCGTTGGCCCCGTTGAGCACCGCGCCAGCGGTTCCGCCCATCTCCGCGACGCGAATTCCGAGTCGAACTGCGGAAAATCGCTCCAAATCCGGCAGCTCAAATTCCAATTTTCGGATCTCCGACCAGTCTAAACGCCGAATCATCCCCTCCCGACGCTTCGGCCAAAGTAGGGCTAATTGGATGGGTAACCGCATATCGGGCTGACTAAGCTGCGCGATCACCGAACCGTCAATGAACTCCACCAGCGCGTGTACAACCGATTGGGGATGAATGAGGACCTCAATTTGTTCCGGTCTCAGATCGAAAAGCCACCGCGCCTCGATAATCTCTAATGCCTTATTCATCAACGTGGCTGAATCGATCGTAATCTTCTTGCCCATTCGCCAAGTGGGATGGGCCAAGGCTTGCTCGACGGTAACCGAAGCCAATTCCTCCAGGCGATAAGTCCGGAAAGGTCCCCCACTGGCCGTTAAGATGACGCGGCGGATGTGCTCTTTTCCCTCACATCGAATGGCTTGGAATACGCCGCTGTGTTCGCTGTCGACCGGAAAGATGGTGGCCCCGGTTTTTCGGGCTAAGTCCTTCACCAGATGTCCTGCGACGACCAAAGTTTCCTTATTTGCCAAAGCTACTGTTTTTCCAGCCTCTAAAGCGGCCCAAGTCCCCTCCAAACCCGCCCGACCCACGATGGCTGAAAGAACGACATCAACCTCCGAACTCTGCACGATCTTATTGACGGCCGAGGCTCCAAACAAAATCTCAACTTCAGGCGGAAACTTAATGTCACAAAGCCCCGCAGCCACCTCCGGATCGACAATCACTACCCATTTGGGGCGTAAGGCCCATGCTTGCTCGGCAAGTTGAGCCACATCGGCCCTGGCAACCAGAGCCACGGCTTCCAGACAATCGCCAGAAGCTTGAATCACCTCCACCGAGCTGCGACCAATACTACCGGTGGAGCCTAAAATGGCTACCCTCCGACGCTCCGACATCCTCGAAAAATCTCTTCCGCGAGCGATTTAGTAATCTTTTGCTTTTGAAATCTCGTTAGTCCATTTTAATTTCCAGTCCGACCCGGCGGCAACTTAAGCCCCCTTGCCGGCTCATTGGAGTAGTCCCCTTCCGCTGGAAAATCGCCGCAGCAATTTCCCATGCGATCGGCCAAGACTTGCCTCCCCCGGAAGTTCCCCCTCTCCACATACTCCGTCAGACTGTTAGCTACGCTTTTGAGAAAGCTATCCTCTCTTGAGCTTGGAATCTGCCGCCCGGAGCCGCGGACTCATTTCTGGACTCATCGCTTGCTCGGTAGAAACCACACCGGTAACCATCTATACAAACACTAGAAACCACATCTATACAAACCACCAGAAACCAATCGTATTAAAAAAATGAGGGGGGCAATGCTTCCTCAGGTCTATTCAGTTTGAGCCAGAGCTTTATTCGGCCAGAGGCAGGAGCAATAATTGGCAAATAAGTTATCGCTTGTCAGCGATATTTCCCTCATGCAAGGTGGATTATGAGCTCTACAAACGAACCGGCAAATAAAGACCATTCTTCTCCCGAAAAGCCCGGGAAGACCTCCGAGCGTCCTCCCGACCGAAGACCCCCTCGTTCCCCTTGGCGGAGCGGTGCCTTTTGGATCGGACTTCTCGTCGTTGGTGGCGTGTTATTGGCAGTGAATTTGACCAGCTCAATAAACCGGGTTGAAATCCCGTACTCCGAGTTGGTTTCGCTCATCGAACAAGGCTCGCCCACCCTGAATCCATCCGCGGCTATCGAGGTCGCAGAGCGGAGCGGCGGAAAGACGATCAGCGTCCGATATTCCGAGTTATCCGAGCTGGTAATCGGCCCCTATCAAATAACGGGGCGGGTCACCCGCGAGGTCCTAGCCCCTACACGCCAGCCCCCACAAACGCGTGTGATGTTTCGCACCTCTCGGCTGGGTTTAGAAAACGACAACAATTATTTGTTCAGCTTGCTGAAGGAAAAGGGCTTCGCTCAGGTTCGTGCGGAGGACCCTCCAAGCCCCTGGCAATACACCCTTTCGCTTGTACTGCCGATTGCTTTAGCCGCCCTTTTGTTCATTATCATTCTGCGGCGAATCGGGGGTCCTGGCGGGGCCATGGCTTTCGCCCGAAGCCGCGGAAAACTCTTCATGCGGGAACAAATCGGCGTGACTTTCGCCGACGTGGCCGGAATTGACGAAGCGGTCGAGGAAGTCCGCGAAATCGTTGAATTCTTAAGGACCCCCGAAAAGTTTCGGGCTTTGGGCGGCAGAATTCCGCGCGGTGTTCTGTTAGTGGGACCACCCGGCACCGGAAAAACGCTTTTGGCCAAGGCGATCGCCGGGGAAGCCGGCGTACCGTTCTTCAGTCTCTCAGGCTCCGATTTCGTGGAGATGTTCGTGGGAGTGGGGGCGGCCCGAGTTCGCGATATGTTTCAACAGGCCCAGGCCAATTCTCCGTGTATCGTCTTCATCGACGAATTGGATGCCCTGGGAAAAACTCGGGGCATGAGCGTCGTCGGTAGCCATGACGAACGGGAACAGACTTTGAACGCACTCCTGGTGGAAATGGACGGTTTCAGCAGCAATAGCGGGGTCATTGTCTTGGGGGCTACCAATCGGCCGGAAACCCTTGATCCCGCCTTGCTGAGACCGGGACGTTTCGATCGCCATGTACTGGTTGATCGGCCAGATCTCCGGGGGCGCGAAGCAATCCTCCGCGTCCACGCACGGCATGTGAAACTCGATCAATCGGTGGATTTAGCTCGGGTGGCGGCCATTACCTCGGGCTTCGTGGGTGCCGATTTGGCCAACTTGGTCAACGAAGCGGCTTTGTTGGCGGCCCGAAAAGGCAAGTCCGCCGTGGCGATGGAAGAGTTTGTCGAAGGAGTAGAGCGGGTCACCGCCGGCTTGGAGAAAAAGCAGCGGATCATTAGCGACGAAGAAAAACGCCGTATCGCTTTCCATGAAAGTGGCCACGCGCTAGTCGCCTATAGCCTGCCCAATACCGATCCGATACAAAAAGTCTCGATCATCCCCCGGGGATTGGCCGCCTTAGGTTACGTCCTCCAGCGACCGGAAGGTGATCGTTACCTCATGACCCGCAGCGAGCTGGAAAGCCAGATCCAAGTCTTACTAGCTGGGTCGGTCGCCGAAGAGCTGATCTTTGACGACCTTTCCACCGGGGCGCAAAACGATTTGGAACGGGCCACCGAGATTGCCCGAGCCATGGTCATGGACTATGGGATGAGCCGGTTGGGCCGCATCAGCTTTCGCGAGCACCGATCCCGATTTCTCGTCGGACGGCTCATGGAGCCGGGTGAGGAACGTTTGTTCAGCGAAATGACGGCCCGCGAAATCGACCAGGAAATCAGACGTATCATCGAGGAGGCCCTGGCCAAAACCCGGGAAATCCTCCAATCCCGGAGGAAAGCCTTAGAAGCTTTGGCGGAACGTTTGATTGAAAAAGAGGTCCTCGATACGGAGGAATTGCGGGCGGTCATTGAAGCGAATCTCTCCGGACCTGCCATTGTGCCGGGGACCCTGCCGGAGGAAAGTCGCCGCCCTCAGCCTCCGATTTCAACCGCACGCCGGTCGGATTTAGATGCCACTTCTGCGCAGGAAGCTTAACTTTGAAAACCGGGAGCTGATCGGCCGATCATAAGCCAGGTTTCCGCCCCCGTTTGCGCAGCAACCATTTCCTGGAATTGCCTACAAGGCTATGGAAGAGATTCAGCTCGCCGCTTGCTCAGCAACCAACCATTCGGCCGCGGGTTGCCAGGCTCCGATGGCTAGAAAACTGCGTGCGGCTTGTGCGGCGAGAATGTCACAACTCAGTCGGCAATATCAATCGGCAATAATAGTCGACAATAATGTCGGAACTCAGACATGGCGGATGATGGGCCATCACCGCCTCCGGCCTGCGCGGTGACAGTCACCATGATGTACCGCGGGAGTAAATGATGTGCCGGCGGACGAAAAGGACGATTAGCCGCTTGGGGTGCCGAGGTATCTTTCGGGCAAATTGTGCGGGAATGAAAGGCCACCGGTTCACAAATCGCTTTAGGCTCCAGAGATCTGAGGAGGCATCAGCATGAGTTCGCGGTATACGGCGAATCACTTAACTCGGTGGATCTTCGCTCTAGGCTGCGTGGTGTGGTGGGGGGCCCCGGCTGTGGCTCAGCGCACCGATGTCAATTACGATGAGAGCAAGGTCCCTGCTTACACCTTGCCGGATCCTCTGATTTGTCTGGATGGACAACCGGTCAAGGACGCGGAAACCTGGTTCGCAAAGCGTCGGCCGGAAATCCTGTCTTTATTTCAGACCTATGTGTACGGTAAAGCGCCGGGGCGACCTGCCGAGATGCGCTTCGAGGTAACAAGTGTGGAGCCGAAGGCCCTGGAGGGGAAAGCCATCCGAAAAGAGGTGACCATCCATTTCACTCAATCCGCGGATGGTCCGGCCATGCACCTTTTGATTTATATTCCAAACGGAGTTGCCCGCCCGGTACCGCTTTTCATGGGACTAAATTTCTACGGCAACCACTCGATTCACCCGGATCCGGGCATCACCTTGTCGCAGGCTTGGATGCGGCCGAGTCCCGACTATGGGATCGTCGACAATCGCGCCACCGAGGCCTCTCGTGGTACGGCAAGCCGGCGGTGGCCGGTGGAATTGATCTTAAGCCGGGGCTATGCGCTGGCTACATGCTATTACGGAGATATAGATCCTGACTTTCATGACGGGTTCAAAAACGGGGTGCATCCCCTCTTTTACAAGCCCGGTCAGACGCAACCGGCCCCCGATGAATGGGCCACCATCGGCGCGTGGGCTTGGGGGCTGAGCCGTGCGATGGACTATTTCGAGACGGACCCCGACTTGGACGCCAAGCGGGTTGCCGTGATGGGACACTCCCGGCTGGGAAAGACGGCTCTTTGGGCCGGGGCTCAAGACGAGCGATTCGCCATCGTCATCTCCAACAATTCCGGCTGTGGCGGTGCGGCATTAAGTCGGCGGCGATTTGGCGAAACCTTGCGACATATCAACCGCGGTTTTCCCCATTGGTTCTGTGAGAACTTCAAGCAGTTCATTGACCGGGAAGATGAGTTGCCGGTGGATCAACACATGCTCATCGCCTTGATTGCTCCCAGACCGGTTTACATTGCCAGTGCCGAGGAGGACCTTTGGGCTGATCCGCGCGGCGAATTCCTGGCCGCCAAGGCCGCGGCTCCGGTTTACCGGCTTTTGGGCACCGAAGGATTGCCTGCGGATGAAATGCCCGGCTTAGATCAACCGGTTCATGGGCAGATTGGTTACCACATTCGTCGTGGAAAGCACGATGTTACCACTTACGACTGGGAGCAGTACCTGGCTTTCGCGGACAAGCACTTCGGAAAAAGTCAGTAGAGTGCGCGGGGTTTTTGCGGCGGGATTGGTTCCCATCACTCACTGGGATCTTCGCAGACGATCTTTAACCGAGATCTTCCCAGACGATCCCTAAGTGGGATTCCCCCCAACAAGACGCTCTTGCGAAACCGATTCCTTCCGGAGGATGTGGCGCTGAGGAGAGCGCCCTGCGCATTTGCTTCGCACCTTAGAAAGCGATGAGGCGGTGTTGAGTGACTGAACTTGTTTTAATCTTTTATGGCTTTTCCATTTGGCGATTTCGCGACCGCGTGTCTTCCCTTTGGTGATTTCGGCTCTACGCGGCGATTTCGCGTTGTCCTAATGCTAAATGATTTTTGTCTCCTGATGCTAAATGATTTTTGTCTCCTAATGCTAAATGATTTTTGTTCAGCTATTTTCGTTCGACAAATGCGGCACCCTCGTTAACCGGTGCTCGTCGGCATTTCCGCGCCAAGCGTCAACTCTTGTTTCAACAGAGGTTCCCTGTGTAAAGGGACGCTTCCTGGCCGCTTTGCCCCCCATTCACCTTTCTAACTGCCCCGAGATTGGAATTCGGATCAACGGCGGCGTGACCGGTCACAACCTAGCCGAGCTAGGCAATCTAGCGAATCTTATTGAATAAACCGCGAAGGGATAAGTCTGGTGGTTACACTCAAAATAATAAATCGTTATTTATAGGAATTATGTTTCGTAATTATAGTGCAGGTTTTTTCGCCAAAATTTCTAGTTCGGGACATCCGCGACCGTTCTGGCACGGAATTTTCTTGCGCTGAGCTTGCGAAATTAAAGGAGGTTTCTTGACGCTCACGTTTGCTTGAGTTATGTTAGCGTGATGGAGCAGTGTAAAAGGGTGCATGCGCCGGGCATCTACCGCCGTTACGCGAGTTGGCCTGTCTTCATAAAGGATTGAGCTATGTTGGTCTTGTCGCGAAGAAAGAACGAAAGCATCGTGATCAACGACGACATCACGATCGTCGTGGTGGATATCCGGGGCGACAAGGTCCGTTTAGGGGTCGAGGCGCCCAAGGATGTCCCCGTGCATCGGCGAGAAGTGTTGGAGTTGATCCGCCAAGAGCAAAAGAAGCGTCAGGAACCCGAAGCATCTCAGAACAAATCGACCGAGTCTTCCTCCGAGGCGACGCCCTCCCAAGCAACTTGAGGGTTTCATCGTAAACCAGCGTCAAAAGGAGTTGCGCAGGTCGCGCCCATCGCTGGGCGCGACTTTTTTTTCGCGCAGAAAACCGTACCTGGAAATCTCCGATATTTCCATTGATCGCAACAACCGTACCTTGACATCTCAATTAACAGCAACAAAGCATTCGTGTTTTCACACTTACCGAGGGGTGAAACCGATGGGTGAAATCGCGCAGCCTCCCGCTGTCGTCGCAATTTGGACGCAGTGTGATGGTCACCCGCGGGCATTCCCGGCTGCTGCGACCCATTTGGTGCTTTAGGTCCCTTTATACTCACGCCCCCAACCGAGACCTCTTTGATTTACGCGAATCTCTTCGGTTAATGCGAAATCTTTTCATTCTTTTCATTGCGGGGGGATCGGCGGTTCATGGATGATCGCTCAAGAAGTCAATTGAGTTTTGTAATCCACTTTCTCAACAATGAGAGGAAATAAATTTCGATATTGGGGCAGACGAAAACCTTTGATGTCGGCATATCCCCGGCAGCCTGATTTACGGCAGATAGCTTCCCGATTGCCCCCAGTTTTCCGATTCAATCCCTACTCTCCGATTTCACCCTTCTTTTCCAAAAATGCCATCTTGCGATTGCGGAAAGTAAGACTCTGGAAAGGAATGCTTCCGGCTCCGAGGACACACACCCGCGTATCCTCTCCATGGAAGAAAGATAACACCGCACTTGTGTCTCGGCTCCGAGGGCACGGGCATATCAGCCGTTCAAACCGGCAAAAAGCGCAGATGCCGATCCAGCTTTTGAGGGCACAGGGGGATAACATTTAAGGGTTCTGACAACGAGAAAAATAATGACGACATACAAGCAGCTTGAGTTGAGCGGTTTGAATCCCCATCAAACCTGCCGGCGAACGAGGTAAGCCTCGACGCCTCTTCACCGGTACCGAGGCTCCGATACCGATTTTTGCCGCCCATCGAATCGAGAGAGTGTGCTTGACGGTCAGGACCGAACAGGTATACTTTTTGCAGTGGCGTACGATATGCGGCTCCATAGGAGCCGTTTATTTATTAAAGCACCTCATATTAATTAAAGCGGTTCATAATGGGATGTCTCAGCCGCCCCTTTTGCAAGGCAGGGACTTGCCCGTGAGGTAAAAGTAATCCAAAGACCGCGGCCCCGTCGTCTAGCCAGGTTAGGACACAGGCCTTTCAAGCCTGTAACACGGGTTCAAATCCCGTCGGGGTCACTTTCCGATTTTGCTGAATTTGTCTCGAATAAATTTGTCTCGAATAAAATGGCAATAATTGACGAAAATTGTGATATCATAAGACTTGCTCCTCTCTCCGCTTGATCTTCTCGGATCAGGCAACTCAAAGATGAGCTCCGAGCCATGCCGGAACGGCGAACTCTGCGAATCGTCCGCGTCTTGAAAACAATATTCCCTCCCGCTCCGGTCCCATCGAAGGGGCCTTTTCTCAGGGAGCAACGCGGTAAGCAACTTTCGAATGCTTCTCGAGCACAGGCAACGCCATAAGCACACCGGAATCGACGAGTGATTGGAAAACCTCCGGCTGAATGAAGGCGGAAAAGCCGTAATTGCCGGGGCTGCGATAGCGCTGGATTTCGCCCCAGTGGACAAAGATATGGCTCACCCCTGCGGCCCGCAGGGCTGCGTGCACCTGCTCGGCCGAACGCCCCGCAGCAAGTTGCTCGAAGATGCACGGGTCAAAACATGTGTGATAAATGATGGGTACCTCGTAATCATAGACCTGTGCTGCGCCAATGAGGAGCACCTTTCGGACGCCCGGCTCCGTATTGAAATAAAGGGTCCAAGGATCCACCCGCTCCGGCGAACGCCGAAGCGTTTCCAGAGAGACAAAATATCGGTTGTAGCCGCCACCGACGGTCGTCACTACCAAGAGATTCCAGGCACCCGCAACGAGGACCACTATCAGAAGTCCTCGCCGCCAAAGCACATCTTCCCAAAGAACGGCCAACCCCGCTAATAGGCACAGCCCCGGGAGTGCCGGAACCCAAAACCGATCGATTCGATGCGTCCCTGCCCACCACACCACAAGCCAAAAAATAATCCACAACGCCAAGCCCATGAAGCGGCCGTTCAATCTCCGGTCATTCAGTTTGCAAGCTTGAGCGTAAGAGAAACCGGCTATGGCCAAGGGCCAGACCAACGGGCTGATCCATTCGCTGGCCCAACCGATGCGGCAAATATCCTTCAAAAGGAAGGCGAGGCTAAACCCCGGCGGCGAGTGAGCCAGAACCCATCGCCGGTTTAACTCCGCATCTCTTGTTGCGCCCCCAAAAATTTCAAAGAGAAGTGGGTAGATGGGATTGCCGGTCAAAACCCAGTTCTTTACAAGCCACGGGCCGCACGCCATGAATACCGCAAGTGCAAACAGAGCGAGGTTTGCCACCAAGAATGCCAAAGGGCGTTCCGCTCCCTGCGTGCAACTGCTGGATCTTGCCCCCGGCGATCCCAACCCGAAAGCCGTGCGGCTTGCCGCCGGTCGGACGACCCACACCGCAACCCAGAAGGCCCATACCCCCGCCGGAATCACTACCAGTAGTAGCGCCGGGTATTTGCATGCGGCTGCCGAGCCGGCAAAAAAGCCCGCCAAAACCACCCACAAGAAGCGGGCGTTCTTCCGCGGCGCCGGCCCATTAGGATTGCTTGCCACGCCCGCCACAGCGTTCCAGCTGGTTTCGGCCCCTGACATGCGATCCTGCCAAAGCCAAAGGCAGTAGAGAGCCAAAAATGCATAACCTCCCCAAACTACATCGATCAACCCCAAAGTGGAAATCTGTATATTCCAGGGGACCGAGGCGAAACCAAAAGCGGCCAAAGCTCCCGCCGTACTGCCGAAATACCGCTTACCTGCGGCATAGACCGCTACCGTCACAAGCAGGGTGAAAGAAGCGATGATCAGCTTTCCGGCCAGTCCGCCGAGCCACCAATCGCCGGCCATACACATCGCAAGCAGGCTCCACATCTCCGCCCCTAACGGCATATTGCCGTAGACATTATGGGGCAGAAAACCGATGTGCCCTTGGAGGTAGAACTCCTTCGGCACTTGAAGGTGATATTCCCGAACATCGAACTCAATCGGCGGCAAAACACCTCCCAAAAGAATTACTGCCCCAAAGACCGCAACACCGATCAAGCAGGTTCGTTCCACCCAGGATTTTAGGTCAACTAATTTTTCGGCAAGCATACCAGGCAAGCTACCCGAGGGTGGGGAGGAGCGATTCCCCGGCTTTGATGAGCTCACACCACGCGGGACCGAATTGCCTTCGGTCTCCTCGCGTAAAGAAGGTTCATCAGAACTCCTCTTGCGGCGGTATCCCTGCCCGTCATCTTTTACTGATTTGTCGGCTTTTACTGATCGCTTGGCAAGGGAGCGACTCTGCGAAACAAAAAACCTCGCGCAAGTCTTGAAAAAATTCGGGCAATTCTTGAGCCGCGGAAAAACCGCATAGCCGAACGCACTCAGAGTGATAACCCAAATCAACCAGAAGCCGATTCGCCAGCGCAACACGCCCAACAATCCGGCGAGAAGAGTTCCCAGGGACAAAAGGCTTAACCCTGTGGCCAGCGAAAAGCACAAGATTTCAACAGGTGAACATTCCCGTTGGATCCCCAGCCCGCGGAGAACCAGCCAACCTAAGCTTCCTCCCCAGAGCCAAATCGCCCCGGCTAGGGCGAGTGGCGCAAGGCGGTCCGAAAGGGTGAATTCCGGCGGTTCTCCGCACCAACTGGCGACCAGCTCCTCCGGTAAAAGGATCCAGGCCAAAAGATGGAAGCGTCGCCATAAAGCCCCCGACTGTGCCGGAAGGCTAGGGAGCGGGCTTGCCCAGAAAACGACAAGGTAGACGAGAAGGCCCGCTAGGGCCAGAACCACTCCCAGTCGTCCCTTTTTCAGAAACATCTCCGGCCTTTGGTCCGAAGTTACTGCCGCCTTTTTATGGCGTCTAGAGCCAGTTTGACCCTCATGCGAACAACCGGATCGGGGTCAAGCGCAGCTTTTTCAAGCGTTCCGATCGACAACGTGGACCCGATTTCATTCAAGATATCCACAGCGGCCTGGCGAACTCGAGGGTCATCACTTTCCAAAAGTGTCAACACCGTCCGCTCGGCAGCGGGTCCCAGCTCTTTGAGGAATGCGCTCGCCGTCATTCGACACAGCGGATCTTTTAGCTGTGCGGCCACCGGCTGGATGGCCGTCTCCGGTTTGAACCGTTTTAACGCTTCAATCACAGCCGAACGCACCAAAGCATTTTCATCACCTAAAGCCCGAATAAGATCTGGCACATCACTAGCGGTAGCCCAATTTTTCAAAGCCCGAGCTGCATTGAACCGCGCATGATCGTTCCTTGACCGCAGAAGTACCTCAACTAATGCCTTCGCCACCTCATGGTCAGGAGCGTCCGGAGTTTTTTCCGCCAACTGGCTTGCCGCCACCGCCACCTGGGCACCATCAGATGAGCGGAGCTTTTCCAAAACCTTTGTCCGCTCTTCCTCCGTGAGTGGGCGTCGCCTTTCCGCCTCGGCTTCCGCAGCCGCCTTGGCCAACGCGGCCCGTTCTCCTTCCGTCATCAAATGGTAGTGCATTTTGATGGGGAAATTCACCGCCGAGCCATCCTCGCGGACGGTCAGCTCCATCGAAAATTCCAGCGATTGGGGCACGCCCTCTTTGGCATTAAAGGTGTATGTTCCCGAACCGTGGATTTCGAAAGGAGGCTTCTGCCCTTCGGGGGCTTCGGCCCAAAAGCTGTACTCCTTGCGGATGGTCACCAAATCGCCCGATCGACTTTCGAGGGTATAGACGAGGTTTTCCCGGGCAGGCACAAAATCCTCGTCCCTCTCTGCCATCGGGCCAAAGTACGGAAACCCACCTCGCCGCTTGATCACTCCAGAGCCGCGCGACACCGCCCATTGGTTTTGAGCCATCTCGGGGAACACTTCGAAAATTAACTCTGCGGACTGTCCGATCAAAAACGGAAGTCGCGTCGTGCCCTCCTGCTTGAGAATGTTTCCCCGGGGATCAACCGTCAGGTGCACCGGCCGTATCGTTGCGAAAGGACCAACCCCGGTCATCGGCGAGAAGGGCAAGACCGGCGGACCCAAACGCCGGAAAGAAGAGGGGAGGGGGATGCCGCGGCGGGTGGCCGATTCCTTCACTCGGGTTCGCTCCATCAAACCGCCCTGAAAAGCGAGAACTGCCTTTTGCGGATCAGCAGAAATCACCTTGTATTGAGGCGTTCCGCTGAGCTCGAAAACCTCATCGCCCAAATCTACTTCAATATGAACCTTGTACTGGTAAGTGACCTCCGGCTTCCACTGATATCGTAGCAGGAGGGCCGATTCAGCCGGCGATTCCGCGGGTTGCCCCTGAGGAGTCGCGGTCGAAGCCCCGCCACCCACGGATGCCTCCGCGCCCCCGAAAGCCGCGGTTCGCTGAGCTGCAAGATCAAGATACTGTCGATCCGCCTCGCTTAGCCGCTCCACAGGCACGGTGAGGACTTGGCCATCGGGCGTTTTTAGCTGTACGCTTGTCCCATCAAAAGATGCCAATTCCGCCTGGATCACGAACTTTCCGCTTGCATCCAACCAGCTCCGCACCTGGCCAGCCCAAGTGCCCACCAGAAGCGCGCACACCCCCACAAGCGCGAAAAGACCGTTCACTGCTACCACCTCCGTCGTTTGGATGATTGTGAAAGTTCGGACCGAAAACCCCAATGATCAGATTAGCTTGGCAGCGAAATTCTCGGAAACAAGGTAAACTGCTGCACGCCAGACCAACGACGAAACCGTTCGGCCGATCTGCTCGCGCCCCTCCTCGTAACAAGTCGATCAAACGGCATTCAGACCACGCCTTCAAACGCGGACGTGGCGGTTCTCATCCACCCATGACCCACGAGACCTGCTAGAGTTTAACGCGGCCAAGAACTGCCGTCAACCTACCGCTATTCCCCATAATTGGCGGCCTTGGAGCGAGCTTTACGGCAGTGCGGTTTGTGCCGAAATCCCCCCGTTTTGCGGCGAACTTACGCTGGTTTGCGGCAAACCCACACCCGTTTGCGGAAAGCTAAGGCCCGGTTTGCGGCAAATCCTCACCCGTTTGCGGAAAGCTAAGCCCGGCTCTCACGGACACAGAGGTCACGGAAAGGATCCCGGGCATGCGGGAAGCTTGCGGTACGTTTACCGCGGTAATCAGCTCCGGAAAGTCTCAGAATTGTGGCCCCTTGCGAACGGAAAGGTCTCATCCATCGGTTCGCGAGACAACTGAACCAAAAAAGCCGCCAAACGCTCCACGAGCAACTGGACCAAACGATGCCCCTTTTCTGCACTCGCTTTGTGAGGATTGCCCACGCCGGCATTCGTTGTCAACAAATGCCAGGGCCGGGTGATGCTGACCCATCCTTTCTCGATTGCTTCGAATCGAGTAGGTGTTTTCCAACCTTCATCGGCCGCCAAAGCCCCCGTGGAGTCCCGCAGCACTAATTCCGGCCAAAAAGCCAGTGCAAGCGAAGTTTCCATTTCGCCGGCATGATCATCCGGCTCTTCGAACAACTCGTGATAGCAATCGCGGAACACCGTGTACCAATTGCACAGAAAAAGCGCAGCAGGACTCTGCCCGTATAGTTCGCGCAAAAGTGCTTTCAGTTCGTTGCCCCCGTGGCTGTTGAGAAGTACGATCTTTCGGATTCCCTGGTAACTCAGGGATTCGATAATGTCGCTGATCACTCCCGCGAGCGTACTCGGCCTAACGTTTAGGGCAAACGGGAATTCTCGTTGATTGGAAACCGTGCCGTAAGGGATGGTGGGCAAAAGGATGACCTTCGCCCCTTGGTTCCACGCAGCCTCGCAGATTTTCTCCCCGATGAGATCCCCCTCTAAGGTGTCCATCGAATAGGGGAGATGCAAATTATGGGGTTCGGTCGCACCCAGGGGTAACACGGCAACCTCGTACTGATATTGCCGGATTATTCCGTACGTTGCTTCCGCAAGCTTCCACGGTTTCACAAGCGGCTCCTTTCGTCGCGGCTTAGAGAAAAAACTTTCTATTTCGGCTCTAACACCCGGATTCTTTTGTTTCTTTTGTCTGCGAAGCAGTTTTTCTTATGCCCAATGATGCTTCGCAGTTTAGTAGCTGCAAATTCGCAGTTTGCTAGCTCCAAGTCGGCGCGGAAAGTTAGAGCTCGGCTTGGAGGCGGTGGAGGGACGGCATCTTCCCGGCCGACCCACCGATGCAACTTTCGTCCGCCAAGATGTCTCCCCGGCAGCGAATGATTTCGGATAAAATACACAATAGTTGGCATGCCGGGCAAAGCCGGGGTTTGGGCCGGTAATTGGTTGACAGATTCAGTTGTTTAAAAGTCACTATTCGAGCTGGTGGGTACCATCCATGATGAGTCGCCAAATCATCATATTCAATGGCGGGCATTTCCGCTCGCAAGGATCCTACCCCCGCCGCAGGACTATTCACGGGCTTGGAATCAACCGCGTGCCGGCGATCTTTCTTATTGTCTTTCTTATTGTTTTTGTGACAATTTTTCCCCTTTCAGCTTGGGGGCAAAGCGCCGTCGTTGCAACTCCGTTTCGGGGTGTGAATGAAGGATTTTTCGAATCCTTCAGCACGGCGTGGGGCTTGCGCGGAAAGAACTGGTTTTTTTCTTTCGGCGGGGCACCTCCCACGGTAGGTTGGCCCGGTGCTGCCACGCCGATGGGTTCCGGTGCGAGTTTGGGATTTGCGTTTCGACACGGCAACACCACAGGTTATTTTCACGCCCATTGTGCCCAAGGATCGTCTCGATCCATGGTCACGAGTGTCCCGATGCTCCATTTGCCTAAATGGGGGCCGGGCTATTTCGCCGACGTTTCGATCAGCCCCTTCGTCATGGGTTTCGTCCCTGTGGTGGGCCTGAATACCCCGGGTAATCCCCCACTTTTTGTCTCGCCTTATGCCGGCGGAGCTTTGACTAATACCAGTAGAGCTTTCAGTTACATTGAGCCGCCACGGGTAGCAAGAGCTTTTAGGGGTAGGGAAGCCGACACTCTTGCAGGCGACGAGGATGCCCGGCTCCCGGCTCCTGAAGCAAATCGGCAAGGGAGTATCTCCGGTTCAAAGGAGCCGGATCCTCAGCGGCATGAGGGAGCAGGAGGAACCGGTAGCAGCAATGATTCCTCGAAAGCCGCGGCGGGAAAAGCCGTCGCTTCCTCCTCGCAGAGCTTGCCCCCAGCCGGATTTGTTAGCCGGGAGGGAGGCCTCGGCGGCTCGGGGGTGGAATCGGGCTTGGGAGGGGTTCGGAGCTCGGCGGAGACACCAGCCCCGAGTGTTGCCGAAGCTGCCCGGCTTTATCGCCAGGAGCAAATCGCCCGACAACAAGAGGGATTGCGGTGGCTGCGGGAGGCTGAAAGGGCATTGCAAGAAGGGAAACAAGGGGTTGCCAAAGTTTACTATCAAATGGCAATTCGTAAGCTGGAAGGACCCTTGAAAGACGAGGCACTATCGCGGCTTGCCGAGCTCGATCAAGCAACGCATAAATCAAACCGCTAAGGGCGAGAGCAAAGCGTGAAAAAGGGCTGGAGCAAATCGTAAAAAGGGCTAAAGCATATCGTAAAAATCGCTAAAGCATATCGAAGATCGAAAGAAGGGCAAGCGCATATTGAAACTCCAAAGGGGGGCTAGAGCAAAACGAAGATCGAAAGAACGGGTGAAGCATAACGAAAAAACCTTCAACTGCGTGGGCAAGGCATTAGATCCGACCCATAAAGTTCACGATCGAGCGAAAGATATCGAGTCGGGTTAAAGAAGAGGTTGATTCGCTTTTTGACGCGGAGGCTCGATACGGCAAATCGCGTGCACTCAAAGGTAACCGGAGGTGCAAATGCGTCTTCTGCCAGTTTTTTGGCTATTTGTTTAAAGGACCGGTAAGCTTTGCGGCAGCCCTTTGCCGCGACGCTTGGTTGGATGATCGGTGCTGCCGGAATTCGATCATCTGAATTCATTTTTCGCCTCCGGTGATCCGAATGAAGGGTCCGCCAGCGAACGGAATCCCGATTGCCGAGTCCACCAACGAACGGAAAATTCAAAGATGCGTGAGGGAGAGATGTGTTATGGCAACCACCAGTGAGCTGACAAAGCCCCTGGGCGTTCTTCCTGAGGGGGTGCTCCCGCGGCTTGCGCAAGATCTTGATCCTGAAGAGACGCGGGAATGGCTTCAGGCGCTGGATTATGTTTTAAAAGCTCAAGGCCGGGACCGCGCTCTTTACCTTCTCGAGCGATTGAAGCAGCGTGCCTTCAATAAAGGTGTTCCCTTCATCTCCAGTGCCACCACACCGTACGTGAACACGATTCCGCCGGAAGCGGAGCCTGAGTATCCCGGCGACCGGGCTATCGAAAGAAAGATCAAAAGCATCATCCGTTGGAATGCCATGGCTTTGGTGGTTCGGGCCAACCGCGAATCAGCGGGAATTGGTGGACACATTTCCACGTATGCATCTGCCGCCACTTTATACGAGGTCGGCTTCAATCATTTTTTCCGCGGCAAATCCGGCGAACTACCCGGCGATCAAATCTATTTTCAAGGGCATGCGGCGCCGGGGATTTATGCTCGTGCTTTTGTCGAGGGACGCATCACCGAAGAGCAGATGCACAATTTCCGGCGGGAACTCGCTCGGGGCGGCGGGCTTTCCTCGTATCCGCATCCGTGGCTTATGCCCGATTTTTGGGAGTTTCCCACGGTTTCCATGGGTTTGGGCCCGATCATGGCGATCTATCAGGCCCGCTTCAATCACTACTTGGTGGATCGGGGAATCAAATCGGATGCCGCCGAAAGCCGCGTCTGGTGCTTTCTCGGCGACGGCGAGTGCGACGAACCGGAGGCCCTCGGCTCGATCACTCTGGCGGCACGCGAGCAATTGGATAATCTCATCTTCGTGGTCAACTGCAACTTGCAGCGTCTGGATGGCCCGGTGCGGGGAAACGGCAAAATCATCCAAGAGTTGGAAGGCGCTTTTCGCGGAGCCGGTTGGAATGTGATCAAGGTGATTTGGGGCTCCGATTGGGATCCCCTCCTCGCCAAAGATACGGAAGGGCTCCTCGTCAACCGGATGAACGAAGTAGTCGACGGTCAATTTCAGAAGTACACCGTCGCCTCTGGGAGCTACATTCGGAAGCATTTCTTCGGGGTAGATCCTCGGCTCGAACAGCTTGTGGCGCATTTGACCGATGAACAATTGCGGCGGCTTCGGCGTGGCGGCCACGATCCGGTAAAAGTCTACGCGGCGTATAAGGCCGCCGTGGAGCATCGCGGTTCGCCCACGGTTATTCTCGCGCAGACGATCAAAGGTTACGGCCTCGGAGAAGCCGGCGAAGGACGGAATATCACGCATCAACAAAAGAAGCTCAACGAAGAGGAATTGCGACAGTTTCGCGACCGATTCGATATCCCCATCACCGACGATCAACTGGCGGAAGCTCCCTTCTATCGGCCGCCGGAAAATAGTCCGGAAATGGAGTATCTGCGCGAACGCCGTCGGGCGCTTGGAGGTTACGTGCCAAAGCGGCGCCGGCCCACGGCGAAACTGAAATCGCCGCGATGGGAGGATTATGCCGAGTTCTTTGCCGGGAGCGAAGGACGCGATGTCTCCACGACGATGGCCTTCGTGCGCCTTTTGGCCCGACTGATGCGCGATCCGGCCATCGGCCGCTACATCGTGCCGATAGTCCCCGACGAGGCTCGGACCTTCGGCATGGAAGCCCTGTTCCGACAATTTGGGATCTACGCGCACTTGGGGCAATTGTACGAGCCGGTGGACTCCGACACCGTGCTCTATTACAAGGAAGCCAAAGATGGCCAAATCCTCGAGGAAGGCATCACCGAAGCCGGCAGTATGTCGTCCTTCATTGCGGCCGGCACGTGCCATTCGACTCATGGTTTCAATATGATCCCCTTTTTCATCTTCTATTCGATGTTCGGTTTCCAGCGGATTGGCGATTTGATCTGGGCAGCCGGCGATATGCGATGCCGTGGCTTTTTAATGGGAGGCACGGCGGGGCGCACCACGCTGGCCGGCGAGGGCCTGCAACACCAGGATGGCAATAGCCACCTTTTTGCTATCGCCTATCCGACCGTGGAGGCCTATGATCCGTGTTTCGCTTACGAGATGGCCGCAATCGTCCTCGACGGGCTCCGCAAGATGTATTACGAGGAGCAAGATTGTTTTTACTACATCACGTTAATGAATGAAAATTACGAAATGCCCATCCTCCCGATGATCCCGCCGGGCCCAGTCAGCACCGTTTCCGAGGCGATTTGCCGCGGGATCTACCGGATTTCCGAGCGGAAGGTAGGCTCAGGGGATCCGAAGGTCGTCTTGTTTGGAAGCGGAGCCATCCTGCGCGAAGCGCTTCGGGCCCAGCAGATCTTGGTGGAAAAGTACGGGGTCTCAAGCCATGTCTACAGCGTAACCAGCTACAAAGCCCTCTACCGCGATGCGCGAGAGTGCCAGCGGTGGAATCGGCTGCACCCCGACCAGCCGCCGCGCCGTTCATTCCTAGAACAAATACTCGAAGGAGAAAGCGGCCCGGTGATTGCCGCCTTGGACTACGTCGCCGCCGTGGGACTTACGGTTGCCCCCTGGGTTCCGCAACCGTATGTGGTGCTGGGGACCGATGGCTTCGGCCGAAGCGAGGCGCGGCGTGAGCTGCGACGCTTCTTCGAGGTGGACGCCGAAAATATTACATTTGCCGCATTGACGGAGCTTGCAAACTTAAGTAAATACCCCCGGGAAAAACTCCCTCATGCCATTGAGGAACTGGGGCTTGATCCCAATAAGCCAAATCCCGCAATCTCGTGATTCAATCGGCCTGCGGTATTCACGCGCAAGGGTCCCCGGGAATGCGTCGAGGGTAGGTCAAGCATAACTAAAAGGCTGGGGCAACCGTGACCAAACGAAACTTTGCCCGGCTTCAACGTGCTCATGGTGCCGTTTTTGGTCAGATATATCAAGACAGACAAGACAAGATATTTAGACATTAGGCAGACAAGATTTTTAGACAGACAAGGCAAATTTAACCAGACAAACCTCGTCATCAAACAATAGAGTGTTATCGGGAGCAGGCATGCTTGTTTGATTACAAGTTGATTGCAAGAAAGATCCTTCGATCAACTTCGGTCGAACACGGAGGCCGCCAATTTCAATCAAATACGGATGCCGCGTACGCAATGACACGGTAAAGCTTCTGCGGCGTAACAACCGAGCGTTTGCAGCTCTTAAAATCGATAAGAACGTGCAGCTCTCAAAATCGGTAAAAATTTTTCGGTGAGGTGAGCATGGAAATAGAGTTCAAACTGCCGGAACTTGGCGAGAACGTTCATTCGGGGGATATCGTCAAGGTATTAGTCCGCGAGGGACAGACCATTGAAGCCAACCAAGGCGTCTGCGAATTGGAGACGGATAAGGCCGTCGTCGAAATTCCCTGCCCCCATGCCGGTCGGATTGTGAAGGTTCATTTCACGCAAGGGCAAACCGTGCAAGTGGGTCAAACGCTGCTGACACTGGTAAGGGAAGCGGAAAAACCGCAGAGCGCTCCCCCGCCTCCGCCGGCGGAACTCAAGGCCGCACCGGCACCGGCTGCCGAGCCGGCTCCCCCAGCCACTGCCTTTGTATCCCCGCCGCGCACGGAGGGCGCTCCGTCGCTTGATGTGGCAAGCCATGGGACTGCCACCCTCCGCGGACAGGGACGCTTTTCCCCGGTCCTGCCAGCGCCGATCCATCCGCCCATTGACGGCGGGGCAGAAGGGATTGAACTCATGGGTCCGATTGCCGGGATTTCAGCCCCGTCGACGCCCAGACCGGCCGAACCGCTTTATGGTCCGGACGAGCCGATTCCCGCCGGGCCCGCAACGCGCCGTTTGGCTCGCGAATTGGGGGTGGACTTGCGCTCCGTGCGCGGGAGTGGACCCCGCGGCCGCATCACCCCGGAAGATGTCCAGGCGGCCGCACAAAGCGCAGTGGCCGCACAAAGTGCGGATATCGCGGAAAGGTTCACGGGTGCGGCGGAGTTTATCGCGCCTCGAGTGGTCTCTTCGGACGCCCGGTCTCAGGCCGCAGTTCCCCGGCCCGAGGGACCCAGCATCTTCTGGCAACCGATTCAGCCCCCCGGTGAACCGGCACAGGACAATTGGGGACCGATCCGTCGCGAGAAAATGTCGCGAATCCGCCAGACCATTGCCGCACAGATGGTCCGCTCCGCAAGCACCATTCCCCATGTGACCAATTTCGATGACGCCGATGTCACCGAGCTGGAGCAATTACGGCGTCAGGTTCCGCCCGGATACCTGGGTGCAAATGTGAAGCTGACTTTGATGCCATTCGTGATGAAAGCGGTGGCCATCGCTTTACGGCATCACCCCGTTTTGAACGCCAGTATCGACGAGGAAAAACAGGAGATTACCTACAAAGAGTATGTCCACCTTGGGATCGCCGTGGATACCCCTCGCGGTTTGGTCGTGCCGGTCATCCGAAACGTCGATCGGATGAGCATCCCGGAGCTTGCCCGGGCAGTCGCCAATGTGGCCGAGCGGGCACGAAATGTGCAATTCGCCATCGAAGAGCTTCGCGGCGGTACCTTCAGCATCAGTAACTTAGGGGCGGTCGGAGGAGCCTACAGTACGCCGATCATCAACTATCCGGAAGCGGGCATCTTGCTTCTGGGCAAAGCTCGCTGGTTACCGGTGGTTCGGGATGGGCGAGTGGAACCTCGCTTCATGTTGCCTTTGAGCCTATCCTATGACCACCGGTTGGTCGATGGGGCGGCGGCCGGGCGGTTTCTCAACGAAGTAATCGACTGGCTCCAAAACCCGGGAAGACTCTTGCTGGCTGGATGACAACGATTGCTCGGAGGCAAGATGCACAAGGCGTTTGGGGGAAACTGCTCCATCGAGCAAACCTCCGCCATGTTTCGAGGGCCATCACAGGGCTATTGCACGGAAAATCGACTCGATTCTTCGTCCCAGCCGCATCGCGTTTAGTCGACCACGGATCGCCCGGAACCGGAATACCCAGCAATGCTCCGGGATGCCCCCCAGATCAAGGGTGAGAATTACTCCCAAGGATTAAGAAATGTCCTTTTCCTGAATCAACGATCACGAATTCCTTTATCGACGATAAACAGCTCCGATATCAGCGATTACGGATACTGCGTGTAGATTGAATGTGCGTGCTTTGTTTGCAGGGCTTAGGGGAGCCCAAAATTTGCATGGATCGGATTTTGATAAAGGTGTTAAAAACATCGGATTTTTACAAAGTTGTTGAAAGCGAGATTTTTACAAAGTTGTTGAAAGCCGTGGATTTGGAAAAAGGATTTTGAAAATTCGGCTCGGAACATAAGGTACTTCGCCACGGTGAGCGTCACCCCCCGGTGCACGGCGGCTCAAACGCTCAACGTAAATAGGGAGGTCTCCATTGAAAACCAAAAGCTTGGAAACAGATCTACTGGTCCTCGGCGGTGGTCCGGGGGGTTATGCGGCAGCTTTTCTTGCGGCCGATAACGGCCGGGAAGTAACCCTCGTGGATCAAGAGCCGAGTTTAGGGGGCGTTTGCCTCTTGCGTGGATGCATCCCCTCGAAAGCCCTCTTGGGCATTGCGAAGGTGATGGGGGAAACGCAACGCTTGGCCGAGTGGGGAATCGATTTCCAAGCTCCGAAAATCGACTTGGCCAAACTCCGCGCTCAGAAGCAGAAAGTCTTGAACACTCTCACGGGGGGGTTAGACCAATTGGCGAAGAAAAGAAAGGTCCGGGTGATTCGTGCCCGGGGTCGCTTGGTCAACAGCCATCAGTTGGCATTGCAACCCGTGGACGAAGGCCCAGAACCGGAGGCGGAACTCATCTCGTTTCGCTGGCTCATCCTGGCAGCAGGTTCTCGCGCGGTTCAGCTTTCCTCCTTATTACATACAGCGCGCGACCGAGTAATGAGTTCCCGCGAAGCCCTCGATCTGCCGGAAATTCCTTCCTCACTCCTGGTCATTGGGGGCGGATATATCGGCTTGGAGCTGGGCACGGTTTACGGCGCACTGGGATCTCGGGTCACTGTGGTCGAAATGACCGATGGACTCCTTCCGGGGGTGGATCGCGACCTTGTCCGCCCGTTAGAGCGAAAGCTTCGCAAGGTTTTTTCCGCAATTCATTTGGGGACCAAAGTGGCCAAGGTGGAGCCGACCAAACACGGAGCCCAAGTGTTTTTCGACGGTGCAGCCGGGGATAAGTCTACGATTTTCTCGCGGATCCTTGTTGCGGTCGGTCGGCGTCCCAATACCGAGCAGCTCGGCCTTGAAAACACCTCGATCCAACTGGACGAACACGGCTTCGTGCGAACCGACGAATTTCTGCGGACCGCGGAGCCCCACATTTACGCTATTGGGGATTTGGCGGGCCAACCGATGCTGGCCCATAAGGCGAGCCACCAGGGAAAGGTCGCCGTGCAAAATATTCTCGGCGAAGCGATCCGCTTCGAACCCCGGGCCATTCCCGCGGTGGTCTTCACCGATCCAGAAATTGCCTGGGCAGGACTCACCGAGGAGGCAGCTCGGCGGCAAGGTCGCGAAATCGAAACGGCAGTCTTCCCTTGGGGCGCGAGTGGCCGCGCCCAAGCCGATGGCCATGCAGAGGGGCTGACCAAATGGATCATCGATCCGAAGTCCCGACGGGTAATTGGCTGCGGTATCGTAGGGACAGGTGCCGGCGAACTTATTAGCGAGGCTGTTCTGGCCATAGAGCTGGGGGCTCATATCCAGGACGTGGCGGAAACGATCCATCCGCATCCTACTTTGTCCGAGACCCTTGGGTTTGCTGCGGAGGTCTATTTGGGGACTGCCACGGACCTCTATCGCCCCAAAGCAGCCGGCGCACCTGCCACCGCAAAGGCGTAGGAAATCAACACGCCAAGGCGCAGCAAATCGTAGAGGCGCAGGAAATCAAGCCATGAAGTCGCCTCGGCTTTCCTGCAAGATGAGCCGAGTACGGAAAACGCTTTCTCCCCAAAACCTTCACTGGCTAAGGCTCCTGGCCTGCTTCGAGAATCGCATCTTTTCCGCCCCCCGGCGGCTGTCCCTGCCCTGAAGCTCCGGAGGATCTTCCAGGCCAATACGCTGGAACTTATAGCGAGACGTCCTTGCCCTGCACTTCTGGAGGATTTCGCGGGTCCGGGCCACTTGCCGCCGAAACTCGTGGGCCACAGTTGCTTTCGTCTTGGGCTTGCCGTGATTTGAAAGAGCCGAAATCTGCCGCCCCACTCATCACCCAGAGAGGGTGGTCATAGGCCCGGGGATTCGGCCGCGTGCGGCTTGCCTTTCGGGGTTTAACGCAAGAGGATTTCGCCCCGTGTCGCGAGAGGAATCCGGTGGGGCCTGAATTGGGCGCGAAAATGCCGCAAGACGCCAAGCCCGGCACTTAAAAAAGGGGCTGTTTCGCTGCGGCCATTTTTCCCGTAAGTTATCGTTTTGTGCGTGCTGAGTATGCGGGATCGAAGAGTGTGCAATAGAAAAAAACAAAAGAATTGGAAAACACCAATCGGAACCAATCGGAACGAATCGGAACCAACCGGCACGAGATTCTTCCGATACGACGGGTTGGCAGCGAAATTCCGTTCGAGGGAAGCCTTATGCGGTTCATCGTTTTGGGATCGGCAGGGGGAAAAGGCCCCAACCCGGAAGTGGAGCACCTCCTACGAATCATCGAGGAGCATGGCGAAATTGCACAATGCGATTTCACGGGCCGAGCCGATTTGTCCGAATCAATCGGCGATTTTGTGATCGTGCTGGGGGGCGATGGCTCCATCCTAAGGGCGGCCCGACAAATGGGATGGGTGCAAAGACCCGTGATCGCAGTCAATTTAGGCAAACTGGGATTTTTGGCGGAATTGGCCCCTGGTGATCTAGAAGCTGCCCTGGGGGATTTGGAACAAGGCCATTACCAAGTCTCGGAGCATCTCATGCTCAGGTGCACGGTTTTCCAAGAGGGCGAAAGCCTCGTCGAATCTCTTGGGTTAAACGAACTTGCCGTTCAATCGGGGCCGCCATTTGCGCTCATGGAGGTAGATCTGTATGTTGATGATGAATGGGTCACTACTTATAGCTGCGACGGGCTGATTATCAGTACCCCCATCGGGTCGACTGCTCACAACCTCTCGGCAGGCGGCCCGATCTTGCGGAAAGATCTTCAGGCCTTCGTCATTTCCCCGATTAGTCCGCATACGTTGAGCCATCGGCCCGTGGTGGACTCGGCGGACCGTCTTTACCGCATTGTCATAGGCCGCACACGCGGCGAACCGGCCGTGGTGGTGGATGGGGTGGTACTTCGAACACTTTCCCCCGGAAATGAGGTAACCATCAGCCGGGCTCCCATTTGCTTTAAGCTGGTCAATTTCCCAGGCCGAGGATATTACCGCACCCTCCGGGAAAAACTCGGTTGGGGGGGCCAGCTTGAGCCAAGTCGCGGCAAAAACAAGATGGAAAATGGAAAGTGAGTCGAGACTTAGGGATACAGTCCAGTTGCGCTACCCCCACACAATGCTTTTCAGAGGCAGTGAAAAGTGCACGATGCGCGGACTAACCCCCATCCCATTGAGTTTACTCTGCTCAAGGCCTTTTACGGAGCTTGTGGACGAATCACCCCTTTGTTTCTCGCGTTGGTTGCCTAATTTGCTAACTTGCTTGGGGATAGAAAGCTGTGCATTTGGAAGCCCTATACTACTTGACTGGTCACCGCGACTACTTGACTGGTCGCCTCGACCTGAACCTCCACGCCTCCCTCTTCACCTTTAAAACCGGTTAGAACTGCGCGGTGGTCACACCTCAATCCGCTTTTCTAATCTTCTTAAGATTCTAATCTTCTTAAGATTCTGGTTCGATGGATTTTTGGACGTACATACACGGAGATACGCGTTCGGATATCCTTGCACCCCACCGGTAGGCAAGCCGTCCAAAGGTGCGTTCTTATCCAGGTTATCTTGACGAGAGAGCCGGATATTCGTATCAGACCACGTCGTTGAACCGATTTCGGAGTCCCTAAACAAGGATAGAGGTGATGACATTCTTTTCCCGGCGTTTTGCATCTGTTTTGGTACTTTTCTTGCTAAGCGTTTCATGCTGTGATTTGGCTGGATCAAGCGGTGCTCTAGATTTCCCGGGCCTTGTTGCTTCCGCTTCGGGCGGGAATTCCGCGCGGCAATTTGCGGCAGCTCAAGCACAAAGATCCCCCTCCGAGAATCGCTTGGGACTTGAGATTGAAGTTGGGAGCTTTAAAGATGGACAGATCGACTTCGCAAAAGCAGCAGAGTTTGACGAAGCACGAGGAGAGCGCCTTGCGCTTCCGAATGCCACGGCGGTAAGGACTACCGTTTTGGAGTCGGAAACGCCGCCGGTATCTTTCGATCCATCGGGTAAGCCGGTCGGCTCGGCTACTCCAGAAACGCCCGAGGAAAAAAGCCAGGCCGACGGAGCGGGTATCGAAACGGCAAATCCCCCGGGCACCTCGTCGGAGTCAGCGGCACAAGAGGCCCCCTTGTCAGCCCCTTCTCCCGCAGCCGAAACCGCCTCTTCTGACCAGCCGCGGGCGGAATTGCCCGGAAGTTTGCCCGCTCAGCCCGCCCCCAACGAGCCGGCCCAAAGCAAGGCGGATTCACAAGATGGAAAGACCGTGTCCGAGGACCGGCAATCCACTTCGCACACACAAGGCCCATCCGACACCTTCCTCCTTCGCTACAAATTTCAACCCGGCGAGGTGGTCCGGTGGGAGGTCCTCCAGCAAGCCCGAGTGAAGACGACCGTAGGGGGCACGAGCCAAACGGCGGAATCGGTCACTCAATCGGTGAAGGCTTGGCGTGTCATTTCAGTGAGCAAAGATGGGAAGATCACCTTTGAGCCCTTGGTCGAGTCGGTGCAGATGTGGCAGAAACTGACCGGCCGCGACGAGCAACGCTATGATAGCCGCACAGACACCGATCCGGCTCCGCCGTTTCAAGCCATCGCGCAGACGGTCAATGTCCCCTTGGGAACTTTTACCATCGATGCGCAGGGACAGGTTCTGAAGCGTGTTCGCAACCCGATTGCTGCCCCTCAAAACTCGGACATTTTGATGACCATCCTTTTGCCGGAGCAACCGGTTGCCATCGGCGCCACCTGGTCATTTCCTTACGAGATCGAGCTACCGCTAGAGAACGGCACGATCAAAGTCGTAAAAGCCGCGCAACTTTATAAGCTGGTAGATGTGAAGACCGGTGTGGCCATCATTGAAACTACCACCAAAGTGCTCACCCCCATCAATGATCCGGGTTTAGAGGCCAAACTTGTTCAGCGGGAAAAGCACGGCACGGTTCGGTTCGATATCCAGGAGGGAAGAATCCTCCGGCAAGAAAACCTAACGGATCGCCGTGTCGTCGGTTTTAGTGGACCGGCCAGTAGCCTTCATTTTGCGTGTCAAGTGACGGAGTCCCTTCTGCCCCCGACCGATCGGACGGCCCGCGCTTCCCAGCAGTCGGCACAACCTGTCGCAGAAAAGCGGTAGCCCGGCACCGCCCGATGCTTCCTCACTTTTAGCCTGGATGCATCCCCCCTCGTGCCTGCCGCCCGAAACCATGCACTGTCGGCTTTTCGGCGGGCATGCCATATCAGAATTCGAAGGCTTGGGAGGTGCCTACCGGGGCCTGAGTCTTTGGCACTTGCAACCGGTGATTTTCCTACGGATTCTCCGTCATCGGGAGACCCTCCAGGTCGTGCCGCCGATTTCACTGCGAGTCTTCCGCCTTGCACGGAGCTTACCGCCGGGCAAAGGAACAATGATCCTGCGTGCTTAGGAGCCTTCCCTTTTATTCCCCCTATCCTGCCTGCTTACGAGCCTTTCCCGACGATCCGCCATTACGTAAGTCTTTTCGCTGATCATTCGCTAATAAGCGTTGAACCGCCCATGGGATCGCTCTCTTCCGGCAACCACCTCACCCGGGTCATCACCCCCCCTTTGTGAAGCACGCAAGCGACTTGCCGCGGATAGCGAATCCTCCGAGGCCGTTGCCTTATTGCCGATAATCGTTATACTTTTGGGCAAGTATAACGATTGGGCCCCTAGTGCCTTGAGCAACTTAGCCTATTTGGCGATGTGCGTAAATAAGTTCGTCTAAGAGCCTGAATCTTTGTAAGCCTACCTCGAAAGGACTGACACGATGAAGGGAAATCCGCAATTGATCGATCGTCTGAATGCCCGGCTTGCGGAGGAACTTACGGCGATAAACCAATATGTGGTGCACGGGGAGATGTGCGCCAATTGGGGTTACGAGCGATTGCACGAAGCCCTGGAAAAGCGGGCCATCGCCGAAATGAAGCACGCCGAAAAATTGATTGAGCGGATCCTATTTCTCGAGGGAACCCCCATCGTTAGTAAGCTCAACGAACTGCACATTGGCAGCACGGTTCAAGCCCAACTGGAAAACGATCTTCAAGACGAGTATGCCGCGGTCCGGGCATACAATCAGGATATTCAATTCGCGGGCGAGGTGGGGGATTTCGGAACTCGCGAGCTCCTTGAGGCTATCCTTCAGGATGAAGAGGATCACGTAGATTGGCTGGAGGCTCAACTAGACCAAATCCACCAAATGGGGCTGCAAATTTACTTGTCCGAACAAATCAAATAAAGATTAAAAAGTCAGCAGCTTGAGATACCCGGCAACCAAGAATACAAGAGTCTCATCAACTAAAGATAAGATACAAGACACTCGGCAATCGAAGATAAACGAGATAAATTGTCGATAGGTACAATTCATCGACATGCGCATTGGTCGCTGCCCAGCAGGGGCGGTTTTGCAGCCCGCAAGACCGCCGCATGAAAGCCGGTAGCTCTGCCCCCAGTGTGTTTTACGTGATTTCTCCTGTGAGTCGAAAAGACTCGTAATCCATACCGGGCCGGAGGGTTTGCCCATCGAAATCAAATTTAGGTGGGAGCGTCGATGGTTCTTAAATTCGACGAAGTCTACCATCAAGATTGCCTGGTAGGCCTTCGGCAGTTGGAGGCGAAATCAGTCGACCTTGTGTTCGCTGACCCCCCGTTCAATATCGGCTATGAGTACGATGTCTACGAGGATAAGCTCGAGGCGGAAAAATACCTAGATTGGTCCCGGGAGTGGACCCGGGAGGTGGTGCGTGTTCTAAAGCCGGAGGGGACCTTCTGGCTTGCCATGGGCGACGAATTTGCCGCCGAGCTTAAGTTGATTGTACAACGTGAACATCGCTTAACGTGTCGCAACTGGGTGGTTTGGTACTACACATTCGGCGTTCACTGCCAGAACAAGTTTACGCGCTCACATACCCATCTGTTTTACTTTGTGAAGAATCCCCGCCGGTTCACCTTCAATGCGGATGCGATTCGGGTCCCCTCGGCCCGGCAGCTCGTGTACGCCGATCGCCGGGCCAATCCGCGGGGACGAATCCCGGATGATACCTGGATATTGCGTCCGCAAGACCTCTCGGAGGGATTTTCGCCCGAAGAAGACACCTGGTATTTTCCGCGTGTGTGCGGCACTTTTCATGAGCGAGCCGGCTGGCATTCCTGCCAAATGCCCGAGCGGCTTTTGGCACGGATCATTTCGGCCTGTAGCCGCCCCGGCGAACTGGTCTTGGACCCATTCGCAGGCAGTGGCACAACCTTGGCCGTAGCAAAAAAGCTGGGTAGAAGATTCCTCGGCTTTGAAATCTCCGAGGAATACGTGAAGAGGATTCGCCAGCGGTTGGCAAGAATCAGTCATGGAGATCTTTTGGAGGGCTCTGCGGAACCCTTGCGCAGCGTCCCCGGCTCGGGGAAGGCACTCGGCGCAAGTCCGGGAACACCGCGACGCTCCTCTGCGGCAAGAAAGAAACACCATATCCCGCAGTTGCCGGGTTTCGAATAATCGCAGGTTTTCCCCGCCATGCTCAACGCGATAGGAGTCTTTAAAATCGCGGGAATATTGCTTTCATAAATGTGAAGCGTAAAGGGCGAGGCGGATTCTTAGGGTCCGATGCCCGCGACGCTAGAGTTAATCGTGAGGCCTTTTTTGCGAGCTTCGGTGCGGTTTGGGGGGAGCGATCGCCGCGGCACCCCGCGGCAAAAGCCGGAAGAGAGAGCGGGAATAATCCAACTCACGACCTATCCACTTTTCGGATTTAGAGGTTATGAATTATGCGATTTGCCATCTGTAATGAGACTTTCCAGGATTGGTCGATCGAACGAGGGTTTGCCTTCGCTGCCGAGTGCGGTTACGAAGGGGTCGAAATTGCCCCATTTACGATCGCGCAATACGTAACCGATGTTCCGGCGGCTAAGCGAAGCGAAATCCGCCGCCAAGCCGAGCAAGCCGGCCTAGAGATCTTAGGACTTCACTGGCTGCTGGCAAGGACTGAGGGGTTTCACCTCACCAGTACCGATCGAGAAATCCGCAGAAAGACGGCTGCCTACCTCCGCGAGCTCGTTCGTTTTTGTGCGGAGCTCGGTGGCAACATTATGGTCTTTGGGTCGCCGGCCCAGCGTAACCTCCAGCAAGGAATCGGCCTCGAGCAAGGACTTGAATTTGCAGCGGAGGTTTTTGGATCGATTGTCCCGGAGTTGGAGCAGGCCAAAGTTACGCTGGCCATTGAACCGCTGACGCCGGCTGAGACCAACTTTTTGACGACCGCTGATGATGCCGTCCGGTTAATCCAAATGATCGGTAATCCCCACGTAAGACTGCATCTCGATTGCAAGGCGATGTCGAGCGAATCCATTCCGATTCCGGATCTCATCCGCCGTCACGCCGGCCTTTTGGCCCATTTCCACGCCAATGATCCTAATCGCCAGGGACCGGGCTTCGGACAGCTCGATTTTGTGCCCATTATGAAGACCCTGCTGGAAGTGGGTTATCACGGCTGGGTATCGGTCGAAGTGTTCGACTATTCGCCGGGGCCCGAGGCTTTGGCCCGCCGAAGCCTCGATTACCTCCGGCAATGCCTCGCTGCTGCCCAGGGTAATTAGCCGGGCAAATTCGTCGGGAGGTTGGTGCAGACCTCGGTTTCGCCCGTGGGGGCATTCGTTCCTTTTGATGGGCTTTTCAAAGGTTGCCGATCCGTTTCCTCATTTCAAGGATTTGGTCTTTTCAGAGATCGGCGGTCCGCTTTCCTGCGATTGATGAAGGCTCAATCGACTTTTATTCCACGCGCGACTTGCCCCGAGATCCGTCATTTCCCACCGGCTGTAAGAATTCGATCCGCGCTTTCCCCTACAATTCAGGTATAATTCCGTCCCCATCTTCCCTTGTAACAAGTAGGAAGGGGATTCGGCTAACAAGAAGCAAGGGGATTCAGCATCCGGTCATCCGGGAAGAGCGCATCCGGTTTCTCGTAACTTGAGAGCTTCGTTCGATTGGGGGGATCGGAGTGTGGCCCCACGGCCACAAGTACAGCCGTATAGGGTAAGAATTATCCGCGAGAGGACCGGAACATTCCGGCAAAGGGCACCTGTCATAATGGCAGGCAAATCCTTAGGCTTCTGATGATTTTTTCGCGTGATTTCTTCGCGTCTGGTTCCCTTTTTGGTACCCTCGGTCCTAGAAAAAATCTGTCCAGCGTCCCTTGCGTTTTATCTGGGAGTTCCCAGTATATTTCCATAATTTCCAAGTTTCTTGGGGAGGTAGTCTTACGACGAAGGGGTTTAA
>Ga0209721_1000264_pt1 | contig 52182 bp, 41 predicted proteins | sample TshhotsprinmetaG_FD_184139 | JGI IMG/M metagenome (GOLD analysis project Ga0209721, IMG submission 184139) | Hot spring microbial communities from South Africa to study Microbial Dark Matter (Phase II) - Tshipise hot spring metaG (SPAdes)... | ecosystem: Environmental > Aquatic > Thermal springs...
TTCGTTCCGAGGTTTTCTTTGTTGCCAGGGATTCCCTTTATCCCCCTCACCCCCCTTGCCCCCCTCTCCCCCTTGCCCTGACGGGCGGGGGAGAGGGGGGAAGAGAGGGGTTTTTGGGGCGGTGGCGAAGCCGCCGCCCCAAAAACCCCATTTCCATCCCCCTCCCCGTGCGGCGGTAGGGGCGGACGATCCGTCCGCCCTCAATAGGGGGGTAGGGGGAAGGGGAAATGTCAATCCTCCAGAGGATCGCACCCTTCTGGAATTATAAGCCGATTCAACCCATAGAGGGGTATGACTTTTTGAGACCTACCTGCTACCAGCTGCCTGCTACCTGCTACCTGCTGCCTGCTGCCTGCTACCTGCTGCCTGCTACCTGCTGCCTGCTACCTGCTACCTGCTGCCTGCTACCTGCTGCCTGCTACCTGTAGTATGACTTTTTGAGACTTCGCCGGAAGGCGGTGATACGACTTTACGAGATTCAACATACCCTTCTCCTTGTGTCTTTAATCGGTCGGCTTTTCGGCAACGGAGCGGGCGACCTCTTCGCCGCTGGCATAGGCCATAATGATCTCCTGAGTGGCTTCCTCCCGTTCCAGGATTGCCGTCACGCGGCCTTCACACATGACGAGAATCCGATCGCTCATACCCAGGATTTCGGGCAATTCGGAGGAGATCATGATAATGCCCACGCCGGATTGAGCGAGTTGGCTCATCAGCGCGTGGACTTCTGCTTTGGCGCCGACGTCAATCCCCCGGGTTGGCTCATCCATAATCAGGACCTGCGGCTGAGCAGCCAGCCACCTCGCCACCACCACTTTCTGCTGGTTGCCGCCGGAGAGGAATTTCACTTTCTGCTGGAGATGGGGAGTGCGGATATTCAGTTTCTCTACATACGCCTGGGCGGTTTTATTCAACAGGCTCCGCAGGAGAAACCAGCGGGCACGAATGTACTGGTGTAGGGTAGGTAGGCCGATATTTTCCGCCACAGGAAGGTTCAGCACCAGCCCCTGCTTGCCCCGGTCTTCGGGAACCAGCCCGATCCCGGCCCGAATCGCGTCCAGCGGCGAGCGGATGTCCACTCGTTTCCCGTTGATGTAGATCTCCCCGGCATCTTTGGGATCGGCACCGAAAATCATCCGCACCGTTTCTGTACGCCCGGCACCGACCAGCCCGGCGAATCCCAGAATCTCGCCGCGGCGCAGGGTGAAACTCACATTCTCCACCACGCCCCGCCGGGTCAGGCCGCGCACTTCCAGCAGGGGGGCACCGATCTCTGCCCGCTCTTTGTGGAACATATCTTTCAGTTCCCGCCCCACCATCCAGTGAATGATCTGGTCGGGGGTAATCTGGTCTATGGGGCTGTCCCCCACCCGCAGGCCATCCCGCAGCACGACAACCCGGTCGGCGATCCGGAAAACCTCCTCCAGCCGATGGGTGATGAAAATGACCGAGATTCCCTGCTCCTTCAGGGAGCGGACAACCTTGAACAGCATTTCCACGTCATCCTCACCCAGAGCGGAGGTGGGTTCGTCCATGATGAGAATCTGGGCATTGACCGCCAGGGCTTTGGCGATTTCCACCATCTGTTGTTCGGCGACCGAAAGGTCTCGCACGAGTGCGGTCGGGGAAATGCGCGCGCCCAGGCGGTCCAGGTACTTTTGTGCCTCCCGCTCCATCGTGCGGCGGTCCACAATCCGAAGACGCTGCCCAAGGCCGCGACGGAGGGGCTCGCGGCCGATAAAGATATTGGCGGCGACCGTCTGATTGGGTGTGAGATTAAATTCCTGATAGATGACCGAGATGCCCAGTTGCTGGGCGTGGTAGGGGTTTTCAATTTCTGTCTCCTGGCCGCGCAGGAAAATGCGACCACTATCTTTGCGGTATGCGCCGGAGAGGATTTTGACCAGAGTGGATTTACCGGCGCCGTTTTCGCCCACCAGCGCCAGTACTTCCCCAGCCCTCAATTCCAGGCTCACATTGTTCAGGGCCCGCACGCCCGGGAATGCTTTGGAGATGCCCTCAAGGCGCAGGATGACCTCTGACTCGCTCAATGTTCGCCTCCTATCTCCGTTACCGTCCGGACTGGCGACGGCGCAGCGTGTCGTACACCACGGCGACGACCAGCACCGCGCCCAGGATAACGTCCTGCAGGTAGGAGGAGATGTTCAGAAGCACCATGCCGTTTTGCATTACCCCAACGATAGCGGCGCCCAGGATGGCCCCTATAACGGTGCCCTCGCCGCCCATCAGGCTGGTACCCCCGATCACCGCGGCGGCGATACCCCACAGTTCGTAGGCGCTTCCGACCGTGGGCGTTCCCTGTCCCAGTCGGGAGGCCAGGATAATGCCGGTCAGCGCGGCCAGGAATCCGCTTGTGGCGTAGCAGAAAATGCGCACCCGGTCCACGTTCACGCCGGAGAGCCGGGCAGCGTCAATATTCCCGCCGACGGCATAGATGCGGTACCCCAGTGCCGTATGGTTGAGGATGATGTGAATAATCACCCCTACGGCAAGCAAAATCAGGAAGGAGATGGGGATGGAGAAGACGGTGCCCTGGCCCAAGACGAGAAAGGGGTGTTCGGATGGAAAGACCTGGGGATATCCGCGAGTGATGTACGCGGCCAGGCCGCGCGCGATCAGCCATGTGCCCAGAGTGATGATGAACGGCGGAATCCCCAGTTTGGTGACGAATAGCCCGTGCCAGATGCCCACCAGTACACCGATGGTCAGCACAATCAGGATGGTAGGGATGATGCCCATAGGGGGTAACAGGCCTCCGATGCCTTTGAGGATCAACCAGGCAGTAACCACGCCGGTGAACGCGGTCATAGAACCCACGCTCAGGTCAATGCCCCGGGTGATGATGACCAGCACTTCCCCCATGGCAAGCATTCCAAAGGTGGCGATGAACCGCATAATCACCGCCAGATTGGCCGGCTTGAGAAAGACGTCGGGGTTACGCCACCAGAAGAACAGGCATAGCACTAAGAAGGCGATCAGTACGCTGGCCTCGCGAAAGCGGAACAGCGCGGGGGACACAGCGGCCTGACGCTTGGCGGAGCGAGTCGTCGTTTGCTGGGAAGCAGCAGGTGAGGTGTCTTTCATAATTGTATTGGCCTCCTGCAGTTTTTTCGTGACTGTTTAGCTGACGGTTGAAACCACACCTGGAAGGGCCCTTTGTGCCGGGCGACCGCCTGCGCGGTCGCCGGGGCGGCGTCCGCGCAGGTGGACGCCCATCTGCAAGTCCTTGAGGGGCGATTTCAATGCAAGGGCCCCATGTGAACCCTGTCGGATTGCGGTTACTGGACGGTCACCGGGCAGGTGAAAACCCGGCGTTCAACCGTCTTATTGCTGCTGCCGACAATCTCAAAGGAACCCTGGAGGTGAATCGCTGTGGAAGAGCTACCGACCATAACCTGGATGGTCCCCGGCTCAAGTACAAGTTGGAGATTTGAGTCGTAGAAAGCGAGTTGGTTGACGGGCAGGTGGAAGGTAACCTGTTTGCGTTCACCGGGTTCCAGAGCAAGACGGATGTATCCCTTCAACTCCTTGACCGGACGTGGTAAACTGGCAAACTCATCGCGCGTGTAGAGTTGTACCACTTCTTCTCCCTGGCGGCTGCCGGTATTGATTACGTCAACCGCAATCTCTACGGTTTCCCCTGCAGTGGCTTGCGTCGGTGAGATGGTCAGGTTCTCGTAGGCGAAGGTGGTGTAACTCAGACCGTGGCCGAAGGGATAGAGGGGTTCTACCGATTCGTCCACGTAATCGCGGTACCAGTTAGACCGCCCACCGGAGGGTTTGTGATTATAGAAGATAGGAACCTGACCGACGGAGCGCGGAAAGGCGATGGGGAGCCTGCCGCCGGGGTTGAAGTCGCCGAAAAGGGCCTCGGCAATGGCGGTGCCTCCCTCTTCGCCGGGCAGCCATGCCTGAAGGATCGCGTTGGCGCGAGAGGCCAGGTCGGTGATGGCATACGGGCGCCCGGTGACCAGTACGACCACTACCGGTTTGCCGGTATCCAGGATGGCCCGGGCCAGTTCGTGTTGCGCGCCGGGCAGACGCAGAGAGGCGCTATCGCGCGTTTCTCCGCAGGTGCAATCGGGCTTCAGGCCCGATCGGTCTCCCAGCACCAGCACTACGGCATCGGATTCCTCGGCCAGGCGCACCGCTTCGGCAATGCCCTGGGTATCGGGGTCCAGATTGTCGCAGCCCGGGGCGTACAGAATCCGGGTCTCGGGGGATGCCAGGGCGCGGATCCCCTCCAGGACGCTCACCACGTGAACGCCTTTTTCCCGGAACTCCGCTTCCGACTCGGGGGTCGTTCCGATCAGGTGTGCCACCAGTTCGTAGTGGGCGACGTAGGAGTAATCGCCCAGCAGATTGCGCCACTGGTGGGCATTGGGACCGATGACCGCCAGGGAACGCAGGGAGCGACTGAGAGGTAGAAGGCCGTCATTTTTCAGAAGCACCAGACTCCGACGGGCGATTTCGCGCGCCAGGGCGCGGTCCTGGGGGGTATCAAAGACCTCGGCAGCCCGTTTTTCATCCACATACGGGTTGTCAAAGAGGCCGAGTTCAAATTTCTTCTGCAGGTGACGGCGCACGGCCTGGTCCACTATCTCCATATCCAGCGCACCCGCTTCCAGGGCCGCGCGCAGCGGATCCCCGTAGGCGGTGGAGGTGGGCAGTTCCACTTCTATCCCTGCTTGCAGAGCCAGAACCGCTGCTGCGCTCATGTTCGGAGCGACGAAGTGGTAACTGTGAATCATAGAGATGGCATCGTAGTCGGATACTACCAGGCCGTCAAAGCCCAGTCTCTCGCGTAGAAGATGGGTCAGCAGATGGCGCGAAGCGGCAACAACTTCGCCATCCAGTTCCGGGTACGCATTCATGATGGAGGCCAGGTTGGCCTCCTGAATCGCTGCATGGAAGGGGGTCAGGTAGAGATCGTGGAGTTCATACCAGCCCAGATGAACCGGCCCGCAGTTCAGGCCGCCCTGCGAGGCGCTGTGGCCGACGAAGTGTTTGCCCGTCGCCATCACGCCCTGGCGCAGGTCCTCTCCTTGCAAGCCGCGCACATAAGCGATGCCGAAGTGCGCCGCCAGGGTGGGGTCTTCGCCATAGGTCTCTTCCACCCGTCCCCAGCGGGGGTCGCGGGCCAGGTCCAGGACGGGGGCCAGGGCCTGGCGCGCGCCGATCGCCAGCAACTGACGGCGAATGGCGCGCGCCATTTCTTCGGCCAGTTCGGGCTGGAAGGTGCTGGCCACGCCGATGGGTTGCGGAAACATCGTCCCACCCAGCACCAGCGCCCCGCAGCAGGACTCCTCATGCGGGAGTGCCGGAATTCCCAGACGGGTTTGCTCCACGAGGAAACGCTGGATCTGGTTGACCATTCTGGCTACTTTTTCCGGGGGCATGCCGGACCCACCACCGGGACGGGTGATCTGGCCGATACCGTGTTTCAGGCGGACGGCGATTTTCTTCGGGTCCAGCGCCCTATCAGTCAGCAACTCGTACATCCAGCAGGATGTCAGTTGTGCCAGTTTCTCGTCCAGCGTCATGCGGGCGAGGAGGTCGTCTATACGGTGGGAGATGGAGGTAGCCATAGGAATTCCTAACGGACGCCGAGGAGAATTTCAACGGTTAACTGATCCAGCCGTTCGTATTTCCAGCCGCGCCGACCCAGGGCCTGACGGTCAAAGGGGAAAGCCTTGAGGGCCGAGGCCTTCTGGGGCGTGTAGGAGCCCATATAGGGGGCCATGCTGCCGTCATCGGCGTTGATTTCTGCCAGCAGAGCCTGGATTTCCGGATCGGCGTTCCACTGGGCCGCTTTTTCCTTAAGGATGAGATAGGTACGCATGCAGCCGCGGGCGAAGTCTTTGACGCCTTCGTAGTCTTCGGTGCGGTATGCGTGGGCGTCAAAGTGGCGCGGGCCGGGATACCCCACGTCCTCCAGGAATTTGACCAGGAAAAAGGTGGCCTTGATATCGCGGGAACCGAAGCGGAAGTCCTGGTCATAGCGGCCGGGGTACTGGTCATTGAGGTCAATGTGGAAGAGTTTGCCTGCCTCCCAAGCCTGCGCCACCGCGTGCAGGAAGTTCAGGCCGGCCATATGCTCGTGGGCCACTTCGGGATTGACACCGACCATTTCGGGGTGGTCCAGCGTCTCAATGAAAGCCAGCATATGACCGGTAGTAGCCAGATAGATATCGCCGCGCGGTTCGTTGGGCTTGGCTTCCAGGGCGAATTTCAGGTCATATCCCTGGTCCAGGACGTACTCGCACAGGAAGTTCATCGCCTCCCGCATCCGCTGGATGGCGGTGACTGGGTCCCGGCAGGCATCGGTTTCGGTGCCTTCCCGTCCGCCCCAGAAGACGTACACTTTCGCGCCGAACTCTACTCCCAGGTCAATGGCGCGCATGGTTTTCTGGAGGGCATAGGCACGCACTTTGGGGTCATTGGAGGTGAACGCGCCGTCCTTGAAGATAGGGTCACCAAAGAGGTTGGTCGTAGCCATCGGAACCTGGATGCCCGTGGCTTCCAGGGCTTTGCGGAACTCCCGCTTGATCGCTTCCGCTTCGGCCGGAGTGGCATCTATGGGGATCAGGTCGTTGTCGTGGAAGTTCACCCCATAGGCTCCGACTTCGGCCAGCAGGTAGACCAGTTCCACCGGCGACAGAGGATCGCGCACGGGTGCGCCGAACGGGTCGCGCCCTACGCTGCCAACTGTCCACAGTCCGAAAGAGAATTTATGCTCGGGTTTGGGAGTATAGGGGTCCATAGGAAACCTCCTTCGAGAATGTGAGTGCTCTTTTAATGTTACCCGCGTGGAAATAGCACTTGTCAGGGCAAAACGCTAATCTGGTGAGTTTGTGTTCGGGTTTCGGGGAATGATCAGATGCAGAATTTTTCCTTATCAGTCACTATGCGGACAGGTTAATGGAAATGGAAGACCGACCTTTCTCGTTCAGGGAGAAGGGGAAGCGACGGTTCCCGATGGAAAGTTCGTAATCGCCCAGGAAACCGGTCAGGGTCAGTTGACCGTTGGCGTCGGTGGTCATTCGGGTGGCTGGGAGCCACCACTGGCTTTTGATCAGTCTCAGGAGTTCCTCATAAGCGGGTTTGGGGGATTGATCGCGGCGCAACAGGCCGGCCGGCGCGTTCAACCAACCGCCATCCGAGAAGTCCCACCAGGTAATTGCCTCTACGGCCGGATGGGCAAAGAGCGTCTTGTAATGCAGGACCACTTCCTGCGCCTGGCGTTCCTCGCCTTCCGGCGTGCTCGGCCAATTGCTGACCTGATAGTCGTTCAGGTCAACGATTTCCGGGGGCATCAGGTCGCCGGAAACCAGGGTGGTTTCGGTAAAGTGGATGGGCAGACCGAAACGTTCAAAACGCTCCAGGATGCGCTGGGTGCGTTCCACTCCCCAGTAGCCCTGATGCATGTGCGATTGAATGCCGATGACGTCAATCCGAATTCCAGCGGCCAGACAGCCTTCAATTAGGATATCATAAGCAGGCGAAATGTCAAAATCATTCAGCAGAAGGGTCGCGTTGGGATTGGCCGCGCGCGCGGCTTCAAACATCGTGCCAATCAGGCGGATGCGACCCATCTCTTTGCACAGGCGCGTTGGGCCGTTATCGTAGCGGTCGTAAATGGGCATGATGACCGCTTCGTTGACGACATCCCAGCAATCCACCACGCCAGCAAAGGTGGAGACCTCGCGCTGGATGCGTTCTACCTGTAGTTTCAGGATTTCGCGGTTATCCAGTGGCAACAGCCAGTCGGGGGCCAGGGTGTGCCAGCAGAGGGGATGCCCTTTGACAGTACAGCCGTGCTGGACATACCAGTTTGCCAGGTTGAGGATACGCTGGGTTTGTGGCTTACCGCGCTCTGGTTCAAAGCGCGCCCAGTAAAAGGGCAGGGTGGCCTGGTTGAAGAGGCGCAGGAAGTATTCGTTGCGCTGTTCGGCCAGTTCCCTCTCCGGACCGGAGAGTTCGCCGTTGACCAGAGCCAGCGTACTCTCGCCCCAATTCGCCCCAAACAGGAACTTGTGCCGTTTCTGCTCTACCACGACCTCCTGATGAGCCAGGGGACGGCCGTTCTCATGGAGGGCAATGGTCACGGTAGCCGTGCGATGTTCCCGAATAGCATGGTCAAGTGTGCTCATCAAGACTCCCGAACTGTGAATTAGCGTGAGTTGTGTTCTGAACGGACGGCGCTTCGCTTCTACGGCAGGGGCGAATAAATCCTGAAATTGCCGCTGACATGCAGTAACGCCAGCATGTAAAGCATGCCGTCGTAGTAGCGCCATTTCCCTGTGGGGATTCGGGCATCCCACAGCGCCTGGACAAAGGGCTCTCCGATCTCCCGATTAGCTGCCAGGGCAGCGACAGCCGCCATAGCAACCAGACCGGTAGAGTGATCGTTAGAAAGAGGTTTACCGTCAAGGGTGAACTGGTTCGGGAAGGTATCTATGCCGTGCGAGGCCAGGAAGCTCAGTACCCGATTTGACTGTTCCACCTGCCAGGGGTCCACGCCGAACCATGCATAGTCTACCGCGACGTTGGCAAGCGTGCGCCAGGCGTCAAAGCGAAAATCCTCGTGTTCCGGGTCTTTGACCGGTGTCCCGTCAAAATTGGCGTAATCGGGCATCAGACCGGTCTGGGGATGGGCGGCCTTGCGGAAGAATTCCCGGCTGGCCTGAGCGGCCTCTACCCAAAAGTCGTTGTCGCGCTCTGCCCAACGGGCCCACAGTTCATAGTAGGCCGGCAGATGGTAGGATGGGTCGGTAAAGGTGGCATTGCGCCCACTGGGGACAAAGACGACCTGCTTGGTTTTCGGATCAAACATATTGGTCGCGATGGTGTTCTCTTCGTTTTTGTGCAACATGGTGTCTAAGATTTGTTGAGCCTCGGCCCGATAGTTGAAAATACCTTCCCCATCCCCCCAGCGTCCAGAGGCGAAGAACAAGGCCATCACGAACCATTCCTCTCCATCGGAGGCCGGTCCTGAGTCCAATTTCTTGCCCTCGGGAGTGCAATGCCAGGCAAAATAGCCGCGGTAGGGGCCTTCAGACTGGTACATATAGGTCTTCGTCCACTTCCACAGCCGGTCAAACTCCTCTTTTTTATCCAGCTGGACGGCGATCATCATGCCATAGGACATGCCCTCGGTGCGCACATCGTTATTGCCGATGTCCATAATATAGGCCATGTCCTCGCCAACGGGATAATAGACCCGTTGCGTGGTGTCGTCGCCGTAGAAGAGTTGTTGCCAGGCAGCCTCCAGTTTGGCTTGGACTTCCGCCTCCGACTTGCCCAGGTATTCTGCAAACAGGTTGCGATAGACCCCGGTCTCATAAGATTTGACTGAGACGGGCGTGGGCGACAGGGTGGGCGTGAAAGTGGGAGCAGGGGTGGGGGGGACGGTGGGAGTCGGCGTGCTTTCCATCTCAACCCTGGTGGGGGGCACAGCCTGACAGGCTGACCCTAAAAGAACGAGCACCAAACATAGGTAACGAAGTGTATGCATGATCAGTGAGACCTCCTGTTAGTATCAGCGATAGACAAATTCGTCTTCATCCAGGCCGACGTACTCAAACCAGTCAAAATCGGCGTAGTTCTCAGAGGGTTGACCGTGGCTGCTGGCGTACATTCCAAGATAGACTCCGGTAAAGCCGCCAGCCACTGGCGTGCTCAAGATGCGTCCATCTACGCCTTCTGCAACTATCCGCCACGTTTCAAACTCCTCGGCCACGTAGAAGGCATAATCCTGTTTATGCGCTTCTACTTTGAGATATACGTATGAAGCGGAGATAGGACAGGTGGCGAGGGTCTCTTCTTTCCCGTAGGCGCGCCGTATCAGGCGGACGACTCTCTCCTCGTCAAGGGTCACCAGGAGGCAGTAGTAAAAATTGTTGTTTTGTATCAGGGCCAGGCCGGCCCCTTCGTTGGGCGTCCGAGGCGTAAAGTCCAGAGCAAGGCGCGCCGCGAAGTGGATGTGTTGCTGCCTTCTCCCGATGAAACTGGGAGAGACCGGTTCGGAGAGTTGTTGAGGGCGTAAGCGTAACCGTAAAAAGCCGGGCCGTTCATGTAAACTCCAGAACTTCTCCTCCGGGGTGCGCAGAAACGTCCAGTGCAGGGCCAGGTCAGGGGAATCAAATGGATCGCAGGCTGGCAGGGAAGGCCAGCGACATTCCGGCAAATTCGGAGCGGGATACGAGAGTTCCACTTTCCCGCTGCCCGGGCTGACCACCGGCCAGCCATCTTCCCAGCGCAACGGGACCAGGAAGGTCTCCCGACCAAGGTTATAGAAGTACCCCCCATAGGGGCGCATGGCCAGCAGCACCATCCACCATTCCCCGTTTTGCGTCTCCACAAGATCGGCATGACCGGTGCCCACCACCGGATAATCCCATCCCAGGTGGCGATGGGTCAAAACCGGATTGGCCGGGTTCGGTTCGTAAGGTCCTGTCACGGTCTCGCTCCGCGCCACCATCACCGAATGATGGTAATCCGTACCTCCCTCCGCAGTGACCAGATAGTATCGGCCATCCACCTTGTAGATGTGTGGCGCTTCCGACCACCGTCCCTTTCGGAGCGCCCCTTCCCAGATGACGTGGCGCTCCCCCACCAGGCATAACCGGGTTAAATCAAACTCCTGCAACCAGATCTGGGTATGACCCTCATACTGACCCGGAACGGCCAGATTTGCCGCCGTAAACCACACTCGCCCATCGTCGTCAAAGAACAAAGAGGGATCAAACCCCGGCGCATCCTCCAGCCAGATCGGTTCCGACCAGGGCCCCTTTGGATCCGTCGCAGTCACAACGAAATTGCCCCTTTTCGTCTGACCGTCCACAAGGGTACAGACCACATAGAAGGTTCCCTGATGAAAGCGGATGGTCGGCGCATATAACCCCCCAGAGGCCCGTACGCCTTGCAGAGGGAGTTGAGAGGGCCGGTCCAACACGTAGCGGATCTGATGCCAGTGAACCAGGTCCCGGCTGTGATAGAGAGGTAGGCCAGGAAAGTACTCAAAAGTAGAGGTGACCAGATAATAATCTTCCCCGACCCGGCAGATTGAAGGGTCGGGGTGACAACCGCGCAGGATGGGATTGCGGAACTTCCTGGCCATAGGTAGCGGACTTTATCCCTTGAGCGCGCCTGCTGTCAGACCGGACACGATTTGTCGTTCGGCAAAGAGGTAGAAGATGAGCGCCGGGACGGCCGAGAGGCTGACGAACGCCGCCACCAGGGCCAGATCGGTACCGTATTGCCCCTGGAATTGCATAGTGCCCAGGGGGAGGGTCCAGAGTTTCTCTTTATCAATCAATACCAGGGGTACCAGCAGGTCATTCCAGCTGACGACCAGAGTTAGCGACGCTACGGCCGACAGGGCTGGGCGCGCCAGGGGCAGCAAAATTCTGTAAAAGAAATCAAACGCGGTGCAGCCGTCCACGTACGCTGCATCCTGTAATTCAAAGGGGATGGAGGCAAAGAAGTTGCGGAGAATCATAATGTTGCCGGAGATCTGAAAAGCGGTCTGTACGATGATCACACCCTGTAAGGAATTGGTCAATCCCACCTGTCGCACCACCAGATAGACAGGCAGGATGGCGATGGTAATGGGGAACATCAAACCCAGGGTGAAAAGGTTAAACAGCTCATCCCGTCCCCGGAAGTTCAGGCGCGCAAACACGAAGGCAGCCAGACCGCATATCAGCAATACCAGGAAAGTGACTACCAGAGCAACCACCAGGCTGTTGAGCAGCATGGTCCAGAATATATCGGTGCCCAAAATTCTGGCGTAATTTTCCCAACGCGGGGGAATCGGTGGGGTATAGGGACGAGAGTACATCTCGCCGCGCGTCTTCAGGCTTCCGAAAACCAGGAGCACAATGGGCGTGAGAATGAAGACCACAAACAGGCTCAGCAAGAAGTACTGGATCAGCCTGGGTATGGCTTTGCGCAAGAGATAACGTTGGTGGTGGGTAAGTAATGCCATATTTGCCTCCTTAGTAGCTGCCCAGGTAATCCTGTTGGCGCATGATCAAGCGCAGGTAAGCGATTGAGAAGCCCAGGGAAATGAGCAGCATAACGATGGCTACGGCCGAACCGTAACCCAACCAGAAGCGGATGAAACTGTAACGATACATGTATGTAGCCAGAACCTCACTGGCGTTGATCGGGCCACCTCGGGTCATCACCCAGATCACGCCAAATTGCTGCAGAGCGCCCAGCACGGAGAGATAGATTGTGGTGCGAATGGTGCCGCCCAGAAGGGGCAGGGTAACACTGGTTAACAGCTGACGGCTGTTGGCACCGTCAATCATCGCTGCCTCTTCAATTTCCCTCGGGATGTTCTGCAAGCCCGCCATATATAACAACATGTGCAGGCCAAAGTACTTCCAGGTCAGAACCACAAAGATACAACCCAGGACTTGTTTGGGATCTCCCAGGAAGCCCTGAGGCTTCATGCCCGGAATCAGGATCAACAGAGCGTTGAGCAGTCCGCGATCAGGGTCCGGGTTGTATAGTCCCATCCACATGATGGCCGTGATGACTTCGGAAAACACGTAGGGCATGAAAAAGAGCATGCGAAAGAAGCGCCTTCCGGGCAAATCGCGCCCTACCATAAGAGCTAAGGCCAGCGAAAGCGGCAACTGGAGGGTCAGAGAAAGCACAATGATCAACAGGCCGTGCCCGAGAGCCTTTCTGAAGGCCGTATCGGTCAGGATACGTTTGTAATTCTCCAGACCGACAAAGTCCTCTGCCGGGCCAAAGCCTTTCCAGCTGAAGAAGCTGTAATAAATGGACTGAATCACGGGGTAAATGACGAAAATAATGAACAGGATGAAGGCCGGCAGCAAAAAGAGCACCACCGTCGCCGCATCCTGCGTACGACGGGAGAGGCGCGCACCAAATATGCCTGTGCTTTGTCTGGTTGCTATTTCCATGGGAACTCCTCAATGGTCAAAGGGAAAAGGGGGATCGGGCAGGTATGCCCGATCCCCGTATTCAAGTTGCCTATTTGGAGAGCTCCTCCGCCGCGGATTCTTCAATGGCCTGAGCGACCTGTTCGGGCGTCATGGTGCCTGCAAAGAGCGCCTGAACCGCGTCGTTCACCACCGAGCCGGTCGCCGGGGGTAGAGCCTGGTCGTAGTACAGCTGGAGGTACTTGGCCTTCAGGGCGTTTTCCTGAACGATCTTCATCAAGGGATCCTTGATGCCGACCTCAGCGCCCTTAACAGGCGGGATGCACCAACCACCCTCGGCGCACCGCATCAGGGATTCCGCCCGGGTCAGATACTTGACGAAGTCAATCACCTCGGGTTCGGCATCCCGTCCGATGGCGAAGCCGTTGCCGCCGCCAAAGGCGTCGCCCGGATCACCGGCGCCTCCTTCCACCATCGGGAAGGGGAACCAGCCCAGATTCTCGCCGATGCCCTTACCATCGGGGCTGTTGGCGTTCTGCACCGCAGGCGCCCATTGTCCCATCAACTCCATGGCCGCCTTGCCGTTGCCCATCACCGTGGCCTGATCGCCGTAGGTGGCGCCCAGGAACCCCTCCTGGAACGGCTCCAGTGCGATCAGTTCCTGCAGTTTCTTGCCCGCTTCTACGAACGGTGCATCGGCGAAAGAGCCTTGGCGGTTGTAGGCATTCAGATAGGCATCCTTGCCGCCAATGCGCACGGCCAGGTAGGCCCAGTAGAACATGGCTGGCCATTTATCGCCCGCGCCCAGAGCGATGGGAGTAATACCCGCTGCCTTGAGTTTCTTGACGACATCCAGGAATTCGCTCCAGGTCTTGGGCGGCGCCTCAATGCCCGCCTGAGCGAAGAGCGCCTTGTTGTACCAGAAGCCTACCATACCCATATCCCACGGTACACCGTAGTTCTTGCCGTTGTAGGAGTAGACCGCCAGCGCGCCGGGGGAGAAGGTGTTGCGCCAGGCGCCGCCATCCGCATCCAGGTAGGGGGTAATGTCCTGCAGCAGGCCAGCCTTCGCATACTCAATCATGACGCCACCGCCCCAGCTCTGGAAGATGTCGGGCGGATTGCCGGATTGCATCACGGTGGTCAGCTTGGCCTTGAAGGCCTCATTTTCCAGGACCGTGATCTCAATCATCACGTTGGGATTGGCCGCCATATACTCATCGGCCAGTTGTTGCCAGACGACTTTTTGTTCCTCCTGGGTGGTGATATGCCACCAGCTGACCACAACCTGCTTCGCCGGGGGCTGGGTTGCTGGCGCCTGAGTGGGCTGCTCGGCGGGCTTCTCCTGGGCCGGGGGCTGAGTGGCTGGCGCCTGGGTGGGCTGCTTGCAAGCCGCAAGCATGAGCATGACGACCACCAGCAGACATGTCAGAGCAAACAGTTTGTTGCGCATGGGTTTCCTCCTTCGTTTGTTATCTTGACTTTATATACACAAAGCGATGGTTGTTCTTGATGCTCATTTCTTCCTCCGAAAAATCACCTCCTTTCTTCCGTGTGGTTGCGCGACAGAAATTCATAAGGCAGGACGGGAGGATTCGGAAGCATCTCGCGGGGGGCGACAGGATTCACGAAGGATGAGTTTCGTGGGTAACTCAATGCGCCCGACCTCCCGACCGGGTTGCTGGAGCAGATCAAGGAGCATTTGGGTTGCCACGCGGCCCATGTTCTCCAGCGGTTGCTGTACGGTGGTCAGCGCGGGCCGCACCAGGGCGGCCTGGGGGATGTCGTCAAAGCCGATGACGGAGATGTCGTCCGGGATACGCAGCCCCCGGTTGCGGACCGCGTCCATCACTCCCATAGCCATCACATCATTGGAAGCGAAAATCGCCGTCGGAGGGTGGGGGAGGTCAAGGAACGCACACGCCCCGGCGTAGCCATCGGGCTGAAAGAAGGTGCCCTCATAGATCAGGTCCGGGTCTTCCGGGATATGGTATGTGCGCAGGGCGGCCCGGTAACCTGCCAGACGGTCCACCGCACAGCCCAGGTCCATAGAGCCGGTGATGAAGCCGATGCGCTTGTGCCCTAACTTGATGAGGTATTCGGTGGCATCGTATGCTCCCTGCCAGTTGGTGGCTCCCACGGCGGGGCAATCTCGCCCGGTCCCCTGGTGGTCAATGAGCACGAAGGGGAACTTTCGCTGGGTGAGGTTGCCGACATAATCGGCCGGGTTGCGGGGCAACACCAGCAGCAGGCCATCCACCATCCCGCTGGCTAGATTGGCCACGTAGTTGGCCTCTTTGCTGGCGGTGCGGTGGGTCGTATATAGAACGAGGTCCAACCCATGAAAACTGAGTTCCGCATCAATACCCCGGATAATCTCCCCGATGTAGCCAGTGCCCAGGTCGGGGACCAGGACGCCAATGGTGTTCGTTTTTCCGCCAGCGAGGCTGCGTGCCTGTCGGTTGGCGACGAAACCCAGGCGCTCCATGGCTTCCAGCACGCGCTGGCGGGTTTCGGGCCGGACATGGGCATCGTTGTTGAGGACACGGGAGACGGTACCGGAGGAGACACCTGCCTCAGCCGCTACATCCAGGATGGTTACTTTGCGGGACGCTTTCGCCATTTTCTGTAAGCGATTCCATCGGTATTGGGGTCTGGCAGTTGGATTCGCCAACTTTTTGTAAGCGCTTACATAACAATGTGTTTTTCGGCCACTCTCTGTGTTGGCCCGGGGAGAAGGTGAGTATAAAGCCCCCTGTTCTGTCTTGAGGAGAGGTATAAATGCCGGTGATGACCTGCAAAAAACCCAATTGTGGGGGCTTGTTTAAGTTCGGAGGCCGCGTCCGTTTGGGAGAAACCGAAGACTTTTCTTCTGCGCCTTTACCGGCCCTGCATTGATCCCTCTGCTTTTTGGAAGCGCTTACACCCCTAATTATACCATAAATCGCGCCGAAAGTCAAGAGTTTTTGTGAAGTTGGGTGCATTTCAGTTTTATGGCAGATTGCAGGGTAATGTCAGTTGCGCAAGACCGGGGAGTCTCACTTACTGGTTGGCGATATTCCGACCAGACAAATGATTGGCAATAAGCGGAAACCGTCAGTCCAACAGGCGTTAACACCCCTCATCCCCCCGGCCCCCTTCTCCCCCGCTTGCGGGGGAGAAGGGGGAGAAAAATTAGGGGTTTTGGCGCTGGCGGCCTAAGCCCGCCAGCGCCAAAACCCCCGTAAGGGCGAGGCTTGTCCTTGCCCTTTCCTTCCCGTGTGGCCGTAGGGGCGGACGATCCGTCCGCCCTCAACGGGGAGGGGGCAGGGGGAGGGGTTTGATAAACCAGGCCTACGCATCTGACATACCCCAACGCGATGGGTATAACCTGCCATAGAACTGAAATACACCCTGTGAAGTTGGGACAGGTTGTTCCCGGATTTTCGCCGTCCGGTTGAAAACCTGCGGCTTCGGGATGCCCACGAGGGGCAATCCAAAGGATGCCCACAAGGGGCATCCAAAGGATGCCCACGAGGGGCATCCCTACAGGGCGTCTCCCTGCGGGGATGCTGGAAAACGGTCGGCGAAGGCCGACCGTCGGCCGAAGGCCCTCAGGGGCGACTTCAATCGCTGTCTGGGATTCGTACCGTGGGGAGGGAATCTTCCACTTTCCAGTATGGCCGTTCCGCTTCCCAGCGCGTGCGGAATTCGTCGGGGGCAGCAGCGAGCAGGGCCTCGCCTTCGGCCGTCACCGTGCCATCGGCGAGGCGGATCTGGCCGCGAACCTTCGCTCCCACTCCGCCGATCTGCTCTACCCAACCGATCGCGATCAACGGTACGCCCACCGGAGTGGGACGGCGGTAGCGGACGGTCAGGCTCACCGTAGCCATGAAAGTCTCATAGGTGGTGTGGAGCATCACGGCCCGGCCGGCCGTCTCATCCAGAATCGCAGCGATGATGCCCCCGTGGGCAATCCCGGGATAACCCTGGCAGGTCTCCGGCAGGACGAACTCCGCCCGTACCTGCTGATCGTCCGGGTCTTCGTAGAACCGAAGGTGGAGTCCGGCCGGGTTCTCTCGGCCGCAGACAAAGCACATACGGGATGTGGGTTGGGGGCGCATAGGGGCTCCTTGCCGTATCAGGGGATGCTTTCAGCGAATCCGCCGACGCCATTCGTCCCGGATTTCTAATGCGTCCACCCCGCTCCCCAGGGCCAGGAACTGGCGCAAAAGACGGGTGAAACGGGAGGCCTCATCCAGCATCGGGAAGTGGGACGATTCGTCCATAAAGACGATATGGACGTTCTCTTCCAGCTGGTTCAACCACTGCTCTGCCGGGGGATAGATGAGAGGGTCATTTTTACCGAAGACAAGCAGAACCGGGCAGGTGATAGACTCCAGATCGCTGCGCAGGTCTTCGGTTCGGACGGTCTGGATGCTGCGGATCACGGCGTTCAGGTCCGTCTTGCTGGCCTCTATCTGCACTTCCGGATAGGCCGAGGCCTGGCGACGGCCCAGGATGCGGACGATCCAATCGCCGTTGTGATGATTAGAGAAAGTAGCCAGCGGAGGGGCGATGGCCGCTCCCATCATCGGGGTATTGACTGCGATCAGGCGATCTACCCTTTCCGGTATCCGCCTCGTCACGCGGATGGCAATGGCACCGCCCAAGCCATGGCCCACCAGAGTGACCTGATAAATGCCCATTTCGTCCAGGAATCGTTCCACCATATCCACGTAGGCGCTTAAGGAATAGCCGTCCTGGCGACGGTCGGTATCTCCAAACCCCCACAGGTCCAGCGCGTAGGCCCGGTAGCGCTCCGAAAGGTCGTCCATAGACGACATCCAGTAGCGCCAGGAACCCAGCCAACCGTGGATGAAGAGTATCGGTCGGCCGCGGCCGATCGCTTCATAGTGGACCAGTTTGCCTTCAATGATGACGGCGCTCATTCCTTCAGCGTCTCCGGATGTGGGAGGATGTGGAGCGTTGCTGGCAATTTTATGGCCCGCTACTTTCTCCTATGCTGGCTTCCCCCGACCCGATCGGTTCAGGATATCCCGGACTTGTTGGATCAATTCATCGGGAGCGAAGGGTTTCAGGATATATTCTTCCGCTCCGGATGCCAGTCCTTGTTGAATCTCCGAGTCCTGCCCTTTGGCGGAAAGGAAGACGACAGGCAGACTGGCGGTTTGCGGGTTTTCCTTTAACTGGCGGCACGCTTCGTATCCGCTCATTTTGGGCATCCGCACGTCCAGGATGACCAGGTCGGGTTTCTCGGCCTTCGCTACCTCTACGGCCTCTGCTCCATTGGTAGCCATAAGGACATCAAAGCCGGCAAAGCGAAGGGTGAAGGCGATGAGTTCGCGGATATCTTTTTCGTCTTCAGCAACCAGAATACGGGTCATGCTTCTCCTTACGCGCTTGCCAGAAGAGTTACGCCGAGGATGCCGCGGTGGTCGGCTGAAGCAGGACAGAAATTTCCCGAACGAACTCCTCTATGGCGAACGGCTTGGTCAGAAAGCGCACGGCCCCCAGGGAAAGGGCGCGCTGTTCTTTCAATTCCTCGTCGGTCAGACTGCCACTCATAATCACCACCGGGATGTCCCGGGTGCGCGGGTCGGATTTCAGGTTGCGCAGCACCTGGTACCCGTCCACATCGCGTAACTTCAGGTCCAGCAGGATGAGGGCAGGCCGGTTCTCCCGGGCGATCTGCAGCGCCCGGCGGCCCTGCCCGGTGGTCTGTACGCTGAAGCCATGGCGGCGTAACACTTCCCGCATCAGGGAGAGGTTATCCCGGTCGTCGTCCACCACCAGGATCAACCCGCGCCGGTGGAGCACTCGCCGCACGACTTCCAGCAGATGCGCTTCGTCTATCGGTTTGCTGAGATAATCTATTGCCCCTAACTGGAAGCCTCGCTCGCGGTCCGGAACGATGGAGATGATGACCACCGGAATATCTGCCGTCCGGTGATCTTTCTTCAACCGTTCCAGAACGGCGAACCCGTCCATATCCGGGAGGCGGATGTCCAGGGTGATCAATCCGGGATGGGTCTCGCGCGCGATTCGCAACGCTTCCTCTCCCCGTCCGGCGATCCGAACGGTGTACCCTTCATATTCCAGTTGAAGCCGAATGAGGTTGGCGATGTCCGGTTCGTCTTCTACAACCAGCACAGAGACACCCTCAGGAGCCGGGGCGGGCGGGACAATTTGCCGGCTGGAGGCAAGAGGCAGGGTGAAGGTAAAAATGCTTCCCTCGCCCAGTTCGCTCTCCACCCAGATCTGCCCCCCATGCATCTGGACCAGGGATGCGGTGATGGGCAGTCCCAGGCCGGTGCCTGGGGTCTCCTGAACCAGCGGGTCGTCGGCGCGAAAGAAGCGGTCAAAGATTTTTTGCTGGTTCTCTCTGGAGATCCCGATGCCGGTATCGGCCACGGAGATTTCCATCATATCCCTGTTGGGGTGAGCGGAGATGGTCACTTTTCCACCGGGCGGAGTGTACTGGATCGCGTTGCTGATCAGATTGGTCAGGATTTGAGCCACCCGGTTGGCATCGCCCCAGACGGCAGGAAGGTTTTCTGGAATCTGGACTTCCAGCGTCAGCCCTTTATTCTGTGCTCGTCCCTGAAGGGTACTGATAACCTGATAGATGACCTCGTGGATCACCACCGCGCGTAATTCTAACTGGATTCGGCCGGATTCAATCCGGGAGATATCCAGCAGGTCGTTCACCAGAGCGACCATCCGTTCGGCGTTGTTGCGGATGATGCTGATGAAGTGTTTTTGTTGTTCGCTCAGAGACCCGGCCATTCCCAGCATCAGGAGGTCGGCGTAGCCTTTGATGGAGGTCATCGGTGTACGCAATTCGTGGGAGACGGTGGAGATGAACTCGCTCTTGGCCCGGTCCGCTTCCACTTCGGCGGTGATGTCCCGAAACACCGAGACGGTGCCCAGGTACTCTGTCCCCCGAATCACCGGGGAGGCGTGGACGCTGACGACCCGGGTGCCCAGTTGGAGTCGTTCGGCAACGAAATCCTCCGGGGTGCGATCGGCCGGATGGATTGCCCAATCCTCCAGGGCCTCCAGCCACTTGCGACCTTCCACCCCGTAGAGCCCCAGCATCTCCCGGATGCTTCGCCCGATGGCTTGCTGGCGAGGGATCTCCAGAATGCGCTCGGCGGCCGGGTTGAAGAGGACGACTTTCCCGGAAGCGTCGGCGAAGAGCACCCCATCGGCGACGCCGTCCAGGATAGCCTGGCTTTTGGCTGCCTCCACCTGTTGCTGTTTGAGCATCGCGCCCAGGTCTTCTGCCTGCTGGCGGATCAGGTCGTAGAGGTTGGCGTTGTTGACCGCGTTGGCAATCTGGGCCGCCGCAGCCTCCACCAGGTGCAGGTGGTCTTCGGTGAAGAACCCGGGAGCGGAGGAAAACAGGAGCAGCGCTCCTAAAATTTCCCCAGCCATTTCTATCGGTACGGCAAGACCGGACCGCTGATCCTCCCACTCCGCTCCGGGTATCCAGCGGGGGTCATGGGAAAGTTCGGGGATAATCGTGGGCTCTTTGTGGGCTACAACCCATCCGCCCAGCCCTTCTCCGCGTCGGAAGCGGGTGGGCAGGCCGGTAACGGGAAGATGGTCGGGGATTCCGACGGCGGCCCGGCGGACTAGGGTGCCCGTTTGGGGGTCAATAAGGAGGACAAAGCCCTGGTCGGCCCCGGTGGTCTGAACCACGATTTCCAGGGTGCGGTGAAGGATCTGCCCTACATCCAGGCTGGAGGCGACCTGGCTGGCGATGCGATACAGGGCCTCTATCCGGTCCCGCTCGGCAGTCAGGTCCCGGAGCGCACGGGCCAGTTCCTGCGTCCGCTCCTCCACCCGGCGTTCCAGTTCTTCGGTGAAGCGGCGGATTTCTTCGTAGAGCCGGGCGTTCTGGATGGCGACGGCTGCCTGATTGGCGATGACCTGTGCCAGGCGGATTTCGCTGGCAGCGAACGGCCGCGCGTCCTGCCGTCGCTCCAGTTCCACCAGCCCGATGGTCTGTCCGCGGGCGATCATCGGCAGCAGGAGCAGGGTTTGCGCTTCCCGTTCCCGGAGGAGGGATGCGGCTTGCATCTCAGAAGCCGTCAATGCGATCGGCTCCTGGGTCAGCAACACTTCATAGATAACGGGTTTATCTGGGGCCCGGTATATGGTACATGCCAGTGGCGCGTCTTCTTCGCGAGTCTCCCAAACGACGGTGACTTCATCGGTGTCCCGGTTCCATTCCGAGATGGTGCAGCCATCGGCACTGGTAACCGCTATCAGTCGTTCTCCCAGAGCGTACAGCACCCAATCCAGGTCCAGGGTGAAGGAGAGCGCACTGCTGGCTTCCAGAATGGTGGAGAGTTCCTCAGTGCGTTCCACCGTCTCCTCAAAGAGGCGGGCGTTCTGCACCGCTACCGCTACCTGATCGGCCAGCGCGGTGAGAACAGCCAGGTCGGTGGGGGTGAACGTCCCGCGCTCAGGTTGGTCGGCGGTGATAACTCCCATGACCTTTCCACCGATGGACAGGGGGGCCAGGATCACCGGCCCCGGATGTACATACGTGTCATCGGCGACTTCCGGGACGGAGAGGGGCATGCCACTCTGGACTACTTTTCCCACGAGGCCTTCTCCAGAGGCAACGGTGCGCGTCGGCATTTGGGAAAGGTCGTGCCCCTGAGCGGCCCGAACTTCGTATTGTCCAGTACTCTCATTCAGCAGGAACACAATGCTCCCGCGGCAGTGCACCAATCTTGGGACCGCCTCCACGACGGCCTGGAGAGCGCTGCGCAGGTCCAGACGGGCGGTTACGGCCCGGTTCAGGTCGTTAAAGAACGAGAGGATGTTCAGCCGCCGTTGCAGGTCTTCCATCAGATGGGCGTTCTCTATCGCAACGGCGGCATGGGCGGCGAAAATCTCCAGCGCTTCTATGGTGGGATAATCCGGGGCCCGGCCGTTGGTGGGCTGATCCACGGAAAGAATCCCCTGAATCTGCCCGCTGGGCCCGATCAGGGGGATAATCAGCAGGTCCTGGGGATGCCAGTGCCCCGGCTTCCGGGGAGCTATCTCCACCCGCTCTTCGTAAACGTCCAGTTGCCCTCGCCAGCGGCTTTGTTCCTCTGCCGGGATATAGTAACTCTGGCTGATGCGGAAACGGTCTTCCAGAACGGCTTGGATCGTCTTCCAGGATTGACGGGTCTGCTTCAACTGCTCCAGGGCGGATAGGGGGATGCCTGCTCCGGCGACGCGCCGCAGATGGGGAGGGTCGCCTTCCCGAACGCTGATCAGCACCAGGTTGAACCCAACACTCTCTTGAACGGCGTAGGCGATCTCCTCCAGGATTTCTTCCAGAGGACGGTCGGAACGGAACGCGCGGCTGACTTCCAGGACCCGGCTCAACTGGTCGGTGCGGCGATGAAGGAACGAAGCCCGCTCTTGCTGTTCCTGGTGCCACTGGGCGTTGGCGATTGCGATAGAGGCCTGAACGGCGATGGTCTCAATAAACTGCCGCACTTCGTTCCCGAAGGCATCGGGTTGAGGGCTAAGCAGCGCAATCGTGCCAGCGAGGCTTTCCCCAAAACGGATGGGCGCCAGAAGGAGGGAACGAACATCGGTGCGTCCCATCACGGGATGGCTGGACCAGTTCGGGTGATAAAGGGTCTGAATGGAACGCTCCATCTCGGCCAGTACGTTTTGGGGGGAATTTTCTCGCAATTCCTTTCGCAGGGCGGCCTGTTCTTCTTCCAGGAAGCCCGCACAAAGAGTCAATTCCCACTGTCCGGCTCCGTTGTGCGTCAGGATCGCTCCGTAGGGAGTACCTGCAATGCGCAGGGATTCTTCCAGGACCAGGCGCAGGATGCGTTCCCGGTCAAAGGTCAGGCTCAGTTCGCGGGCGATGCGTTGCAGACTGGATAGGGCGTTGCGCTGCTCCTGGAGGTGGCGGTCGGTGCGGGCGTAGAGACGGGCATTCTCCACGGCAATGGCTGCCTGATCGGCAAAAGTGTTCAGCAGTTCCCGTTCCGCTTCGGTAAAGTGGTGCGGTTGGGAGAAGAAAGCGACCAGCATTCCGATGATTCGCTCCCCGACCCGGAGGGGCAGGTCGGCGAAGGCGATGAATCCTTCCTCCTCCGCCAGGGGAGCGATACGCCGTAACGCGGGATCCGCGGAGAGGTCTTCCACGATGATGGGGAGACCTAAGGCGACCGCATGGGCTCTCCCGCCTAATTCTACGGGCAACACCTGGGAGCGCCGAATGTATTCCTCACTCATCCCATGGGTCGCGGCCAGGCGCAGGACCAGCTCCCGCTCGTCCATCACGAAGATGGCGGATGCATCGCAGCCGGTTACCTCCAGGACGGAGGTGGCAATTGTCTGAAGGACCTGTGAGAGGTCCAATGTAGAGGTCAGCGCGGCGGTGACCCGGGAAAATGTAGCCAGTTCCAGCGCCCGGCGGCGGGCTGCCTCGTACAGGCGGGCATGCTCAATGGCGCTGGTAGCATACTGGCCGATATGTTGAAGCAGCGCCAGATCTCGCTCGGAGAACGCGGCGGGCTGGTAACTGATCAATTCAATAGTACCGACAAATTCCCCGCGGCTCTCCAGGGGGATGCCCAGGAAAGACCGGAAGGGGAAATCCGGTCGGTCCAGTTTGGGGCGGATGTCCCGACGGCTGGCAATGTCGGGGATGAGCAGAGGTTTCCGGTGACGTGCTAACCAGCCTGAGTATCCCTCTCCCAGGCGGTAGATGGTTCCTACTTTCGCATGGTAGGTCTCGGTATCCAGGGAGCCATGGCTGACCAGGTATCGCCGGCGAGGGTCCCAGAGGGTGATCTCTCCCATATCAAAGTCTATCAACCGGCGGGTAGAAATGAGAATGTTGCGTAAGGTTATTCCCAGGTCCAGTGTCGCCCCGACCGTGCGGGCGATTTCTTCCAGAACGATCAATTCGTCCAGGGTAAACGGGGAGAGGGGCGCGAGGGAAGAGTAGGGGGACTGCGGCTTTTTTTCTGTGCTGTCCCCACGAGGGCGCAGCAGGGACTGTATCCGTTCAGCCCAACTCATTGGCGTAATACCCGTTAACCGTCCATCATTCGGGTGGGAACCCCGATCACCGGTGCAAACCGAACAAAGGGGAGGCAGGGATATGCATAGTCTTCCTACGGCAGGCGGCGCTCGCGACGAGCCGCGGCAGCCGCCTCTGTGATCTCGCGGATATCGGTGAAGGGACCGTCATCGCTGGTGATGGCGCCCACCACTAGTTCCATCAACCCGACCTTCTTTTCATTGCCCGCTTCGTCCCGTAGCAGGAGATACCCCTGCTGCCGGGTCTTGAAATCGTAATGGGTGACGATTCCTGCGGAGAAGCGGCGGGTTATATCCTGGGCCATCGGGCGGACGAGTTCTTTGCGCGTGATGACCAGGAAGTCATCCCCACCGATGTGACCGATGAAATCCTCCGGCGTGCCCACGGCGTCGGCGGTTTCTCCGAGGATCATCGCGGTATACCGAAGGACCTCATCGGCGGCGACAAAGCCGTAGACATCCCGGAAGGCTTCTATGTGCTCAATCCCGATGTAGATGACACCCCAGTTATCCCGACGGAGCAATCGGCGCAACTGGTCTTCAATGAGGCGGGCGCTGGGAAGCCCGGTGGTGGGATTGGTGAGGCTCTCGTAGGTGGCGCGGGCGATGGCATTTTTCACCCGGAGCCGCAACTCCTCCACGTCAAAGGGCTTGGTGATGTAGTCGTCCGCTCCCAGTTCCAGACCCTGGATTTTATCCGAGCGCTCATCCCGCTGGGTCAGAAATATGATGGGGATGTGGCTGGTGCGCAGATTGCTTCGCAGTTGCCGACAGACCTCGTACCCATCTATGTCGGGCAGCATAATATCCAGGACGACGATGTTGGGCAACTGCTGGCGAGACATCTCCAGCGCGTCTCCGCCTCGCGGGGCTACGGCTACCTCGTAGCCCTGGCTCTGGAAGTAGATGCGGAGCATATTGGAGATGTCAAAATCATCTTCCACGACCAGAATTCTCGGTTTGCTCATTTTCGCCTCCCCTGTTCAGCCTGGGACGATTTGCTTTCCTGATCGGCCGGTGATGGAACCCGTACCGGAGAGGGCATTCCGTGCCAGGTCGGATGCCCGACGGCAATCCTCCAAAAGGTGATTCCCTTCGCTGAAGAGTGACAACCAGAACAGCGACTGAGAAGAAAGGGCGAATGTAACTATATTGACAATGGCAGATTCTAAATTATAATGACAAACTCTGCGTTAAAAGTATAAATGGTATTATCCAATTCGGCTTTCGGCCGAAAGAGGTCCCCTGGTGAGCCGAAAGAGATTGGGCCCCACCCCCCTGCCCCCCTCCCCGTTGAGGGCGGACGGATCGTCCGCCCCTACGACCCCACGGGGAGGAGGGAGAAAAGATGGGGTTTTGCGGGGCGGCGGCGAAGCCGCCGCCCCGCAAAACCTCTCTCTGTCCCCCCTCTCCCCCGCCCGTCATGGCAAGGGGGAGAGGGGGGTAAGGGGGGTGAGGGGGGCTGAAAACCGCCCATTTTGCGCCGCCAAGGCGATAGCCCGTTGGCTTTTGCCCTGCCAGCGGCCTTTTCAAAGGGCACAGCTGCCAATTTTTGTTTTATAACTTAAAATTTGCCGTTGTCAATCTATTCAGCCCAGCGGTTGAAACCGCGGGCTGAAAGGGCGCTTTGCGCCGGGCGACCGCCGGCGCGGTCGCCGGAAAGCGTCCACGAAGGTGGACGCCCGGCTGAAAGCCCCCCAGGGGTGATTTTAATCGCCAGGGCTGAATAATTACAGGCGAATTTCGCAAAGGCCTGTCCCTCATTTCGGAAAGCGCTTCTGTCTTACCGCCTCTATCCGCTCTGGAGGGAGCGGACGGTCCAGGGAATGGAGCGGTGCGGGCCGGAAACCATGCCGGGCGGCGAGTCTGGCGATTTCCTGCACGCGCGCCACATCCAGTTCTTTCCCGACGGTGTAATCTTCAAACCGGCCCTCCAGGGCCAGGGTGATGGTCTCCGCCATGCAGCCGAAGGTCAGCCCAGGGGGCAGGCCGTAATCAAACCCCAGGCCGACTCCGCCGGGCATCTCGGCCAGGCCCCCATCCACTACCAGTACGTCCTCCCGTTCCCGGTGGACCCGGATAGAGACATCCCGCGGGCGGGCGATATCGCAGACAACGGCTCCGGATTTCAAATGTTCCGGAAAGATGATCGGTCGCCCCGCACTGGTGGTGGTCAACACCAGGTCCGCCGACCGGATCGCCGCGATATCGGTGGCGATTTCCACCGGCCCCCTGGCGATGTCGCTCAGGCGGGATTTCACTCTTGTAAGCGCTTCCATCCGTCGGCCAACGAGCACCAGACGGCCTGCGTGAGGGGCCAGCAACTGGGCGCATGCACCGCCGATGGCCCCCGTTGCGCCGACGACGGTGACCGTAGCCTGCTCCGGGGCAATCCCGACCTGGGCGGCGGCCTCCAGAAGGGTGTGCGCAGAGAGGGCGGCCGTGTAACTATCCCCGGTGGTCACCGGGATCTGCAGCGCCCGGGCGACGGTCAGCCCGCCATCGCCCACCACCGAGGTATAAGCCCCCAGCCCCAGAATGCGAGCCCCCAATCGCTCCGCCAGTCGCCCCGTCTGGATAATCTTCCGGTATGCGACGCGGGGGGACACCGTCACCATCCGCCGCGCCGTAAGCGGGCAGGCCAGCAACCACCCCTCTACCTCTCGCCCGGTGGCGGGAGAGCGAATCCCCCGCGCATGGGAGAGTACCAGCGGAGGCCAGTACAGCGACAGAAAGTGAATGAGCGATACCGGTAAAATGCGGGCCAGTGTGGGATACTTTCGGGCGACGTCTGTTTTTGGATCCAGCGGATGGATAATGAATGCGAAGGCGTCCACGGTGTCTTTTCCCTTTTGGCCGGATCCCGGACAGGTTGCTCGTTTGTGCTTTACTCCGTTTCTCGCTTCCGAACGATTTCATCCAGGCGCGGGTAAAGGCGGGGATGCATCTGACGGGCCCCCGGAATCCGCTGGATGTCGCTTTCTTCGTAGGAAACGTTTTTCATAATCACCCGCCGTCGTGGCGAGGCGACGAGAAGGCTATCCGACTCTATGGTGCGGGCGGGGTAGACGATCATTCCCGATCCGATGCGGCAGTGATGGCCGACACATCCTCCCAGGACCGTCATACCGGTCGGTTCCAGGCGCTCCCCCCGTGCCGCCCGCAGGGGCTTGGGGATCAGGTTGAAGTCCGTGAAGGTCGTACCCGCGCCGATGAAACTGCTCCTGCCCACGCAGGCCAGTTGCAGACAGGTATTCTGGGCGACCATTGTATCTTCCATCAGGACGGTCTCAAAGAGCGCTGCGCGGAAGGGCAGAAAACACCGGTCGCTGACCACGCTGAGCATCACCTGGCAGCCGTCGGAGATGGTCACATTGTTGCCGATGATGCTGACGTCCACCAGCGCGCCCGGACCGATGTCCACATTGTCACCGATGATCGTCGGCCCGCGAATGACGGCGCTGGGGTCAATGGAGCAGTTTTTGCCGATTTTGACCACTGCGGAAGAGGAGAGCACCTGTTTCTGCTCCAGGAGGGCGCGCCAGAAGAGTTTCAGTTGCAGGCCGACACTCTCTTCAATCGCTTTGTCCAGGCGAGCAGCCATGCTGAAGATACCGAAGATGATGTTCGCCAGCAGGACATGGACCCAGGACTCAATGGCCAGAAACGCGCGAGTGGGTACCTGATAGACGAGGTCCCCCAGGACGTTGGACATATGGGTGGGAACCCGGTAGTATCCCATCTCCCGGGGTTCGGTGTGCATGATCAGCGGGCGGACCGTTTCCTCAATGCCGTGGGGGAAGTACCACATATCCGCCACGTAAAGGTCTCCCTCCCGGCGGATGGTTTGCTGAAGGGGGAGGGCATGCTGGACAATGGCCTTATCGTCCGGGGGGAAAGCGACCTGGCATGCTTTGCCCAGTCGGCGGGCCTCTTTGAGGAAGGTGGTGATGAAAGGCTCGTCAAAAAACAGATTCTCCCGATAGACCAGCGTCTCCACCCGTTCCGGCCCGATTTCGCTGAAGGAGTCCACCTCCCGCTCCTGGGTGACATACGGGGCCAGCAAATCCCGCTGATGAAGCCAGAGAGGTTTGTTCAGCACCCGCAGTTCCCGGGCGGGTTCGTTGAACGGATGGATGAACCGGCGATCTCTCAGAATAATCTTACGCATTGGTTACTCATCCCCCGCTCGGCGCGCGGATGGACCACTATGCACCTGGAACGCGCAGTGAGGCGCACCGGTCGCCGTACAAGATACTTCGGCAACCGAGAAAGAATCCCCGCCAGTGGACCAGCGAAGGGTTTCCTGCAAAAGGCCGGTCAGAAAATGGCAGCAGGGCGCGGTCGTGGTTCGCCCCTGGCATATCCCACAGCGTTCCACCACCCAGGTAAAGGACGCATTTTCCTGGGTGATATGAACGCCTTGGTTACCAAACCGATTGAGGATCTCGGCGAGCGTCTCCAGGCCAATTTTGGCCCGGACCTGGGCCGGGAGGAGAGGAAAAGTCAGACCAGCCAGGTCTAAGAAAAGCCCCAGGTCCTGGGCGCCCAGATGAAAGGAGCGACGTCCGCTCCGGAAAGCCAGTTCGCGTCCTTTCCCCACCCCGTATATTTCCTCCAGAGCGGTCATCAGCCGGGATACGTAACCGGTAGGGAACTCTCGCTCTATATTGTCTGGAGGGTATGTGGCGAGATGGCGAAGGCCGGCCCGGGCCAGGATGGTCTGGAGGTTATCGCTGCCGATGGTCCCCTCCACGGCCATCAGCAGAATCCGACCGATTTTATTGGGAATCCGGGCCTCTTCCATCACCGGTCCAGGAACTCTTTGAGGGTGCGATGGAACTTCTCCGGCTCATCCAGCATCGGGAAGTGGCCAGACTTTTCAAAGTAGGCCACGTAGGCCAGTGGAACTCCCTGGGCCAGGAGTTCCCCCTGGTTCGGGTTCACGATACGGTCGTTTCGGCCGTAAATCCCCAGGACCGGGATGCGGATCTCCCGCAGGCGGGGTCGCAAGTCGGTCTGGCGCAGGGAAGCAATGCTGTAGTGGAAGGATTCCAGCGTCGTCCGGGACAGGTCCTGTTCAAACATCTCCGACCATCGCTGCCAGTCGCGGGTGAGGAGGGGGGATGCCAGCCGGACGCCCAGCGGGATTGCACCGGGGATTCGGTAGGCCAGGGCAGCCAGCGTTTTTTGGGCAGCCAGTTTCAGTATGAGGGCCAGACCGTCCCCCGTGATCGGCGAGCCGACCATCGCCACGCGCTGTACCCGTTCTGGATGAGCCAGTGCCAGGCTTAGAGAGACCGTCCCGCCCATAGAATGCCCCATGACGCGCGCCCGGTAGATGCCCAACTGGTCCATAAACTGGACGACCATTTCCACGTAATCCGCTACCCGGAAATGCGGTCCCTTCTTCCCGGATTCCCCAAAGCCCCAGAAATCCAGCGCGTAAGTCTTGTATTCACTGGCGAGCACCTCCATCGTACTCAGCCAGTAGTTCCAGGAGCCCAACCAGCAGTGCAGGAGAATGACCGGCTGTCCTCTCCCGTACGTCTCGTAATGGATGACTCCCCGATCCGTAACGATGGAACTCATTGTTTCTCCTCGGGTGTGGTCATCTTTGATATCATATCACGGAACATCTGCTTCTGCGGACGCTACCGCGTTGCAGATTGGTTAAAGAGAAGTTACGAAATTGGATAATTGCTCCGGGTAACGCGCGCCCATTTAGAGTTGCTGTAACGGTTCAGCGGTTTGGCCTGAACGGTCATTGCCGTTTCTGGGGAGGACGCCACTCCGCTACGCTCCGTGGCTTACTACGAACAGGCGCCACTCCGCCGCGCTCCGGGGTGGGTTTGAAACCCACCCCGGCAGCCGGACGGTTTCGCGTCGGGCGGGGCGCTCCTGTCCCCTCTCCCTGTGCCCTGACGGGCAAGGGGGGTATGGGATTTGCGGGCGGCGGCGAAGCCGCCGCCCGCAAATCCCGTTCTCTTTCAGCGGAGGGCCCCCTGGAAAACCGACCCTACAGCCCCCCGGGGCATCGGCAACGAAAAAGCGGACACCGGAACGCCCGGAGACACCGGCCTCCGGAGGGATGGCGCCCGCCCTGAGAGATGTTCACTCTTCGCTATCCATTGTTTCCAGAATGGAGTACAGCAGTTCCAGGAGGACGTTTTTGACGCTTTCCTTATCCGTAGCGACGCACGGGAGAACTTTAACCGCTGGGTCAATGTGCAGTGCAATGCGCAAATCCTCCGGAGGCCAGGCATCCTCCACATCCTGTTTGTTGGCTGCTACCACGTATGGGGTAGGTGCGTAGTTGCGAAAGGTTTCCAGGATCAGGCGGGCTTCTCGGAAAGTCTCCGGGCGGGTGCTATCCACGACCACCACAAAACCCAGCATCCCTTCGGAAAGAATTTCCCACATAAATTCAAAGCGACGCTGGCCGGGGGTACCGAACAGGTACAGAACCAGATCATCGTCCACCGTGATCCGCCCGAAGTCCATTGCTACGGTGGTTTCTTGTTTAATCGCCTGTTCTTCGGAACGGCTGATTCTGGCTTCTGTAGCCACCACGTCTATTTCGCTGATGGAACGGATGAACTGTGTTTTGCCCGCCGCAAAGGGGCCAGTGACCACCATTTTAACGATCTGCATTTACAACTCCCGGATGCGGTCTATGAGTCTTTGAACGATGCTGCGTTTGACGGCCGGGCGCCGTTGAACGGGGGATACAACCGTTGGTGCAGGAACGCCTGGTGCTGGCTTGATCTCTATCCCCTCCGGAGGAATCAACTCCACCAATCCGGCCTGCAGGAGGCCGTAGACGATCCGCCGAATCTGGAAATCGTTCATGTTGTTGTACTGAGCGATTTGCCGGATGGTGTTGCGGGGGTTGATAAAAGAAATCACCCGCCACTCTTCCACCGTCAGGTTGATGGTCCGCAGACGGGCGTCGGGACGGTCGGTGAAACGGAGCGCCACATCCAGGTTGGGTAACTCTTCCTGAAGGCGTTCCCATTCTTTGAGGCGACGGGTACCTTCCATAATCACGTTTTCCAGGTCAATGGAAACGGTGACCCGTCCTTCCACCGGGAGGGCGTTGGGCTCAAAACGGAAAACCCCTTCAGGCCAGGTAAACAGTTTGTAGACGACCTCCAGAACGTGCGTGCGCACACTGTCTACGATGTCCTTTTGCGTCACATACCCCGCGTTGCTCAGAAGCACGCCCAGTTCCCGGTCGTCTTTGATGTCGGAGCGGGCCCGGATGGTGCGGGCCAGTTCCTCGCTGATCTTGCCTGCTCTCTGGAGAATGGAAACCAGACGGTCATCCTGGCCGTCCAGAGTGGCGTAGATGAGTTTGCCCTCGCGAAAGCAAAGGCGGGCCTGGTCCCGTGGCGTCTCCACGACCAGCATTCCCGTCTTGCGCGCCAGGTTTATAAGATGAAGTAGCTGGGTTGCGCTAAAGTCTTGCAGATTTCCTTTTAGTGCCATACACCGCCTGCCTTTGCAGCGGGTTGTATTTGGAATAGCCCAAAAGTTTCACTAAGATGGATTATACCCTTGCTTGTCAAACAAGTCAACTATTCCCATTCTATCGTCGCCGGGGGTTTGGGGGTGATGTCGTAGACAACCCGATTCACCCCAGCCACTTCGTTCACAATCCGGTTGCCGATGCGCGCCAGTAACTCCGGGTCCAACCGGGCCCAGTCGGCGGTCATAAAATCTTCGGTGGTGACCACCCGAAGGGCGATGACCTCCTCATAGGTTCGCCCGTCTCCCATCACCCCCACGCTGCGCACGGGCAGGAGAACGGCAAAGGCCTGCTGGGTGGCCCGCAGGAGCCCCGCGCGCTCCAGTTCCTCCAGAAGGACGGCATCGGCCGCCCGAAGCGTTTCCAGCCGCTCCCAGGTCACCGCACCCAGTACCCGCACCGCCAGCCCCGGTCCGGGGAACGGCTGCCGCCAGACAATTTCCGGGGGCAGCCCCAGTATCTCGCCCACCGCGCGGACCTCGTCCTTGAACAAATACCGCAGCGGTTCCACCAGTTGCAGGTGCATTTGCTCCGGCAGCCCGCCGACATTGTGGTGGGTCTTGATCCGGCGCGCCCCGGGCCGGTCCGGCGCTGCCGATTCTATGACGTCGGGGTACAGGGTGCCTTGGGCCAGAAAATCCACCCGTCCCAGACGCCGGGCCTCCCGCTCAAAGACCCGGATGAACCGTTCGCCCACGATGCGCCGTTTCATCTCCGGGTCGGTGACTCCCTCCAGGGCGCTCAGAAACTCCTCCGTCGCATCCACCGCTACCAGGGGCATTCCCATCCGGTCCCGAAATGTGCGCACGACCTGCTCCGGCTCCCCCCGACGCATCAGGCCAGTGTTGACAAAGATGCAGGTGAGACGGTCTCCGATGGCTCGATGAACGAGGGTGGCGGTCACAGCGGAATCCACGCCCCCGCTGAGCGCGCAGAGGACTCGCCCATCGCCCACCTGCGCGCGAATGGCGGTGATTGCCTCTTCTATAAAGGTCGCCGGTGTCCAGGTGGGGGCGCAGCCGCAGATTTCCCGCACAAAGTGGCGCAGGATATCCGCGCCAGCGGGGGTATGAACCACTTCGGGGTGGAACTGGACGCCGTAGATGGGGCGTTGCGGATCGCCCATCGCCGCGATGGGAGAATTGGCGCTGCGGGCCAGGGCGATGAACCCCGGTGGCAGCATCTCTACCTGGTCGCCGTGGCTCATCCAGACCTGGGGGCGATTCTGCAAGGGCATCAGCAGGGGATGGGGGTGAAGGACTTCCACCGGGGTGGGGCCGTATTCCCGACGGACTGCCGCAGTGACCCGCCCGCCCAGGGTGTGGGCCAGGAGTTGCATACCGTAGCAAATGCCTAAGACCGGCTGCCCGCTTTGCAGAACGTAGGGAGGGAGCGAGGGCGCACCCGGTTCGTAGACGCTGGCTGGTCCACCGGAGAGGATGAAGCCGCGCGGGTGAAGGGCTGATACCCGTTCAGCCGGAGCGTCCCAGGGGAAGAGTTCACAATAGACCTGGGCCTCGCGCACCCGTCGGGCGATCAGTTGCGTGGTCTGGGAGCCGAAATCCAGAATGACAATGGTATCGTGCATAGATAGTCGCCCGTACCATTATTCTGCCAGGATGATTTGCCCCTCCCGCATATCGGTGATGGTGACCAGCGCTTCAATGGGGACGTTTAAATGGGCCAGGGCTTCCCGTCCGCCTTCAAATCGTTTTTCAATCAGGACGCCGATACCTACCACCTGGCTTCCCGCCTTGTGTACCAGCCGGACCAGGGCGGCGATGGTCAGGCCGGTGGCGAGGAAATCGTCCACAATCAGTACCCGCTCGCCGGGGCCCAGGTACTCCGGCGAGACCATCAGCAGGACTTCCAGCCCCTTGGTGTGCGAAGGGGCGCTTTCCACGTAGACCGGTTCCATCATCGTGATGGGTTTCCTTTTGCGGGCATAGAGGACCGGTAATCCCAGGACCAGGCCAGTTGTCAGGGCGGGCGCGATGCCGGAAACCTCAGCGGTCAGTATCTTGGTCGCTCCAACGGGGGCAAAACGGCGGGCCAGTTCGGCTCCGGCGCGCTGCATCAGTTCCGGGTCTATCTGGTGGTTGATGAACCCGTCTACTTTCAGGATGCCGTTGCCCAGGTCTCGTCCTTCGGCCAGGATGCGACGTTTCAGTTCTTCCAACGGCACCTCCTGTGCGAGGGGCAAAGCATCTATCCTCCCAGCGCGTTCATCAGGTCGCGCATGTGCATCAGTTGGTGACCGTAAATGGCGTTAATGAATGTCTCCAGGTTGATTTCTCCCAGGGCCGGATGGCGGCCGACGCGGTCCAGGTCCTCGTCGGTCAGGGTGGCAACCCATTCCATGGTGCGCTGGCGGACGGCAACCAGATCGGCCAGGAGTTGCTCCGGTGGGACATCGGCCAGTCGGCGCTGTTCTGCCTCGTTGTACGCGTCGTAGTCAAACCCCTCGGGCGCGCCCGGCCCTCCGGCGGCGATATCCTGCGCCAGGCGGAGAAGCCCCTCCTCGGAGGAGACGAAGTGGGCCAGCAGGTCCCGAACTGTCCAGGGGTACGGTGTTTCATAGAGGATGACCCCCCACTGGGCGGGGTGGATGGATTGAAAAATGGCCAGGGTTTTATCCAGACCTTTTTGCAGACGGGCTTTCAGCGTCTTCACTCTTGGGTTCACTGGTGTCTCCTATTTCTTCAGTGAAGGCTTCTCTGCCTCGGCATCAGGTGGCGACAAGACGGGCCAGACCCTCTTCCAGCCCGACCGAAGGCTGCCAGCCCAGGAGGGCCCGGGCCCGGTGCGGGTCCCCCGCGGAACGGTGCACCTCTCCCGCGCGCGGAGGAGCAAATACCGGCTCCAGGTGAGTCCCCAGGGCTCGATTGAGCAGGGTGACCAGTTGAATTACCGGGGTTTCTTCCCCCCGGGATACATTGAGGACCGCTCCCGCCAGACCGTCCTGCTCCCCGGCCCGTAGCATCGCAGCGACCACGTCGCCCACAAAGATGAAGTCCCGCGTCTGGGAACCGTCCCCATAAACGACCGGTGGCAGATTCTGCCGCATCCGTCCGAGGAAAATGCTGATGACCCCGGAGTAGGGGCTGTGGGGGTCCTGCCGGGGGCCGTAGACATTAAAGAAACGCAGGACGACGGTACGGAGGCCGTAAGCGCTCTGATAGGTCTGGCAAAGGGCCTCTCCGGCGACCTTGCTGGCCGCGTAGGGAGAAAGGGGACGGGGCGGGAGGTCTTCCGGAAGGGGGAGGTTGGAGTGGTCACCGTATACGGCGGCGGAGGATGCGAAAAGGCAGCGGCGTGTGCCTGCCCGGCGGGCGGCCTCCAGCAGATTCAGAGTTCCCCCTATATTCACGTCCATCGTCTCGCGCGGGGCTTCCAGCGAGGCCTGAACCGAGACAATGGCAGCCAGATGGGCGATGACCTCCACTCCATCCGTCGCAGACTCCACCATCCGGGGATCGCGAATGTCGCCTTCTATGATTTCAATCCGGTCCCGCACAGGGGCCAGATTTTCCCAACGTCCGGTGGAAAAATTATCCAGTACTCGTACCGATGCGCCGCGGGTGACCAGTGCTTCTACAAGATGAGAGCCAATAAACCCGGCGCCGCCTGTAATCAACCACCGAGTCATCTCCATGCCTTTGTGGGAAGATTGGTCTCGTGGCGCTTACACTCCGGTGGGTGCTACGCTGCTTCGCTTTCTTCCCTCTCCCGCAGCGGAGGCTGCTGGAAAAGTTACGAAAATTTTACATCCGACTGACATATTGTCAAGAGAAGTATACAAAAAAGCCCCCAACCCGGGGGCCTGGAGGGGGGTGTACCCCCAACGGGATTTGAACCCGTGTTTCAGGCTTGAAAGGCCTGTGTCCTAACCTGGCTAGACGATGGGGGCATTGAGCGGAAAATATTGTACCATAAAGCCCCCTGTCGTCAAGTCGGGAAATGGCACCGCCGCCGACGGAGAACCCGCCGCAGGAGGTGTCGCAAACGCTGAATTCGCAGGAGGTCTCCTGGACGGACGCGATCGGTGTTCTGGGAGATGGGCTTTTCTTTCCCCCAACGTCGTTGCCGTGAGGTGGTGAGAGGGATGGAATTCATTTCTCCTCCCTAATGGTAGTTACTCATCCAGCCACAGCCCCAACGCGCGCGCTTGCTCCGGCGTCAGGGAGGTTGTCTTTCTCCTTTCCGTTTCCGCCTCTTCCAGAGGGGGCATCAGATGGATCAGTTCCTGCAGGGTGCGCCGCAGGAATAGCCATACGATGCCCAGGCGACGGGGGGGAGGCTGGCGGGTAACTACGATGAGCAGGAGCGAGTTGCGGGCTGCCACTCCAACAAAGATCTGGTGAAGGTTCCCTTCATAATGGTGCAAACTGATGCCGGCCCCATCCCCGATATGGTGTCCCAAACGGCGAGTCAAAACGGTCTCTTCCACCAGGAGAGGCAGAAGTTTTTCCGTCAGGATTTCTTCCGCGATACCGGTTTGGGCGACGACTTCGCCTCTGTTATTGGCCAATAATACGCATTCCCCTCCCACTCCGCGCTGCAGGGTTGCCAGAATCTGCTGAACCCTTTCCATCCAGCCGGGAGATAAGAGGAGATGAGAGGGAAATATGGAAAACTCGCTCATTCTGTTGATTCCCTCCAGAAACGCTTCAGCGCCCGGTCGGGAGCCGGTGCTGCTGGGCTGCCCGTAGCGTACCACAGAATGAGCGGGAAGGGGATTGCGAAGCCGTTACGATTTGGTTACAGCGGGTCTTCTTCCGATTCCAGGTCGGAGGATTCGGGGGGGACGGTGGGGAAGGTGTATCCCACTCCGCGCATATTGACGATGTAGCGGGGGTGAGTCGGGTCTGGCTCCAATTTGCGCCGCAGGCGCCGGATGTGGACGCGAACGATGGCCCGGGCGCCCCACGGATCGGTCTCATATCCCTGGGCCTGCCGAACCAGTTGCTGAGGACTGCAAACCTGGTCCGCATGTTCCATCAGGTAGGAGAGGAGTTTGAACTCCGTGGGCGTCAGGTCCACCGACCGGTTCCGGACCCAGACCAGATGCCGCTCCCGGTCCAGCCGGACGTCCTGGACCTCCAGATACCGTTCTGCTGTGGGGGAGGGTGGGGGGGGAGGGGAATCCGATTTTTCAATCGCCCGAAGTTCCGAAAGGGTCTGCTCCAGGCGGGAGACCAGTTCCCGTCGCTGGTGTTCCTGGTAGCGCTTGTTCAGACCCTTGCGGACACTTTCTAATATTTGGGGGATCGGGCAGGGTTTGAGCAGATAATCGTGGGCCCCTCGTCGCAGGGCCTGGATGGCGGTCTCCAGCGTGCCGAAAGCGGTGAGCAGGATGATGACGGTATCCCGGGAGCGCTGTTGAACGGCCTCGGTCAGTTGCAGGCCGTCCATGCCGGGCATCTTGATGTCCAGGACCATCAGGTCAAAGGGAGGGTTCCGGGTAATAATGTCCAGCGCCTCTTCGCCGCTGGCCGCGATGGTGACATCGTACCCCTCCAGGCGCAGGAGTTCGGCCAGAGAGATGCGCGTGGTCGCCTCGTCATCTACTACCAGTATGCGGGGGGAGCGAGTCTCTGGCATAGTTCACCTCTACAGATTTCCAGAAATCAGTGCGGGGGAACCGGAAGGCGCACGACAAAAGTGGCCCCCTGTCCGGGCTGGCTGGAGACCTCAATGGCGCCGCCGTGTCGCTCTACAATCCCGTAACTGATCGCCAGCCCCAGACCGGTGCCGCTGGGTTTGGTGGTGTAAAAGGGTTCAAAGATATGGGCGATCTGCTCTGCCGTCAGGCCGGGACCGGAATCCCGAAAGGCGACCAGGATCCAGCGCCGGTCCTCCGTCAAAAGGGTGCCGATACGCAGGTCCCCGCCCTCCGGCATCGCATCTGTGGCATTGATGATGATGTTCAGGAAAACCTGGGCTAACTGGTCGGGGACGGCGGGGATGAGGGGAAGTCCTTCCGCCAGGTGGGTATGAACCTGAATATGAGCATGCTGGAGCCGCTTGTCGGCAATCGCCAGGGCGTCTTGAAGGACCCGATTCACATCGGTCTGAATGATGCCCCCCTTGGAGGGCCGGTAGAACTCCAGCATTCGCTGGACGATTTCTATCAGTCGCTCCACTTCTTTCCGGGCCATATCCAGGTATTCGCTCCGTTTCTCCGAAGGGAGACGGTCCGTCATCGCCAGATGGATGGTGTTGTGGATGGCCTGAAGCGGGTTGTTGATTTCGTGGGCGAGGGAGGCCGCCAGGCGGCCGATCGCGGCCATCTTTTCGGCCTGAATGAGTTGGGCCTGGGAACGTTCCAGGGCCCGGGCGAAATCCGCCAGTTCGGCGTACAACTGGGCGTTTTCCACCGCCGCGGCGACGGAACCGGCAAGGGTCTGGAGAAGGTCCCGGTCTGTTTCGGTGAAAGGGCCGTTTCGTTTGTCTATCAATTCCAGCGCGCCGATGACCCGTTCCCGAATCAGGAGCGGAACGCACAGGACGGCGCGAGAATCTGCTCCCTTTCCGTCTATGCCCGGAGCGAAGATGAGGTCGTGGGGCACGTCGTTGGTGAGGTAGGGTTGTTCTGTGGTCACTACGTGGCGGAGGATGCTCCGGTCCGGCGGCAGGGGTTGACCGATGTGCGGGTGCTCCTCCGGGATGGATTTGCGGAAAATCATCTCCCCGGTTTCCTCGTCCATCAATACCAGGACCGCAGCGTCTACCGGGAGGATTCGGCAGATCCCCGCCATTGTCGCGGCAAGCACTTCTTCCAGGTCCAGGCTGGAGATGATGTGGCGGCTGATTTCGGTGAGGAGAGCCAGTTCCCGGTTGCGCTGGCGCAGAACCTGTTCGGTGTCGCGCATCCGCATGATGACCTGGATGCGGGCGATGAGTTCGCGGGGATCAAAGGGTTTCGTGAGGTAGTCGTCGGCCCCCATCCCCAGCCCCATGGTTTTATCGGTGATGGAGGTGAGGGCTGTGGTCACAATGATGGATGTGGTGGCTAACAGAGGGTCCGCCTTCATGCGGGAAATGACTTCGTAGCCACTCATCCCGGGCATCAGGATGTCCAGCAGCAGGACATCCACCGGCCGGTCAGAGGCGTTTTCCCGCTGCAGTATCGCCAGCGTCTCTTCGCCGGAGCGCGCTTCCAGCACTTCGCATCTTGCTAATTGCAGGACTTCCCGGATCAGACCTGCGATCTGGAGGTCATCGTCGGCGATAAGAATTTTGGGGATGTGATCGCTCTCGCCCATTTCGGAAAACCGGCGACCCTTGTCACCGCCAGCGATGGGGAATCCGGGGAATTGCAGCAGGCATAAGGCGCCTGCTGCAATTCCTGTTTACGGGGACTTTTTCCCGGTCTCCGGCGGATGGAGGACGCTGTCAATGATGCCGTACTGGACGGCCTGCTCCGCGGTCATATAGAAGTCCCGGTCGGTGAACCGTTCTATCTTCTCGTCGGAGAGGCCGGTATGCTTTTTCAGCAGCTCGTTTAATAATGCCCGCTGGCGGAGGATTTCCCGCGCGGCGATCTCTATGTCGGTGGCCTGACCCTCCACACCGCCCAGGGGCTGGTGAAGGTGGATGGTGGCGTGGGGAAGGGCGAAGCGGCGGCCCTTGGTCCCCGCGGTCAGCAGGACGGTAGCCATGCTGGCAGCCATCCCGACCGCGATGGTGGAGATGGGCGCCCGGATCAGTTGCATCGTGTCGTAGATCGCCAGTCCAGCCGGAATAAGGCCACCCGGGGAATGAATGTAGAGGGAAATTTCCCTTTCCGGGTCTTCCCGGTCCAGGAATAGCAACTGGGCAATGATCAGATTGGCAATCTGGTCGGTGATTGGGGTGCCCAGAAAGACAATGCGTTCTCGCAGAAGCAGGGAGAAAATGTCATAGGCGCGTTCTCCCCGGCTGGTGGATTCAATGACCATCGGGATCAGGTTATGGGGTCTCACGACTTCCTCCTGTGACGGGTTCCGGGAGGGGTTCTCCGCGGGCGATGGCGAGCAATCGTCCTATTGCTTTCTCGTAGAGAAGGCGGTCAACTAAGGAATCCCGGTTTTGGGGAGCGCGCAGGACGTTGCGCAGTTCCTGCGCCTGGTCTTCTTCCAGGTCCTGCGTGATGTCCTGGATGCGTTGTTCCACCTCTTCATCGCTCACGGTCAGTCCCTCGGCGCGGACAAGTTCCTGCAGAACCAGCGCATGGCGAATTTCTTTATCGGCTATCGGACGAAGGCGTTCGTGCAGGTCTTCCAGGGTTTGCCCGGTGACCTTCAGATAATCCTCCAAGGTCATACGCTCATTTTCCTGGATCCTCCGCCCGACCCGTTGGGTGAGCGCTTCCAGTTGCTCCCTCATCATAGATGACGGATACTCTACCTCTGCCTGGCTCACCAGTTTTTCCATCACGTCCCGGGTGTATGTTTCCTTTGCGGCATTTTCTTTGATCTCCAGCAGGTGCTGGCGGATATCGTCCTTCAGTTCGGCCAGGCTGTGGAAAGGGCCAACCGTGCGCGCCAGGTCATCGTCCAGATCGGGCAGGATTTGCTGGTAGAGTCCCAGGAGACGAACGCGGAACTCCGCTTCCTCCGACGGTTGACCCTGGGGCATCTTCATGCGGAAGGTGCGCTCCTCCCCTGGCATCATCCCTTCCAGGGCGGCGTAGAAGCCCGGGGCCGGGTAGGTATCTTCCGGGTCCAGGGGAACATCTGCCTCCTCATCTTTCAGGAAGAGTTGACCGTCGTCGGTGTGTCCTTCTACCTCAATCCGCAGGATATCCCCCGGTTGAGCGCCCCGACCCTCTATCGGTTCCAGGATGGCATGCTTTCGGCGGAGGTCTTCCAGGACTTCCCGGATTTCATGCTCCGTTACTTCCACTGAGGGGGGCTCTACCCGCAGCGCGCGATAGTCGCCGAGGCGAACGACGGGCGGCAGGGGTAGGGTGAAGGCGAACTGCATCGGCTGGAGCTGGACGTTTTCCAGCGTCGCCGGGCCGAAGGGCTGAAGGCCTTCCTGTTCCACCGCGGCCTGATAGACCTCCCGGGTCAGTTCGTCGGCGACCTGTTCCCGAAGACGGGTCTCGCCGTACCGCTGGAGAATAACGTTGTAGGGGACTTTCCCTTTCCGGAAACCCGGGATGGTGACCTTTTCCGAAATCTCCCGGGCGACCCGGCGCATTTCCTGCTGGACGCGTTCCTCGGGAATGCCCACAGTTAATCGGATTTCTCGCGTTCCTGCCGGTTCTTTTGTGACCGATATGGCCGATTTTTCCATTCTCTTTCTCCACGAAGTGTTCGGGTTTTGCGGCAAGAGGCGGACCACATTGCCGCAAGAGACTGTGGGGAAGGCGGGACTCGAACCCGCACGGGATGATCCCACGTGATCCTAAGTCACGCTCGTCTGCCCATTCCGACACTTCCCCAGCAGGGAGTATTATAAACCGAAGCGGGGTTTCCGGCAAGGGGCATTCACCGGGGCGGGCTTGCGCAGGGAAGATTCCGGCGACGGAAAGTCGCCTCTGGAGAGCCTTCGGCCGACGGTCGGCCTGCGCCGACCGATTAGGCCGTACAATATCCCCATCGGGGGACTCCCGTAAGTGCGGGTCCAATCAGGGATTACCGGCGCTCCGCCAGCCGCCGGGCAATGTGATGAAGCATTAGGCGCCAGGAAATGGAGCGTTTCTCCAGCAATCCGGCCACCGCCGGGTCCAGCGATGAGGGTTTCTCTTCCATCCATCCCAGCCAGGGCTCCAGTTTCTGGACGTCCAGACTCTTCAGCGCCTCGGCGGCCGCAGCAGGCGAAGGAAACCGGTAGGATTGAGACCAGACCCCCGCAAGGTATTCGCCGGAGAGGGAGATGGCGGAGCCGTCCACGTTAAGAATAACTTGCGGGGGCCGCTTCCCACGGGCTTCGGCGCGATCCTCCGCCAATCGGCGGGCCCAGGGTTCGTCGGGCAGGGGGGCGGGGACGGTTCGGAGGCCTAACAGGCGGCGGGCGTAGCGGTTGGCATACCGGCAGACCCCTCCCCGACTCACCACGATCCACCCGAAGGGGACATTTTCCAGAGGAGCAGATAGCAGGTAGCGGGTAGCAGGTAGCAGATAGCAGGTAGCGGGTAGCAGGTAGCAGGTAGCGGGTAGCGGGTAGCGGGCAGCAGGTAGCAGGTAGCAGGTAGGGGGTAGCAGGTAGCGGGTAGCGGGTAGCAGGTAGCGGGTAGCAGGTAGCAGATAGCAGGTAGCGGGTAGCGGGTAGCAGGTAGCGGGCAGCAGGTAGCAGGTAGCAGGCAGCGGGTAGCGGAGGGCGAGAGTCTATGGGTTGAAGCGGAAGAGGCAGACGTCGCCGTCCTGGATGAGGTAGTCTCGCCCTTCGGTGCGGATGAGGCCGTGCTCGCGCGCCGCTGCCCAACTCCCGGCCCGCAGCAGTTCGTCCCAGGGGATGACTTCGGCGCGAATAAATCCCCGTTGCATGTCGCTGTGCACCCGACCGGCAGCCTCCGGCGCGGTCGCTCCCCGGCGCACCGACCAGGCTCGCACTTCCCGCCCTCCGACGATGGTGAAGAAAGTGATCAGGTCCAGAACGCGGTACCCGGCCCAGACCAGTGCCTCCAGCCCGGACTCTTTCAGTCCGAGGGTGGCGCGGTACTCGGCCGCTTCGTCGGGGGGCCAGGAGGCCAGTTCCGCTTCCAGACGGACGCAAAGGACGATGGCGGGCGCGCCCTCCGCTTCGGCGCGCTGGGTGACCGCTGCCGCCCATTCTCCCCCGTCCGGCAGGTCCTCCTCGGAGACGTTGGCGACGTGGAGGCGAGGCTTGGCGGTCAGGAGGCGCAGTTCCCGGGCCAGGGCGGCCCGGTCCTCTCCCTCCGCAGCCCAAAGGGCGGCCCGTTCCCCGCGCTGGAGTCTTCCCTCCAGTTCCTCTAGAAGGGCCAGTTCCCCTGCCAGTTCCCGGGGACGGGCGCGGGCGGCCGGGCGGGTCTTCTCCAGCCGACGCTGTACCGTCTCCAGATCGGCCAGAACCAGTTCCAGGTCCAGCACCTCTATGTCGCGCAGGGGGTCCACGCTGCCATCTACATGGGGAATGTTGGGGTCGGCAAAGCAGCGGACGACCACGGCGATCGCGTCCACCTCCCGGATGTGGGCCAGGAAGCGGTTGCCCAGGCCCTCCCCCCGATGGGACCCCCGCACCAGTCCGGCAATGTCCACAAACTCCACGGTGGCAGGGGTGACCCGCTCCGGCCCGACCATCCGGGCCAGCGCCTCCAGGCGACGGTCGGGCACGGCGGCGATGCCGTGGTTGGGGTCAATGGTGGTGAAGGGGTAAGCGCCCACGGCCGCCCCGGCCTGGGTGAGGGCGTTGAGAAGGGTGGATTTCCCCACGTTGGGGAGACCGACGATTCCGATTTGTAGGCTCATAGCAGGTCACAAGGCGCAAGGAGCAGGAGACTGTTGATTCTCATACGTATCCTATCCCTTGCCCTGGTAAGAGTCCGAGCGTTCGTTCCGAGTCTTCTTTAGTTGCCAGGGATTCCCTTTATTCCCCTCACCCCTCTTGCCCCCCTCTCCCCCTTGCCCTGACGGGCGGGGGAGAGGGGGGAAAGAGAGGGGTTTTTGGGGCGGCGGCTTCGCCGCCGCCCCAAAAACCCCATTTCCATCCCCCCTCCCCGTGCGGCGCACCGCAATGGGGAGGGGGTAGGGGGAGGGGAAATCTCAATCCTCCAGAGGATCGCACCCTTCTGGAATTATAAGCCGATTCAACCCATAGAGGTGGTATGACTTTTTGAGACCTACCTGCTACCTGCTACCTGCTACCGGCTGCCTGCTACCTGCTACCTGTAGATTCAACCCATAGGGGTGGTGTGACTTTTTGAGACTTTGCCAGAAGGCCGTGATACGACTTTACAGGATTCAACAAGACAGAGGTCAATATCCCGCATACGGCGGTTGCCACTGAAATGTGTGCGCGTCCCGTAACATCTCGCGCACGTACCACTTGCGCAAGAGTCCCCCCTTCTGCTATATCATTGGGGCTATTTAGACTCTTCCCCGGCAGCGGGAGGGCGACGGATCGGAAGGGCGATCGTAAAGGTACTGCCGCGCCCCAGTTGCGAATCCACCCAAACCCGTCCTCCGTGGCGCTCCACGATGGATTTCACAATCGCCAGCCCCAATCCGGAGCCGGGAACGTCTTCTACTCCGCGGCGGCGGATGCGGAAGAATTTTTCAAAGAGACGCACCTGGTCTTCCGGCGCGATGCCGATCCCGGTGTCGCTGACGGAGATATGCACTTCCTGGCCTGTCACACGCAATCCGACCGTGATGAAGCCGCCGGAAGGGGTGTACTTGATGGCATTGTCCACCAGATTGGCGATCGCCTGGCGCAGGAGGGTGGCATCTCCCCAGATGACCGGGGCGGGCTCGTGGGCCTCCAGGCGGAGGACCAGCCCTTTGGCGACAGCCCGCGCCCGCAGCCCGTCCACCGCCTCCACCAGCAAGGCCCCCAGGTGGCATGAACGTTCCTCCAGACCCAGCCCCGCCTCAATGCGCTGGAGGTTGAGCAGGTTCTCCACCAGCGTGCTCATCTGCTCAATGCCGATGAAGATTTTATCCAGGTACTCCTGCTGCTTCTGGGTCAGGTCGCCAGCCATGGGGATCATGCTGGCATACCCGCGGATGAAGGTGAGGGGCGCGCGCAGGTCGTGGGAGACGGTGGCAACGAACTCGGACTTCATCTCGTCCAGTTCTTTGAAGTGGGTGATGTCCCGCATCACCACCACCCGCCCCATATTCTCTCCCTCGGCGCTGAGGATGGTGGACGCGCTGGCGTAGAAGACCCGGCCGCCGGGCATGGGGACCTCTTCCACCAGCGGCCCACCTCGGCCGATGGGCTCGGTAAGGATACGGACCAGGGCGGTGTCCAGAGGCGCATCGCCGACTTTCTGGCCGATCAGTTCGTGGGCCGAGATGTTCAGGATCCGCTCTGCGGCGGGGTTGACCAGCAGCAGGCGGTCATCCCGGTCGGTGACCAGAATGGCGTCGCTGGTGCTGGAGAGGATAGCCATCAACCGCCGCCGCTCGCTCTCCGCTACCTGGAACAGGCGGGCATTCTCTATGAGCACCGCGGTCTGGCTTGCCAGCGTGGAGAGCAGGTCCATTTCGGAGGATTCCGGCTGGTGGGGGTGGTCAAACCCGGCCCAGATGACGGCGACGGGCTGTCCTTTGCTCAGGACCGGGAGCGCTACGACGGCCTGAATTTCGCTGGGGAGGGGGCCGGCCGCTGCCAGGGCGCGGGCCCGACGCAGGTTGTTCAGGACAATCGGGGCACGGGTATCCCGAACGGCCAGGGCCAGCGCCCGGTCCAGGTTCCCTACATTTTCCACCGGCTCTCCCCGTCCGATGACGACCTGAGGCTCCCCCGCCGCAGAGAGCAGGACAATCCGGGAGACGTTCGCCTGGAGCGTCTGGAGCGCTCCCTCCAAGATGCGGGCGATTCCAACCGACAGGTCCAGGGTCGCCGAAACTTCCTGCGCAACCTGGAGAAGCAAGGAGAGGTCGTTGAGCCGATCGCGCAGGCTGAGGCGCATCTTTTCAAAGGACTTGCCCAGACGGGCAATCTCGTCGTCCCCCACCATCCGGATGGACTTCTCCAGGTCGCCGCGGGCGATCTCTTCCGCCGCACGGGCCAGCAGGTTCAACGGGCGAGTCAACTGGCCCACCGACAGGGAGATGATCAGTCCCACCACCCCGGTCAGAGCGGTCAACAGGATCAGGAGAGGGGTTGCGATGTTGAGGGCCAGTTCCATCCGCACTTTGTGGGGGAGGAGGATGACAACCGCCCAGGGGTACCCGCTCACGGGCAGGTAGCAGGCCAGTTGACGGGCGTTGGTCCGGCTATCCCGCGTCTCCCGTACCCATCCGTTGCCCACTGTCGTCAGCGGGGGGCGGCTCTGGTCCACTTCCCATCGCTCCAGCAGCCGCTCCGGGTCGGGATGGACGACGATACGACCCTCGTTATCCACCACGAATCCTTCCCCCTGCTGCATCGTCCACTGAAGGCCGGTGAGCACCCGTTCCACAAGGGGATTTAATTGCATCTCCACCCGTCCGATAAGGACACCCTGGGATTCTCCTCCGGTCGCCGGTTCCAGGAGACTCAGGAAGGAAAGGAGTACTATCCCGTTCGGTCCCCAGTGGACCGGAGTTGTCTGGACGCCTCCTGTTGCCTGGACCAGAAAGAGGAACTCCTGCTCTTCCGGGGTTGCTTCCACGTCCTCCTTACGAGTCGGGGCCGGGTAGGTGCAGCGGATGTTCCCCTCGCGGTCATAGGCGGTCAGGCGGCTGAAGTAGGGGAGCATCTGGACAAAAGTCTGCAACTGGGCCTGGCAGGCCTCCGTATCCTCGCTCCAGATCGGGGGCGCAATGGCAAATTGACGGATCAGACTCTGACCGGTGGAGATAAATTCGCCGATGCCGTCTGCCCCGTTTCGGGCGTCCCGGAGCATCGTATCTACCGCCAGCCGGGTGGCGGTGTTCATTGCCGATGATACCACCGCGTAGACCAGCGCGGAGAAAAAGATGATAAACAGGGGGATGAACAGGAACAGGAAGCGGCGGTTCAGGGTACGGGTATAAGGTGGAGAACGGTGGGCTAACTGGACCGGACGGAGGCGCGGGAAGAGGAGGTAAATGGCCTGGAGGGGGAGACCGTAACCCAGAGCCTCCAGGAGGGAGAGAGGAGCGGTGGCATTGATTAGTGCCAGGGCATAATCCAGGACGACCAGGCCCTCACCAGGGCGGTATTCGCCGACCAGCCAGCCGATCAGGGCAGCGGGTTGGATGAGCAGCGCGACGATCAGGAAGGCGACCAGGGGCTGCCGGAGCCAGCGGGCAAATTCGCCCCGGAAATCCTGGCGCAGGAAGAAAGCCAGCAAAGCAATTTCCAGAGCGAAGTTCAGGGGCTCAAAAAAGACGTGGGTGGTGGAGCGGAACAGGCCGGCTATGAAGCCCAGCACCATTGCCGGCCCGACCCCCAACCAGAGCGCGGCTGGAATAATCGGCAGAAGCCCCAGCAGGGGCAATCCAGGCACGACGGGCTCGGCGGGCAGAAAAGGGGGCGGAAGGAGGTTCGGATCAGGTAACCGCAGGATCAGCGCGCGGTTCAGGAGGGGGGTGAGGATCAGCAGGACCAGGAAGAGAAGCAACCTTCGGCCGCGCAGAGCCGTAAATTCCCGCCATAAACGGGCCAGGACGGTGATGAAGAGCGCGATGTACAGCCCCAGGAGCAGGATTGCTGTCCAGTGCGCTGGCCACTCAAAGTACGGCAGCGACAAAGTTCCCCATAGCAGGATATTCATGGCACGATGTACCGGTGGGCAAAGGTGTAAACGTAAAAGGATTATATACCATAACTCCCGAATTGCAAAATCCGGAGTAACTGTTGATTCTCATAAAGTCGTATCACCTGGTCTTTCACAAAGTCTCACAAAGTCGTATCCCACCCCTTGCCCTGGTGGGAATCTGAGCGTTCGTTCCGAGTTACAGGGTTTCTCTTTATCCCCCTTGCCCTGCGGGCGGGGGAGAGGGGGGAAGAGAGGGGTTTTTGGGGCGGCGGCGAAGCCGCCGCCCCAAAAACCCCATTTCCATCCCCCCTCCCCGTGCGGCTGTAGATTCCCTCTTCTCACTCCCCGACCTTCTGATTCCCCGCCTTTCCCTCCAGCGCCATCTCCCGCAGCCGGAACTTCTGAGGTTTGCCCGTGGATGTGCGAGGGAAATCCGGCAGGATGCGGACGACCTGGGGTATCTGGTAGGTCTCCAGCGCTCCCCGACAGTACTCCCGGATTTGCCGCGGGGTCAGGTCGCTGCCCTCTTCCAGAATGACAAAGGCCCAGATTTCCTCATCGCCCAGCCGCCCTGGCACGCCCACAACGGCTGCTTCACGGATGGCGGGATGGGAGACCAGATGCCGTTCAATCGCCTCCGGGTAAATATTCCGCCCGCCGCGGATAATCATATCCTTCTTGCGCCCGACGATGCGCAGATATCCCCGCTCGTCCATCACCGCCAGATCGCCGGTGTGATACCAGCCTTCCTCGTCCAGGACCTGGGCGGTCAGGTCCGCCGTGCCCCAGTAGCCCATCATCACCCCTTCCCCCCGCACCCAGAGTTCTCCTACTTCCCCCGGCGGCAGGGGACGGCCCTGATCGTCGGCGATGCGCACTTCTATCCCCGGCAGCGGTCGCCCGACCGTCTCCGCCTGGTCTTCCCTGGAGTCCCCGATGTCCGGGACCGCCACGCCTCCTCCGGTCTCCGTAGCCCCGAAGCCGATGTGAAGGGCGCATCCCAATCGTTGCTGAATCTCGCGCGCCAGGTTCGGCGGGCAGGGCGCCGAGCCTGTCCCGCAAATCAGTAACGAAGAGAGGTCGTACTGGTCAAAGTTCTCCACCCGCAGCATCACCGCCAGCGCGGTGGGTACCGCAATTAGAACCGTGGCCCGTTCCCGCTGGATCAATTCCAGGGCCTCCACAGGGTGGAAATGGGGCTGGACGATCAGCGTGTCGCCCATCAGCAGCGCCTGCAGGAAGACCTCAATGCCGGTAATGGTATGAAAGCCGACGGTGGAGAGGAAGATCTGAGGACGGCCTGCCGCTCGCAGCAGACGCTCCCGATAGCGCAGCAAAGCCCGTCCCATCCGGATCAGTCGGGTCGGAGAAGGGCGATGGAGCCAGAGTTCTCGGACTCTCAGAGTGGCGACTACCGGGGCGATCAAACTGCGATGGGTGTGCATTGCTCCTTTGGGCACCCCGGTGGTGCCCGATGTGTACAGGATTGCCAGCAGGTCGGTGGGGGCCACGGCGGGGGGAGAGGCCACGGGTTGCTCTGGCATCCTTCCCGGGGAAAATTTCTCCACTGGATGGACGGTGATGGTAGAGGGGAGTTCCTGGAGCAGGGGCGCCGAAAGCGGTTCGGCGGTCACCAGGTGGGCCGGAGCGACCTGCTCCGATACCTGGATGATCCGTTGCGGCAGGGCCCTGGGGTCCAGCGGCACCACCACCGCTCCCTGCCGGGCGGCGGCGAAGAACAGGGTAATGAAATCCACCCCAGGGGGGAGCAGGAAAATCAGCCGATCCTCTTTGCGGATGCCCCGATGGTCCAGGAACGTTCCCGTTCGGTCCACGCGCTCCTGCAACTGGCCGTAGGTCAACCGCGTGGAACCGCAGATGAGGGCCTCCTGACGGGGACGGTCTTCGGTGACCCGGCGCAGGGCCTGGTACATCGTCATCCGAAGCGTCAGCGGCTCCATGCTACACGCTCTCGTCCGTACTGATAATAGGCGGCGCATGCCCCTTCAGCGCTCACCATACATGGGCCGACCGGGTCCTGCGGGGTGCAGATACGGGCGAAGAGGGGGCACTCGGTGGGCTTGAGGACGCCTCTCAGCACATCTCCACAGCGGCAGCCCGGAGGTTCGCGGGCAGGCGCGATTTCTACCAGAAAGGCCCGGGTGGCGTCGTGGTGGGCATACTCCTCCCGAATGCGCAGGCCGCTGGCGGGCAGCGTCCCGATCCCCCGCCATTCGGCCTCCGCCACCTCAAAGACCCGCTCTATTGCGTTGAGGGCGATTTGGTTTCCCTGGGGGCGGACGCTGCGGGCATACGTGTTGGCAACGTCGGGGGTCTCCTTTTCTATCATCTCCACCAGCGCCAGGATGGCCCGCAGGATGTCCAGCGGCTCAAATCCGGCGATGGCGCAGGGGACCCCGTATTTCTGGGGCAGAAACCGCCATGCCTCCAGGCCAATGACGGTGGTGACGTGGCCCGGGCCAATGATGCCGGAGAGGCGGACCTCCCCGGCATCCAGAATGGCGCGAGTGGCGGGGGGCGTCAGTTTATGGGTGCTGAAGACGTAAAAGTTGGTGAGACGGGTCGCATCGGCGGCGAGAATCGCCGATGCGACCATCGGGGCAGTAGTCTCAAAGCCGACGCCGAGAAAAATCACCGGCCGATGGGGGTTCAGCCGGGCGATTTCCAGGGCATCCAGCGGAGAGTATACGATGCGGACATCCGCACCGTCGGCCCGGGCGCGGGCCAGAGAGCGCCCCTTCTCGGCCGGCACCCGCATCATATCTCCGAAGGTGGTCAGGATAACCCCAGGGATGGATGCCAGCGCGATGGCCCGGCTCAGGTCGGCCGCCGAGGTGACGCAGACGGGGCAGCCTGGGCCGGAGAGTAGTTCCACTGGGGGCGGGAGCAGGTCCGGAATGCCGAAACGCAGGATGGCATGGGTGTGCCCGCCGCAGAACTCCATCAGCCGCACCGGACGAGTGGATCGGGCGGCGATGGCCTCGGCCAGCACACGAGCGGCCTGGGGGTCCCGGAATGGCTCAATGGGCTCCATAGAGGTCTATTTTGTCAGGGCAGCGATGATGGCCCGGCAGAAGGCGGGCAGGTCATCGGGCTTGCGCGAGGTGATGAGGTTACCGTCCATCACCACTTCCTCATCCACCCACTCGGCCCCGGCGTTCACCATATCGTCCTTGATGGAGAAGAAACTGGTGACCCGCTTACCCTTCAGGATGCCCGCCGAAATCGGCAGCCATCCGGCGTGGCAGATGGCCGCGATCACCTTGCCTTTCTGGAAGGCCTCCCGTACCAGCCGGACCATCGGCTCGGAACGGCGCATCAGGTCGGGGGCGTAGCCGCCGGGGATGATGATGGCATCAAAGTCATCGGCGGAGACCTCATCGGCGGCCGCATCCACCGTCACCGGGTAGCCGTACTTGCTGGTGTAGGTCTTTGCCGTTCCCGTGCCGATGACTCTCACCTCGGCCCCTTCCTCCCGCATCCGCAGGAGCGGATACCAGAGTTCCAGTTCCTGGTAGTTGTTTTCGGCAAGGACTGCGATGCGTTTTCCGGTCAGTTTCATGGGTACCTCCTGTGAGTTTCTTCTTGCACCGCAGAGGACACAGAGGGGCACGGAGTTTGAAAACCCCTCTGGGTTCCTCTGCGCTCTCTGCGTCTCTGGGGTGAAAAGGGAAACAGAGCGTTCAACTTCGCGGGACCCCGGCGACCTCCGCCACCAGACGGGCCAGTTCCTGCATCTCCGTTTCGGAGCCCCCCTCTGCCAGGGGGAGAGTTCGGCCATCTCCCACCAGTTCCACCGACCAGCGGACGACAGCGGCGTCCGGAGCGTCCTCCCAGACCCGGCGGCGGCAGCGGACTTCCCGCACATCGTCCAGCGGGATGCGGTAAGTGCGGGTTCGGCGGCCCAGGAGATACACCCGCTCCAGGCGACACTCCCGGGTCTCCACATCCACCGTCAGGCGCTCTATGCGGGGGACGAATCCGGCAATCAGCAGCCCGATCCCTACCCCAACGACGGTCAGGCTGATGGAAATGGGGATGCGCGTCCCGCCGTGCCAGGGAGCGATGGCGACCAGCAGGAGCAGGAGGACCGCACCCACGGCGATAATGGAAACCAGCGGCCTGCCGATTTTTTCCGCCACCAGCCGTCGGGCGGTGTGTTCCCGCAGCAGATACGGCTTTCCTCGCTCCGAATCCTGGGTTGTAGCCGGTTCTTTGGTCGTCGGGATCACTCTTCGCAGCAGGGGCATTCTTCTTCGTCGCAATCGCAGACTGTGGCTATTGCCTCAATCTCCACCCGGGCGCCCATCGGCAGCGCGGCGACCTGGACCGTGGAGCGGGCCGGTGGGTCTTCGGGGAAGAATTCGGCGTAGACGCCGTTCATGCGGGGGAATTCCCCCATATCCTGGAGAAAGACGGTCGTTTTGACCACGTGGCGCAGGCAGGAACCCGCTTCTTTCAGGATGGCGCGGATGTTCTCCAGCGCCTGGCGGGTCTGGGATTCCACGTCGGGACCGGCGAATTCCCGGGTGTCGGGGACGAGGCCCAGTTGACCGGCGGTGAAAATCCAATCGCTGACCTTCACCGCTTGGGAGTAGGGGCCGATGGCCGCCGGAGCGTTTGGGGTGGAGACGATTTGCTTTTCCATGAAGGCCTCCTTGTGAATAGCGAATTCCGTTGGAGAAATGCAGGACATTATCGGCGATATTAAATTTCCCTCCAATACGAACCTGGTACGCCCATCTACTCCAATCTGAGTCTTTTCACGACTTCTTACAGCGGTTCACCGCGCTCCCCTGCAGCCACTGCTTGCCTCTGGCGCAGAAGCCGCTCCTGAAGGGATTTCCGGATCGGCCGTTCTTCATCGGGATCGCCGAGCAATTCCAGCAATTTCTGTTCTACAGCGGTTTCAATGATCTCTATCAGTTCGCTTTTCGTCATCTGGGCGACGGTAGCGCTCATTTTCCCCTCCCGGCTGCTCTGGGCTATTCCGTTTCAAGGTGTTGATTCTCAAAAGTCGTATCTATGGTTCGGCTGGCTTATTCCATATTACACCGCCTTTGGGCTTTAGGCAAGTGAAGAAATTGGGGACGGGCATTGAAAGCTTTCTTCCCCCCTCTCCCCCGCCCGTCAGGGCAAGGGGGAGAGGGGGGCAAGGGGGGTGAGGGGGATAAAGGGAATCCCTGGCAACAAAGAAAACCTCGGAACGAACCCTCGGACTCCCACCCGGGCAAGGGATGGGATACGACTTTGTGAGACTTTGT
>Ga0209721_1000265_pt1 | contig 52161 bp, 31 predicted proteins | sample TshhotsprinmetaG_FD_184139 | JGI IMG/M metagenome (GOLD analysis project Ga0209721, IMG submission 184139) | Hot spring microbial communities from South Africa to study Microbial Dark Matter (Phase II) - Tshipise hot spring metaG (SPAdes)... | ecosystem: Environmental > Aquatic > Thermal springs...
GGGGCGACGCCGGGGCCAATGCCATATGCCACCTGCGGGCGCTGTACCTGAGTGAACGCTCCTGCTGGGACAGCTTCTGGCACCCGCCACCCCAAAACGCCTACCTACAAAACTGACGCACACACTTACTGCTTCGTGAACTCTTGCCCGTGGCACAGCCTATAGCTCCCGTGTATTTACTCAAGGGAGAGCTCAAAGGCTTTTGCAAGGCTACGCAAATTGTTCACTTTTCGCGGAAATTGTGAATAGTTTTCCGCATGAAGGGCGAGCCGAACCGACCTCGATTTTTGTCTTGGTGGCTAAGACTTTCTTTATCTACGTGCTTTATCTGCGTGGGTAACACGGTGGCTAAGAATCTTTTTATCTATTTTGCCTATGTGGCTAACACGACTTCATCTAGGGCATACAACTTCAATTAGGACAAACGACTTTCTCTTGGGCTAAGGTATACAAGTTCATCTTAGGCAAAGGTATACGTATACAACGGAGTAGACACGGGAAAGGAAAGAGCGTAAGGGCAAACGAAAAGAAAGATTGGTTTGATCGAAAACAATCGGATAAAAGTTACTTTTACGGTGTAATTATACCTTTTAATATACCTTTTAAGCTTGCTGCGATGAAATTGATCTAAGTTGACAGATGTAATGAAGTATCTGGTAACGCAAACTGTGTTTTCAGGGTTACTGACGGGTTCAATTTACACCTTGCCCCTGGTTTCCTGCCTTTGGCGAGTTGGTTTATAACCCGGTCTCGGGGATGAGGTTTATTCCCGAAGCCACCATTTACGGCTTTCGCCCGGTGGCTGCGCTTTCCCGGAATCGCGTAGGGTTCAGGGGTAGGTCGGCTCCGCCGTTGCAGCGCATCCGCGAATCTGCAATATTAACGGTTTATCCGCTAACGGCTTAAAACGAACGGTAAGGACGATACGGTGGAAATCTGGCCCGCAATTGATATCCTCCGCGGACAATGCGTCCGCCTTTGGCAAGGGGACTATGAGCGGGTCACGGTCTACGATTCTTGCCCCGTGAAAATGGCTCGATATTGGGTCGATCAAGGGGCTGATCGACTTCACCTAGTCGATCTGGATGCTGCAAGAGAAGGTATTGTTGTCAATATTGATGTCATTAAGCAGGTTATAGAAGAAATCAAGGTACCGTGTCAGGTCGGCGGCGGGGTGCGATCGGAGGAGACGATTTCGCAGCTTTTGGATCGAGGAGCTGGCCGGGTGGTGGTGGGTACAGCCGCCGTGCGATCACCCGAGTGGTTTCGCAGGATGTGCCGGAAGTTCCCTCAGCGGATCGCCTTAGGCCTGGATGCGAGAGACGGGCAAGTTGCCGTGGAGGGTTGGACGCATACCACGCAGACCGCTGCCGTTGACTTGGCGTGTCGTTTCGCTTCCGAGCCACTTGGGGCGATCATCTTCACCGATATTGCGACGGATGGCACCCTCTCGGGACCGAACATCCCGGCCGCGGTCCAGTTGCAAGAATCAGTGCGCGTGCCAGTGATTGTTTCGGGAGGGGTGCGATCTGCGGAGGACGTCCGGCGGATCGCCGAGGCGGGATTAGCCGGCTGTATCATAGGTCGGGCCTTGTACGAAGGCACTTTGAGTTTAACCGAGGCGATCCGCGCCGCAGGGCTCGGACGGTTTAGCGACTCCGAAGAGACTTGAGAAGTCAGTCAAAGAATTCAGATCTGAAGTCACGCGAAAAAACAGTTCGGACGATTCAGCTGGGTGAGTGCGTCAAGGGACACTTCAATGGAGAATCTGTCGGTTGAAAAAATTCGGAATGTGGCGTTGTGCGGCCACGGGGCCTGCGGCAAGACGACCCTCGTGGACAAAATGCTGTTTGTCACGGGGATGGTGACCCGGCCGGCCAGCGTGGACGATGGAACCAGTATTTGCGACTTCGATGAAGAGGAGAAGGCGCACCGTTACAGCATCGAAGCCAAAATCGTCCATTTTCGGCATAATGACCGATATTTTCAGGTCATCGATACACCGGGCTATGCCGATTTCATCAACCAGACCATCAGCGGCTTACGCGCTGCGGATGCCGCAGCCATCGTGATCAATGCCCAAGCCGGTATCGAGGTCAACACTCGTCGAGTATTCGCAGAATCCAAAAAGGCAGGGATAGGCCGAATCATCATTCTGAGCAAACTCGATCAAGAAAACATCAATTTTCCGGACCTTTTAAAGAAGATTCGCGACTTATTTGGCAATGAATGTGTTCTGCTGAATGTCCCGCGAGGTCTGGGGTCAGAATTCCGGGGCGTCATCAGCACCCTTCAGGTGCCCGAGGATACTAGCGGAGCTGTGGTGGATCCGCAAGAGATCCACGAAAGCTTGATCGAATCCATCGTCGAGGCCGACGATGAGGTGATGGAGTGCTACCTCGAGGGGAATCCGCCCACTGAGGAAGAATTAGCGCGGCTGGTGGCCATGGCTGTGGCCAAAGGGACGCTCATTCCCATGCTTTGCGTGTCGGCCAAGACTGGGGTCGGAATGCAAGAGCTTTTGGATGCGTTAGTCCTGTGCGTTCCCGATCCAACGATGGTCCCGCGAACCGCGAAAAGTCCCACGGGCGAGGAAGTTGTTTTACGTGACGATCCGAATGGTCCGCTGGTGGCACAGGTCTTCAAGACCCGGATTGACCCCTTTGTGCAAAAGTTGAGTTTCATTCGGATCTACAACGGTCGAATGCGGAGCGGCGAAACCGTACCGGTGGCCGGCCTGCGAAAAGGTTTGAAGATCGCGCAATTGTATCGGCTGCAGGCTTCGGAGACTGAATCGATTGACGAGGCCACTGCCGGGCAAATCGTCGCGGTCACGAAGTTGGAGGAATTGCAAACCGGCAGTGTCATCGGGGAGTACACCTTGCCGCCCATTCAGTTTCCCACCCCGATGGTGGGATTGGCAGCCAGCCCGAAAAGCCGCGGTGACGAGGCCAAGATGTCCGGCTCCTTGGCCAAAGTCTGCCAAGAGGATCCAACGTTCCGACTCGATCGCGATTCCCAAACAAAGGAAACGGTCATTACCGGGATGAGCGAGCTCCACTTGCAGATCATCATGGAGCGGCTGAAACGCCGCGACAAGTTGGAGATTATCACCAAGGAACCAAAGATCCCGTATCGGGAAACGATTCAGGCTTCGGCTGAGGGGAGTTACCGGCACAAGAAACAGACGGGAGGTCGCGGCCAGTTCGGCGAGGTCCACATCCGCATGTGGCCTCTGGCCCGCGATATCAAGATCGAAGAATTCGCCACCAAAGAGCGGTTCGCGGAAATGAAGGAGTATCATTATGATCCGGAGAACAACTTCCTCTGGATCGATTCGATCGTCGGCGGTGTGATCCCCAGTAATTTCATGCCTGCGGTGGAAAAAGGCTTCAAAGAGCGAATTGAAAAAGGCGTCATCGCGGGTTACCGGGTTCAGGATGTGTGCGTGGAGGTCTTTTACGGCAAGCACCACCCGGTCGACAGCTCTGAACAGGCGTTCAAGACCGCCGCTTCCATGGCTTTTCGCAACGTTTTTCAGCAGGCTAAGCCTGCATTGCTCGAGCCGATTGTGCGGCTGGAAGTGACCGTGCCGACCGACAAAGTGGGCGACATCAATGCCGATATTTCGAGCCGTCGCGGTCGGCCCCTGGGCATGAACTCCGCGGGGGGAGACATGCAAACGGTGATCGCCGAAGCCCCCTTGGCTGAAGTAATGACCTACGCGCGGAGCCTGTCGAGCATAACCGGCGGTCAGGGCTCCTACACCATGGAATTCGTGCGTTACGACGTAGTGCCGCCCAATATTCAGCAGGAGATTATCCGTAAAGCGAAACTCGAAGAAGAAGAGGAAGAGTAGTCCTGAACTCAACCGTTCAAAGGACTTCCCCGCGGTCCCAACGAAAAGGCGGAGAATATATATTGTGGTGCGGAAAAGCCCTCCCTTTTGGGCGAATGCGATAGGTGTTTGGATTCCCGGGCGACTGAAAAGAATTGGATTCGACTTCAAAACGCTGTACCTCGCCCCGGAGTCTGCCCGCGCGGTTCTGCCCGGGCATTACATGCTCGTGATCATGCAACCGACGATCATGCAACCGACGATCGTGGGACCGACGATGATCATGGGACCGAGGTTTTAAGAGCGAAGCAGGATCACCCAAGGAGCATCTATGCGGCGACAATTGATAGCCGGCAACTGGAAAATGAATTTGAATCGCGCCTCAGCGGTAGCTCTGGCGCTGCAAATTGTGGAGAAAGCTGACGGTTGTCCCCGGGCAGATTTGGCCGTTTGCCCGCCGGCGGTCTACCTGGAAGCTGTGGGCAAGGTGGTCGCTGGGTCGCGAGTAGGGCTCGGGGCACAGAACATGTTCTATCAACTTTCCGGCGCTTTCACTGGGGAGATTAGCGGCGAAATGTTGCGAGACCTCGGGTGCCAATACGTCATCCTGGGTCATTCGGAGCGGCGAAATATCCTGGGAGAATCGAGCGAATTTGTAAACCGCAAGGTTCATGCAGCCCTCAATCTGGGCCTTACGCCGATGGTCTGTGTCGGCGAGCTATTGGCAGAACGCGAGGCGGGAGATACCGCCCAGGTGATCCGGCGGCAATTCGACGGCACCTTCTCGGGCCTCAATGCGGAGGAAATGCTTCGGGTCATCATTGCGTATGAGCCGGTTTGGGCCATCGGCACCGGCAAAGTAGCCACCCCGGAACAGGCTCAAGAAGTGCACTTGCAACTTCGGCAATTGATCGCCGAGCGTTACCAAGAAAGCGTCGCGCAACAAGTGAAGATCCTCTACGGCGGTAGTGTCACGGCGGAAAATGCCGGAGGACTTTTGTCCCAGCCGGACATCGATGGTGCCTTGGTCGGAGGAGCCAGCCTTAAGGCAGAGCAATTCCTCGGCATCGCCGCCCAGGCAAGAGACACGCAGAATTGACCGTGGCCAAGGGCAACGATTTTCCCCGGATCATTCGGGCTGTATCGGCGTGTTTGCAATCTGCCTAAGTAACCAATTAACCTAATTAACGCGGGAACAATCGGTTGACAAAAGAAGAAATTGGACCGGGGGAAATTACACCCTGAGGCAAAACCGGGAAAGAGGACAAAAGCCGACTAATATTGCGAAAGTTGGACGAACGGCTTTTTGGTGGTGGCAAACCGGGGCAAGTGAAGACGCAAGACAAACCGAAATCGAAGGCACATCAGAATCGAGACACATCAGAAGATTGCTCCAGAATATTGCTCCGAACGAAATACAGATCGATTGGAAACGTAAGTCTGGGCGAAATATCGAGAGAATCCGAAGCGAATAAGACCGACAAAATTACCATCAACATTCAACATTTAAGACTTTCTGACGAACATGCTTAGCCATTTTTAGGATCCGTCATTCAAACTGGGAGCAGGTGTCATGCTTGAAACCTTGATGATGATTCTTCTGTTTTTCTTGGCGGTTTTCTTAATTCTGGTGATTCTTGTCCAGCGAGGTCGCGGCGGTGGCTTGGCGGGCTTTGCCGGTGGAATGGGAGGGCAGAGTGCATTTGGTAGCAAAGCGGGCGACGTTTTTACCCGCATTACGATGATTGTGGCGGCGATCTGGATTGGAGCGTGCATTTTGACGGCCCTTGTTTTGGCTGGCCGCGGATCGCAATTGGAGTTGCCTGCCGGTCGGCCGGCGAGTGCAACCCCGGCCGAAGGGCCAACCGGTGTTCAAGGGCCGCCGCAGGAGTCGCAGCAGCCAACTCCTTAACCCGGTGGCTCAACTCCGGTAAATACCCCAAGTGGTACGCCATAGCCCATTGAATTCGGCAAGGGGTTGACTTATTCGTCGATATGTTATTCGTCGATATGTTCGACTCAAGGTTCGATTCATTCACCTGACCGGCTGGCAAGCTTATCCTCAAACGAGCTCGACGATTTTTTAGGTCAACTCATTCAACTTGCCAAAGATCGGCGTCTATTGATGAGGCATTGATCATCGCGGTGCGATTGTTTTTCGCAGCGCGATGGCCGAGATGGGCCGGGGGCAGGCTATCGGGGCACCAGAGGCCCGCGGCAATCGAGCCAAAGCGACTTTGGGATGAGCGGTTGAAACACACAAGAGGCTTATCCTCTAGGGGCTTCGTTTTTCAGTGGCGGATAAGAGGCTGGATTCTTCTTGGGTTTCTGAATCTTTGTATCGCCCGATTCTTCCGCAGCTTTAGGTTCTCGCGTTTGAATTTTTGCGAAGGAGCATAAAAAACGTGGTGCTCAGCATGACGGGCTTCGGCGAGGCCCATGTTGAAACTGATGGGCTTCGCGTCAGCGTGGAAGTTCGCGCGGTCAACCATCGGTTCCTGAAGACCGCGGTACGGGTCACCGAGGGCTACACCGCCTTTGTTCCCCTTGTGGAGGGGGTGCTCCGGCAGCGGATGCGCCGGGGAACGGTGCATGCCCAGGTGCGGATTGCGCTCACGCAACTGGTCCACCGTTTTCGTATCGACGAGCGGATGCTCGAGTGCTATTGGCGGCAACTGGAGGACCTGCGGAACCGTTGGCAACTCGCCGAACCGGTACCCCTTGCCACCTTACTGAGCCTGCCGGGTGTGGTGGTGGCGGAAACTCAGCCGGAACTTTCGGAGAGCGATTGTTGGCCGGTGGTGGAGAAGGCCCTTCGTCAAGCACTCGATGAAATGGATCGAATGCGGGCCGAAGAAGGGCGGGCGATGCTTGTCAGTGCCAAGTCGATCTGCGACCAAGCCCTGAGAATCGTGGAGCAAGTGCAGGCTCGAATGCCCGCCATGTTGGAGGCGTATCGGCTCCGGCTGCACGAACGGCTCACGGCACTTCTGGCGGAAAGACAGATGATGCTGGAGCCCGGCGATTTGCTTCGCGAAGTCGCTCTCTTGGCAGAACGCTCGGATATCGAAGAAGAAGTTACCCGCTTGCGAAGCCATTTCGATCAGTTTGTTCGACTGTTGGACTCCGAGCAGTGCACGGGGCGAAGACTAGAGTTTTTGACCCAGGAGATGCACCGTGAGGTTAATACCATCGGGGCGAAGGTCAGCGATCTGGCCGTTGCTCAAATGGTGGTCGACTTGAAGACGTGCGTCGAACGATTGCGCGAGATGGTTCAAAATATCGAGTGATTGGAGACTCGCGAGATTTGGGAGAGGCAACTTTTTAAAAAACACATGCGTGAACACTTGAACACCGAATTCCACTCGATCTCACGAGCGGTAAAAGGGCGCTCGTCTGTGCGAGGCTCCCTTTCCAACCGCGTGGGTTTCCCCGGCTTCATCCATCCTCGAAGCGGAGTGTGTTTCTTGTGAACGTTAGTACACTGTGGATCGCTTGAAGAATCGGCCGCGAGGAAACTAGTTGCTGAAGGTCGGTAATTCTCAATCGGTTGTGGGTAGTCTGGATGCGGTATTTTCCCGGGAACGAGAATATGCAGATCAAAATTGGCATTTTGGCCGTTGATTGATCAACCGGGTGTGGCACAAACCCATCCGCCCCATTGGGCTTCAGGAGGTAAAAATTGAGTTTGAGGAGATAAAAATCGGGGGAGTGAAGGTGCTGGCGGAAACGGGATTAAGTGGAGGCGCCGGGAATTGCACCCGGGTCCGGAGGCAGCACTCGGGCCCCCGGCCTACACACTTGGGCGTTTTTCGGCCTTGGACTCTGGGTCCTAGAGGGCTTGCTGCTGACCCGTCGAGGCTATTCGCCCCCGATTTTGGGGAGTTCGTTCCGAGACATCTCCAACGTTTGTGCCGCGAGCCACGTCAGCCAGTCTCAGTCGAATCACATTAAGCAGTACGAATGGGTGAGAGTTTTTGTGACAAAGCCGTTTCCGAGCCCTTGTCTCAGCCTTTCTCGTCAAAACGCCTTGGTGTCGGCCTCCGCGGAGGAAACGACCTCTGCCTAAATGTTGTAAGATTACTTCGGTTATTGAGGGTTATTAAGGCTCGTTGCCGCCATGATCGTTCTTTTCTCGACCACGAATTCCTGGAAGCTGTTTGGAATCGGATGGTGCACGGCCAATGCCGTATGAAGTCGATTGTTCACTCGATTGTAATTTCGCTAAACATTGCGGTCGTTGGTGGGAAGCCTAGATGTCCCGGCAAGGTGGGGTGAAATAACCGCGATTTTTGGGGAATACTTTCATATCCCTTGGGAATCAACTTTTCGGCGATATCTTTGTTCTGATGCGTCTTGCTTTCCCCCTTCGTCCCCCAAGTCATACATGAGTAAGATCATCACAGATGAGGTTTATGGTTGATATGTGAGTTCGTAGGTTGTTTAACCTTATAGACGATGCTTACGTTTTTAAATGAGCAAAGATCGTGTTTAAATAGATAACAGGTGTAGATCGAGTCATGGAGAGACGGACCAAGATTTACGAGCAAAGTAATTCACAATATGACCAATTCTATAAACCCTAAAGCGCGAACTGTCGCGGATTAAAGTCACGCAAATGTAAATTAGCTATCATTAAACTTCCGGAAATATGTTGTCCTAGAAGAGAGCCCAAATGTGTTGTCTCAAAAAGAGAGCCTAACTTCGTAATTCGTATATCCGAATCCTTCCGTCCGCTCCTTCCAACCCGTGGAATTGGGGGTGGTAAGGAAATGGGAAGGATTGTAGGCGCGACGGGAAAACGGTTTAATGAATGATCGCCTGTGCGAAGATTAAAACTAGTGTGTTTATGTGTTTTGTCAGTTTTTTGATTTGCCGTTTATAAAAGGGTTGTCGTTTTTCTGGCTGAATGGATTTTGGGGAAGCACCGGCAGCCTTTCTGAAGTATTAGACGCGAAGCATTTGATTACGTTTCGCATGAATTAAGACCGGGAAGCCGAGAACGCTCAATTCACTGCCGGTAGAATCGTAGGTTGAAGCCGCGCCGATGTCCCACCAGGTGAGGGAAGGTCGAATCGTAGTGATCTCGGGGCCTTCGGGGGTGGGAAAGTCGACCGTCCGAAAGGAGCTGCTTCGGTCTTCCCCTGTGCCGCTGGTGCGAAGCGTTTCGGCGACCACACGGCCCCCCAGACCGGGGGAACGGCACGGCGTCGATTATTATTTCCTTGCGGAAGATCAATTCGCCCAACTTCGCGAGAAGGGGGAATTCCTAGAATGTTTTCAAATATTCGGCGGACATTGGTACGGAACACTCCGGCAGGAAGTGGAGCGAATCCTTTCCGCCGGTAATTGGGCTTTATTGGAAATCGATGTTCAAGGGGCGCGGCGAATTCGCCAGCAGAATCCCAATGCGGTAACAATCTTCATCTTGCCGCCTGACGAAGAGGAATTGGTCCGCCGGTTAACCGGTCGTGGCACGGAATCCCCCGATCGCATCGCCGAACGTTTGGCACGGATGAAAGCCGAGTTGGCGTTCGCGGGGGATTACCAGTACCAGGTGGTAAATGACGACCTATCGGCCGCGGTAAATCAGCTGAGGCAGATCCTCCTGGAGGAAAGCCGCAAAGGCAGCACGGCGGCTACCGAATGAATTCCCGCGACGATCCCTCACGAGCTTCCACTTTTGGGGAAAGCTCGGTTTTCCTTGGCGGAAAGTGCCGGAACTCGGGCGGAAAGTGGCGGAGCTTTGCGGCGGCGAACGGGATCGGTAAGCCCGGCGGCTTGCGGCGCAAATTCCTATTTAGGTGCAAATTCCTTATTAAACGATTGAAACGATACGAGCACAGATTCGCGAAGGCTGCGGAGTGAGGGATTCGCTAAGGCCTCGCCGCGGGCAACAAAGCCGGCGGCAGTGAAGGAGGCATCTGCCAGAGGTTCCTCCCATCGGCAGGCCAGGAAGAAGTTCGAGGTTTCATTGTCTTTGAGGTGTTCTAGAAGTCGATTCGCTTGATTTGGTCGGGAGAGGTGAAACGATGTACGACGAGCTTTGCGATGAAGAATTGGTCAAAAAGGCAGGCGGCCACTTTAAGTTGACCACCTTAATCCAAAAAAGATTGGTCGCTTTGATGCAAGGGGCGGAACCACTGGTTCAGCTTAATACCGACGACCGGATGAAAATTGTGATTCAAGAGATCCTTCAGGATAAGATCCACCTAGATGTGGAACATAAGGTGCGGACGGTGGCCGATCAACCCGGGCCTCCGGATGTGGGTTTTGCAGATCTATGAAAGAGCGGGAAATTCTTATTGGCGTAACGGGGGGAATTGCCGCCTACAAAACGGCCGCCTTGGTCAGTCGGTTGGTGCAGTCGGGGGCCAATGTCAGTGTGGTGATGACGAAATCGGCCCGGAAACTCGTCGGACCGAAGACTTTCGAGGCCTTAACCCGCCGGCCGGTTTGGTGCGATATGTGGCGGCTGAGCCCGCACCCACATATCGATTTGGCAGTGCGGGCCGAACTCCTCTGCATTGCCCCTAGCACGGCGAACTTTCTTGCCAAGGCGGCCATCGGCCTTGCGGACGATTTGCTCAGTACTCTAGTCCTATCATTCACAGGGCCGATACTCTTGGCACCGGCCATGAATAGCGAAATGTGGCGTAAACCGGCCGTACAGCGCAACGTAGCCCAGCTTCGGAGCGATGGATTCCACATCATCGACCCGGAGGAGGGCTATCTGAGCTGCGGCATGGTAGGGCCTGGGCGAATGGCTTCGCCGGAAAGAATCTTCGAAAAGATTGCCGAATTACTCGAAAAAGCCCCACAGAGCCCTTAAAGCAGCCGCCAAACACGCTGGAAACGAATGGCCTCGAAACCCTCGAAGTGCCCCCGCATGCTCGCCGCGAGAGAACTTCGATAGATTGCGTACCCAAAAAGGGGCGGAATCTCCTGCGGTAATGCCGTTGAAAAGTTTCAAATAGTTGTAAAGGCTTGAATCATCGAGGTGGCAAGAAGCATTCTTTTGGAGCTGGTCGCGGGCGCAGGAGCGTCTTTTGCGAAGCGGAAAACTCGGGCTAACTTCAAGCCGTAAAGAGCAAGCTGAAGACTTCGAACTTTCTCCACCTTGTGAAAAAGGCGGGTTATCATCTGGGAACTCTGAAACGCATCTCCATTTGGGAAAGGTCCTGCGGAGTTCGCCGGGAGAGACCGAGGAAGATGGTGGGTCGCAGAAATAAGATCCCCGGCAAGAGAAAGAATGAACAAATCGGGTACGGAGACTCGGCAAAGGGCTTTTTGAGCTTTAACGACTCATGCTGAACTGAGGTTAACGGATCGAGGCATTCGTCGAATCGGCTTGGCACCATAGGTTCTAAGAAACTGGCTTGATCGATTAAACACAGCTCATGGCACGTATCCTTCTGACATCTGGCCCAACCCGGGAATACATAGACCCCGTTCGCTACTTGACCAACGGCTCGAGCGGTCGCATGGGTGCCGCGCTGGCGGCAGCCGCGGTATCGCTGGGCCACCACGTGGTGATCGTCAGTGGACCTGTGGCCGTGCAATACCCCGCTGAGGCGGAATTGCATTGGGTGGTATCAACGGAAGAAATGGCCGAGGCAGCTTTGCGGCTTTTCCCCGAGTGCGACGGCCTGATTGCCGTGGCGGCTCCGTGCGATTTTCGGCCGGTACACCGCGCCCCGCAAAAACTGCATCGGACCCCTCATCGTTGGCTGCTGGAGTTGGAGGAAACGCCCGACATCGTTTGCCGACTCTCGGCGATCAAACGTTCGCAGTGGATGGTCGCCTTCGCTTTGGAGACGGAGGATGCTCGCACCCGGGCCCTAGAAAAACTTCAGCGCAAGCAGTGCGATCTGATCGTGGTCAATAATCCCAGTGCCATGGAGGCACCCGAAACTTCGGTAGAAGTCCTCGACCGTGAAGGGAGGGTGTTGGGTAGTTTCGCCGGATCAAAGCAAGTAGTTGGGGGGCAATTGATGGATCTTTTCGAGCGGCAGTTGATCCATCGCTTTGCACCGACCCCCTGAGGAGCTTGACTATTTGGGGAGCCTTCCCCGGCTTGAGCCAACCGTTTTGGTTGAGTCGACCGTTTCACTTCAGCCGACCGTTTCAATAGCTGCTCCCCATCTGGGGTAAAAAGCCCAGGAAAACGAACCGCTTTCGGGGTGCCCTATCTGCGGGATGAGTTCGGAGTTTCGGCCGCGCTTAGGGGCAAGTTTTCCGCTTGGCAAAGTATTCGGAATGGGTAGTTTGTGCAGCTTCGTGACATAAGCCTTTTTTCGAGCATAAGTTGCGTGATTTGCTCCGTGGGGGGTTTCGGCTAGGAATCGGAGAAACTTTAGAAAAATTTTTGCAACCTAAGCTCTTTTCCGATGGTGAGTTGCGAAGAATCGTCTTTGCTGCTCTTCTTCTCGCGTTTGCATTTCTCGAAGTTATCCGCAAGATTAAAGTAGATGTGCTTGCGCGCACGCGGGGGAAGTATGCTGCAAGGTAGGAAGCCGATTGCGGCTGCTGGATGCCCCTACTCGCGCGGCCGAGCAAGCGACATTTCAATCACGGACGTAGTGTTTTCAAGCGAGGACGTGATGTGAGAGGACGCAATGTGAGGTGACTTTTCAAACACGGACGTAAGTGAAAGGAACCACAAGCGGCGGAAAACTGTGCGGGGTGGCCCTCGTTTGGGGGCCTTCCCGTTACGCGAAGAGCGCTTGAGGGTGTTTAACGAATAGCGAAGATTGGTGAAGTCAAATCGGGGGCTTGTCCATGTTGTGGCGTTTCCATGGGTTCACTCGGCTTGCGAGCCTTGCAGCCGTTGGGGTGCTGGCTGGGGCTTTCGGGTGCCTGGTAGCGGGCGAAAGCCGGGGTCAAGTGTGTGGTCCTCCTTCCGCCTGGATCGCCGGCTCAGATGGCCAAGTTTACCGAGTCGTTTATCAAACGGTTTGCGAACAACGCCAGGTGACCGCGTATCGCATTGAATACGAGACGGTATATGAGGAGCATCAAGTAACCACCTATCGGCCAGTATGGGAAACCGAGTACCGAGAGAATCGGTACCGGGTGGCCCGACCCATCATGGAAACCTCCCAGCGCGAGGAGCGCTACTGGGTTCAGCGACCTGTGGTCGAGACCCAGTGGAGGGATGTGAGTTACGACCGAATTACGTATGTCACAGAAACCGCCGAGCGCGAAGAGCGGTATTTTGTGGAACGGCCGGTTTGGGAAACCAGCGAGCGTGAAGAAGTGTTCACCGTTTACCGCCCGGTGCAGGAAACGGCATACCGCACCGAATGCCGCACGGTGTACGACCCGGTGGTCTCTTACCGGACGGTGGTCCGGGACGAGGGTCAATGGGCCGAACAATTGGTACTTCGGCCTGGACTGCCGCGGATAGGCCTGCGTTGGCAGCCGCCCGGTTGGGTAACCGATCCGATCACCGGCGCGGTCACGTGGCAGCGGATGGGGCTTCATTGGACACAGACGCCGGCGGGTCGCTATGAAGTGCAACGGGTGTGGCAGCCCAATCCGGTAGCTTATCAGGTTCCTCAGACCACGTATCTCCCGCGGACGGAGACGGTACAAATCCCGGTGCAGGTGACCCGGTACGTGCCCGAGCAGCAGGTGCGGCGGATTCCATATCGGGTATGCCGGATGGTTCGCGAAGAAGTGGTCCACAAGGTTCCGTACACGGTGCAGCGGCCGGTGGTGGAACGTGTGAACCGTCAGGTACCGGTGCAAGTGTGCCGCATGGTGTGGCAGGAAGAGGTACGCCAGGTGCCGGTCACGACTTATCGCATTGCTTGGGAAGAACGGGTGGAACAAGTGCCGGTTCGGGTGTGCCGGATGGTGGCAACGCAGGAGACGGTCATGGTGCCGCGTTGCGTCGAGAAGCGCGTGCCTGTGACCTACACCTACTACGTACCGAGAACCGTCTGCTGTTGGGTCCCCGTAACCTCGTGCCTGGTACCGGCGGAAACATCGCCAGCACCCTCTACGCCGGCACCGTCCGCGCCGACCCCTGCGCCTTCGGCCGCCCCCGCCGAAGCCCCCAGCAGCCCAACCCCCTCAGAGGCGCAACCCCGACCTTTGCCGGAAAGCTAAACCCCGGCTTCGGGGCGAATGCACGATTCGCATGATGCGCGAAGCTGATCGGGGCCAATGATCAAACTTCATCGGTATCACAGAGCGAGGATATTGTTTTAGGTCCTTTTGGCCGCGGCGGAGGATGGAGGGAATCTTCGGCGCGGAATCCCTATGGCACCCGCCAAAGCCATTTAGCTGATTTTCAAGCATCCAGTGGCTTAACTGATGTTTAAGAATCCGGCTCAGCTCCTTATCAGGAATCCGGCGGTTTGGCAGCATCCTTGGTACGGTGGCTCGCAGCAGCGGGGAAGGCTCGCCAAATACGGGAAAAAGCCGCGGAAAGCTCGTCGATTCAAATTAGCCTCCTCCATAGTGAGGGTGCCCTGGCTGGCTGCCGGCTGACTTTTCCCACTTGCATCCACATCTACGCATACCCATGATAGGGGTTAATCCAGCACATTTTTCTCGGAAAAGTGCGCCCGGATGCCAATGCCTTGCGAGGCGATTGACCGCAGTTTGAGTAAACGGTGGGATTCTGCCGGCGGGACGCGCTACCGCATGGTTATGTTACTTCAGGGAATGAATACTCAATTTCAATCAGCCCCAAAATTTGAAAGGCGCTTTGCGTGTGCCGGCTCGCTTTAATTACCAATCGTCAGTTTGACTGGCTTCCCTATTTACGGCGCTCCGAAAAGTTGCGGGGAGGCGACGGCAATGGGCTTTATGTCGGCGGGGTGCTCATCAAGGGGCTGCATTTCAAAGTTGAGCAGGCATGGCGGATCATTTTGGAAATTCCCGGTCCTGCCCTTTTCCACACACGACTAGCAAGCTCGGGAATGAAGGTGTGCGACGAGCTTTGTCATCCCTTTTGGGTGGGCGACGGTGCGTTGGTTCATAATGGAACTTGGCCCGAGGGGGCACAAGAGGCCCGACGCTTGGAGGCGGAAACCGGTGAACCATGGTCGGATACCCGGTACTTTGCCACCCTGGCCACGGAGCTAGGCTTTGCCGAAGCCTGCCGAAAATGGCAGCCCAACGGCGTTTTGATCTTCTTGGCTCGGGATGGACGGTTTGAGGTTTTCAAACGCGGTGGGGAGCTCCACTATAGCCGATCGCTTCAATCCCTGGGGAGCGAACGTTTGCCGGAGGATTATCCTGTGGCGGACGGCTTCTGGGACGGCACCGGCGAGCCTCCTCGAGAATGCGGCAGCTAACCCTGCTTGGAGCTTCCAGGCGGAGAAATCCGTCCCGCTAGCGGTTAGCGGCTTCTTACGAGAGGGGCTGGCGGCTTCTTATAACCGTATTGGAACGCACGCGACTTATAACCGTATTGGAACGCACGTGATTAGACGCATTCCACAGCCGCGCTTCTTATCAGAGCGGTTAGCAGCTTCTTATAGCAGCTTCTTATAAAAGTAGTCATCTTCCGGAGTACGCCGGTTCTCGGGGGTGGTTGGCAATCGTCAAGTCGCTCGCTTATCAGATCACAATATGACGAGATCACAACATTGATCAAATCAAAACCTGGTCAGATCAGAGCATGGTCAGATCGCAATCTTAGAATGGCAACTTGGTGTATATTTCCGGCTTTTCCGGGCAAAGGCATCGAATGCGGTAGGGGCTGCGGTGCTCTAAATAGATAAATCCAACCAATAAGTAGGTAAATCGAATTGAACACAGGCATCGGCAAGAAGAAGGAGAAACCTGCCGGAAGTACTGCGGCTTTAAAGCCGCCGGGGTTCTCATCGGAGTTGTGAAAGTCTGGCAAGCTGTGCTGCGGAGATGGCGCCGGCTGTGTACGGCGGCCCGCAATAAACCGCGCGTTACAAAAGTCCGCTAAGCTGTGCGGCGAAGATGGCCGCCAACGCCTCCGCCGCGGTTTCGATCCGAAGGGTTCGCGGACCCAGCCAAACCGGCTTCCAACCGCGGACAATCGCTGCTTGCACCTCCTCTGGGGAGAAGCCCCCTTCGGGTCCGACCGCTACGACTACGCCGCATCCTCCGTGCGCGAGGCGAATCGACACCGCCTGCTGTAGCGGAGCACGACTGGGGTCTTCCGGCGGCTCTGAATCCGACTCCGTATGGGCAATCAGACGATTGAGGGGCAGATCTTCCCGCTGAAGAAAGTTCGGCCACTCCACAGGCTCTGCAATTTGCATCAGCACATTCCGCCCACACTGTTTCGAGGCTTCTACCACCACCCGGCGTAGCCGGGCCAACCCCGCCGGGTGAAGCGCGACCACCGACCGTTGCGTGATCAGAGGTGCAAATTCGGTTACCCCTAACTCGACAAGCTTTTCGATCAACCAACGCTGGCGATCTCCTTTCGGCAGAGCAGAAGCGATCACCAGGCGCACCGGTAGTTCTCGGTTAATCGCGAGGGATTGAAGGATGGTCAGCTCGGCCCAATCCCGCCCGAAATCTTCTAGCCGGGCTTCGTACTCCGTACCCGAGCCGTCAAACAGGACGACCTTTTCTCCCCGTCTGGCCCGTTTGACGTGCAAAAGGTGATGGGCCTCAGGACCGTGGATCTTTGCACGATTACCCTGAATGGACCCGTCGAAAAAATACCGGGAGCTCATGAGACTTTTTTCTTTGTTCTTAAATCGGAGCCCTCAAATCGGATAAATAAAATCAAGATTATCCCACCATAGAGCCACATTACGTTTGTGGTCAGCCGAATCTTCCTTGACTTTTGGAAATGCCCGCATGTTTCACCGCATAGAAATCTTGCAGTAATTGCGGGCTGACGCCGCCAATAACCCGAAAGCTTCCTTGAGGTTTCCAGCTTTTGTTGACATAATTCATGGGAGAAAGATGCCCCGGGTGCGTTGCCCGCCGGAGAACGTTGACCCCGTTCAATAGGCGGATTGGTTAAACGATTTAGGCTTTCTACTGCAATTATGGCCCAGTAACGACCGCCCATGCGAGCGGACGAAGGCACGTATTACGATATCAAGAAATTGCATCGGATCTTTGCCGTCGCAAGCCTGGGCTTTTTAGCCGCGACGTTCTGGATGGTGCTAAAGGACCACTTTCGGCTGTGGAAGGAATTTCAGCGCGCCTATCACGAGAAAATCGTCCCGTATTACCGGGGGTTGTGGCAGCTTCAAGGGAGCGTGGTTCATCGCGATACGGCCCCCCCATTCGGCAGCATAGGAGCTCCCCATCCTGGGCTACCTTCTTCGCCGGGTAACCGTGAAGTAGGCACTTGGTCAACACCGAGTGCTGGTGGGGATGTTGATCCCGCCGGCGACCATTTCCGCGAAATCTGGAAGCAGCCTGGTTGGCCGCCGCGACCGGGTTGGTTCGATCGGATCTTTACCTGGCCATTTTTGGAACCTTTTAGCGGGAAACGCCGGATTCATCAAATTACGCTGACGGAGCTTCCGCTAGATTATCATTTCCGCCAAGTGCCTCGGATAGATCGCTGTGCCACCTGCCACCAGGGGATGCTCCGTGGCTCAAATCCCGTTTTGAATCCCGAGGCGTGGAAAACCCGACAATGGCGTCGGGGGGTCTTTCCCGCGTGTGATTTGCCGGTTTCGCAATCCGATGCCGGGGAGCAAGCGGATTCATCCACACCGACAGCGGCCGGCGGCGGGCTCGGAACCAATCCCCAGGACTTTCCCCCCCAATCAAGTGGTTTGGGGCCGAGATGGTGGAATTCATGGCAAGGCGATGCCAGTTCGCTCCGCGCTGAATCGGTTACGGCGGCAGAGCGCGTGCTCGGTCTTCGATTCGTGCCTTGGGGGCTTTTTGAGGCGAGGGCTCCCACGATCGGAGTTGTCTTTCCCGGCAGCCCGGCCGCACAGGCGGATTTGCGGCCCGGGGATATTCTGATCGCGGTGGATCGCACGGTGGTGGATGGGCCGCGGGCGGCAGCGGAGCACCTGCTCGCCGCAGCAAATCGGGGAAAACCTTTCGAGGTCATCTATCAGCGGGGCTTACCGCACCCGTTTGCCGATCATCCGCGTCCGGATCTATATGTGGCCCCACAAAGCCCCCACCCGATCGAGCGGTTCGGTTGTACGATTTGCCACGGCGGACAAGGAGGGAACACGAGCTTTTCTGCCGCCCGACACTGGCCTAGTGATCCGGAAAAACGCAGCGTTTGGCGGCATCGCTACGGGTGGCAAGAGGAGGACTCGTGGGAGATTCCCATGCGGCCGGTCGGCCTGATCGAGGCCGGTTGCCTCCGCTGTCATGTCGAGGTGGTGGACCTCGCAGCGCCGAAGTTTTTTGACCCGCCGGCTCCGAAGCTCCTTCTGGGGTATTATCTGGTGGAGAAATTCGGCTGCTTCGGCTGCCACGAGATCCGCGGTTGGGACGAGAATCTTCGGCGGGTGGGGCCGGATTTAAGATGGGAACCCCGGTGGCGGGAGGCAGCCCACGCGTTAGCCGAACTTTTGCCGCCCGATGATCCCTCGCGGTCTTTAGCCATCGCTTTGGCCAGGGAACCTTTCGAAAACGCGTTACGCCGAGAATTGCTTTTCCGTTTGCAGGAGGATCTTGCCTCTGGCAAGGTGGAGGGATCGATTGCCACCAGAATCCAGGGGTTCATCTCGCTTTTGCAGCGCGAGGACAGTCCGCCGGGCCAACTGCCTAAAGTGGGGCCTTCGTTACGCTCGATTGCCGCAAAGCTGGATCGCGAATTCATCGAGGATTTTCTGGTCGATCCCCGACGCTTTAGGCCCGACACCAGGATGCCGCGGGTTTTCTTTCTCTATGCTCATCTCAGTCCATCGGAGCGCTTGCGGGCGGAGGCTTTGGAGAGGGTGGAAATCGCAGCCATTACGTATTACTTGTTGACCGCAAGCCAAGCCTCGGCAGTTTGGGGTGAAAAAGGGAAGTTGAGTTTTCCGTCGAAGACGGGGATACCTCCCGAAGCTACCCCCCCCTCAAATCGAGGGGAATCCGAGGCCGATTTCCTACCGGAAGGATCGGCGGATCGCGGTCGCGAGCTTTTTGCCCTCCAAGGTTGCGTGGCATGCCACCGGCATCGGGAGTTTCCCGAAGTGACCACGACCTTCGGACCCGATCTTTCTAACCTTGGACGGAAACTTCATGGTGAAAAGGGGAGAAAATGGCTCCGCGATTGGTTGGAAGATCCGCAGGGTTATTCCCCCGGTACGACGATGCCCAATCCCCTTCTGCACCAAGTAAAGCCGCATGAGTCGGGACACCGGCGGCCCGATCCGGATACGGAAGAATCCGCCGCCTGCCTCCGGGCGTCGGTGACAGATGATTTGGTCGCCTTTTTGCTGGCCGATTCCCACCGGCAAACGCCTGCGACTGTTGGTTTCGACGAGGAAGTTCTGGACGAGCTTGCCGTGCAGTATTTGGGGCGATTTGTGCCGAAAGAACACGCCCTCGGTTTTCGTCGCCACGGTATCCCTCCAGATGAGGCCGAATCATTTCCTGCCGAGGAGCAAGAACTCATAGGGCCGATGGACCGCCTGAAAAAGCTGCGGTATGTCGGCCGAAGGAGCATTCTTCGCCGTGGATGTTTTGGCTGCCACGATATCCCGGGTTTTGAAGCCGCGCAGCCCATCGGACCTTCGCTCACCGGCTGGGGCCGAAAACACGAAAGTTTGCTGGATTTTGGCAACCTGCATCAAACCGCTAAGTTCCCCGTAGATCAAGTTGGGGTTTATCAAGTTGGGGTTTTTCAATCGGGGGGTTTTTCCTCGGAAGATGGGCAGGAAAAGTCCGGCGATTTTCCCTGGGAAGGTAGGCAGGAGAAATCCGGGCGTTTTTTCTCGGCCGATGGGCACGACGGGTATGAGGAGTCTCAATTATTCGAGGGTTTGCCGGGCGACAAGGCGCATCCGAAGGCCTTAAGCACGTCGACCCTGTCGAAGCGATCTACCAGCTCGTCGGCAGATCGCGATGTGATGGAAGAATCCCTTCATTGGGGGGGTACCCGGCCTGCACCTTTGGCCACCAAAACGATGAGCGCGGAATCCCTCCCTTGGAGGGGGATTCGAGTTGTTGGCCCCTCCTATTTCCGAGAGGCACTTCGTCAAGGGCGTCGCGACGGTTTCCTCTGGGAAAAGCTGCGAGCGCCGCGGGGTTTTGATGCCGGTCGCGCATCGGGCAAGGGGTATTTGGATTGGCTTACCATGCCGCAGTTTCCGTTCGATGATTTGGAGCGGGAAGCGGTCGCCACGTTCATCCTCGGGCTGGTGGGGGAGCCGGTGCCGGCAAACTACGACCCCTACGGCCGCCGTCATGAGTCACCGGCCCTGGAGGGGGCAAAGTTAAACGATCGGCTCGGTTGCGGGCAGTGCCATGTGTTGCGATTGGAGCGATGGTGGGTCAAATACGATGCTGACAAGATCCAAGAACCGGTGGAAGCCCCTGAGTTTGCCTTCTTGCGGCCGCGAATCGATCTGTCCCGCATCAGTTACGGCACGGATTCTCGAGGACTGCGGGAGGCGATCTTAATCGGGATGGTCGAGCGTGATAGTTCCGGGGATCCCGTCGAAGATCGCGACGAGGAGGATTGGCCCCTTTACTTTTTCAGCCCTTGGGAACCGAGCCCGCTTCAGGTCCAATCGCGATGGAGGCTTTGGGATGCCGGGGTGGCCCAAGTGCCGATCGCCGACCCCATGCGGCTTGTGGCCCGGAGCGAACGGGCGCGTTTTGCCGGCGGCCATGACGCGTGGCTGCTGAGAAAACCGCCGATTTCCGCGGACAGCTTCCTGATCATCCCCCTGGGTGCGAATCACTCGATAACCGGAGTATTCGCTTCCGGTCTTGAGGGGGATGACCCGGAATTGCTTCGGCTTTCCGCCCGAGCGAAGGAAAACGCGCATCTTTGGGCGGTTGAGCCGGCTTTGGGGGGCGGCGTTCTGTGGCCTCTGATCTCGCGGGTGATGAGAGGAGTGGTCGGCTCACCGATGGAAGCCTTGAGCCGATTGCCGCCACCGCTAATCCGCGTGGCCGATGCGATAGAACCTGCGTGGCTCCAGCGGTATCTGGCCGAACCGCGGATGGTGCGGCCCAGTGTCCCGATGCGAATGCCCCGATACGCACTTTCGGAAGCGCAGCGGCAGGCGCTTGTTGCGTTTCTTGCGGCAAGTTCGGCGGAACATCGTGCGGCAATTCCCGTTGTGGAGCCCCTCCGAGTCGACTTGCCTTTGGAGGATAGATTGCCGGAACTAGGCGCAGAAGCCACCGATTGGCCAAGAAGCAACCAACTGAGTCAGAAGAATTCCGCGTCTTTTGAAAGCGGGGGAGCTTCTCTGCGTCGGCAGCAAATGCGGCGTCAAGCCTTCGCCTTGATCACCGATCGAAAGATGTTTTGTGCGAAATGTCACTTGATTGGCGATTATCAGCCGGGCGAAGAGCCGGGCACCACCTTGGCCCCGCGACTGGATCAGGTTGCCGGCCGATGGAAGGCGGACTGGTTGCGGCGCTGGCTTGCCCATCCACAACGGTTCTTGCCTTACACAGGGATGCCCGTAAATTTTCCTTCAGAAGGACCGCCGTTGGGGCAAGACCTCTTGCCAGGTAGCAGTGAGCAGCAAATCGAAGCAGTGGTCGATCTGCTGCTCCACTACGCGGAGTTCCTCCAGGGAGAAATCGGCCTGCCTCAATTGAAGATGGAACCTGCGAAAAACCCTTAATGCCCCTCAAATACTGAGCTTTGATCGCACGAAAATGTAACGCCCACCGACGAAGGTCGCCGGGGTCATACACACGCTCAAAGACTGAGCATCGACCGCAGGAAAATGTAACCTTACAAAAACGGTAAGCTTAATTTGCGCACGATTGAAACCCGTGCCCCCTTTCCAAAAACGGCGGGCGCAACGGCTGTGCAACCCCCCGTATTCGCGCGGTGCGCCGGCGTAAGCTTGAGAGGTTTGCTGCAAGTTTTGCCGGCGAGGCTTCCCCCATGTGCAGCGGAGGGATGAGCTGAGAAACTCAAAGAGAAAGGCACTAGAAACGTTTGCCTCATGTGCAGCGGACAGCGAGGCGATCACCATTTGAGCCAAGTTGCGCACAAGGCGACTGGTCTGAAGATTCTAACGATGTGCATTGCGGCAGCTCCGGTAAGTGCATCCGTTCAAATTTCCGGTTTGCTATCGACTCAAGATTTCTTGGACAGGAATTCGGTTCGATTTCTGATTCGGTTGTCTCACGACGTCGAATTCGGTTAACTTAGCTTGCTGAGTTCGTGCCCAAATTTCATGGCAGCAGCATGGAGTTTTCGCAATGCATCGCCAAAAGGAGAATGAATTGCCGATTAAAAGACGCCGGGTCACACGGCGGCACTTCGTGGCTGCTACCGCCGCCGTTGTAGCTACCCATGCCACAGCTATAAAGGTGCCGCAGGTCATTGCCTCTTTAAGTTCCCAGGAATGGGGCGATCTGACCGGCCGATTGGTTTATATGGGAAAACCGCCTGAGCGGCAGAAGCTTGTAGTAGATCGCGACGTGGAATGCTGTGGCAAATACGACATCCGCGACGAGTCTTTGATGGTCGGCCGGGAGGGCGGGTTGATGAACGTCTTCATCTATCTCCGCTCTCGGCCGGCGAGGATTTGCTCGGAATTGGCCGAAAGGATGCCCGAGAAGGTCGTGCTCGATAACCGGGACTGCATTTTCATTCCTCACTGTATGACCGTTTGGTATCCGCGGCAAAAATATCACATCATCAATTCGGACCCGATTGCCCAAAATGTGGCCTTTTCCCCGTTGGGTGATCGAGCGGCGAATATCATCATGACGCCGCCGCCGGACCCGGCTGCCGAAGCATGGTGGGAATTTCGCCGCAGTCAGACGGTCCCGGTGCTCGTCAAGTGCAATTATCATCCTTGGGAGAGTGCTTATGTTCTTCCGCGGGACAACCCGTACATGGCAGTAACCGGGCCAGACGGCTCTTTCCAGATCGAAAAACTCCCGGTGGGAAAGGCGGAGTTCCAGGTTTGGCAAGAACGCATCGGTTATTTGCACATCGAACGTTGGCCGAAGGGCCGCTTTGAAATCTCGATCAAACCGGGGCTCAACGATTTGGGTACGATCGCCATATCGGGCCAGCTTTTCCAGGTCTGAAAGACCGGAGGACACCGCTGCCGGACTTGCGGCGAAAGGCAGTTTTCCGATAGTTGGAGCGAAGATCAATAATCCATTTGAGGTCTTATGAATACTGTGGGACGGGCAGCTTGGGAGATGCTGTCTTGGGGAATACGTGCCTTCGGCGGGGGATTTGCGATTGCAGTACTCGGCGGGATCATTCTCGGAAGCGCGGGGGGGTGCAATCCCGCTTCACCGGCAGCTTTCCGGTTGAACCTCGAGGGACGTGAACCGCGGCGGATCAGCTTCCTTCAGCGGGAGTCGCTCGAGGAGCTGATGGTGGAACTCTTCGGCACGCCCGACGAGCCTCGCCTCCCTCCCGGGGTAGAGCTGAACCTCGAGTTGCTGCGCATGGCTGCTGGACCTGCCATTCGCATGGGAGATGAGGAAGGGTACGGTCGGCAGCGGCGCGGGCTTTATCGGGAACATTGTGCTCGGTGCCACGGGATTTCAGGTGACGGGGCCGGACCGGCGGCCTTGGTCCTCCACCCTTATCCGCGGGATTTTCGCTGGGGTATCTTTAAGTACACTTCGACGCTGCCCGGGTTGAAACCCACACGCGCCGATTTGAGGCAGGTACTGCGCCGTGGGCTCCCGGGCACGGCGATGCCCTCGTTTGCCCGATTGGACCCGATCGAGCTGGAAGCCCTGGTGGAATACGTGATTTACCTGAGTATTCGGGGGGAAACGGAGCGCTATGCCGTTCAATTAATCCTGGATGAAGATGAGCCGCTCCCGCTGAGCATCGTGTCGAAGGAGCGGATCATCGAAGAAGGGGCCCAGTGGGCCTATCAGCAATGGTTGATCCCGGAGTCTGATCCGCAGCAGTATGTGGTGGTTCCCCCGCCGCCTCCCGAAGTATCCATGCCCGCTGCTTGGGCAGATTCCGTGGCGAAAGGACGCGAGCTGTATCGATCCGAACGGGCCCAATGCGTTAAGTGTCATGGACCCGAGGGCGCCGGAGATGGCGAGCAAACCGACCTGTACGATGATTGGAATTTGGCGAAAAAGGGGGTGACTCCGGCTCAAACGGCGCGGCTTTCCGCGTTGTTCTCCCTGCCGCTCCAGCGACTGAAGGCCCGAGATTTTCGGGCCGGGATCTTCCACGGCGGCAGCCGTGCGGAGGATTTGTACCTCCGAATCCATATCGGCATCAAGGGGACGCCAATGCCCGGCGTAGGCCCCAACGGGGATAATCCCGGGGTGCTCCAGCTCGAAGAGATTTGGCATATTGTTCACTTTATTCAGGATTTGGCCGGCCAAAACCCTTTTTCTCAGAAGGCAACCGGGGCGGCCGGGCGGAACCCGCTTTTAAGTGAGCTGAGCGGCTCCACATTCGGAAAGTAGCCGCGCTGAGTTTGTCGAACGGAGCCATACCCGGGACACAGCAATGCGGAGCAAGGCTTCCACGCCGCCCAAGATCCGCCATCTTTCGCTCCAACACGGGCGGATTTGTGCCGGGTAGTTGCCCCGCTTTCATAATCGCCGGTTGCCCACCGTGCCGCGAAGCTGCGTACCTTTTTTCGTGACCCTCGTCACTGGTAATGGGCTTAAGCCTTTGGCGCACTGGTACGAGGGGGGCTCAACGGGCCACGCCATCACCCGCTTCATCTACGCCGCAAGCAGCTTTGAGCGCGCGCGTAGCTTCACAGGGTTGAATGGTCGCACTGAGGGTTTGCGCCAGGACCACACGCGGGAATACCTTGGAGACGAAAAGGCCGCGGAAAAACCAGCTGAGTACAGAGGGTCGGCAACTCGTTTATGGCAGGCTATCGAGCCTTGAGATGGAAACCGGGCAGAAAAACGGAACGTCGCCCCCGTGAAAACTTGCCCGGCTTTACCGGGAGAACCGCGCTCGATGGGCCAGGTAGTTAGCCAGTGCCAGTCCCAAGGGCCGATCGGTCCGCATTTGAAGATAGTCGATTCCGTGGGCACGACAGCCGGCCTTCAACTCGCGAAGAAATTTATTCACACCGGCCAGGTAGGCGCGACGGACGGCTCGCGGGTCGGCGACCACGCGGATTTCCTCCTCCACTCCGCGAAACATGGCTAATTGATGAAAGGGGAACTCCAGTTCGGCCGGATCCAGCACCTGCACGGCAATCACGTCGTGGCGGCGATGTCGCAGGTGCCGCAGCCCCCAAAGCACCGAATCGAGCTGGTCGAAAAAATCGCTGACTACTAAAACGATGCCGCGTTTGCCCAGCCGCTCGGCAAGCTCGTGAAGTGCCGGCCCTAACGCGGTTTTTTCTTTCCCGCACGCATTTTCGAGTTCAGAAAGGAGATTCTCTAATTGTGCCAGATGGCCCGCCGCCCGCAGAAAAGAGCGCGCTTGCGAATCGAAGGTGGCCATACAAACGGCGTCCTGCTGCTGAAGAACCAAATAAGCCAGCGACGCCACCACGCACTTGGCGAACTCCAATTTGGACATCGGGGCTGCCGGACCTTGGTAGCCCATGCTCGCACTGATGTCCAAGAGCAAATAGCAGATCTGGTTGGTCTCCTCCTCGAACTGCTTCAGATAGAATTTGTCCGTGCGGCCGTAGACTTTCCAATCCACATACCGCAGGTCATCCCCCGGTGCATACTCCCGATGTTGGGCAAATTCGACGGAAAAGCCGTGGTACGGACTGCGGTGCATTCCCGCAATGTAACCCTCTACGACGGTTCTCGCCCGGAGCCGCAACCCCCGCAATTTAGCGAGATTCTGGGGATCCAAGTATTTTCGCGAGTTTTCCGCCAAGCCAACTGTTCTCCTCGCTTCGCGCCACGAACTCGATGAGCCGTGAGATGATCCGATCGGGCTTAATCCCCTCGGCTTCGGCATTGAAATTCGTCAGAATCCGGTGGCGAAGCACCGGGTAGGCGACCACGTTGATATCGTCCTGAGAGACATGATGCCGACCGCGGAGCAATGCCCGGGCCTTTGCCGCCAGGATGATGTACTGGCTTGCCCGCGGTCCCGCCCCCCAGGCTACATATTGCCGCACGAAATCCGGCGCCTGCTCGTGCTGGGGACGGCTCAGCCGCACAAGCCGCAGTGCATAACGACTGAGATGCTCCGCCACGGGCACACGACGAACGATTCGTTGCAGGGCCACGATCTGCGCGGCATCCAACACCGGTGTGATTTTCACCTCCACATCAGCCGTCGTGCGATGAATGATTTCTAGTTCTTCCTCCTCGTCGGGGTAATCGATAAAGGTCTTGAACATGAATCGGTCGAGCTGGGCCTCCGGCAGAGGATAAGTCCCCTCTTGCTCGATCGGGTTTTGCGTGGCCATTACGAAAAAAGGCTCGTCGAGCACGTATTTCTTCCCGCCGACGGTGACCTGATGCTCCTGCATCGCTTCCAGCAAGGCAGCCTGCGTTTTCGGCGGGGTCCGGTTGATCTCGTCGGCCAATACCACGTTGGCGAATATCGGCCCTTTGAAAAACCGCAATTCGCGCGTCCCCGAGAGCTTATCCTCCTGAATCAGTTCCGTACCCGTGATGTCGGCCGGCATCAGATCGGGGGTGAATTGGATGCGGCTGAAGCGTAAAGATAAGCACTCGGCCAAAGTGCGGATCATGAGCGTCTTGGCCAGCCCGGGAACGCCCTCCAGCAGACAATGCCCCCGAGCAAAAAGCGCAATGAGCAGCTCATCGCTCACCTGCCGCTGGCCGACAATGACCCGCCCTAACTGCTCTACAATTTGTTCATAGGCCCGCTGAAGCTGCTCGACCGCTTCCAGGTCGTTTACGGTTCCTATAGTCGCTGGATGTTCGCTCATGATGCTTCGAGCTTGCGCTCCTGGGAATCATAAGGCTGCTTTCGCCCCAAGTCCCATTGGGTTCACAACCTGATTACAAGTCCTCAGGGAATTCCACACGCTTTGTGCGACACGCCTTGCCTTTGGCATGCCGTCCGTCGTATTCGCTGTATTGTAGCATCCCCAATGGCCCGCGGAAACCGACGATTTCGCAAGCTGCGGTTGCCACCGCTTGGAAGAGAATAAGTGCAGGCAAAAATCCAAGGGAAGGTCGGGGTATCTCCAAAATTAGGTTGCAACTGCTGGGAAGAGTTCGAATGCAGAGAGAAATCCAGGACAACACCCGCCCCTTGATTGGATAGCTCAGGTATGCCGCGCACCACTGGGAATGGCTATGTTCGCAGGCGAAATGCTGCCAGCGGATCCACACTTGCAAAGCATGCCGGGGGAATGTGAACGCCCGTGACGACTCGACGTAATAGCTGCAAACATCCCGGATCGCGCGGGCAAATAGTGGCTTCCGAAACTGAACCGTCAAGCTGAAGCTATCGGAAACAGATCGCCGCTTTGAAGGGACAGGTTCGGCGGGTAACTCGAGTTAAAGCCTATCCCAAAATGGCGTTTATAAGAGACGTTTATTAGAAGAGGACTTTGGGTTATCCTGCCGGGCCTACCAGCAGTCCTTTTAGGCAAAGAGGTTCGGCAGGGCAGCAAAGGCCGAAGGGGTGTCGGAGGATTAGAGGATCCCCCGGATGAATTGTTAATGGATCCCTGCCAGATGAGTGGGGGCACTTTCGCCCGGCGGCGGAGCACCGGGCCCAAAAACCGCAATCTCCCGCCCGGTGGCCAAAACCAGATAACCGGAGCCGGCGGCGAGATTTCCGCCTTTCAAGTGCCATCGTCCCAGCGAAATGATCCGGCAAAGGCGAGCGGTTCTTTGATCGAAAACGAAAAGCCCCTCCTTCCCGGGCCAAAGCACCTGATCCCGAGCAAGCAGCCCGCGACCGCAGCCCAGCGGCTCTCCCCCCTGGGGCCAGGACGCCACTACCCTGCCCATCTCATCACCTTGAGTACCGATCCAAAAGAGCTTTCCGCCCCCTGCGATCAAACGGCCATAAGCCACACCCAGTAACTGCGTTGCCGTGGCGGTTTCCTCGCCGGTCCACCACAGCGCCTGCCCTGTTTGCGCATCGAGGGCAATGATGCTAGGGGTATCCGCCGGGGCGACATAAAGAATTCCCTCATGGAAAAGCGGTGCATTGGGATCCCGAAACCAATGTGGCCCCAAAGCCGTCAAATCCACCGCCGACCCCCGGGGATACGTCGCCACCCAGCGCAACCGCCCCTTCGTGCTGATGGCGGCGATTACCCCGAGGTTCGTCGTCACATAAATCGTATCCCGGTAGAGCGTGGGCACCAAATGGCTTGATTCGCTGAAGGTATTCCGCCCCAAGCTCTCTCCGCCAGCGATAAACCGCTGCCACAAAAGTGTACCCCGCGATGCCTCGTAAGCGGCTAACCACAGTTGTGGTTGCACTTCGCTTCTGCGAACGAGCACATACACAGCTTGACCGTCGCACGCCGGCGAACCCTCGAAAGCCCAAGTCGGTTGCTCGGGTTGCAACTTCCAGACTAGCCGCCCCTGAGAAGCCAAATCCAAGCACACAAGCGACGTGCGGGGATTACCTCCGCGCGTTCCTGGGGGAAACCCCGGAGTGGGCGATCCCATTTTGGCAAACACACGATTTCCATGCGCAGTGAGGGTAAACCGTGGAATTCCCAATCGTGGAGCCGTGGCCTCCAGCGAAAAAGTCTCGTCCGCGTACGGATCGCGATAGATGGTCGGGCCTCCCGCCCAAGCCGGCTGACCCGTGCCAAGCTCCCAAGCCCAGATTTCCGCCTGGTTATTCGCCAGAAGCCACCGCCCTACAATCACCGGATGGACACTCGGCGGCTCCGGCAGAGAGTCTCCGGCAGAAGCGGCCGACTTCCGTTGGAGCGAGAGAGTTACTTCCCCCGGGCCAATACCCTGCCAAACGGTTCGCCAACGTGGAGGTCCCGCGGGTACATCAACTCGGGCCCGGACTTGGCGAGTCGGCCCGCCGCCGAAGGTCGTCCAGTCCGAGCCGCTCTCATGCGCCGGCTGCTGTGGCATCTCCGCGAGCAATTTCTTGAGCACAGTGACGTAAGAGGCGTTCTCGCTTCCGGCGAAAGGACCGGTGGCCTCGCCATGCAAGTTTTGGAATAGTTCCAGCAGTTCTTCGGCCCGACGTTTTTCCCCATGAAGGATTTCTGCCAAAATCAGCCGCGCGCGAACACCTGCAAGAGCGACATCACTCTCCGGAACGCAAAGCCAAGCCGCGCCGGCCGAGTGGGTGCGATCGATCGGAATGCACTGCTCCCAAAAATACCGTGCCTGGATCGGATCGGCATCTTCGAGTCGAAGGTCCCCTAATAACAGCAAGGCCCGCGCGGTCCACCGGCTTGCGTATGCCTTTTCCACAATCCGCTCTAAATAGCTCCAGTCGCGCGAGCTTATGGCCGATTCGAACCACCTTTGTGCCAGGGGATCCACCCGCTGGCGATAAACGGCCAAGGCCTCGGGCGGCAATTTGGACAGTTGGATGCGGCAATACTCCGCCACGGGAAGAAGCCGACGCGGCGAAATGGAGACCAGTCGATCGCTCTCATCGTCAATGTAACGCTGAAGAATGTCGATGGCTTCCTGCCAATGGCCCTCGGCCAAGAAATCGGGCACCTGACTAAGCCGAAGTTGCGTTTGCCCGTCGATTAGCTCAAGCTGCGGATTCTCCGAAAGTTGATACCGCCACCGCGTTTGATACCAGGTCAGGAGTGGATCGGCGAGTACTTGGCCGAGTGCCCAGCCAACTCCCGAAGACCCGATCAGCCATAATAGGAAGAAGCCTGCCGCCCACCGCGTTCGGAATTTCCAAATCCCGGACCCGGGCCGACGCTCTTCCGCATTCGCGTATGAAACCAGCGACTTTAACATGAGACGGTTGACCTTCACTATTCCCGCAGCATTACCAGGCGGCATTCTCAGATTGTCACAAGCAAATCGCAGCGTTCTTGCAAACTTTCATGACCTAAAAGAAAACCGAGTTAGCTCCCTGTCTTCCGACGCCCCCTAAAACTTGTCCCTTCGTGTTTGCCTGGGTGATTTTGTGCGATGATGAATTATGGGGGCGTAATCCCAGCGGATTCGCGCTGCTTTACCCCGGCGGATCCCCGCAGCAAATGCCTCACTCAACACCCGGATCCAGAAATCCCCGGTTTTATGCCGTTCTATGCCTGATTGGGTTTTCGGTTCTTGATCTTCCCCTGCATCCTCGTAATTTTAGGACGCGCGTCCTCGTAATTTTGGGATGCCCAAGACCGGAAACCCTTATCAACTAAAATCGGCCGGGTCAGACGGTCATCATGGACGAGGATCGTCCGATGGTCATAACCCGCACGTACTGGGTCCGACTTGCCGGGTAGCACTGGAGTTGCAGCCGGTATCCTAATTCTAACCAAATCGGGCAGAAAAGTGCTGTATTGGAGGTAAAGTTCTGATTCCGGGGAGAATGCGCAATGTAACCAAACTTCAAATGCTCGCTAGAAATGCGTATAGCAGCCTCCTGCCGAAGATGTCTTCTTCCGTCAGGGGCATCGGGACGGGACAAATCGGGGGCGTCAACCGGATAGCGTTGCCGAGGCCTCCGCGACGGCCTCGCAAAAAGCATCCACATTAATCGTCGGTACATTGGGGGGCATTCCGCCGCCGCATGAGAGAATCAACCGCCGATGATCCGCCAATGAGGCGATCGCCTCCCGCACCGATTCTTTAACTTGCTCCGGAGATCCTAAGGCCAGCACGTCCCGCGGCGGGATATTGCCCAACAAAACCACTTCTGACCCGGCCCATTCGCGCATGGCGGGCAAGGTGTGTTCATAGGAAAAGTTGAAAACATTAAAACCCATTTCGCGCAGGTATTTCGCCGTGATCTTTCCGTAGCAGTCGTTGTGCAGGATTTTCACAGGAAAATCGAGGCAATGGCCGATTTGCTTGAAATAGGGCAAGGCGAAGCGGCAGAAATCGGCCTCGCCCAAAAATCCGATCAAATCATCCAGCACAAGCATCCCCCCAATGGAGGGGAAAAGAGCAGCCTGGTACTGGAGCCATTCAGTCACAAAGTCGGTCACGATGCGCAGCAGGGTCTCGACCTCGGTGGGATGGGTCTTCACCCCCTCCATCAGCTCGGTGTGACCCACGAGGAAGGATGCGATATTCATCGGCCCCCGGCTTACCGCAAAGCGAATCGCATGCCCTTCGCGTTCGATCATCTCCTGCCGGTGTAGCAGCCGTTTCACCACAAAAGGACATAAACCATCCGTCTTACAATTCGGTTTTTTTTTCCGGTGCACTTCCGACCAATCGTGGATCACCCGCTCGGCAAACGGGAATTCATCTTCTGGCCAGATGCATCGCGCACCCCAGGCCGCCGGCTCGGTGCACATCCCGAATTCCGACCAAAACCCCGGCAAAAAAATCACCTCCGGAAACCGTTGAACCACCTTGAAATTGGCCTCCAGCCACATCCGTTCGCTGGTGTAATAGTCTAAGATCGTGATCCCCGACCATCCGGGAAGCCATGGACTATCGATGATAAAGCCGACGGGAAGCGGCTTGACGAGCTCGCCTGCAATGACTTTCAGCAGTTGATCCCATTGCTTGTCTGTCATGGAAACCACTTTCTCTTAGCGTGGCAGGGCGTGTCGAATCCTCAGGCAACCACAAAGCGGGAGCACCCCGCAGGCCGCGGACATGGCGACGGAACTATCTGTGCAATCGGCAAGGTCTTTCCCCGTTCCCACCTTGTTCTTATCGCTCGGTAGCCTTCCCCTTCAGAAGGATCGCGGAAGCTCATTCCCGTAACTCCCGTGAGTCTTTTCCCACTCGGGGACAAACCACCCGCACGGACACCGGCCGTAACGATCGCCCCAAAATTTATGCCCACCGCGGGCGGGACGCCTCGCCTGATGCCACTCCCGCGAGCCTGCAATCCCCCAATTGAATCTAACCCGGAAAGTGCCGTCAAGCACGTCGGGGCTTTACTCCTATCGAGGTTTCCCGACGAAAGGAGAAAATTCCCGCCCCTTCCCGGCCCTCATTCAGGGTGAGCGATTGCCGGGTTTCGCACTCGATAATAATCGGCACAACGTTCCGGACCGGATACGTATCGATCTTCGCTTATGCCCGGCAAACAGAGCAAAAGGCTGGCTTTCCGTTTTCGCTTGTTCTCCTGCTTTCTGCTATTTGACCAATGCGAACACCCACATAAGCAAGGTGCCACCCAAATGAATCAAAGATATGCGGAAGAGCCACCGGGCGATTGGTAAATCAGGGTGCCACGCGAAAAACAGCGCCGTTACCAAGTAACCGATCGCCAAGACAATCGTCACGAGCCCGAGGCTAAGCGGAAAGCCAAGCATCCAATTTCCGACGGCCGTCAGCCCCACCAAAGCGAACGCACCCACCAGTGCTAAGACGGCTGCGGGGCGCCCGGAAGGATCCACCACCGTGGCCACCTTCAGACCCGCGCTCGCGAATTGTTCGCGATACAACCAGGCGATCGCCATGGAATGGGGAAACTGCCAGAAATAAAGAATCCCAAAAAGTAGCCACGCGGCAACACTACTGGGGGCTCGCGCGATGGCTGCCCCCAAGAGTACCGGCATGGCTCCCGCGATAGCTCCGACGCCAGTCTGCCAAAGTGTGACTGTTTTTAGCGGCGTATAAATCCCCACGTAAACGATCCAACTGACAATTGCCACCACGGTAGCCAGTAAATTGACAAAATACCCCAAGTAGATCAACCCGATAAAACTGAGCACGATTCCGAACGCCAAGGCCTTTCGTGTGGTCAGGCGGCCGGAGGGCAAAGGCCTCAAGGCCGTGCGGAGCATCTGCGCATCAGAACGGCTTTCCAAGGCCTGATTGACCGCGAGGGCCCCGGCGATCACCAAGCCCGAGCCAATCAGTCCGTGACCCCAAACGTCCCAAGGGGGCAAGGTTCCCGCGGCAATCAAAACACTCGTCAGCACGGTTAATAAAACCATCCCCAATAGCCGCGGACGCACCAAGGCAAACCAGTCCCCCAATCGGGCCAACCACTCCGCACTTTGCGCCTCCGCATTGTAGCGGCGACACCAGTTCAGCAAACTCACGCTGCAAGCCAGGCAAAGCGATCCAAAGGCCACATGCCCGGTGGCGGACCAGACTTTCGCCGGATCCTCCGCGGTCACCGTATACTGCCAGGCGAAGAAATAGTCCGTGAACCACCGGGGCCATCCGTAGCTGGTTACCCAGGTCGCGATCCCGAGGAGCACCTGCACCACCACAAGCCCCAGGAGCAGTTTCTGCCGCCGGGCAATCATCGGCACCGGGGCCGGCCCGCTCCTCTCAACCGATGGGCCGCTCCGCCGCTTAGCGACAACCCGGCTTGCCGCCACCCAGACCGCAAGACCCAGGACCAGCACCGCACCGATTACATGAAGCCACACCCAGAGGCTGAAAGTGATCGGCCAACTCTCCGGCGGCACATGCCGGAGTTGGGCCCCCAGGACGATCTGCGTGTAAATCGCCAAACTTGTCAAGATGACCAAAACCTTAAGCCTTCCCACTCCTCCTTCGCTGGGGAGCCGGTCCGCCCGGGCCCAAGTCGGCGAATTGAAGGTCACCGCCGCCGTCACAAGCGCGAAAACCAGCGGGGCTGTACAGCCGTGAACTTTGGCCAAAAGGAGATCGTCTCCCAAAACTCGCAGCCCTCCGAGCACCCCTTGGCTAATGATGCCTAGGAGAACCAAGCCCGCAAAAAGCTGAAGTCTACCGGGGGCTTTCCCCCACCAAAGGGTGATCACCAGCCCGATGGCCAAAAAGCCGGATAAACTCCCCAGCAGCCGGTGGCTATGTTCCAAGAAAACATCCCATACCGCTGTCTCCCACAGCGGAAGCCACCGCGACAAAGGGTAAAGGAAAAGATTATAGCCATACGTGCCGGGCCAATCCGGCACGGCCATCCCCGCTCCGTAGGTGGTGACCAATCCGCCCATCCAAATGAGCGGGAATACGCTGCACGCAAGGGCCCATGCCAACACGTACGCCACTTGCCGGGCAGGGCTCCATTGCAACGCAAAAGGATGTGAAAGATCCCGCTGGTGCTGCTCCGTGGTTTGACTCATCTCCCGGACCTGCTACTGCTACATGAAGCCACAGGTTTACTTGCGATACGAAATTGTGCTCCCGGTCTTCAGCTTTTCCATCTGTCTTTCGCCTGTGAGGCTACGGCTTTACCTTTCGCCTGTGAGGGTACAGCACGCTTGGCTCATTTCGCTTTTTGGGCTTTTCCGACTGGGATGCACGTAATGTTATGGTCGAGGGGCGGCGTTAGGTCATTGTATTCCGCCAACATCGCGCGGCAAACCGACGATTCCTTCTCGGGTCACCTCTTTTTCCGGGGGACTGACTTTTACATGCCTAAACCAAGACCGGGAAGAATCGTTGGCTCCACCGGCGAGAATCGATGGCTGCATCGGCAGGAATCGGCGGCTCTTTTTGCCGCTTGGCCGATCTTAGGGGGCGTAGCCACTTTTGGGGCTAGAGTTTCTCACAAAGCCGGTCGCTATTTCGAGGGGACTATGGGCCGGAAGCGGTGATCGTGTGTGCGTCTTGATTATAGGTGGAAAATTGCTTATAAGTTCGGCCCCGCGAGCGATTCCGTGAGTCCACTTCGTTGGAGAAGCTAAAGGCACCTTCGTTTGCGAGGGGCGAATTTAGTGCGTGGTGAAAATTGATTCTGAAGAGAGATTAATCCGAAAGACGTTCGATTATTCATACCCAAGAGTGATTCACCTGCAAGAATGCGCCGGAGGACATAACCCCCGACGGCGTCGGCGCAAGCGGCGAAAATGAGGTGCCGGCAGCATGATCACGAGGCAACAATTGCGGCCGGGGGCAACAAAAAGCTCGATCGCACTCGCATCTTGCGGGGGAGCCGGGGAAAATGAGCCGCAAGCTGCAAGAGTAAAACGTTTCGAAAACCCCAAGCAATTCAGCCGATCGAGAATTCCGACTGCACCTTCACGATGATGCATTCATCGGGAAAAGTGTGGAAAGCCCGGACAAGCATGTGGCGGTCACGCGTTTCCATTAAGGCGTAACTAATGGGCGGCAATCCGAATCGCACACCCGGCTCGAATCGACAGAAAAGTCCCTGGTGACAAGCCAGGTTGCCTAGCTCCTTTTCCAAAGCGAACAAAAGCTCCGGTTTCACCGGCTCCACTTGGAAGCGGTAGCGATAGGTCACTTGCGGCCCGTAATGCACCCTCTCGTCTCGTTGACCCCGAAAACGGTACCCTGCGAGGCGGCCTAACTCGGGCAGTTTTTGATGGATCGAGCCGGTGACTTCCGTTAACATTACATCCCGATGGTGCCACGTGAGCACGTGCCCTGCCGAGGTAATCTCAACTTTGGCCGTGTACTGCCGCCGCTCTACCTGTCGCGAGGCTACGACCTCAAATAGCTCTGGATGCAACGAGCGTGCGTACACGTAAAAGATCAAATCCTCTAAGCTAGGACGGACTAAGGCACGCTGAATCAACACCGTCGGAATTCCTTCTCAAAGTCCAACCCCTGTTAGGTAAGGGTGTGGGATTCATAATTCACTACCTCGCCAATAGACCGCACAATTTGCTGAGCCCGGGCTTGCTCGCCTTTTTTCCCCACCACCCCTTATTATATCGAGCGAAGTGGGATCTCTCAAACACTGCTTTCTCCGAACCGTAAGGCGCTCACCCCTTCGAGAAATGTAGCAGCAGTTAGGGTTTATAGCCAAGCCGAGATCGGGCGATTCTAGGCCGATCGCCGCCGATTGGCGGGAAGATAAAGCTCTTTTGTGGACCAGAAAAACTTGCGGGAAAAGGGGTTGTATTTACAATGGGGTTTCCGGGGAAAAGGTAGAGGATTTTCTAAACCCCGGCGAACGCCCCGCGATGTTTCGCCTTAAGGCTGTTTTGCTTTGACGCGAAAGCAAGCTATTTTGTTTTAGCCGTTGGCGAAGGTTACTCCGGGAATTTGTGCGTGAATTTCCGGGCCGGTAGCGCCCTCTCTGCCGACTTGGAAACCCGAGTGATACACGTTAATATTTCCGATTTGCCCGGGAGGGCACATAAGTTGCAGCGGAGCCCCGCGTTTCTCTCCGGCTTAAAAGGCTCGTTAAGCTGGGCACAGTAGTTGCGTGCGCGGAGGGCACGTGCCGATCCCTGAAACGCCGCGTCGCCGGAAGGTGGGTCGCCTGAAAATGAGCCGCCTGAAGATGAGGCGAAAGGTACTACCTCTACCACGCGTGCGCATCGTGCTGACAAACGAAGATGAGGCGATGCCCGCACCAAGCAACGGCCACATCAAGTGATCAAGTAATATACATCAAAAGATCGAGTAATGTCGCAAAGACCCTCTCGGCGTAGCCCAGAACCTTGACAACTAATGGAGCGAAAATATTGGAGCGAAAAACCTGGACAAGCTTCAAGGTGACCACTTCCCTCAGGCCATTTGAAGTCAGCACTCATTACAGGGATTAGACAGCTCCGCCTGCGGGAACTTGAACCGCGGCGGCGGTAAAGCGCAATCGAACAGGGCATTTGAGTGGTCGGTTTTTTTGAAACCACCGTGGACGGTATCAATGCTTCTCGGTAACGCACAGGAGAAAGACGGATGACACACCTCGGCTCAGCACCTTTGCATCGCTACGTATGCCTTGTGATGATGAGTTTCTTCATTCTGGCCTTGGCAGCCGTGGCAGGCGATCCGAAGCAGGCTTTTCTCGACCCCCGAGCGGCGGGGATTGACTTCGAGATTCAGGGAGAATACGTCGGCGAAATCGAGATGGACGGCTTACAAAAATTTGGTGTCCAGGTGATCGCCTTGGGCGATGGCGAGTTCCTGGCCTCCGGTTACTCTGGAGGGCTACCGGGCGACGGCTGGCTGGGCACGGAAATCATCCAAGCCAAAGGCCGGCTCAAGGACGGCACGGTCCGCTTTGTCGTGCCGGAGGGAGACGGGGCCGGCATTTGGAAAGACGGCGTCATCACCGTGCAGAATATCTACGGTCAAGTCCTCGGTGAGCTGCATAAGGTGGAGCGGAAAAGCCCGACACTTGGCGCCCAGCCGCCGGAGGGGGCGATCGTGCTATTTGACGGCCGTTCGGTCGATGCCTTCCAAGTCGGTCGGATGAGCGAGGATGGGCTGCTATGCGAAGGGGCGGTGAGCAAACAAAAGTTTCAAGATTTCACCCTGCACATCGAGTTCCGCACTCCTTTCCAACCGTTTGCCCGCGGGCAAGCGCGGGGCAATAGCGGCTTTTATGCTCAGGGGCGCTACGAGGTTCAGATCCTCGACTCATTCGGGCTGACGGGCGAATCGAACGAGTGCGGCGGAATCTACGCCGTGGCTCGACCCAAGGTGAACATGTGCTTTCCGCCGCTTGCATGGCAAACGTATGATATCGAGTTTACCGCGGCGCGATTCGAAAACGGCAAAAAGGTGGCCAATGCGCGAATGACCGTCCGGCACAACGGCGTCTTGATCCACGACAATGTGGAGCTTCCGGGACCCACGCGGGCAGCGATCGTGGCGGAGGAATCCCCCGAACCAGGGCCGGTATATCTTCAGGATCACGGGAACCCCGTGCGCTTTCGCAACATCTGGATCGTCGAAAAGAAGTGAAAGTCGCAAAACCGCCTTCGGGATTGGAGGCCAGCACGCTCCCGCGTCTTCCCCAAAACCGGGGTATTGCTCATGCTGCATCGATCCGGCTGAATGAAAGATCGGTCGGGAGAGTCGGCGAATCCTGCGATCAATCCGTCGCTTTGGTCCTGCGATCCATCAGAGGATCCGCCGACGGTTCGCCGACTAGCCGCCGGGGCGAAATTGACACGAGTCCTACGTGGGACTTAGACGGCGGCACCCGGCGGTAAGCGAAGCTCCCTAAGGAGCGTGTTATGGTTCGGTACTCCCTTAAGCCGCGATTCTGGGCTGGTTTTCTGCGGAGATCCGCGGCGATCCTTGCGGCGGTTGGATGGTGGATCGTCCTTGCGTCGGTAGCCCGGGGCCAAGGAGAGCTTGCGCTTCAAGAGAAAAAGCCTGCGTTTCAAGAGCAAGAGGTTGTCTTTCAAGGGCAAGAGCCGGCCTTCCAGGAGCGATCATTGTGCGGTAGCCGTTCTATGGATTCGGAGGCGACCGCCTCGGCTAAGGCGACTTCCGAATCCATTCCCGCCTCAGTGTTTCCTTCGACGGAAGTCGCGAACCTTCTTGGGAAATTGACCGCCGATGCACCAAGCCCCAATGGCGGGGCGCCCAAAGGTCCGAAGGAGCCTTCGGCGGCAAGCGCCGGGGAGCTTTCATTGGTTCGGTACCGGCTCGAAACCTTGCAGGTAGCCGTGGAAGATCTGATACAAACATTTGGTTCCCGGTATCGGAATGGGGAAGAATATCTTGCGCGAATCGCGCGGTTTCGGGCAGATTTGGAGGCCGGGCACAAGATCGACCTTGCCGCCTTCGAAAATCTCCGGCGAGAAGCCCTTTTGGCGAACCCCCTATTGGACTTGCCCGGGCTACTGGTGGTCAAACGTCGCAGCCGAGCCGACAATCCGGCTGAAAAGCACTTACGGGGTTTGTACCAACGCAGCCCGGGATTGGAGTTCGGTTTTCCCTCGAATCACGAGTGCAACTCGTCTTTGCCACGCACCGGTTACGATAACGAGATTGCCCTGCTGAGACCGGTCGGTCCCACCGGCACATGGTCCACGGTTTATCGACCCGAAGACGGCGGCTATGTGGGCGAAATAGATCTCCATGGGGATGCGGAGCGGTTACTTTTCACCAAATCCGATGAAACCAACTGGAAAATCTTCGAGGTTCGGGTCGATGGCTCCGGCCTGCGACAAGTTTCCCATCTGCCGGAGGATGTCGACTGCATGGATCCCTGCTACTTGCCCGACGGAGGGATCCTGTTCGGTTCCACGGCCTCGTATCAGTCAGTCCCCTGCTGGCACGGACTGAAGTGGGTGGTTCACCTATACCGAATGAATGCCGATGGGGGAAATATCCGTCAGCTTTGCTTCGATCAGGATCACAACTTGCACCCGGCGGTCCTACCGAACGGACAAGTGGTCTATCACCGTTGGGACTACACGGGGCCAAATCATATCTTTTTGCGGCAGCTGATGGTGATGAATCCGGACGGCACCGGTCAACGGGCAATTTACGGGAGCAACTCCTGGTTTCCCAATGCTCTTTATTTTCCCCGGCCTCTGCCGGGAAAAGATAACCAACTGGTGGCGATCCTCTCGGGCTATCACGGTGTGCATCGGATGGGGCAGCTTGTGGTGCTCGACATCAATCGGGGCTGGTATGAGGCCGCGGGGTTGGTGCGGCGTATCTCTGGCAAGGGGGAGCTCATTCGGCCGATGATCCGCGATAACCTCGTGGACGAGGATTGGCCGAAATTCCTGCACCCATTTCCGCTGAGCGAAAAGTACTTCTTGGTCTCCGCATGGCCGGGGCCGAAGGAATCTTGGGGGATTTACCTTGCGGATATTTTCGATAATTTGATTCCGCTGAAGCTGGAACCGCCTTGGGGGCTTTTCGAACCGGTGCCGCTGCGGCGTCAGCCAGTGCCGCCGGTCCTTCCCGATCGGACCGTTCCCTCCCGGGAAGATGCCACCTGCTATCTGCACGATATTTACGCAGGGCCAGGGCTGGAAGGCGTTCCGCGGGGCACCATCTGCGCGTTGCGGATCGTTGCTTATCATTTCGGTTATCGGCATTTAGCCGGTCCGGACCTCATCGGCTATGGCGGACCTTGGGAAGTGATGCGAATCCTGGGCACGGTGCCGGTGGAAGAGGATGGTTCGGCCCATTTCCGCATCCCGGCTTGCACGCCCATTGCGGTGCAGGCCTTGGACGCCGAAGGGAAGGCCGTCCAGTTGATGCGAAGCTGGTTTACGGCGATGCGTGGCGAGGAATTGTCCTGCATCGGTTGCCACGAACAACCCCGGGATGTGCCGGCACCGCGAGTGAGCCGAGCCGCCCTGCGCGCACCGGATGAAATCGAGCCATGGTTTGGGCCGCCGCGGGGTTTCGATTTCACGCGGGAAGTGCAGCCGGTGCTCGACCGGTATTGTGTGCACTGCCACCGTGGGCCGGAGGGCGTTTTTCCCGATCTGCGTCGCGCGGAGGCGGTGCCAGAATACCGCGGCAGGCGGATTAGCGACTTGGGGGTCAAGCGGCTGCATCCGGAAATCCTCGCGGCTACCGGTGGTGTGTTTCGCTATAGTCCGGCATACGAAGCCCTTCTCCCTTACGTTCGGCGGGTGGGGATTGAGGATGATGTCAGCCTCTTGATCCCCGGCGAGTATCACGTCGATACAAGCCCGCTGGTGCGGATTCTTCGCAAAGGGCACGCCGGCGTGCGGTTAGACGCCCAGTCGTGGGATCGTTTCATCACCTGGATCGACCTGAACGCTCCCTTTCACGGCACGTGGAGCCAGGTGCATCCTGTGCCGGAAAAAGCACATGAGCGACGGATGGAGCTTCGGCGACTTTATGGTGGCCCGAGCGATGATCCGGAGCAAATGCCCGCCATATCCGATTCGGTGCTTGAGCCGGTGATCCCTGCTGCTTTAGAGCCGCCGGCTCTACCCGCGCTGGATGACTGGCCTTGGAAGCCGGAGCAAGCCGCCGCGTTGCAGCGGAATGGAAAAGGAGCGATTCGGCGTCTGCCTTTGGGTGAAGGCGAGTGGCTGGAAATGGTGTGGATCCCGCCGGGGCGATTTGTGATGGGCGATCCGCGCGGAGAGCCCGACGAATGGCCACCGTGCGTCGTGGAAATCGGAAAGCCTTTTTGGATCAGTGCCCATGAAATCACCAACCGCCAGTTCCGGTTGTTCCGGCCGGAGCATTCCAGCCGATATTACCAGAAGTTGCATGCGCGGAGCGATGACCAGGGGCTTTCGCTGGATGAGCCGGACCAGCCGGTGGTGCGCGTCTCATGGGTCGAAGCGATGCAGTTTTGTGATTGGCTTACGGAGAAACTGGGTGAACGGTTTTCCCTCCCCGCGGAGGCTCAGTGGGAATATGCCTGTCGAGCCGGGACGGCCACGGCCTTAAATTACGGGGAGCTGTCGGAAGACTTCTCAGCCTGGGCCAACCTGTTGGACCGAAGTTATGTCCAGGGATGGCCGCAGATTACCGGGGGATTGGAACATTTAGTAGTGGATGGGGCCGAACTGGCGGAGCTTCGGTTTGACGATCGCGCGGCGGTGACCGCTGCTGTGAAGAGTTATCGTCCCAACCGCTGGGGGCTTTACGATATGCACGGCAATGTGGCGGAATGGACCCGAAGCGATTATCGGCCTTATCCCTATGACGAGGACGACGGTCGGCACAGCTTGGACCTGCGAACCCGGAAAGTGGTGCGGGGAGGTTCGTTCTTCGATCCGCCGAGGTTTTCCCGCTCGGCGCATCGGTGGGCTTACCCGGCTTGGCAGCGGGTTTTCAATGTGGGTTTTCGCGTCGTTTGTGAGGACAAGGCGGTCGAGTAGCGACGACCGGCCGAGGTGGCCCGAGGAAACGCTTTTTCCGAGCACCGTTATTTCAGATTCGTCGCCAGCCCCCCCGTTGAGAGAATGTCGCCTTTATTTTTTCGGCCTGCCGTATAGTGTGGTTACTTATCTCGCGCTTGTCCTGAGCGAAGGCTTTCCCGCACCTCAATGGATTTTTGGGCCTTACCATGGATATCAGGTTTTTGGGTCTTGCCGGGCGAACCGGCGGGAAGGTCCGGCAACGGTCACTTTGTCCCTTGTGACAATTCAGCCGACTTTCTAAGCTGAAAGAAAAGGAACTAGGGTCCCCCGCAATCGAGTGAAGATCAAGTACGGTCATGTTCATTTGCATCGAAGGTGCGGATGGCGTCGGCAAGACCACGCAGGTGAAGCTTCTCGAGAGAGCCCTGATTGACCGGGGTTACGACGTTCTTTGTTGCCGCGACCCGGGAAGCACGCCCCTCGGCGAGGCTATCCGGAAACTGCTGCTCGATCGGCTGGAGATCCCCATAGGGTCTCGGGCGGAAATGCTTCTGTATATGGCGGCGAGATCCCAATTGGTTGAGGAGGTCATTTTGCCGGCCTTGAAAGAGGGAAAAATCGTTATCAGCGACCGCTACCTTTTGTCCAACGTGGCCTATCAGGGCTATGGCGGCGGTTTGGAACCCACGATGCTTTGGGCCATCGGCGAGGCCGCTACTCAGGGGGTTATGCCGGATCTGACCATTGTGCTGGATCTTCCGCCGGAGCTTGCCTGCGAGCGTCGCCCCCAAAACACCGACCGGTTAGAGGCCCGCGGGATCGAGTTTCAACACCGGGTAAGGTTGGGCTTTTTGGAAGAGGGGGCCAAACAGCCGGGGATCATCCAAGTGATCGACGCATCGCCGGATCCGCTCGCTGTCCACCAGCGGATCCTGGAACTGGTGCTGCCCCCTTTGGAGGCGAAAAAGGCTGTTTTTTAGATTGGGGAGTTGCCCATGGAGGCAATCTGTATGCGGCCGGTAGGGCCGATTCGTGGCAAGATTCGGCCCCCGGGTTCGAAGAGTATTACCAATCGGGCTTTAGTCTGTGCTGCTTTGGCGGCCGGTACGTCGCGATTGACAGGTGCCCTGTTCAGCGAAGACACCGAAGTGATGATCGCCGCACTGCGGGAGTTGGGAATTGCCGTGGAGGCAGCTCCCGAGGCGGAAAGCATCAGCGTGCACGGTTGTGGGGGGCGAATCCCCGTTTCCACGGCGAAGCTCTATACCGCCAATAGCGGTACTACGATGCGTTTCTTGACGGCGATAGTCTCGCTGGGGGCTGGGGAATACTGGCTGGATGGCTCGCCGCGGATGCGGGAACGCCCGATCGCCGATCTCGTGGAGGCATTGCGCCAGCTTGGCGTGGAGGCTTGGAGTGTATATGAGAACGGATGTCCACCTGTGCGTATTTACAGTACCAGAGGCTTCCGCGGCCGGGCACAGGTTGCCGGCAATATCTCCAGCCAATTTTTAAGCGGACTTCTCATGGCTATGCCGTGTGCCCCAGGACCGGTGGAGCTGATGGTCAGCGGCGAGCTGGTTTCCGTTCCTTATGTGGAAATGACGCTGGGCGTAATGCGGGCATTCGGGGCCCAAGTGGAGCACGAGCAATTGCGGCGGTTTTTCAGCCCCGGAAACCTGGGGTATCAGGCCCGGGAATACGCCGTGGAACCTGATGCTTCCGCAGCAAGTTACTTCCTGGCTGCCGCGGCCGTAAGCGGAGGGGAAATAAGCGTCCTGGGCCTCGGCGCAGAAAGTTTGCAAGGAGACGTCCGTTTTTGTGACTGCCTTCAGGCCATGGGTTGCCATGTGGAGTACGCGACCGATCGTATCACCCTGCGTGGGGGGCCACTTCGCGGGATCGAGGTGGATATGAATGCCATCAGCGACACCGTTCCCACATTAGCCGTGGTTGCCCTCTTTGCGGCAGGACCGACGACGATCCGGGGCGTTGCCCACATCCGTCATAAAGAAACCGACCGGATCAAAGCGGTGGCCACGGAACTGCGGAAATTAGGTGCCCAAGTCGAGGAGTTTGCTGACGGAATGCGGATTGTGCCCGGACCGCTTCAGGGAGCGGTTATCGATACTTACGACGATCATCGCATGGCGATGAGCTTTGCCGTGGCTGGATTGCGGCAGCCCGGCGTGGTGATTCGAAATCCTGCCTGCACGGCCAAGACGTATCCGCAGTTTTTCGACGATCTTCGGAAATTAGCAGGCCCTTGCTTTACGGAAGCCGGCTGAGCCAACTGGCGGGACCCGGATGGGTAAATGGTTAGCGGAAAGCCGACGGTCCTCAAGGCTTTGAGCGTTTGCAAGACGATTTCCCCCAGCGTGAACTCTGAAGGCAACCCTCTCGCGGGGCTTTTGGGGCGAATCGAACTGTGTTGAAGAAACCTCGTTGACATAGTCGCAAGAAGCAAGGATTAGCCCCAAGGAAACGTTGCCGAAAGATTCGGGCGTGTAGCCACCGCCACCTGGGTCAGGGTCGGTTCAAACGCGAGTGCAATTCGCCTTCCTTAGATGCCGACAAATTCTGCGCCGGCAGCGGATCGGCAGCCGGTAAATCTTGCGGCAAACCTTGTTGGCCGAGGGCGTGACCGGAACGCCCGTTGCTGGCAGGGCCGGACTTTTTGACGAGTCCTGAGTGCGCGGATTCCGCGGGACCGTCTTCCAGCAAGCCTCCCGAGCGATCCGCGGCCTTCTCCTGAGCCACGAATTGCCCGCCGCAGTGCCGACAAATCACCCGCTTACCTAGATAGGAAATCCTTATGATAAGCCTTCGGCCACAAACAGGGCATTGAGCAGTAAAGGCTAAACCGGCCATGGTTTTTCCTCGTTTTGTCCGCTCTCCCGCTTTAGATTGAAATGAGGCAGAAGAAGTTTAAGGATGTCCCCACGCTTAGACAATCCCCCAAACTCGGCAAAATTTTTCGTTAATCGAAATGAAAATCCGGAAAAGAGTAGGGCACGTAGCCCTCAAATTCGCAGACAGGCTGTATCAGTCACACTTGTCGCTAGCTAAGTGATCGACCCTACTCGTCCACTTCTAAAGTTTACGACTTATACGAGATCAATTACTCGAAGTCGGCGCAAGCTTTGCGGAAAGCTACACGCAGCTTACTCCGGCCCCCCGGTCGTGCTGAATCCTTCAACAAGCACCGCGGCCTTCCGGCGTTTTGGCCAGGACCGACGGCTAGCCTCGCCTTTTGCGGCCCTTCCTGTATCCTTTTGCCCAAAGCCATTTTGAAATGCGAAAATCGCAATAAACGGGCCGACTTACCGCGGGTACCTCCTACCCCTTTGCCACACCTAACTGGCAGTGTGCGGGCTATGTACCAAATGCCTGACGGTTCGATCCCTTAAACGCTGAAAACACCACACCTATGACGAGTGTGGCGGCCTAATGCAAGTAACGTATTATTCCCAAGGTGCTAGCTTAAAGGGGTGTAGCTCGGCCTAATGCAAACCCCCAAATAAGGGCGTCCAAGGCCATCATGCGTTTCCTGCGATGCGTTCCTGAACTGCATTCCGGTGGCTCCGCCGGTGGCTCGACCAGCGGGTGCACTGGCTCCGGGCACCTCGTCCTCGCGGACTTTTCACAAGCTAGACTCGGGCACAAACAAATAGAGGATCGGGCACAAACAAACAGAGAATAGGCGACCAAAAGTCTATGATATTAACTCGGGGTTGGAAAAGTAAAGGAAAAACCTCGGCTATCTAATGCATGCAAGCAAGGCTTTCGCGGGTTGACGTTTGCTTGATAGGGATTATTTCGAAAAAACGGGCCTAAACTCCCCGAGGCAATTCCCCCACTTGTGCCAGCCTAGGCATTCTCCCGGCCAATTTTCAGCTCCCCGGTGAGCAAAGGTCGTGCCCCATTACCGATGCCGTCGAGCACTGATACTTTTCAGTACTGCTGGTGAGAGAATGATTCGCCGCCCTCTCCCCAACTATTAGATTTGACAATCATCCGCACGCCCCACTGATGAGTTGATCTGCCCATGTTTTCCGTTCGAAGAGCGGACCGTTTTCACCACGGAAGACGGCTACACCTATTTACCATCCTCCGGGCGTTTACGGACCAACCGCATGCGAGCGAGCATGAAAAGGGCGTGGGGGACATCCTCCGCGCACGCATGAAGCAACCTTCGGGGATCAAGTATTCGTTTGGATCGGGAAATGCACATCCTCGAATCGGAAAATAAGCACCATTGAATCAGGGAATGGACAATCTTTGAAGCGCGGAATGCACACTATTGGCTCGGGCAATAGACAGCGCTGAATTGGCGAAAGCAAACCCCGTTGCGGCTCATCGGTTGCGAACCTAATGTCCGCGGCAACTTCCGGCACCGGATCCTGCGATCCGTCAGTGCGTCTGTGCTGCTAGGCTCCGCCGGGCGAAAACATCAGGAGCTATTAGAAGTCCGCACGATGGCCTCAAGGATTCAGGCTATCCACGCTCGCAAGGCGCAACTTTCTCGGATGAATCGCATGTTCTCGGGCAAACCCGTATGAGCAAGTCGGTCACTACTCGCATTAGAAATCACCGCTCCGCGGCAGCTTGCGAGTGTTTTGCGTAGCTTCCGGTTCCTCAGCCGCCGGAGTGGGAGGTTCGTCTCAGAGAAAAGCTCAGGTCCATTTCAGATGAGAGCTCATTCAGATAAGAGCTCATCATGTGTCGAGCTGCGGGTTCCGCCGCTGGCACTACAGCCTAGAACTGCCCTAAAGCCTAGAACTCGATTCGGCGGAATGCGTAAATCCCCGTCGATAACGGAATCCCCGCGAACGCCAGTCCCACGACGGGTGTGGCCAACTGGCCGAGTAACCACCACGAGCGGATAAAGGGGCCCAGTTGCGGATGAAGCTCCACCAGGCTGCTGCCGCCGGGCGTCCAGGAGCCCAGTAGCAAATGCGTCGGCAAGGCACCCAGGACCAAAAGGATCACGATAAGAACGGTGCTGAGGATCAGATTCAGCGTGCCGCCGAAACCCGCGGCGATCTTTGCCGGCGACTGCTCCCGGAAGCTTGGAATCGTCGCCCCGAGCCCTACGGCCAGCCCCGATAGTCCCAGGCACAAACTGACGCATGTCAGTTGGTGACTGGCAATGATCCCCGGGGAAACCCCCAGCATCCCATCACTGAGCAAAATCAGTCCGCAACAAGGAAGTAGCGCCCCCAGACTCGCGAATAAAAACTTGCTCCAGAGAATGGTTTCGCGACGAACCGGCAAGAGTCCCAAAATCCAAAAATTCCGCCCCTCCAAGCTGATCATCGGAAAAATGAATCGCGTGGTAAACGTCGCCAGGAGCAAAGCCACCACCGTCAGATTCAGCAGACTGACCATGTTCACCCAACCTTGGTAATAGGTCTCGTAGGTGAATCGGCGGATATTCAGAAAGTAAAGCAGCAGCAACCCAAAGAAGATCAAAAACTGCGTCCACTGTACGGGGTCGCGCCGAAAAAGTCGAAAATCCTTGAGTAACAAAATTCGCACTTGCCCGGGCAGGAAGCCACTCAGCGACCAGAGAGTTTTGTCCAACCAGGAAGTCCGCACGCGGCGGGTCGGCCCGGATCGCGCTTGCGATCGCGCATAAGCCCCCCGAAAGATCGCGGCCGCCGTCCAGACGGCTAACTGGCGGAAAAACAAGGCATTGGCTGCGATCAAGCAGAGAAACATCAAACTTTCCTGCCCATTTCCCAACCCGGCTTCGAGCAAGCCTCCGCTCAGCCACCAACTGGGTAGCAATCGATGCTGGGTAAACTGAAGCCGTGAAAAGATTTGTTGGAACCACTCCGGGGCCAGCGTTTGCTGAGCCAGGGCATCCTTAAAAAGCCATACCATCCCGAAGATCGCAGCCAGCAGCGCCCCAACGCCGATCATCAGCGCCACCTTGGGTCTGCGTGCCAGGCGATAAACCAGCCCGAGGCAGATGATCCCTCCTAAGGCCCCCGGAATATGCGTGAAAAAGATGAGAAATAGCGGCATCATCACGAAGTAAAACCACGGGGACTCCTCCACCACCCCAAACGCAAGGAGCATCGGACTACCCAGCAGCAAAAATGCCCAACTGCTTAGCGCCACAGCCTCCTGGTACTTGAACAGAAAAACCCGTTCCGGCCTCACCGGAAGCGTAAGCATCCACGCCACATCCGGTGCACGGAAAAGCGATCCGTATAGAATGATTCCTGTGGAAAACGCCAGCATCACCATCAAGGTGACGAAAAACACTCCGTACATGACCTCGATCACATCCATGTGCAAGTCGGCGGGAACGGTGTTCTTGAGAAACAAAAACCCATCGGCAAACAGAAAGAAAAGACCGACCCACAAGATGCTGCTTAGAAAAACCACAATCGATAGTTGGAAGCCCGTGCGAACCAGTGTTTGACGGATCACCGTCCGCATGGACCACCACCGCAGTCGCCAAAAAGCCTTGGCCTCGCCCTCCGGGGTGAGCAGTTTCTCGATCCCCTCGAACACCGCGCGAGGTTCCGCCACATCAATGGCCGTCACCGATAACGCTTGCTCGTTTGCATGCATGGTTCAGTCCGACTCAGCTTGCGACCGTCAATCGGGCGATCAACACCCGGCTGCATGCTTTTTATCTTCAACAGCAAACCTCTGCATAGTCGGTAGGGAAATCGTCCCGACGCTCTTCCGCCCCCGGGCGATTGCTCCCAACAGTTGGCTAGGGGCCGGAGGCATCGTTTCTGGGCACGAGGCGCCGTAACTGCCGTTCGATGGGCGTCCAAAAGCGCGCTTGGCCAATCAAAAAGCTCCCTTGAACGATTGTCTGCTAGGGATGCCCTTTCGGGCCTGACTGAGCCGCGTTTGCCGAGCCCGCCAGGGCCGCCTCTTCTTCCATGGTCAGTTGCAGGAAGAGCGCCTCGAGCGAGCTTTCCGCAGCCGCCAGTTCTCGCCGAAGTTGCTCCAAAGTGCCAAGGAATACTAACTTGCCGCGATGGATGATGCCGATTCGGTCCGCAATTTCCTCGGCAATCGATAACGTATGAATCGACATGAAGATGCAGCCCCCCCGGTCGGCCCGCTGCCGCAGTAGATCTTTCACCAACCGCGTGCTTCGCGGATCGAGCCCGACCATGGGTTCGTCGACGATCAAAACAGGCGGGTCATGGAGCAGGGCTGCTGCGAAAACCATCCGCTGCCGCATTCCATGCGAGTAGGTTTCCATCAAATCCTTGAGAAAGCCCGACAGGCCGAACCGCTCCGTCTGCTCCGCAATTGCCCGATCGGCTTGCTCCCGCGACATCCCGCGGATTTCCGCCACAAACTGCAAAAATTCCAAACCCGACAACTTCTCGTACAAGAACGGTTGATCGGGTACATAGCCGATAAGCTGGGCACAAGCCCGGAATTGGGTAGTTACGTCGTATCCGCCGATAAAAATCGAGCCTTTGGTCGGCCGAAGCAAGCCGACCATCATCTTAATGGTCGTTGTCTTCCCGGCACCGTTCGGACCCAAGAAAGCGAAAAGTTCCCCGCGAGGGATTTCCAAATCAAGTGAATCCACCGCCACATTGGTGCCGAATTCTCGCGTGACACCTTTTAAACTAATCATCGCAAAGCTTCCTGGATCCGAATGGACACTCGCCTTGTTTTACAGCCCCTTTTGGTGCCCAGAAGTCTTTACGCCCAGCCTTGCCGCTCTTGCAACGTTATGCCGAAGGCCGATGGATGGAAGCTCCAATCGTTTCTGGCCGGTTGGTTACGCATTCGCCTTGCCTAAAAAGAGGCCGCATCTACGGGCGAACCCCAACCTCCGAGCCTTTCGATTGGGAATCGAGCTGCGCGACTTTTTCGGCCAATTCCCGAGTTACCTCCGGAGACATACGGCTGAACACCAGTCGCGAATCGAAAAGCCCCACTTCTTGCTTGATCACGGTACCATCCATCAGGACCCACATTCTTCCTTTAGGCACTTGAGTTCGGCTGCCGGTTCGCCCCGGCTCACTTCGAAAAACCACTACCCATGCCGTGGCGATTCGATCCTCCCAAATGACCGGCTCCTTCCCCTCCACGGTGGCCTGCAAAATCTCCACCGGGCTGCTCGGATTGGCAAACGGACTGTACACCTGAACAGTCCACGTTTGCCCTTCCCGAAGTCCTGGAAGCTTATTTTGGGGCGAATTCGACTCGCTAAAAAGCACATTCCGCGGTAGCGGCACGTCGAACTCCCGCGAAAAATCTAGGTAATGAATCGACAATTGCAATCGGCCTTCGTCCGCTTTGCCGTGGATCCGCATCGCGTCGCTTAGCGGCGGAAACCGCACCCGAGAATCGAATTGGCACAGCCGATGCAACGGATCGAACGTGAGATGGGTCCGGACCTCCATCTGGAGCTTTAACTGCCGCAAACCCACGCCACTGGGGAGCAGCAAACCCTGGAACCATTTCGGCAAAAGTCGCTCTAGCGGCAACCGCTCGAAGAATACATGGCTATTGAGCGTCGTCAAATTCCCAGGTAGAAGTGTCGTCTCGCTGTAGGCCCAGCCAATCTCTTCGCCATTGCAGCTTAGTCGCCACGCGACTACCGGGTCGTGGTGCTGGGCCTCCAGAATCCGTTGATAATTGGGTGGCTCCCCCACCAGCATGCTCGGCAAGAGCTTCTGCGTGATGAGCCAAGTCATACTGGCCAACCAGACCACCACCACTGCAACGTTGTACCAGGGGGTATTCACCGCCTTGCCGCCTCCGATTCGCCGGTACCTAGTGAAACGGGATCATGGGGCGCCAAGGCCCCGAGCCCAAATCGCACTACCAATGGATTATATCAACTTTCCGTAGGAGCGGCACTTTTGCACCGCGTACGTCACCGCAGGCCGCCGGCCTCCGACGAGCGATGATGACTCAAAGCGTGCCGGTTGCCGCATGCTTGTCCGAGTGCTTTGCGGAGCTCATCTCAAAAGGCGAAAGTATCCACTTGTCCCGCCACTTACCGCTTCCTCCAGGAGTTGCCGCGCGAAGGACCAGAAGAAAAATCTCTGAAAAATCTCGGCGGGGCGGCCGCTAACCCACAGGGGGGCGTGGCTGAGAGAATAGTCCTCTTGCACTATCGGGTGAAGCCCCTTCGGCCCTAAAAGAGGCCGCTTATACTACCCCTGAACCCGTGCTTTCGACCACGGAATTATATTATAAAGTTTGACGCGAAACCTGCTTGCGGGGAAGAAGACAAGAGTTTCTTCAACAAAAGCAGGACGTTCCGGTCGCAAGAGCCGGAACAATTGCACCACGAAGGCCAAAAAGAGGAAAGTCTTTCGGCGGTTCTTGTTGCAAGAAGCGTATCGAGCACGAAAGCTTTCTAAAAACAAGAAGCCGAATTCGAAAATAAAAGCGTTTCCCGTCGTTTCCCGTTGATTTCGCACTTACCCCCGGCAACCCGAGGGTACAAAATCAACTCTGAAAGGCGCGGGCGGTCATGGGTATCTGTCGAATTCGCGACCGGTGTCCAACGAGCGAATAGGGGAAAGTTCTTGGCTTTAAGTTCTTCAGGGGGGCGGCCGGCAAACGGCAGAATCGCTATGAATTACGGTGGGACCAACCGCGGTAACCAAAGGATTGCATATAGTTTCGTTTAAATACGCTTACTTGTGCGTTCAGTTTCGTTCTCGGAAGATCGGAAGACTCGAGCACCTACCGTTCGTGCCGAACACCGGGGGAATTCACGCGCAAGTTCTCCCCAGGATATCGGTAGGCCATTCCACCGGTCCCCGCCGCCGGTGCGTCGCGCCGTCACTTGACTTCAACACCCCAATTTCGGAAAACCTCCAAGTAGCCGGGGGTGAGTGCCCGGACTTTATCCAAAATCCCAGGACGCTCGGACGGGGCCGCCTTTAAATACCGCCGATATAGTTGCCGAAGTTTCTCGCGACGATGTCGCCGGCGCCTCAATTCCCAATGTCTTTCGATCCGACCCATGACACTCGGCTCCGAACTCCAAAACTATTCCCCACTAATCCCAAAATTCTCAATTCGCGCTGAATACTTATTTTTTTGTCTTTTCTAAAACACCATACTCTTAACTCTTAAACTCTTAAATAGATTGAAAATACAATCGCTGAATTAATAATCCTTATGCTTAGAAACTGGTCCAGCTTATATGACGCTAATTCTGATTCGTTTCGAGCCATTCTCCTGCTGAGAACCGCATCAGCATCGATTGATGTTGCGGAGTTTCGTTTCTCTCTAAACTCCCCGTTCGTGAAACCACAAGATTGTCGAAAAATTCGCGCGAAAAGTCAATTGGTGTGAGTTTCCCCGCAAAATGAGCTGTTCTTCTCTGTTTTCTCCATGGTATCGGAAGCGGGCGGAAACTACTGGATTCGGGTCGAAAAGCAATTTAAACCCTCACCAGGAGCCTTCATCGGTGTTAGCCTCAATACGCAAACCGAGATGGCCCTTTGAGGAAGCAAGACGGCGTCTTCATTGACCCGAACGCATAAAAGCCCGCCAGAGGGCAAGAGACATCAGGGCAAGGGACATATCGGGCAATAAATGAAAGCGTTGGAAGAAAAGGAAGGAGGTTTTATTCCGGAATCACCGGAGGATGAAGACCTTGTAGGCGGCGGCGTGACTTTCGTGTGTGCGTCTTGATTGTAGGTGGGAAATTGCTTATAAGTTCGGCCCCGGGCGGGGGTTTACCTATTTTGAATCGCCGCCCTGGGCGGTTTGCCTGTT